>Ga0209692_10005559_pt1 | contig 10743 bp, 9 predicted proteins | sample tdDd472_FD_187129 | JGI IMG/M metagenome (GOLD analysis project Ga0209692, IMG submission 187129) | Marine sediment microbial communities from the Atlantic coast under amendment with organic carbon and nitrate - tdDd47.2 (SPAdes)... | ecosystem: Environmental > Aquatic > Marine > Coastal >...
CACCGGAGTGCGATGAGGATATTAATGCCTGCGTTGAGTGCTATGATGATACGCATTGTCCGGACGACAGCCTGTACTGCACCCTTGACCCACTCTGTGATAATTACGCGTGCGGGTTTGAAGAAAGGTGTCCGGGCGAGCAGTGCAATGAGACAAGCGAGCAGTGCGTTGCATGCCTGACGGATGATCATTGCGATAACGGGGTGTTTTGCGATGGTGCTGAAGTTTGCACAGGTGATGCCTGCTTTGACGGAACAGAACCCTGTGAGGGTAATGTTGACTTCCCGTTCTGCGATGAGTCAATGGATGATTGCGTGGAATGCCTGGTGGACGAGGATTGCGCTTCGGGTTACGCCTGCTTCAGCGGCACATGTGCTCCTGGCGGCTTCATGCAGATCGACAAGGCATCGGTGAAGGCCGGGAAAACCGTAGGTACAGACAGTATGAAGCTTTCAGGTCTCCTGGATGCTGGTGAGTCTGATTTACTTGCGGCAGATGAGGTTATTGTATCGCTTACGGCTGAGTATATACCCGATCCCGGTGTGATCGAATACAGCTTTCCTGTCGCGGCAGAGTTTCTGAAAAAAGGAAAATATACCTCACCAAAGATTAAGTCCGCTGACAAAACCGATCCTGTGACCTCACTTGCGATTGATACTAATAAAGGTACAATGAAATTTTCTGCCCAAAAGGTTGATCTGACCGGTTTGAGCTGTCCGATAATCTGCAGGGTTACAATCGGCGATGATGTATATATCGCAGAGATGGCTATGAACGAGGAGCTTGTCAACGGAGAGAAAAAGCCATGCCCGCTGCCGCTTTTGATGGGTGTGTATGACAGCCTCGATGTTGAGAAGGTGAAGGCCAAGAAAAGCACGAAGACCGAATCCGACTCGATTTCAATTTCAGGTACGTTTACCATTGAAGGTGAGTTTGACCAGAACGAGCCCGTAGTAATAGCAATCGGCAGTGATGACTTTACTGTTGAGGGCGCAGCGTTTGTTGAAAAAAAAGGTTCATACAGCTGCAAAAACTATGACAGCGGTATCGGTCTGGTCACTGCCAAGTTTGATACAGTAAAGGCTGAATACTCAATCAAGATTAAGAACGCCACATTGTCGGACAGCGGTAATGTTGATTTCGACCTGGCCCTTTTTGGCAACTTACTCTCGTCCTCCAATCAGATAGAGCTGCCTCCTGACCCCTGAGGGCAGTAAAAAAAAGGTAATTAACGCCGCTTGGCGGCTGTTACTCCATTACATTAAATTTCCGCACAGTCCGGGGGCGCGGAAAAATCATAACAAATGGTTGTATCTCCAGTCCATATTTTCTGTTTCAGAGAGTCATTGTTATTGGATGCTTTGTGCCAATTGAATGTTTTTTATAGCGTTGATTAGGGGCTTGACAGACATTATTAAACGTAGTATTTTCCCAGCATATATAAACAATTAGTCCGTGTGAAGTATCGAATGTTCGATGTGGGCGATGCCTGGTGTGCAGGGCATTATCGTGCAACGATACATAATTAAAAAAAATGAAGGCCGTATTATTTCATTGGGTCAATGTGGTTTTGACATTAACCTCTTGAAAAAATATTCTTTAATCCCTTGCAATCATTGCGAGGTGACTTTTGCTTGTCAGGTGTTCACTTGTTTTAAACTGTGGGGCTTAACTGTTTACAAGAGGTGGGGGTGCTTGAGGTGGAATACGATTCAAGATTTAGCATTAAATTTGATCAGGTCCTTCTTGGGTTTGCTCTTATCGATAAAAACACCGGGCAACTTGTCAGAGTGAATAAAAGGTTTTGCGATATTGTTGGTCTTGAAAAAGATGGTGCTGAGGGAAGTTCATTTATGGAAATAGCGCATCCAGATGATCTCCAGGAAAACCTGCAGAAAATGCATACTTTGTTGGAAGGTGGGCTGGGTGAATTTAGTTTGGAAAAACGCTTTACCCGGGACGATGGCTCAATGATTTTTTGCAACCTCACCATATTTTCCGCAGGAGATTCTAGCGAGGATCCTGCTTATCACCTTGCAATAATTGAAGATGTTACAGCACGTAAAAGTGCGGAGGAAAAAGCTCGAAAAATAAACGACTTGCTTGGCCGTCGTGTACTAGACCTAACGGCCGCATTGGATGAGAAAACGAAAGAACTTGAGGCAACAGAAAAGTTGTTGAGAGAAGAACTGCTTAAATTGAGGCAAGCGGATTAAAAATTTCAGGCTCACGTATTGGTTGTAATTGCAAAGGGAGCCGCACTTGAAGCAGCTATTGTCGAGCACTCAGCCGTTATGGCCGAGTGCTTTTGTTTTTTTTGGATAGTTGCTGTTGCCCAGAAGTTGGTTTTTCAAGCTTGTATGGTTGTGCGTCCGGATGCAAAGTTCGCGTCATTGGCAGAGAGAAACTTCCATTGCCATTAAAAACAAAAAGGCAGAGCCGTTTAAGGTCCCGCCTTCCTCTGTGCATATTGTTGTTTGCAGCTGTTTCCAAGTCCTATATTACCGGAACCTCTGGGGGCAGGTCGTCCACATCGATCATTTTAACTTTTACTTTTATCTTGCCGAAGAGAATATCGTTTTCCGGAGTAAAAGGGAGCGGCAATACTGTTGCACCCTGTGTTGAAAAAGTAGCTTTTTTCAGGCTGTCATCTTTATTCAGTTTTACCTTGAACTTGCCGCTCAGGGAAGCAGCTAGTTGGGTTGGGTCAGGCGTTATAAAGACCCATGACTGAATGGGCATGAAAATTTCATCATCTGTTATGAATTCAGGGGGTATTGTGCCTCCGCCTGTAACATTCCAGACACCTTCGTCGACTTCGCTGAAAATTTGAGTTTCATAGGCAGCCCCAGTATCATATATATACAGATAGCCAGAAGTTTTTATGCTTAGTTTGCTGATGGAACTATCGTCAGTGTCAACTGCCTCTCCTTTGAATGACATATCTACTTTAAACCATGTGTCGTCAAGTGCCTGCGCTGATGCGGTTGATGCTCCAGCACATACGAGCGCGACAAAGCCAAGAGCCACAAACATCATTTTAATCTGTTTCATAGAATCATCCCCTCTCAAAAAATTGTTATGTAATATGGTGGCAAAACAATACGCTTCAGCTGAACGTACATAAGGGCTTCACGAAGTGTCAAGCTCAAATTAAGAAGCAGTCCAAATCCGGGGACACCATACTAATTTTTAAGGGTAGGGGGTAGTTCCTAGGCGGTTATGGTCGTTTTGCCGGATTCAAAATTTTTGTCACGGGTAGACGGTGTGCTGGCAAATGCCTGCGTGGCAAGCTGGTCGCAGCACTCATTTTCCTCATTGCCCGCGTGTCCCTTGACCCAGACAAAGTGCACGTCAAGAGGAGCGCAGGCCTCTAACAGTTCCTGCCACAAATCGTAATTCTCGGCCGCGTCTTTCTTGTTGCGCATCCAGCCGTTTTTTCTCCATTTCTCGGCCCAGCCTTTTGAGATGCCGTTGACCACGTATTGCGAGTCTGAATGCACGATAACCGACTTGCCGGCTGTAATGCTTTTAAGGGCCATGATGCAGGCCTGCATTTCCATGCGGTTGTTGGTGGTGTGCTTAAATCCTCCTGACAGCTCGCGGCGTTTGCCTTTTTCAAGAATAACCGCTCCGTAACCCCCGGGTCCCGGGTTGTGTGAGCAGCCGCCGTCAGTGTAGATGATGAAATCTGCCTGATCAGTAGACATTGCAGGTGTGGCTTGTTTTGGTTTTGAGCCGGTGCCTTTTTTGCGGGTGGGCTGCTTGGGGGCGTTCGGGCCTGAGTGCAGCTTCAGCCAGTCGCGGGCCTCATCAATTGAGGGGAAACCTTTGAAACGTGCGCCGGTAAACCCGCGCACCTGTTCCTCGGCATTGCCGGCTCCAAACCATGTCGAAAAGATGCCGGTTGAGCGCCCGCGTGCAACTGCATAGTATTTTTTTTTGGAACCGGCCAAATTTTGTGTCCTCGTCTGATTGTGAGATTAGTGGTCTGCCGTGCGCTATGGCAGATTGCGCTGTGTTGGCCCTACGTATACCTGTCGCGGACGCCCGATTTTAAACGGTTTAGAGTCATGCATTTCGCGCCATTGTGCTATCCAGCCCGGCATGCGGCCGATGGCGAACATGACGGTAAACATGTTTGAAGGGATTCCCAGTGCCCGGTATAAAATGCCGCTGTAAAAGTCAACATTTGGGTACAGCTTGCGCTCAACGAAATAATCATCATTCAGTACGGCTTCTTCAAGTTCCATCGCGATGTCGAGCAGCGGATCGTTGATATTGCGTCCGGTTAAAAACGAGCTGCAGGCCTCTTTCAGGATTTTAGCGCGCGGGTCATAGTTTTTATACACCCGGTGCCCAAAGCCGAACAGCCGCAAACTGTTGGTTTTGTCTTTGGCCATTGCAATGACTTCCTTCACGCTGTGCCCTTTACGCTGAATGTCCTCCAGCATTATGATAACCTCCTGGTTGGCGCCGCCGTGCAGGGGACCCCACAGTGCGCAGATACCGGCGCAGACTGAGGCATACAGGTTCACCATGCTGCTGCCTACCAAACGTACAGTCGAGGTGCTGCAGTTTTGTTCATGATCAGCATGCAGGATCAGGAGTTTATTTAATACCCGTTCGGCTTCCGGGTCATATTCATAGGGCTTGACCGGGCTTGAGAACATCATGTTTAAAAAGTTCTTGCAGTACCTCATATCGTGTCCCGGATAGACAAACGGTTCGCCAATCGATTTTTTATAGGAAAATGCCGCGATGGTTCTGATCATTGAAATCAGTCTCGCGGCACTCACATCAAACTGCTGGGGGTCTTCGTCGTCAACGAAAGAATTCGGATAGAAGATTGAAAGCGAGTTAACCATTGAACATAAAATTGCCATGGGATGCGCATTTGGGGGCATGCCAACGAAATAGTGAATCATGTCCTCATGCAGCATTGAGTTCTCGGTCAAATGGCGAGAAAAATCGGTTTTTTGGTTGGTTGTCGGCAGGCTGCCGTAAATCAACATATAAGCGGTTTCGACAAAGGTCAGTTTTTCTGCCAGCTCGGTGATATCAAATCCGCGATAGCGCAAAATGCCTTTGTCCCCGTCAATGTAGGTGATGGAACTGGCGCAGGCACCTGTGTTTTGATAGCCGTTGTCAAGGGTTATGCAGCCTGTTTTTGCACGCAGATCGGAGATGTCTATCGCGCGTTCCTGCTCGGTTCCGTCTATCAACGGAAATTCATGTTCGCAATCGTCGATGATGATTTTTGCTTTTTTTATCATAGTCTTTTTCCGAATACCTGTGCTGCTTAGTGTGTAATACGCATACTGCGACCAATGGGGCCCATGGTGTTCGTCGCGGGTAATGCGTATCGTTTTATTGTCAGGAGCTGCACGGAGACTCAGGCGCACGGGAGCGTTTTGCGCTGCGCAGTCTGATAAATTTTGTTGCCGCGTGAACCCACAGCGGGCTTTTGCGGGTGAAGCACTGCGCTGTGCGCAGTTTGCCTAAAAAGTCTTCAGGATCTTTATAGTTTTCCATAACCATGGTGGCGCGTCCAATTTCACAGCTCAGGTGCGCGTCGCTGGCCACTACCGGTACTACGCCCAGTTTTCGTGCGCGGTTGAGAAGTTTACGGTCGGGGCGGTTGAACATGTTGCGCGCGTTGAAGACCTCAATCATGTCAACGCAATCGATAACCTGCTTAAGAGCGCTTGTATTAAGGCGTGAGGAGCGCAGCTGGTCAAAGGGGTGGGGCACGGATGCAAGGCCTCCCTGGCGTTTGATTTCAGACACGGTTTCAAGCGGGCTGAGGCCGGGTGGAATGTGCTCGTTCAGGAAGTAACCGATGATTTCACCGTGCGTCGTCACGATTTCCTCGGCGATAATGACGGTTATGAATTTTGCAAGCGCTGCTGTCTCACGGGCGCCTTTCAGGCAGTTGTGATCACAGATCGCCACCGTGTTGAGCCCGTTCTCCAGGGCCAGGGGTTCGATTTGGTCCGGGCGCAGGTTGGAACAGCCGGAGTAGTGCGTGTGGACATGCAGATCGATTGTTATGCTCATGGCGATAAGACCTGTTGTTTTCAGAGTAATTTAATGCGTGATCCGAGTGGTCACTTATATACAAAGCATAGGTAAAAATCGTTGGTGTGTCAATACAATTAAGCCTCTCGGGCCGTACGCAAAGCGCCGCTGCAGTTGCCATATGGCTACGTTGTGATAGTGTGTTAGAGGTAAATTGTCGGCCCTATGATGGTGTTTGTTGGAGAGAGTGTTTATGCATCTTTTTGCGCTTACCTGTGATGAATTCTCAGAGGCTCTGAGTGTTGTTGGAACAAAACAGTTCCACGCGACTGCATGGTATCGCCACGTCATAAAAAACGGCAGCCCCGATAGTAACTCTGTTTGCCTGATTCCTGAAGATCTTGACCGGAGTGTGCCTGATATTGATGCCATGGACGAGCAAGAAGGTGTTGTGAAAATAATTTTCAGGTTTTTTGATGGAGTGCGCGTTGAAGCGGTTGTTATTCCTGCGGAGCGCAGGACGACACTGTGTGTGTCATGCCAGGCCGGTTGCCGAATGGGTTGTCTTTTTTGCCGCACGGGTGCAAACGGATTGAGCCGCGATTTGAGGTGCGAAGAAATTGTCGGGCAGGTATTTGCGGTGCGGCATGTTCTGGGGCGCAGCGTAGACAATATAGTTTTTATGGGTATGGGGGAACCGCTTGATAATATTGACAGCGTTGTTCAGGCTATACGGGTGTTGAGTGATCAGCGCGGTTTTGACATTGCCCCGCGCCATATTACGGTTTCAACTGCTGGCCTACCGGACGGTATTCGTCATATTGGCGATCTCGGTCTGCCGGGGTTGCGCCTTGCGATTTCACTCAATGCCGCCAATGATGAATTGCGCTCATACCTGATGCCGGTGAATCGCAGGTATCCGCTTGCAGCGCTCAAACAGTCCCTGCAGGACTATCCTCTCAAAAAAAGAGAGATATTCTTTATTGAATACGTGCTTTTAAAAGGGGTCAATGACAGCCCTGAACATGTTGCGGAACTGGTTCGTTTCTTAAGGGGCCTACCGGTTCGGGTTAATGTTATCGATTATAATCCGGGGCATGGGAGCCGGTTTGAGAGCCCCGGGCAGCAGGCCTGCAGGCGTTTTTGTGCGTTGATTGCCCGGCAAGGTATTTTTGTTCGTCTGCGCTCCTCGCGTGGGCATGGTATTCAGGCTGCCTGCGGTCAGCTGGGGGCCGGTTCCTGCTGAAGCACCCATGCTGTTGTTAAGATTTTGAATCCCGGCAAATTCTATTTGAAAGTATCCTGTAATGTATGCTATTTTCTTTCAATTTTCATGAGTAGCATGAGTCTGAACCATTGAGTGGATGTTTTAGTTAGCGGCCATTCTCAGCGCATTGGACATGTATGGACAACACCAAGATTTTAACGGTATCGGAATTGAACCGCCGTATTAAAACATCGCTTGAAGCCGGCTATGCTGATACGTGGGTTGAGGCGGAGATCTCTAATTTGCGCGTGCCCGCATCCGGGCATTCCTACATGACCCTCAAGGATTCCGCCAGCCAGATGAGGGCGGTTATGTTTCGCTATGCCCGTAAAAGGCTGCGTTTTATCCCGCAGGACGGGATGAAGGTTATGTGTTTTGGAAGCATTACTGTATATGAACCGCGTGGTGAGTATCAACTGACCATAGAGCGCATGGAGCCGCGTGGTGTCGGCGCGCTTCAGCTCGCTTTTGAACAACTGAAAAATAAGCTTGCAGCCGAGGGCCTTTTTGATGAGAAGCGCAAAAGGCCTCTGCCGTATCTGCCGCAGCGCATTGGTGTGATCACTTCCGGAACCGGTGCGGCGCTGCGCGACATTCTGCAGGTGCTGACCCGGCGCTTCCCGGGCCTGCATATTAAGGTGCTCCCGGTTGCGGTTCAGGGTGATGGCTCTGCGCAGGAAATAGCTGCGGCAATTGCCACGGCCAACATGCACGCTGTTGCCGATGTGTTGATTGTGGGCCGCGGCGGCGGCTCGCTTGAGGATTTGTGGGCTTTTAATGAGGAATGCGTGGCTCGGGCGATCTATGATTCGGCTATTCCGGTGATCTCCGCTGTGGGTCATGAAATTGATTTTACCATTGCCGATTTTGTTGCTGATATGCGTGCGCCCACGCCATCGGCTGCTGCGGAGCTGGCCGTGCGCGAAAAGCATGAGCTTGTCCGGACAGTGGCAACGCTGCATGCCGGTCTTGCACGCAGGGTGCTCCAGCGCATAGCAATTGAGCGGACTGCGGCGCGCAGTGTTGCTGACCGTCTTGGGCGCAGTGTCCGTATAATTACAGATGCACAGCTTGCCCATGATGATCTGCAGCAGCGCTTGTTGCAGGCCCTGCCGAGGGTGTGCTCTGCTCGCCGGACGGCTGAGCAGGCTATCCGTGCCCGTTTGCTGGCGCTCTCGCCCCGGCAGCGTATTGAAGCATATCGAGGAGTCACAAGTTTTTTAAAGGATGCCCTTGACAGAAACACTGCCTTTACTCTGGAGCGCATGCGCTCTCGCTTGCAGACCGGTCTCGCTCGTTTGAGCGGGCTGAATCCGGCTGCTGTTCTCGCACGGGGTTTTAGCATTGCGCGCGTGCAGCCCTGCGGCAGTGTTGTGCGTCGGGCAGCTGAGGTGAGTGCCGGTGACCGGCTTAAGGTTGAGATGCACCAGGGCAGTGTAGACTGTCTGGTTGAAAGGGTTCATGAATAGTAGTATGCTGTTTCAATAGAACGGAATAAAATTATGGCTGAGAAAAAATTTGAAAACGCGATTAAGGAGCTTGAACAGATAGTTGAGCAGCTTGAGGATAGTGAGTTGTCGCTCGATGATGCTCTTAAGTTCTTTGAGCGGGGCATTAAGTTGTCGCAGCTCTGTTCTGCAAAGCTTGATGATGCTGAGCAAAAGGTTGAGAAATTAGTTAAAGGCGCAGATGGATCGGTGCGCCCGGTTCCCTTTGAGGAAACGGACGGGGAAACATGATTCTGGATATTGCACGGTATTTGAAAGACCGAGCGGGCCTGGTTGAGCGAACCTTGGAAGAGGTTCTGCCTCCGCCTGAGTGCCAACCGGCCCGGTTGCATGAGTCCATGCGTTATGCCGTGCTGGGTGGAGGAAAGCGTCTGCGCCCGGTTCTGGCTATGGCTGCCGCCGAGGCTGTTGGGGCTGATTCTGCCGTTGTAATCAAGGAAGCCTGTGCGCTTGAACTTCTGCATACCTACACGCTTGTGCATGATGATCTGCCGGCAATGGATGATGATGACTATCGTCGCGGTCGACCTGCAACCCATAAGGTTTACGGGGAGGCAACGGCAATACTTGCCGGTGATGCCCTGCAGGCGCTGGCATTCGGCTTGCTTGCTGCGGGCGAGCATCCGGCTGAAAGAAAAATTGATGTGATTCGCCTTCTGGCTGAGGCCTGCGGTTCTCAGGGTATTGTTGGCGGCCAGGTGGTTGATATTGAATCCGAGGGCACGCAGATTGATGCCGCAGTCCTTGACTATATACATCGGCATAAAACCGGATGTTTGCTGCGGGCATCAGTTCTGCTTGGTGCCATGCTTTGCGGCTGCAGTCCGGAGCAGCATCGTCGCTTAAGTAATTATGGTGAGGCAATTGGGCTGTGTTTTCAGATTACAGATGATATCCTTGACGTGCTGGGTTCAAGTGATGAGCTCGGCAAACCGGCCGGCAGTGATCAGGCGCGCGGCAAGGCTACGTATCCAAGTATAAACGGCATGGAAGCCTCGCGCCGCAGGCAGTCGGAGCTGTATTCCGATGCAATCGCAGCGCTTGACATATTTGATGCAAAGGCCGACCCGCTGCGTGAAATGGCCCGTCTTATTATCGAACGCAACAATTAACATGTGGAAGAACTGATGACAAAAATACTTGATCAAGTTACCGCTCCCGCAGACCTGCGCACACTATCGACGGAGCAACTGGAAACACTGGCCGCAGAGGTGCGGCATTTTATTATTGAAACGGTTGCACGTACCGGGGGGCATTTGGCTTCAAGCCTCGGAGCGGTTGAACTGACCATTGCGCTGCATTATGTTTTCAATACGCCGGATGACCGGATTGTTTGGGATGTGGGCCATCAAAGCTATGCCCACAAGATCCTTACCGGCCGCGCGAAGGAGTTTGAAACCCTGCGTCAAGAGGGCGGGTTGAGTGGATTTCCTAAACGGGATGAAAGCCCGTACGACAGCTTCAATGTCGGTCACAGCAGCACGTCGATCTCTGCTGCCCTGGGCATGGCCCAGGCCAGCTGTCTGAACGGTCATCCGCGCAAGGCGATTGCCGTTATCGGTGATGGATCGCTTATGGCTGGTATGGCGCTTGAGGGCCTTAACTATGCCGGTCATATTAAAAAAGACCTGCTTGTGGTTCTCAATGATAATGAGATGTCAATTTCACCTAATGTCGGTGCTCTTTCCTCGGCGCTTTCACGGATTATTTCAGGGCAGGCCTATAACAAATTTCGTGACAGGGTTCATATTCTGTTGGAAAAGATTCCCGGTATCGGCAAATCCATGTCCCGCATTGCCCGGCATGGTGAGGATTTTATGAAAGGGCTTTTTGTTCCAGGCCTAATATTTGATGAATTCGGTTTTAATTATATCGGCCCGGTGTTGGGGCATCGCATTGATGTGCTCATTGAAAATCTGAAGAATATAAAAAACTTAATTTTTCCTG
>Ga0209692_10005561_pt1 | contig 10737 bp, 11 predicted proteins | sample tdDd472_FD_187129 | JGI IMG/M metagenome (GOLD analysis project Ga0209692, IMG submission 187129) | Marine sediment microbial communities from the Atlantic coast under amendment with organic carbon and nitrate - tdDd47.2 (SPAdes)... | ecosystem: Environmental > Aquatic > Marine > Coastal >...
CGTCCCCTATATCGGACCGTTTATCCGTTTTACCGGTTTCTATACCTTGCAGGGACCCCGCCCTTGGCCCGGAAGTACGGCAAACCCGTTGACTCGCCGCTCAAGTCCCATACACCCGGCGGCAGATGCGGAGGCGACGCAACCGGATGAGCACGGGTATGACAGCACCCCAGGACACTGGATTCCAGGACAATGAGATCGCCGATCTTTTCGTGATCGGCGGCGGGATCAACGGCTGCGGCATCGCGCGGGACGCCGCCGGTCGCGGGCTCGGGGTGGTGCTGGCCGAAAAGGGGGACCTTGCGCAGGCGACCTCCTCGGCCTCGACCAAGCTGTTCCACGGCGGGTTGCGCTATCTCGAATTCTTCGAGGTGCGGCTGGTGCGCGAGGCCCTTCGCGAGCGTGAGGTGCTGCTGCGCGCCATGCCGCACATCAGCTGGCCGATGCGCTTCGTGCTGCCCTATCACCGCGACATGCGGTTCGAGGGCGGCACGCCGACCTCCAAACTGCTGACGCTGTTCATGCCCTGGATGCGGGGGCGGCGGCCGGCCTGGCTGATCCGTTTTGGGTTGTTCCTTTACGATCACCTTGGCGGGCGGGGCATCCTGCCCGGTACCCGCACGGTGGATCTGCGCCGCGATCCGGCCGGCGCGCCGCTCAGGGACAAGTTCTTGAAAGCCTTCGAATATTCCGATTGCTGGGTCGAGGATTCCCGGCTTGTGGTGCTGAACGCCCGCGACGCGCAGGCGCGCGGCGCGACGATCCTGACCCGCAGCAAGGTGACGGCGGCACAGGCGGAGGACGGGTTGTGGTCGGTGGCGGTCACGGAGGCGGAAAACGGCGAGACCCGCACCATCCGCGCCCGGATGCTGGTCAACGCGGCCGGACCCTGGGTGGGGGATGTGATCTGCGACACCGTGCACCTGACCCAGCAGGCCGGGGTGCGCCTGGTGCGCGGCAGCCATATCGTGACCCGGCGGCTTTACGACCACGACAAATGCTATTTCTTCCAGGGCACGGACGGGCGGATCATCTTCGCCATTCCATACGAGACCAATTTCACCCTGATCGGCACCACCGACGCCGATCATCTGGGTCCCGACACGGCCCCTGTCTGCACCGAGGCCGAGCGCGACTATCTGCTGGCCTTCGCGTCGGAGTATTTCAAGACGCCGGTCACGCGCGAGGATATCGTCTGGACCTATTCCGGGGTGCGGCCGCTTTATGACGACGGCTCAAGCTCGGCCACGGCGGCGACGCGGGATTATGTGCTGAAACTGGACGAGCGCGCCGGGGCGCCGATGCTGAACGTGTTCGGCGGCAAGATCACCACCTATCGCAGGCTGGCCGAGGCGGCGCTGGCAAAGATCGCGCCGGTGCTGGGCAATGACCGGGGCGACTGGACCGCCGGCGTGCCGCTGCCGGGCGGCGATTTTCCGGTTGGCGATGTCGACCGGTTGATCGCAGAGCTGCGGGCGGCCTACCCGTTCCTCGATGTCCGCTGGGCGCGGCGGCTGGTCCGGGCCTATGGCACCGAGGCGGCGCAGATGCTGGGCGATGCGCGCGCGGCCTCCGACCTCGGGCAGGATTTCGGTGCGAGCCTGACCGAACGCGAGGTGACCTGGCTGATGCGGTGCGAATATGCCCGCCGGGCCGAGGACGTGGTCTGGCGCCGCTCCAAGCTGGGGCTGCGGATGACGGCGGAGCAGATCGCGGCGCTGGATGCGTGGATGCGGGAAAGGGCATAGCCCCTCAGCCCGCCGGTTCCAGCCCGCACCAGTCGGCGATGAACAGGGCCGTGGCCTGGGTCACGCGGCGCATGCTGTCCAGGTCCACGCGCTCGTTGAAGCCGTGGATCGCCTCGGCCCTCGGCCCGTAGACCAGCGCCGGGGTGTCGGCATAGAGGCCGAAGAACCGCGCGTCGGTGGTGGCGGTGATCGCCGCCTTGTCCAGATCGGTGCCGCTGACCCGGCGATGCGCCCCCTCCAGCGCGCCGATGGCGCCCTTGGCTGCCGCGCTCTTGTCCTGCGACAGAGCGTATCCCTCGGCGTGAAAGCCGTGATAGACGATCTCGGGCGTGTTGTTGCGCAGAAAGGCGTTGTCGCGGGCGGCCTGGCGCAGGACATCCTCGATCTCCGCCTTGGCGGCCGCGATGTCCTGGCCGGGAAAGACCCCCATGCGCACGTCGAATACGCACCAGGCGGGCACCGAACTGGCCCAGTCGCCGCCCTCGATCTTGCCGATGTTCAGGTTCAGCGCGTGGTCGTGATGGGTGTAATCGGCATGGCGGCAGGCGGGCGCGTTCCAGCGCGCTTCCATCTCGTGCAGCGCCGCGATCAGCGGGATCGCGGCCTCGATGGCGTTCGATCCGCTGCCCGCATAGGCCACATGGGTCGGCAACCCCTTCAGATGCACCTGGAACCAGATCACGCCAAGCTGCGCGGTGACCAGTTGCTCGGCAAAGGGTTCGGGGATCAGCGCCGCCTCGGCGCGATAGCCGCGTTGCAGGCAGGCCAGAGCGCCATTGCCGGTGCATTCCTCCTCGACCACCGACTGGAAGAACACATCCGCCGCCGGCTGCATCCCGCAGGCGCGCAGCGCGTCCAGCGCGAACAGGTTCGAGGCGAGCCCCGCCTTCATGTCGCCGGCGCCGCGCCCGTACATCCAACCCTGCTCGACGCGCGGCTCAAACGGCGGCGTGTCCCACATCTCCAGCGGCCCCTCGGGCACCACGTCGATATGCCCGTTCAGGATCAGCGAGCGACCGTTGCGGCTGGCAGACCGGTGCGTGCCCACCACGTTCACCGCGTCCTCGTAATTGCCGATCACGGGCGAGAATCCGGGCATGTCGCGGATCACGGCGACGTCGATCTGCCAGCGGTCCACCTCCATCCCGCGCTCCGCCAGTTCGACGGCCATGAAATCCTGCGCGCTTTGCTCGTTGCCCCGGGTCGAAGGGTGCGCGGTCAATTCCGACAGGAAGGCGATCTGGTCGTCGAAGCGATCGTCGACGGCGGCAAGGAGGCGGGTTTGCATGTCGGTGTCCATGGAGGTTCCTTCAGAAACGGGGCAGATCACCCTCGGGCAGGCACAGGGGCGCGCCGGTGGCGGCGATCACCTGTTCCGGCTCCAGCCCCTCGGCGATCTCGCGCAGGGCAAAACCTTGGGGCGTCACGTCGATTACCGCCATGTCGGTAAAGATGCGGGCGACGCAGCCCCGCGCGGTCAGCGGCAGGGTGCAACGCTGCAAGAGCTTGGGCTGACCGGCGCGGTCGGTATGGGTGGTCAGGACGACCACGCGCCGCGCCTTTTGCGCCAGTTCGATGGCACCGCCCGCCCCGGGCGAGAATTTGCCGGGGATCTTCCAGTTGGCAAGATCGCCGTTCTGCGAGACCTCGAAGGCGCCCAGCATGGTCAGGTCCAGCCGCCCGGAGCGCACCAGCGCGAAAGACGCCGCGCTGTCGAAATAGGCGCTGCCCGGCACCGGCGAGACATAGGCGCCGCCGGCGTCGATCAGGTTGCGGTCGGCGCGGTCGGGCGGCAGGCTGGGGCCGATCCCGGTCATCCCGTTCTCGGTATGCAGGCAGACGGGAAAACCCGCCGCGAGGTGATCGACCACCTTGGTCGGCAGGCCGATCCCGAGGTTCACCACCATCCCCGGCGCGATTTCCCGCGCAGCGCGGGCGATCATGCGGGCCTTAGCGTCGGACAACGCCATACTCCTCGGAAACGGATTGCAGTTCGACCACCCGGTCGACGAAGGCGCCGGAGGTATGCACCTGATCGGGCGCGATGCCGCCCAGCGGCACCAGCTTCTCGGCCTCGGCGATCACCAGGTTGGCGGCCATCGCCATCATCGGATTGAAGTTCCGCGCGGTGGCGACATAGGCCAGGTTGCCAAAGGGGTCGGCGCAGTCGGCGTGGATCAGGGCCACGTCGGCGCGCAGGGCACGCTCCAGCAGGGCGGGGCGGCCATCGACCTCGACCACCTGCTTTCCCTTGGCCAACTCGGTCTCGATGCCGATGTCGGTCAGAACCCCGCTGAGGCCCGCGCCACCCGCGCGCACCCGCTCGGCCAGGATGCCCTGGGCGCAGAACTCGACCTCGATCTCGCCGGCGTTCAGCATCGCCACCGCGCGCGGGTTCAGCCCGATATGGGTGGTGATCAGCTTTCGCACCTGGCCGCTGGCCAGCAGGTGATCGACGCCCATGCCCTGTTCGTTGGCGTCGTTCTTGATGACGGTCAGATCGCGCTTGCCCTGCCGCACCAGCTCGCGGATCAGGGCAAAGGGCGTGCCGGGCACGCCAAAGCCGCCCAGCATCACCGTGGCCCCGTCGGGGATCGCGGCGACGGCATCCTCCATCGCGGCGGACTTGTCGGGCAGGGTGGTCATCCGGTCACCGGCAGGGACATTTCGCGGGCCATGACAAGGATACTGTCGGTCAGCTTTTCCATGATCTCGCCGATCTGCGCCTCGCTCACGATCAGCGGCGGCGCCACCATGAAATGATCGCCCTCGATCCCGCCCCTTGTGCGGCGCGAATAGATGATCAATCCCCGCTCATAGGCCAGATCGACCAGCCGGGTGTAGGCGTTCAGCTCCTTCGGCAGCGGTGCCATCGTCTCGCGGTCGGAGACCAGCTCAAAGGCCAGCAACAGCCCCAGCCCACGCACGTCGCCGATGAAGGGGAAGCGGTCCATCAGCCCGGTCAGGCGGGCTTTCAGCAGATCGCCCATGGCGGCGGCGTTGCCGACCAGATCGTTTTGGCTGATCTCGTCCAGCACGGCGCAACCGGCGGCGCAGGCCAGCGGGTTGCCGGCATAGGTATAGCCATGCAGGAATCCGCCGGCATCGAGCACCGCCTCGACCATGTCACCACGCGCCACCATCGCCCCCAAGGGCGCGTAGCCGGCGGCGAACCCCTTGGAGAGCGCGATGATGTCCGGCGTGATGCCCCAATGCTCGGCGGCGATGAACTTGCCGGTGCGCCCGGCGCCGGTCATCACCTCGTCATAAATCAGCAGGATGCCGAACTCGTCGCAGATCTCGCGGATGCGCGCGTAATAGCTGTCGGGCGCGACCAGCGCCCCGGTCGAGGCGCCGCCCACAGGCTCCATGATGAAGGCGAGCACGCTGTCGGGCCCCTCGGACAGGATCTTGTCGCGCAGCAGCTCAGCATATTTCAGCCCGCGCTGGTCGTCATCGAGGTTGTCATTGTCGAGATAGCAGGTCGGCGCGGCGATCTTGGGCATTTCGCGCATCATCGGCGCAAAGGGTTTCGACAGCGGATCGTAACCGGTCAGCGCCAGCGCCCCCAGCGTCGAGCCGTGATAGGAGGGATAGCGCGAGATCACCTTCCAGCGGCTGTCCTGGCCTTGCGTGATCGCATATTGCCGCGCCATCTTGATCGCGCTTTCCACCGCCTCGGAGCCGCCGGAGACAAAGAACACCCGGTCCAGCCCCTCGGGCATCAGCGCGGCAGTCTTGGCCGCCAGCCGCTCGGACGGCTCGGTCTGGAAGTGCAGCCGGTAGCCGAACGTTGCGCGGTCCATCTGCGCCTTCATCGCCGCCAGAACGCGCGGGTTGGAGTGGCCGATATTGGACACCATCGCGCCGGAGGAGCCGTCGATGTAGGTCTTGCCGGTGGTATCGTACAAATAGATCCCCTCGCCCCGGTCGAGCGTGGGGCGCGGCTGGCGCGACTGGTAGAAGAGGTGGGACATTTGCGTCATTCTTTGTTTGAAGCCAGGTGTTTGCGGAGGAAATTCTTGGTGCGCTCGTTTTCCGGGTTGCGGAAGATCACGCTGGGCGGCCCCTCTTCGACGACCACGCCCTGATCCATGAACAGGACCCGGTCGCAGACGCTTTCGGCAAAGCCCATCTCGTGGGTGACGATGATCATGGTCATGTGTTCCTCGGCGAGCTTTTTCATCACCAGGTTGACCTCCTCGACCAGTTCGGGGTCGAGCGCCGAGGTCGCCTCGTCGAACAGCATGACCTTGGGTTTCATCGCCAGCGCCCGGGCAATGGCAACCCGCTGTTTCTGCCCGCCGGAGAGCTGCGAGGGATAGTAATCGATCCGCTCCAGCATGCCGACCTTGTCGAGCTGCTCCTCGGCCAGCGCGTTGGCCTCAGCCTCGGAGAGCCCCTTGAGCATCCGTGGAGCCAGCGTGATGTTGCCGCGCACGGTCAGATGCGGGAACAGGTTGAAGTGCTGGAACACCATGCCGATGTCCTGACGCACCTGGTTGATGTGCTTTTCGTACTGCCGGTGCGGCAGCTGCTTGTTGATCTGGGTGTCCTCAAGCCAGACCTCGCCGCCGGTCAGCGGATCGAGATCGTTGATCGCGCGCAAGAGCGTCGACTTGCCGGAACCGGAGGGGCCAATGATGGCGACAATCTCGCCCCGGTTCACCCGCAGGCTGATGTCCTTGAGCACCTCAAGGTTGCCATAGCTTTTCTGCGCATGGCGGATGTCCACAAAGGGTTTCTCGTCAGTCATGTTCTTGTTCTCCCTTTGCGGTCATCGGGCGGCCTGCACCCGGCGCTCGATGCGCCGAAGCACGGCCTCCATGCCGAGATTGATGACGTAATAGAACAGCGCCGCGAGCACGTAGAACTCGAACGGGCGATAGGTGCGGCCGATGGCCAGTTGTGCGGACAGGGTCAGTTCGGTCACGCCGATCACCGAGACCAGCGCCGAATCCTTGAGCAGCGCGATCATGTTGTTGCCGATCGGCGGGATCACGTCGCGCACCGCCTGCGGGACCACCACCTTGCGCAGCGCCTGTCCCCGGCTCAGCCCCACGGTGCGGGCGGCCTCCATCTGGCCCTTGTCGACGGCGACGATGGCGGTCTGGATCAACTCGGAATTGTAGACCGCGAAATGCAGCCCCAGCCCGATCACCCCGGCGACAAAGGCGGGCAGGTCGATGCCGATCTGCACCAGACCGAAGTAGATCAGGAACAGTTGCAGCAAGAGCGGCGTACCCATGAACAGCCACTCAAAGGCCCGGAACGGCAACCGCACCAGCACCGGGGCGTAAAGCGCGATCACCGCGAAGACGATGCCGCCGAAGAAACTGAGCAGGGCAGCGCCCACCGTAATCGCGATGGTCCAGAGCGCACCCAGTGCGATCACGTCGAGGTAGCCGGGGATGACTGAGAAATCGAGGCCCATGCGGGCTCCTCCTATCCGGTTGGGATCAGACGATCTTTGCCTTGTTGTCGAGCCATGTGACGGCGCGGCCGGTGACGTAGATGATGACCATGTAGAGAAGCCCCGACATCAGGAACATCTCGAACGGCTTGTAGGTCGAGCCGATATAGCGCTGTGCGGTATAGGTCAGTTCCACCACCGAGATCGCGGCAACCAGCGCGGTGCCCTTGATCAGCGCGTTGATGTTGACCCCCAGAGGTCGGATCATCAGCCGCATCGCCTGCGGCAGAACCACCTTGCGGAAGGTCTGGAACCGGCTCATCCCCAGGGTGCGCGAGGCCTCGACCTGGCCCTTGTCAATCGAGATGATGGCGCCGCGGATGGTCTCGGTCATATAGGCGCCGATGTTCACGCCCAGCCCGATCACCCCGGCCTCGAAGGCATCGAGCTGGATGCCCACCTGCGGCCCGCCGAAATAGAGGATGAACAGCTGGATCAGCGCCGGTGTGCCACGGATGAAGCTGACATAGGCGCCCCCGATCCAGCGCAGCACCGCATGCCGCGACAGCCGCGCGGCAGCCCCGAGCGAGCCGCAGATCAGGCCAAGGATCGCCGTCAGGACGGAGAGTTGAACGGTCACCCACGCCGCCTTGAGAAAGAACGGGTAGACCTTCATCATCAGGTCGATGTCCATGCGCCGCGTTCCCCCGTTTCAGTGGTGATCGGTACGGTCGAGGATCGGCAGCGCGCGAATCTCGCGCACCAGGGCCGTGGTCTCCTCGATCGCCGCGCGCAGAAATTCCGCGCCGGTTTCAGGTGTCGCCACGGTCGGATCGCCCATCGTCCCGTCGGGCGAGGCCTCCGACCACCAGCGCATCAGCATCGCCTTGCCGCCGCCCCGGGCCAGATCCAGGTTGAAGAACCGGGTATCCGGATCGTGCAGGTTCTGGGTGGCGGCCTTGGACAGGTCGACGTGCTCGGGCTGAAGGTGCATGTACATCGCCGCCTCGAACTCGCCCGCGTGGGCGATGCCGCCGGTCTCGGATTTGCGGATCTCGTTGATCCGGTCGGCGCAGAGGTTCCAGTAGGAGGCCGAGACGCAGATGATCCCGGTCTCGATCACCGTCTTGCGCGCGGCGAGATCCAGCACCGGATGGTTGGAGCCGTGCGAGTTCAGCAGCAGGATGCGGCGGAACCCGTGATGCGCCAGCGACTTGGTGATGTCGGTGACAAAGGCGATCAGGGTTTCCGGCTGGATCCAGATCACGCCCGGGAAATCCTTGTGATGCTCGTTGAAACCGTAGGGAACGGGCGGCATCACGAAAACCTCGTCCGGGGCGGCCTCGGCCACACCATTGGCCACCGCCATGCCCAGCACGGTGTCGGTGTCCAGCGGCATGTGGGGGCCGTGATCCTCGGTCGCGGAGACGTTCAGGATCACAACGCGGTCCTTGTCCGCGTCGCGAACCTCCTCCCAGGTGAGCTTCCCGTAATCGGTCGTCATCCGACCCCCCGTGATTTATCGTTATTGGTGGGGTCCGCCTCGCGGGGCGGACCCGGTCTTTCTGTCCCGCCTCAGCGGATGTCGGCGCCGATCCATTTCATGGCGATCTCGACATAGGTGCCGTCTTCCATCATCGCGTCCAGCGCGGCCTGCATCTCGGCGGCGAGCATGGGGTTGCCTTCGCGGATGGCGATGCCGGCGCCGAATGCCTCGGTCTCCAGGTCATCGATAATTTCAAACTCCTGGCCCTTCTCGGTCATCGCCAGGATCGCGGCGATCGAGTCGTTCACGATCACGTCGACGCGGCCGTTGTCCAGTTCCAGCAGCAGTTCGGGCAGACCCTTGTAGGTGCTGACCTTATAGCCCTGGTCCTTGGCCCATTCTTCGTGCGTCTCGCCCAGGGTCACGCCGACCTTGACGTCGCCCAGTTGCGACACGCTGGTGATGCCGCTGCCGGGCTTGGTGAACACGGCGCGTTTGGTGGTGTAATAGGGGCCGACGAAATCGACCACCTTGTCGCGCTCCTCGGTGATCGTCATCGAGCCGACGATTGCGTCGTACTTGTTGGCCAGCAACCCGCCGATGATGCCGTCCCAGGCGGTGGTGATGATCTCGACCTCGAGCCCCATGCGCTTGGCGATCTCGGTGCCGATGGCCGGGTCGAAGCCGACGACCTCGTTCTGCTCGTTGACGAAGTTGAACGGCGGGTAGGCGCCGCTCATGGCGATGCGGATCACGCCCTTTTCCTTGATCGCGTCCAGTTCCTCGGCCAGCGCCGGGGCGGCGGCGCCCAACCCGGCGATCAGCAGGGCGCCTGCGGCAAAGGCAGCTTTCATCGTGGTTCTGCGAGTGGTCATCTTCATCTCCCGATTTTGTTTTTGATGGTTCAGCGGCCGCGGGTCCGAACCCAGAGCCGGCGAGGGACCGCTGCCTGCGAAAAAGCTTGCACAGGCGACTTGCATAAAGCAAATAGATATTAGAAATCATTACCATTCCGGAAAACTATGCTAAACACCCGCGGACAGCGCTTTCCCTGGAACCTCGACTGGAACCTGCTGCGCACCTTCATGGTGATCGTGGAGCAGCAGGGGGTGACCAAGGCCGCCGATTTCCTCGGTTTGAAACAACCCACGATCAGCAGCGCGCTGCGCCGTCTGGAGGAGGCGACCGGCCATCACCTGGTCGAGCGCGGGCCGCACCGCTTCACGGTGACGGCGGCGGGGCGTACGCTCTATTCCGAATGCGCCTCGATCTTCGGGGCGGTGTCACAACTGCCCGAACTCATGGAGGCCGAGGAAGAGGAGCTTTCGGGCCATGTCACCATCGTTCTGGCCAGCCATGTGGTCTCGCCCCATTTCGACCGGGTGCTGGAGGAGTTCCACGCGCAGCATTCCAAGGTGACCTATTCGATGGTTGTGGCCGACAGTTCCGACGTGGTCAGCCAGGTGCGGCAGAACCGCGCCAGCATGGGGATTTGCCTGCTCAACAAGATCCCTGCCGAGCTCGAGGCGCGAATCCTGTTCCGGGAATACTTCGGCCTCTACTGCGGGCCGCGCCACCGGTTGTTCGGCAAGCCGAAAATCGAGATTTTCGACCTGGAGGGCGAATCCTCGGTCTCCTTCTATACCGAGATCGAGGGCGGCCCGCTCGACGCGGTCTCGGGGCTGCGGCACCGGGCGCGGCTGGCGCCGGGGCTCAAGGGGCTGTCGGCCAACCTGCCCGAGGTGCGGCGCATGATCATCGCCAATATCGGCATCGGCGCGCTGCCGGTGCATGTGGCCGAGCGCGACGTCACCCTTGGCCAGTTGCGCCAGTTGCCGCCCTATTCCAAGCTGCCGGCGGTGAACATCTATCTTCTGACCAACCCGCGGCGCAGCCTGTCGCCACCCGAGGCGGCGCTGCTGCAGCTGTGCAACCGGATGATCGACGAGACCGACCTGAGGGCGCGCACCTACCAGTGACGCGACGGCTTCGCTCCGGCGGTAGGGCGTGGCATAAGGGGCCGAAACAGGCGGGGCAGGGCAGGTGACAACAGCGGGTCTGATCATACGCTACGCGGCTTTCGCGGCCAT
>Ga0209692_10005563_pt1 | contig 10736 bp, 2 predicted proteins | sample tdDd472_FD_187129 | JGI IMG/M metagenome (GOLD analysis project Ga0209692, IMG submission 187129) | Marine sediment microbial communities from the Atlantic coast under amendment with organic carbon and nitrate - tdDd47.2 (SPAdes)... | ecosystem: Environmental > Aquatic > Marine > Coastal >...
ATCATTGCCGATGTGCGTTCGGTCAGCGTGCTGCTGCAGGAACTCAGCTTTGCCTACACAACACTGATTGATGGTGAAGAGCCGGTCTTCAGTGAACTGCCTGTGCAGTATGTTGATTACGCCGCATGGCAGGTTGAGATGCTCGCCTCACGGAGTGACGAGCAGTTCGGTTATTGGCAAGAACACCTTGCGGGCGCACCTGCACTACTCGAACTGCCCACCGACCGGCCCCGGCCGAAAACCCAGACATTTGTCGGTGATACCCGCAGCCTCACCCTTGGCGCAGATCTTACGGATGCCATTCGCCGGGTCGGTACCGAACACAACAGCACGCTGTTTATGACACTGCTGGCTGCATTCGATGTACTCATGGCGCGTTACGCCGGACAAGACGATGTGGTGATCGGCACGCCTGTTACGGGTCGTAACCGCAGCGAGTTCGACAACATCATCGGTATTTTCCTGAACAACCTTGCGATCCGTGCGGACCTCTCTGACAACCCGTCGTTCACTGAACTGCTCGCACAGACCCGCGACAATGTCCTCAACGGCTTTGCCAATCAGGACATCCCGTTCGAACAACTTATTGAGGCCTTGCAGCCGAATCGTGATCTGAGCTTCGCCCCTATTTTCCAGGTCATGTTCACCACAATGCCCGTCAGCGATGACGGTCACGAGTTTGCACCGGGTTTACGCGTGATACCGCGTGGTTCCGACACACAAAGCGCCAAGTACGACCTGACCCTGTCGATCGGTGATCGTGAGCACGGACCGCTAATGCTCATGCTCGAGTACAACACCGACCTGTTTGATAGCGATACCGTTGATAGCCTGCTAACAAACTTCGAGACACTCTTAGAAGGCATCGTGGCTGCGCCGGAAACCGCCGTCCGGCAACTGCCATTGCTCAATCAAAGTGAACGCAGCGCGCTGACCGTCGAACGCAACGACACCGCCGTTAACTGGGACGGTGCCGCCACGCTGCACGGTTTGATTGAAACGCAGCTGAATACACGCGGCGATAAAGTGGCCGTGATCTCCGGCGACGAACAACTGAGCTACGCCGAACTCGATACGCGCAGTGCCGCGCTTGCCAAACTGCTGACCACCATGGAAGCCGGCCCGGATGTGCCCGTGGCGGTATGTCTGGAACGCTCCACCGACATGCTGGTCGCGATGCTCGCCATCCTGCGCTCCGGCGCCGGTTATGTGCCGCTGGACCCCAACTACCCGGCTGACCGCATCGCTTACATGCTGGAAGACTCGCGCGCGCAGGTGCTGGTCACTGAAACAGCTCTGACCGACGCCTTACCCATCGATAGCGTGCAAGCAGTTTGTGTTGATGAACCGCTGCCGGATGTTTCAGGCATTGCCCTGCAACCGGCGACCAATGGCGAACACCTCGCCTATCAGATTTACACGTCCGGCTCGACCGGACTGCCCAAAGGTGTGCAGATCCAACACCGCGCCGTCGTGAACTTCCTGCACTCAATGGCGCAGACGCCCGGCTTTAATGACGCCGATGTATTACTGGCCGTCACCACACTGTGTTTCGACATTTCAATACTCGAACTCTTCCTGCCGTTGATTACCGGCGGCACGGTGGTCATCGCCTCACAGGATGAGACGGCCGACGGTCATGCACTGACTTCACTTGTAGACCAACACAACATCACAGTTATGCAGGCTACACCCGCTACCTGGCGTTTGATGTTGCAGGCCGGTTGGCAAGGTAAGAATGACTTACGCGTGCTCTGTGGTGGTGAAGCACTGGAACGCGGCCTCGCCGATCAACTGGTAGCGGGCAATGCCCAACTCTGGAACATGTACGGCCCGACCGAAACCACGATCTGGTCCACCTGTCATCAGTACCAAAGCACCGACAGTGTTATTACCGTCGGTACGCCGATCGCCAACACACAGGTCTATGTGCTGGATGAAGCACTGGAACCGGTACCGACCGGTGTCGCCGGTGAGCTGTACATTGGCGGTGACGGTGTCGCACGCGGCTACTGGCAGCGTGACGAACTAAACGCTGAGCGTTTTGTTGCCGACCCTCTGGTAGCAGGTAACCGCATGTACCGCACCGGTGACCGGGTGCGCTGGCTAAAAGACGGCACGCTCGAAGTGCTCGGCCGCACCGACTTCCAGGTCAAGTTGCGCGGCTTCCGTATTGAACTCGGTGAAATTGAATCGGCACTGGGTGATCAGCAAGGCGTCACGCAGGCCGTCGTCACTTTGCGCGAAGACACACCAGGTGACCAACGCCTGGTGGCCTACCTGATTGCACCGGAAGGTGTGAGCCTTGATCCGCAAGCATTGCGTGACGGTATTCGTTCGCATCTGCCCGATTACATGCTGCCCTCGGCTTACGTCCAGCTTGAACGCTTCCCGTTAACACCCAACGGCAAGATCGATCGCAACGCGTTGCCTGCGCCGGATCAGGAACAACTGGCTACCACCGAATACGTCGCGCCGCGCAATGACACCGAAGCGCAGCTCTGCGAACTCTACGCCAACGTACTCGGCGTGGAACAAGTTGGTGTTCACGATGACTTCTTTGCCTTGGGCGGCCACTCATTACTGGCCACGCAACTGGTCTCGCGCGTCCGTGATGACTTAGGTTATGAAATCGGTCTGCGAGCTCTATTCGAACACCCCGTGGTTGAGGAACTGGCGGCCGCATTGGCTGGTGGCGACGGCACTGCACCGGGCACGACGCTTACAGCCATTGAGCCCGCCGACCGTTCGCAACCGTTGGCATTGTCACCCAATCAGGTTCGCTTCTGGTTCCTGGACCAACTCGACCCCGGCACACCGGTGTACAACCTGCCGTGGAATATTGAGCTTGAAAAACGCAGCGATGCGGCACGTATGCAGCAGGCACTGGAACTGCTGGCTGCAAGGCATGAGGTGCTGCGTACCACCTTCAAACAGGGAACATTGACCGACGGTACTCCCGGCCCGGTACTGGATATCTCCGAAACCGCAGGCATCACGCTCAACACACAGACTGTGGTCAACCGCGACGAACTCGCCAACCAACTCGATGCACTGGCGAACCAGCGGTTTGATCTGGCGAACGGTCCGGTTTGGTCTGCCACATTACTCACTATAGATGACGGCACTCCGGGAGAACCCGTCGATGTGCTGTCGCTGGTGCTCCACCACATCGTCGCGGATGGCTGGTCATTCGGCATTCTGTTCGATGAACTGGAACACATCTACGAATCTATATCGAACCAACAAGAACCGGCACTACCAGCACTGCCGGTGCAATATGCCGACTATGCGCAGTGGCAGGTCAACGCGCAGTCGGATGTTATGCGGGACCAACTGACCTATTGGACCGGAAAACTCAGCGATGCACCGCCACTGTTGGAGATACCGACCGACCGGCCGCGACCGGCAGAACAGAGCTACCGCGGTGCGCATATCACCGGTTACACCGACACCGGCCTATGGGCCTATGTCAGCGCGCTGGCGCGTAAGTCTTCAACCACACCATTTATGGTGCTGTTGACGGCCTGGCAGGTATTACTGGCCCGCTATGCGGGCCAGGATGATGTGGTTGTCGGCACGCCCATTGCCGGTCGTCAACGCCGCGAAGCGGAAGGTCTCATCGGCCTGTTCCTCAACACGTTGCCATTGCGCACGAACTTAAGCGGCAACCCGACATTCCGCGAACTGCTCAGCCAGGTTAGAAACACCACACTCGATGCGTTCGCCAATCAGGATGTGCCGTTCGAGAGACTCGTGGAAGAGCTACAGCCCGACCGGAACATGAGTCATACGCCGATCTATCAAGCAATGTTCAACCTGCGTAATGATGCGGGTTCGAATCTTAGCGACAGCGATACAACGCGTAACATCATTAATCCTGAGCGGGTCTACGCGAAGACGGATATCACTCTGACAGTGGCGCAGTGGCAGAATGATCTGACACTCGATATCGAATACAGCACCGACCTGTTTAATCAGGACACCGTCAATCTACTGCTGAAACAGTTCATCGACACGCTCACCGCATTTACCCGACAACCGGATCAGGAGATTACCGCTCCGGCGCTCAGTGGCTTCGACAGTCATCTGCAATCACCGGTACCGGATGAGCAGAATCTGCTGACCTTCGCAGCGAACACGGCGGCAGAACAGTTTGAAGAACAGGTCGCCAAAACCCCGGACGCCATTGCTGTACACACAGCAACAAGCGACTGGAGCTATCGCGAACTCAATCAGCGGGCTAACGGTGTCTGCAAGGCTGTGCTCTCCGCCACAGGCGTACGGGCCACTGCAGTAGCACTATTGCTGCCTCACAATGAACACATGGTCAACGGTATCTTCGGTACGCTGAAATCCGGTTCGGCCTACATCCCGCTTGACCCGCACTTGCCGGAAGAACAGGTAGCCGCACGACTGAAACTCGTGGATGCACGCGTCTTGCTAACCACCACGGACTATCATGCGCTTGCTGATAGTGCTGCAGCCGAAGGCACGACCATCATTAACATCGACGGGTTACCCACCGTCGACAACAACCCCGGGCTGACTATCGATCCGGCAGGACTGGCCTATGTGTTATTCACATCGGGCTCGACCGGCATACCAAAAGGCGTCATGCAAGCGCATCGCTCGCTGCTGCATCATGCAGAGACCTACACAAACTCGATAGGGCTTACTAGCGACGACCACGTCGTACAGTTTGCCAATTACGGATTTGATGCATCAGTGATGGACATCTTTGGTGCATTGCTCAGCGGCGCCACGTTGCATCCTATCGATCTGCGCGACACCGACTCTGTCGACATCGCTCTGCAGAAACTCATCGATCAGAACATCACAGTGTTCCATAGCACGCCAACGGTCTACCGGCACCTGTTCGGTGATACCGACATCAAACTGAGTGCTGTACGGGCTGTTGTATTGGGTGGCGAAGAATCACGCCCCGGAGACCTGATGCTATTCCGTGATGTGTTTAGCAGCGACACATTGTTTGTTAACGGGCTAGGCCCCAGTGAATCGACAATGGCGTTGCAGTACTTTGCGAACAGCGCCACAAGGCAGCTGGGACAGCGTGTACCTATCGGTCAACCTGTGGCTGGCACCGATGTATTCCTGCTTGATGATACGGGCGCGCGCAGCGGACTGAGCGGTGAACTGTGCTTTGAAAGCCCCTGGGTTTCACCCGGCTACTGGGAGAAATCATCAGGCCTGCCGTCTTTCGATGCCCGGGCGCTCATTAAACCGAGAATCTACCGTAGCGGTGACCATGCCAAATACCTGCCCAACGGCGACCTTATCTTCACCGGGCGTCGTGACGGCCAGATCAAGATTCGCGGCTATCGTGTCGAACTCGGCGAAGTAGAAACGGCACTGAGCCATGTCACCGGAGCAGGTCAGGTTGCGGCGACACTGATCAATACAAATGACGATCCTCAGATCATCGGGTACGTCGAAGCCGATGAGCTTGATGTTACTGCAATACTGAACGGACTCCGTGAAATGTTGCCAAGCTATATGGTGCCCGCCACGGTCATAGCTCTGCCCGAATTGCCACGCACCGCCACCGGCAAAGTACAGCGCAGCGCACTACCCGAGCCGGATGTCAGCATTGCAGCTAGCGGCGAATATGCTGAACCCCTGAACGAAACCGAGCAGGCTATCTGTGGCAGTTTCGAAAGCGTACTCGGTCGTGAGCGGGTCGGCCGTCACGACAACTTCTTCGATATCGGTGGTCACTCGCTGCTCGCCACCACATTGGTCGCAACCCTGAAGCAGGCCGCTGATATCAGCGTCACTCTGCGCCATGTCTTCGACCATCCGACACCTGCGGCACTTGCCCAATGCCTGAATGACGGGGAACCCGTGACAGCGGGCATGCCTATACAGGTGATTGACCGCCAGCAACCGTTACCTGCTTCGTTCCAGCAGGAACGCCTGTGGTTCCTGGACCGGATGATGGGTGGCAGCACCAATTACCACATCACCTGGGGCATGAGCATCAATGGCGCTCTCGATACTAAAGCGTTACAAAATGCTGCTACGGAATTGGGTGAGCGCCATGAAATCCTGCGCACCGGCTTCACTGATACAGGCGACGGTGCCACGCAAATCATCACAGACCGCCCTGTCATCACTATTGAACACTGCGATGCGCAACTGGGATGAAACAGAAATACGTGACCGGATCACCGGCCTCGTTAACCAAAGCTTCGACCTGACCAGCGCCCCGCTGTTCCGCATTCACTGGCTGCAGCACGATAACGAGCGACACACGCTGTTGTTTGTCATGCACCACATCATCTCGGATGGCTGGTCGGTCAACATCATCAGTCGTGACTTCAGCCGCTTGTATGAAGCGCAGGTAAGCGGTGCCGAAGCCAGCCTGCCGGTATTGCCTCTGCATTACGCTGACTATGCGGCGGCACAACGTTCGTGGTTTACCGGAGAGCGTCTGGAGTCCCAACTCGACTACTGGAAGCAACGCCTCGCAGCGGCGCCGACCTTACTCGAACTACCGACAGACCGCCCTCGCCCGCTGACACAAACGTTTAACGGCGCGGCTCAGTACTTTGCTCTCGACAATGAATTGTCGGCACGACTCCGGAGCATCGCCAAGGCTAATAACGTCACTTTGTTCATGCTGCTGATGGCGGCATTCAATGTATTACTGGCCCGACTCAGCGGCGCGAATGACATCGTGGTCGGCACACCTGTCGCCGGGCGTAAAGACACACGCCTGAACGAACTCGTGGGCTTCTTTGTTAATACTCTGGCCATCAGAACTGATTTGTCCGAGAACCCGTCATTCAAAGCCTTACTCAAACAGGTCAGAACCACCACGCTGGATGCATTCGAGCATCAGGATCTGCCGTTCGAAAAACTCGTCGAAGAAATTAATCCGGAGCGTAACCGCAGTCACTCACCGCTGTTCCAGGTGGCATTTATTCTCCAGAACATGCCTTCTGATGATGCTGAATTCGGCTCACTGGAAGCACAGAGCTATCCACTCGACAGCGGCACAACCAAATTCGATTTAACCGTCGCCTGCTGGGAGCATGATGACAGCATCGGCGGCATGTTCGAATACAACACCGACCTGTTCGATGCCACAACGGCGGAGATGTTCTGCCAGTCATTCGAAACGCTGTTGTTGTCGGTGAGCAGTAATCCCGCCGCACCGGTACTGTCGGCAAATATGTTGCCAGAGAAAACCAGAACGCTGGTGACCCGCGACTGGAACAATACGGCTGCCGATTACCCGTCAGAATCCTCTATAGCTGCAGAGTTCGCAGCTACCGCTCAACAGTATCCGGACAACGTTGCACTGGTATGTCGCGGCGAGACCATGACCTATGCCGAACTCGATCAATGCACGAACCAGTTAGCCGGCTATCTCATCGAACAGGGCACCCTGCCGGGTGACCCCGTCGCACTGTGTCTGGACAGAAGCATGGATGCCGTTATTGCGATTCTGGCGATACTCAAAGCCGGCGGAGCTTACGTTCCACTGGATCCTGCCTATCCGGCTGAGCGTCTGGAATTCATGCTGGCAGACTGCGAGCCGCGACTGCTGCTGACAGCCCGCGAAATCGCTCTGGAAATTGGCAACGACACAGTACGCCGCATCAATCTGGATGATATTACTGCAGAGATTCAGGCGCGCGCGGCTACGCCCGTCGTCACTGATGTCGGGGGTCGTGACCTTGCTTACATCATCTATACCTCGGGCTCTACCGGACGTCCGAAAGGCACCCTGATTGAACAACGCAGCGTGCTGCGTCTGGTGCTCAACACCAACTACTGCGACTTCGGGCCGGATCACAACATAGCGATGCTTGCGCCTATTTCATTCGATGCCTCCACCTATGAAATGTGGGGCACTCTGCTGAATGGCGGTCGCTGCATCATCTATCCTGAAAAAATCCCGACGATTGATTCGCTGGCACTGTTCCTGTCAGAAGCCAATGTTGATTCAGCATTTATCACTGCGGCATTGTTCAACACGATTATCGATACCAGCCCGGAAGCATTGGGCGGAATGCAACAGATATTAGTCGGTGGTGAAGCACTATCTATTGAGCACGTTAGAAAAGCGTATGCAGCACTGCCGAATGCAACGATACAGAATGCATACGGACCTACCGAGTCAACGACCTACGCGACCTACTACAAGATTCCACGCGAACTGAGCCCATTGGCCACCTCAGTACCCATTGGTCCGCCGATCAGCAACACCACCTGCTATGTGCTCGATGAAAATATGAACCCGTTGCCCCCGGGTGTGAACGGTGAACTCTATCTTGGTGGTGACGGATTAGCCCGTGGTTACCTGAACCAACCCGAACTGACTGACGCTAAATTCGTTCCCGACCCGTTCTCTCACCGGAGCGACGACCGTCTCTATCGCACCGGCGATCTGGCGCACTGGCGACGTGACGGCACCATTGAGTACGTTGGCCGCATCGACAATCAGGTGAAGATGCGTGGCTTCCGGATCGAACTGGATGAGATTGCCGAGGTATTACGACAGCATGAGCAGGTCACGAATGCCGCGGTCATCATGGCCGGTGACAGCAGCGCCAGCAACCGTTTGCTAGCCTACGTTGTCAGCACAATTGACGCTGCCGAACTCACCGACACGCTGTCTGCCCATCTGCGCGAGCGGCTGCCTGAGTTCATGGTGCCATCATCTTATACAGCTATCCCCAAGGTACCGCTTACAGCGAACGGCAAACTGGACAGACGGGCACTGCCCGAACCCGAGCTTGCTCCGGTCAAGGAAGATATTGCTCAACCCGAGACCGAAAGCGAACGGCTGCTGCAAACCATCTGGCAAGGCCTGCTACAAACTGAAGCTGTCGGCGTCAACGATGACTTCTTCGAACTCGGCGGGCACTCCATCCTCACCATTAAACTGATTAAAGAGATCGGCGATACAACAGGCAGGACCCTGAAAATTTCGGACGTATTTGAAAATCCGACAATCAGAGGGCTCGCTAAAATTATGGACGGCGCGCAGAGCAACAACGCCGCGCCGCAAACACTCATCCCCGTGAACACCCGGGGTGAAGAGCTACCGCTGTTTATTCTCGGCAAGCAAGGTCTGGAACTGGAACACCATCTGACCAAAAATCGTCCGGTATACATTCTTGATCGCAGCTACTTCACCGGCTTCGAGTTGCCCTGGTCAGTGAATGAAACTGCCAGAATTTATGCCGACGACATCTGCTTAACCGTGCGCCCCGGTCCCTTGCACATCGCCGCATTTGCCCATAATGCCGTTATGCTTCCTGTCCTCAGCAGCCTGCTGACAGAAAAGGGCTACGAACTGCGATCTGTTGTATTGATTGATCCGCCTGCCGTTGTGACCAAAAAAGGGCGTTGGGCAGTGGATACCACAACGAACCGCGTGGGCTTGCTGAGCCGTGTCCTTTATGGCATTCAGAAAAACGCCTCTACACCCCCGTTATTACTAAGAAAAACCTGGGACAGGCTGACCACGCAAAATGTGCTCAATCAGCATATACAGGCCGGGAGCCCGCAATCGATCAACGCCGATCTGTATATTGTTCGCCGCGACAGCAAACTTTCGTCAACGGCCTACTGGACCCACTTTGCCGACAGTGAAAAGCAGCTGACGCTACTTGATTTATTTGGCGAAAGTCACCATAGTAACGGCGTTCCGGAGGCTCAGCAGCTGTCATCCGCCTTGGATGAGATGCTGGATTCCGGAGCCGGTTAGTTTTCTGCTAGATGGATTTGGCAATATGCGAACGCTTATGCCGGTTACCACAGCCGGTGACCGCACACCCATATTCTGTGTAAACGGTGAACCTCTGAAGTTCGCCAAACATCTGCCGCCCGACCAGCCATTATTCGGCATCTCAGATGCGTATCACCCCAATTTCACACCGCCGGCAAGAATCCAGGATCTTGCCGCGATGTATGTTCGCGAAATTCAGCTGGTTCAGCCTCATGGCCCCTACCGAGTCATCGGTTTTTCTATCGGTGGGCTGATCGCCTATGAAGTAGCCCGGCAGCTCCTGCACAAGGGTGAAGAGGTCGGATATCTGGCACTCATTGATCCATCGATGCCGAGCGTAGCAGCACCCACCAGTGATTGGGCTGCCAATCGGGGCCGCTGGGCCATGGACACTGTATTCAAATCGGGACAGCCGTTTCGCGGCTTAGGCGTAGTTCTTAAACACGTCTACACATCGACAACGATGCGGGCCAAAACCAATCTCGAAAAAATGAAGGTCCGGCTCTATACGGTATTCGGCATGGAACTGCCCGTAGAACTGCGTCGCGCACGCTCCGACAAAGCCATTAAAATGTCTGTGCGCGGCTTTGAGTATCAGCCCATCGAGACCAGCGGTTCAATTTATACCGTTAGCCGTCCTGAACAGGGCGCAGAAACCAAAGAGGCATTCTGGGCCGGCGTATTCCTGAAAGGCAGCCGTGTTCATTGGGTTGACTCCGCCAAGACCCATATGGAATTCATGCATGATGAGAACATTGCCCTGGTAGTCCGGGACATTGTTCAGGAAATCGATGCAGCTTCGACTGCCTCGACCAGCAACTAGCCAAACGGTCATACGCCGGACCCGGTGGAGATACTGTGCAAGATCTGAACATCACTATGCTGCAAATGGATTTGCAATGGGAGCATCCCACCGGCAACCGCAATCTCGCAGAACGACTTCTTAAAGAACATCGTGACGAGGAAGAAC
>Ga0209692_10005567_pt1 | contig 10728 bp, 9 predicted proteins | sample tdDd472_FD_187129 | JGI IMG/M metagenome (GOLD analysis project Ga0209692, IMG submission 187129) | Marine sediment microbial communities from the Atlantic coast under amendment with organic carbon and nitrate - tdDd47.2 (SPAdes)... | ecosystem: Environmental > Aquatic > Marine > Coastal >...
GGTCAGGTGGATCTGACACTTCTGACAGGCGGTGATCAGGGTTTTCGCACCGGTGGCCTCGGCCTCCTTCAGTCTCTCCACCTGGATCTGCTTGGAGCCGGTGGAGCAGTTTGCCCAGCCACTGGTACCGCAACAGACCGCGTTTTCGCGGTTTCTCTCCATCTCAACAAAATTGTCCCCGGCCAGTTTTCGCAAAATGCTGCGGGGACCGTCGTAGACTTTTGCCATGCGGCCCAGTCTGCACGGGTCGTGATAGGTGATAGGGCCCACACTATTTTCCACACTGATGGAACCTTCCTCGAGCATCTGGGCTACAAGATCATGAAAGTGGACGATTTCAAAACCGAGATCTCCAAAGTGTTCGGTGTAGTGTCGTTTAAAGGTGTAAAAGCCCTCAGGACAGTTGAATACTACCCTTTTGGCGCCTGAGGCGCGGATGACTTCAAGATTGTGAGAGGCCAGTTTTTCAAAGGTTTCCACCTGACCATTCCATAACATGTCGTGACCGCAGCAGTGTTCATCGTCACTGACCACAGGTTCGATTCCAGCACCGTTGAGAATTTTGATAATGTTCTGGCTGACCGAAAGGCTGTCCACCCCAAGGTAGCGAAAAATAACCTGAAAATAGGGCATGCAGCCCACAAAGAAAAAGGTGTCACCTTTTTCCGCCACCTTACCTGCTTCTCTGGCCCAATCGGTTTTCCGCTGGTTAATCCCCTGGGTCTGGAGCTCCATGATGGTCTGGAGCATACCGTGATGGGAATAGGCCGGTTGGGTCCCGAGTTTCAGGGCCTGTTCCCTAAGGAGGCGCATAAATTCCGGGAAATCAATACTTGAGGGGCAGCGCTCGAAGCAGCGGCTACAGGTGAGGCAGGACCAGAGATCGCGGTCCTTGAGTAGCTCGTCGCCAAGACCCAGCAGGGCCTTTTCCACAATGATTCGCGGGGAGAAGCTTGGCGACACCCTGGACACCGGACAACTTCCAGTGCATACTCCGCAGTCCAGACAATAGTAAGTTTGAGTGGCTTGGGCAGCGTCTTCAATGGTCATGCGGCTTCTCCCAGGGGATTTTTCCCCAGGTCCTTTATTTTCTGGGTAAAAGAAGTAACGATTTCAGCAAAACGGGCAGCCTCTGCAGATGAAACCCATTCCAAGGCCAGACGTTCGTTGTCAATACCCATGAGGTCCAGCAGTTCACGGGTCATGTCTATGACCCTTTTGGCTTTTTCATTACCATCCAGGTAATGGCAGTCGCCGATGTGTCAGCCGCTTACCAGAACCCCATCGGCCCCCATCTGAAGGGCCTTGAGGACGAAGTCCGGAGAGATCCGACTCGAACACATTACCCGGATCACCCGGATATTGTGCGGATACTGCATCCTACTAACACCGGCTAGATCTGCGCCGGCATAGGCGCACCAGTTACAGCAAAAGGCAATAATTTTCGGTTCAAACTCAGCAGCCATAGTAAGTTTCCCTTTGCTTGGAGATATTAAAGAGAATGAATCAAACGCTATGCGTCATTCGCACAAGGCAGCCTCTACCATGGTGAGCACTTCATGGTCGGTGAAGTGGCGTATAGCGGCGGCTCCGGTTGGGCAGGCCACGGCACAAGCGCCACACCCTTTGCAAAGCGCTTCTTGAATCTGGGATACCTGGACCCCCTCAGTGATCTCCACAAGTTCAGGGGCGCCGTACGGGCATGCCTCGACGCATTCGCCACAACCTCGACAGAGGCTCTGATCCACGGTGGAAACCACACCCTCCACCTCGATTCTTTTCTGGGCCAGGATAGTGGCGGCACGAGCAGCGGCCGCCTGAGCCTGGGCGATGCTCTCGTCTATTGGTTTGGGATAATGAGCCAGGCCGCAAACGAAGATACCGTCAGTGGCAAAGTCTACGGGTCGTAACTTCATGTGGACTTCCAGGAAGAAGCCGTCCTGACTAACAGGTACCTTGAACATCTGAGCCAACTCATCCAAGCCTCGGGTCTCTATGGCACTGGCCAAGGTAATAAAGTCAGGCGTAAGGGTGATGGGCCGCTGGAGAACGTGGTCCACCACTGTGACCTTGAGGCCGCCCTCTTCGGTCTCTTCAACCACCGGTTTGTTCTCTGGGGTGAAACGGATGAAAATAACACCTTTGGCTCGGGCTTCTTTGTAGAGATCCTCTCTCTCGCCGTAAGTGCGGAGATCCCGATAGATAATATAGACGTCCATCTCAGGATTGCGTTCTTTCAGTTCCAACGCCTTCTGTACCGAGAAGGTGCAACAGATCTTGCTGCAGTGGGGCCTTTGCGGCTCTCGTGAGCCCACACACTGAATAAAGACGGCGCTGGTACCATTCTTTACCAGGTCGGTGTCCCAGGCCTCATCTAGTTCGTGCCAGCGGAAAACTCGATCACTCTTACCGTAAAAGTACTCATCGGGCTCTATGGGGTGGGCTCCGGTGGCGAGGATGGTAACACCGTGTTCGATTTCGCGGATGTTCTCGTCGCCATTGATGCTGATTGTGGTCTTAAAGTTGCCAAGGAAGCCGGATGTTTCTTTGATTTGACCATTCAGGTGAACCTCAATGTTCTTGTCGCGGTTGATGTCATTGACAAGATTCTTAAGAAATTTTGGGATGTTTTCACCTTTCCAGGTTTTCTTTAGATTTAAAGCTTGACCGCCCAAGCTGTCACTTTTCTCCACGATGTGTGCCTTGAAGCCCTGCTGGGCTAGAGTGCGAGCACAGGTCATTCCGGCCACACCACCGCCAATCACCATGGCCGCTGGATTTACCGTCACTGAGGGCAGGGGCAGGGGTTCGATTAGCGTTGCCCGGGCAACTGCCATCCGAACCAGATCCTTGGCTTTTTCGGTGGCAGCGTCGCGGTCGCCGGCATGCACCCAGGAACATTGATCCCGGATGTTGGCCTGCTCAAAGAGATACTTGTTCAGGCTGCTATTCCGCAGGGTTTCCTGAAAGAGGGGCTCATGGGTGCGTGGCGAGCAGGCGGATATGACCACCCGGTTGAGATCTTGCTGCTTGATGATATCTACCAGTTGAGCCTGGGCGTCTGTGGAGCAGGAGAAAAGGTTGTCCTGGACAAAAACCACGTTGGGAAGAGTTTTGGCGTATTCAACCACTTCAGGGACCCGGACCACACTACTGATGTTGACCCCGCAGTGACAGACGAAGACACCGATGCGAGGCTCTTCAGCACTGACATCACGCTCCTCGGGGAAAGTTTTCTCCTTAATTAGAGTGTGGCGTGAGCCGGCAAGTCTGCTGGCCGCGGCACCTGCTGCCGCCGATGCTTCCATTACCGAGAGCGGGATGTCCTTTGGTCCCTGCAAGAGACCACAGGCGTAGACGCCTGGTTTGGAGGTTTCAACTGGGTTGAAACTACCGGTGGCGGCGAAATTATAGTGGTTGAGGTCCACGCCCACTTTTTCCGCCAGTTCTATAACCCCAGGGGGAGCCTCCATGCCCACGGAGAGCACCACCATATCGAATTCTTCACTAACTGCTTCACCCTCTTCATTCACATAGCCTAAGACCAGGTTGTCGGTAGCCGGTACGGGATCCACACTGTGGATACGCGAGCGCACAAAACGGACACCGTCTTCTTGGGCGCGGTTATAATACTGTTCGAATTCCTTGCCGAAGGTCCTCATGTCCATGTAGAAGATGGCGGTGTCCAGGCCATCTTTGGCATGCTCTTTGGCGATCATCGCCTCTTTGACCGCGTACATACAGCAGACGCCAGAACAGTAGCCGTTGTCACAGTGGTTGATGTCACGGGAGCCCACGCACTGGAGCCAGGCAATCTTCTTTGGCTCCTTCTCGTCTGAAGGCCGCACCAGATGCCCATGCCAAGGTCCGGAGGAAGAAAGAATGCGCTCGAACTCCACCGAGGTTACCACGTTGGGATGTTTGGCATAGCCATAGTCATCATACTGAGTGGGATCGAATGGCCTGAAACCGGTGGCCAAGACAATGGCGCCCACCTCGAGTTCCACCTCTTCGTCCACTTGAGAGTGGTCGATTGCTCCTGTGGGGCAGAAGTCGGCGCAGATTTTACAATCTCCGGTAAGAAAATGGGCGCACTTGGATCTATCAATGGCAGGTATGTTGGGCACTGCCTGAGCATAGGGGACATAGACGGGCTTGCGCCCGGTCAAGCCAGCATCATACTCCGACAATATCGGTCTTACCTCTTTGTCGGTAATTTCGGAGAGTTTGATGTGGCCGGTGGGGCAAATAAAATCGCAGGCACCACAGGCTACACATGCTTCTGAGTAAGCCTCAAATGGTGTCGCTACCTCCATTTCCGTGCCGCGACCAGAGAAGTCAATTGCCTTGGCACCTATCCTCTCGCACATCCGGACACAGAGACCACAAAGGATGCAGTCGTCGTCCTCAAGTTGGAATCGCGGAGCCTCAACACCGTACTGCTCTCCGAGTTTTTTAACAAAATCATTGTTGGGACAACGGGCCAGCTGCAACTCAATGATCATTTTTCTGTGGCGGATTACCTCTTCACTGTCGGTCTTGACCTCCATGCCCGTCCATACCGGATAGTTGCATGCGGTCACGAACCTCGTCCGCCGTCCGTCGAACAGCTCCACTGAACAAATACGACACAGTCCGGCAGGTTCAAGGGCCTTGTGGTTGCAGAGGGTAGGTATGTGGATATTATTAGCCTCCGCAACCTGGAGGATAGTTAATCCCTCCTCGGCCTGGACTTCTCTTCCATCGAGAGTAAAGGTTACCATCTTAAATCCTCATTCCGCGCTTGTTACTTGATGGCTATGGCGTCAAACTTACACGCCTCATAACAGATAGAACACTTGCTGCACAGTTCCTGGTCAATAGTGTGAAGTTCTTTCTTCTCGCCGGAGATAGCATCCTGAGGGCACTTTCTAAAGCAAACGTGGCAGCCGTTACAATTCTCTTCGTCTATCTCATAATAGAAAAGCTCTTTGCAGACACCGCTGTGGCACTTTTTATCGTAGATATGTGTTTCATACTCGTCACGAAAATAGGCCAGGGTGGTGAGAATTGGATTTGGGGCTGTCCCTCCCAAGGCGCAAAGAGAAAGTTTCACTACGGTGTCTGAGATGTTTTCCAACAGCTCAATGTCCCCGTCCTCACCCTTGCCTGCACAGATGTCGGTTAGTATCTGCAAAAGTCTTTTGATGCCCTCTCGGCAGGGGACGCACTGGCCGCAGGATTCCTCCTGAAGAAATTCGAGAAAGTACCTGGCTACGTCCACCATACAGGTGTCCTGGTCCATGACGATCATGCCGCCAGAGCCCATCATGGAGCCAGCTTGGGTGAGCCTTTCGTAATCCACCGGCAGATCCAGTAGTGCCGTGGGCACACACCCACCTGACGGGCCTCCGGTCTGCACGGCCTTGAACTCTTTCTTTTTAAGTATGCCCCCACCGATGTCAAAAATGATCGTCCTCAACGAGGTACCCATGGGCACTTCCACCAAACCGGTATTTTTTACCTTGCCCACCAGGGAGAAAACCTTTGTGCCCTTGCTTTTCTCGGTACCCAGAGAAGCATACCATGCAGCCCCTTTTTCGATGATTGCCGGTACGTTGGCCCAGGTCTCCACATTATTGAGGGTCGAGGGACTGTCGTGGTAACCCTTTTCCACCGTATGGATGTATTTGGCTCGTGGCCGGCCCACCTTTCCTTCGAGAGAACGCATCAAAGCCGTTGACTCACCACAGACAAAAGCACCTGCGCCGGTGCTGATAGTTATGGTGAAGTTGAAACCACTGCCCAAGATGTCATTCCCTAAAAGACCACAGCTTTCAGCCTGTTTTATGGCTTCAACCAGTCTCACCACAGCCAGCGGGTATTCATTGCGCACATAGATAAAACCTTCATGAGAGCCGATGGCGTAAGCCCCTATTACCATGCCCTCCAAGATACTGTGAGGATCACCTTCCAGAACACTTCTGTCCATGTAGGCACCCGGGTCACCCTCGTCTGCATTGCAGATAACGTATCTTTTCTCACCATGTGCTTTGCGGCAGCTCGCCCATTTAATCCCCGTTGGAAAGCCGCCTCCACCTCTTCCCCGCAGTCCTGATATCTTGATAGCCTCAATAATCTCTTCCGGCTCCATTTCGTGCAGAGCCTGGAAAAGTGAGAGATAACCGCTGCGGCCAATGTACTCTTCAATGGATTCGGGATCGATATAACCGCAATTTCTGAGAGCAATCTTCAGCTGTTTGTCATAGAAGGGGATTTCTTCCAGGGTGGGGATTCCATTGGTGGAGAAGGCTGCACTCAAAGGATTTTCAATGTCATCTTCGAGAACAGAACGAGGATCCTTCATCTGACCGAGAACGTATTTCTCCAGGTACTCAGCTTTCTGATGAGCTTCCACGAGCTCGGCGATGTTGTCCTGAGAGACGCGCCGGTAGACGATACGAGGCTTGCCTGGGGCCTGGATGTCCACCAGTGGTTCTTCCTCGCACAACCCCAAACAGCCGGTTCTGGCCACTAATACATTCTGCTCATCAAATATCTCGCGCGCTTTATCGTATACTTCCTTGGCACCGGCAGCTATGCCGCAGGAAGCCATACCGATATTCAGCTTGAGGGTGCTGGGTACATAGAGAGAACTCTGCACCTCGGCCCTTATCTTCTGCAAATCATTTTTGGTAGTTATTCTCATGAGCCGCACTTTCCCTGTGTTCAGGAGTTCTATTTATACTCTTCCAAAACTTTCACTGTTTCTTCTGAGTCGGTACGGGCGTATACTTTATCATTGACGGTAACAACCGGGCCCAGACTACAGCAGCCGATGCAGCGAACCGTCTCTAAGGTAAAACGCATATCCTGAGTGGTAGCACCAGCAGCTATCCCTAAATTGCTTTCAAGCCTCTCCTTGATACGCTCGCCGCCACGTACGTGGCAGGCGGTACCAAGGCAAATAGTAATGATATTCCTCCCTCTCGGTTCAAGGCTAAACATGCTATAAAATGTAGCTATTCCATATATCTGACTTAATGGAAGATCTAACTTGGTTGAGACGTAATTTAGCGCAGGTCTGGGGAGGTGATTGTATTCCTTGTTGATGGCTTGCAAGATCATGATGAGGTTTTCTTTGTCTTCCGCAAATCTCTCCACGATCAGATCATCTAAGGCTCTGAAATCCACCTCTGGCTGCTCCACCATATCTACTATCTCCTGTGAACATGCACATGCGGCCATGGATACTTTCTCCCGGGTTAATCTCGTATTGGACCTGATTCTTACTCCTGAAACTCTTTTGGATATGGCTGATTCGTCACCGGACAGTTGACGTAACAAATGCCGCAGGCGGTACAGAGTTCCGGGTCAACGTATCGGGCTCTCTTGTTGACTTTGACCTTGAACTTACCGCTTTTTCCTTTGACGCTGACCAAGTCTGCGTATGTGATCACCTCGATGTTCAGATGCCGGCCGACCTCGACCAGTTTGGGCGAGATGATTCACATGGCGCATTCGTTGGTGGGGAAGGTCTTGTCAAGCTGCGCCATTACGCCGCCGATGGCAGGGGATTGTTCTAAGAGGTAAACGTAGTAGCCGGAGTTTGCCAGATCCAAGGCGGATTGCATTCCGGCGATACCACCGCCCACAACCAAGACTGAGCCAATGGTTCCGTTTTTCTTCTTTTTGGCACTCATAGTTTCTCCTGCGACGACCTAGATTGGAACAAAAGGGCGGATTTTGACATGAAAATATGGCCACACTTGGCGCTTGCGCAAAATGACCATTCAATATTGTCGAAGCTCCGAGTATTGTTTGCTAAGACTACATTTTCTAGTATGGAGGGTATTGGTTGTCAAGAAAAATGTGAAATTTATCTCGATCTCGTCAACCCATTTGTGCATTTCGTCACGCAGTCCCATTCTAACCAATAGTCATATAAAAATCAATTGAAAATGAATATATCCATGTCAACTGACTATTGTACTGACAGTGTCCCATAGATCCCCATTTGGAAAGGTTTTAGAGGACTCAGGGAAACAAGGTGTCAGGTGTCAGGGGGATGGAGTATGGCGGGCAGGCAGCCGCGATTGAGGGTGGAATTTGATTTCAGCGTATTGCTCTCAAGAATATCTTGATTAATTTATTTCTATATCCTTGATAATCTCTTCTCTTTTTGTCATAAAGATGGATCGGACTTGGTTGGCATAGAGCATAGAGCATAGGGCGAGGCAAGAAAAGAGTAAACGGTAAGTGGTGGGCAGTGAACAGTTAAAGAACCAGAGTATTGTCGGTTCACTGGTTACCCTTCACTTTTTACCCATCCTCTACGCTTTGCTACAACGGACAACGGACAGGATGCAGGGTGGGCATTGCCCACCACCAAGCTTACCAATGACAAACTAGCTTTGGAGTTTTGAATCATGGACATTCACGAGTATCAGGCAAAGGAGCTCTTTGAGAAGTTTGACATTCCCGTACCTCGAGGCCAGGTGGCATTCAGCGTGAATGAGGCCAGGGAAATTGCCGAGAATTTGGCAAGCATGCCGGTGGTGGTCAAGGCGCAGATTCATGCCGGAGGCCGTGGCAAGGGCGGTGGTGTCAAACTAGCCCAGTCAATACCAGAGATGGAAAGCGTTGCTGGCGAGATTCTAGGCATGACTCTAGTCACCCACCAGACAGGGCCTGAGGGAAAGCTGGTGCGCAAAGTCCTGGTGGAAGAAGGGCTTGAGATTGACAAGGAGCTCTATCTAGGAGTGGTACCTGACAGGGCTACAGCCAGGCTGATCTTTATGGCGAGCGAGGCGGGGGGCATGGACATCGAAGAGGTAGCCGCCAGCACACCTGAAAAAATTATCAGGCAACAGGTAAAGCCGGGAGATGGCTTACAAGGTTTCCAGGCTCGCTCCCTGGCCTATGGACTCAATCTGGAGCCAGAACTGATAAAGCAGTTCATCCCTCTGGTGGCGAAGCTCTATAACCTTTTTCTGCAGTACGATTGCTCCCTGGTGGAGATCAATCCTTTGATAATCACCAAAGACAAGCGACTCATTGCCCTGGATGGCAAGATCAATGTGGACGACAATGCACTCTACCGACATAAAGAGATTCAGGACTTCCGTGATCTGGACGAGGAGGATCCTATGGAGGTAGAGGCTTCCAAGTATAATCTGAACTACATCAAGCTTGATGGCAACATCGGCAACATGGTCAACGGCGCTGGATTGGCCATGGCCACCATGGACATCATCAAGCTGGCCGGGGCTGAGCCAGCCAATTTCCTCGATGTGGGCGGCGGGGCTAGTGCCGAGATGGTAGAAAACGGCTTTCGCATTATCCTAAGCGACAAAAACGTCAAGGGAGTTTTGATCAACATCTTTGGCGGCATATTGCGCTGTGACATACTGGCTCAGGGCGTGGTGGAAGCTGCCAACAAGGTGGGAATTGGTGTTCCAGTTGTGATCCGGATGGAGGGTACCAACGTGGAAGAAGGCCGCAGGATTCTGGATGAGTCCGGCCTGGATCTCAAGGTGGCAACTGACGTCTGGGACGCTGCCTCCAAGGTGGCGGAGATTGCGAAAAGCGCATAGCGCTTTACTCGAGGCACAAGGTCCAAGGCACAAGGCACAGGGCTAAATAACAAAATGCCTTACGCCTACATCGCTGATAGCTTTGAAACTGAGAGGTATAAGATGAGCATTTTGGTCGATGAGAACACGCGTTTACTGGTTCAAGGGATCACTGGCAAGGAGGGGCAGTTCCACACCCGTCAGTGTGTTGAATACGGAACTAATGTGGTTGCTGGGGTAACCCCTGGCAAGGGTGGCCAGGAAATGGATGGCATTCCAGTATTCAACACAGTAGAGCAGGCGAGGCAGGAGACCGGTGCCAACGGTGCCATGATTTTTGTACCGCCAGGTTTTGCAGCCGATGCCATTATGGAAGCGGCAGCTGCATCCATTGAAGTGATTGTGGCCATTACCGAGGGTATACCAGTGCTGGACATGATGAAGTGCTACCATGCGGTCAAGAGTAGTGGTTCGCGCCTTATTGGCCCCAACTGTCCCGGGATAATCTCACCAGGCAAATGTAAGGTGGGGATAATGCCGGGACCTATCCACCGGGAGGGTTCGGTGGGGGTTGTCTCACGCAGCGGTACTCTGACCTACGAGGTAGTGGATCAGTTGACCAAGAATGGCGTGGGTCAGAGCACCTGTATAGGCATCGGTGGTGATCCTATCATTGGCACGAACTTCATCGATGCTTTGCAACTGTTCGAGGCAGATCCCGGCACCAGTGGGATAATAATGGTGGGAGAGATTGGCGGATCGGCAGAGGAGGATGCGGCTGAATTCATCGTAGGTTCAGTGAGCAAGCCGGTCATTGGTTTTGTAGCCGGGCTCACCGCGCCTCCTGGTCGGCGAATGGGACACGCCGGAGCAATCATCAGTGGATCCAGCGGCACCGCCCAGGCAAAAATTGAAGCCATGGGAAAAGCCGGGATCACGGTGGTGAAGAACTTGGGAGAGCTAGGAAAGACGGCTGTAGAGGTTTTCGGTAATTAGGCCTCGCGGGGCCAAGAAGCTAACGAAAGACCTACCTCATACAGGTAGGTCTTTTTTTTTGTGCACCCTACTTTAGTAGTTTTTAATCCCATTCCGGCATTGCTGGAATGGTATAATTTAGCTTGCTCTTCGGCAAGAGGCAGGAGCAGCAAAATCCCCCCAACCCCCCTTTACGAAA
>Ga0209692_10005569_pt1 | contig 10719 bp, 13 predicted proteins | sample tdDd472_FD_187129 | JGI IMG/M metagenome (GOLD analysis project Ga0209692, IMG submission 187129) | Marine sediment microbial communities from the Atlantic coast under amendment with organic carbon and nitrate - tdDd47.2 (SPAdes)... | ecosystem: Environmental > Aquatic > Marine > Coastal >...
CGCAAAAGCCCGAATGTCCACCGTTTCCAACAGCCATTTCCCCTGTTCCAGGGCTTTGCCCGAAAGCGAAGCCCCCAGAGGCCCCGGAAACATCTCCGGGAAAAGGGTCAAGACGGTTGCGGTCCACATGGGTTTCACTCCCCGTTTTCCGCATCCTCTCCCGGTTCCGGTTCACCCGGTTCCAGGAGGCCCGGCAGAGGCTCGATTAACAGCCAGCCTTCCGCCAGTTCGACCCGAGGCACGGCGACCTTGGTAAACGGCGCCATGAGCACCCCTTTGTTCGGGTGTTCGATTTCGAGCATATCGCCCGCGCCGAAATCGAAAACCGCCCGAACAGACCCAAGACTTTCGCCATCGGGAAGCCGGGCCTCCAGACCGATCAGATCGGCATGGTAGAACTCGTCTTCCTCCGGCTCCGGCAGCACGTCCCTGGGAACGTAAAGTTTGGTTCCCTTGAGCGCTTCCGCCGCATCCCGGTCTTTAACGCCTTCAAGCTTTACCCGGACCTGCCCCTTAGAGGCTTGACCGACCAGCTGCAGCTTGAACGAAACCTTGCCGGTTTCATCGGACACTGCACCGTAGGCCGCCACCGCCTTGGGGTCCTCGGTAAAGCTCTTGATCCGCACCAGCCCCCGCACCCCATGGGGCCCGGTTACCACACCGACGCAGACCAAATCGCCATCCGACTTCCCTGATCTGGAAGCCATGCCTTAAAGCCTATTCCTTGGCTTCTTCGGCGGGAGCTTCTTCGGCCGGAGCCTCTTCAGCGGCGGCTTCCTCGGCAGGAGCCTCTTCGGCAGGCGCTTCTTCAGCAGCAGCCGCTTCGGCAGCTTCTGCTTCAGCCGCGGCAGCAGCTTCAGCAGCTTCCTTGGCCTTCTCTTCAGCTTCGCGGACCCGCTCCTGAGCCTTGGCGCCCGGCAGATGCTTTTTGGTCTGCTCAGGGATCGCGCGATCACCAATCAGGCCGGCAGCAGCCAGCATGCGATGAACACGATCAGTCGGCTTGGCGCCAACGCCCAGCCAGTATTTGATGCGTTCTTCGTTCAGCACCACGCGCTCTTCGTGGTCCTTGGGCAGCATCGGGTTGTGACGACCGAGCTTTTCGATGAAACGGCCATCCCGCGGGCTGCGGATATCGGCAACGACAATGCGGTAAAACGGACGCTTCTTAGCGCCACCGCGTGCAAGTCTGATCTTAAGAGCCATTGTTGTCTAACGTCTTTCGTATCAGTGGTTAAAACTAAATCCATGAACCCAACATCGGGTCATGCAACTCATCCGAACCCGCCGGGCGGCATCCCGCCCGGCGGCATCATTCCAGGAGGCAAGCCGCCGGAGCGAAGGAAGCTTTTCTTCCCCATCTTGCCTACTTTCTTCATTACGGAACTCATCTGCTTATGCTGTTTGAGTAACCGATTGACTTCCGGCACCGTGGTGCCCGAGCCTGCGGCGATGCGCTTGCGCCGCGAGGCGTTAATCACTTTCGGGTTCTGGCGTTCCTTGACGGTCATGGAGAGGATGATGGCTTCCTGGCGGGCGATCATACTGTCGTCCACGTTGGCCTCTTCCATCTGCTTCTTCATCTTGCCGACACCCGGCAACATGCCCATCAGGCCTTTCAGGTCGCCCATCTTACGGATCTGGCGAAGCTGACTGAGTAGGTCTTCCAGGGTGAACTGCCCCTTCATCACCTTCTTGGCGAGCTTCTCGGCCTCTTCCTTCTCGATGGTTTCGGACGCCTTCTCGACCAGCGAAACCACGTCGCCCATGCCGAGGATGCGACCGGCGATCCGTTCGGCGTGGAACGGCTCGAATTCATCGATCTTTTCGCCAATCCCCATGAATTTGATGGGCGCATCGGCAATTTGTTTCATCGAAAGGGCCGCGCCGCCGCGCGCATCGCCATCCACACGGGTCAGGACGATACCGGTCACGCCAACCTTTTCATTGAACTCTTTAGCCACCGTCACGGCGTCCTGGCCGGTCATGGCGTCGGTCACCAGCAGGGTCTCGATGGGCTTGGCCACATCGCGCACCTGGGCCACTTCGGCCATCAACTGGGTATCGATATGCAGACGGCCCGCCGTATCGAGGACCACCACGTCGTAGCCTTCAAGGCGGCCAGTCTCCATGGCGCGCTTGGTGATGGCGACGGGCTGTTCGCCGAAAATGATCGGCAGGGTATCGACCTCGGCTTGCTTACCCAATACCTCCAACTGCTGCTGCGCAGCCGGGCGATAGATATCGAGCGAAGCCATCAGGACTTTCTTTTTCTGCTTATCCTTAAGACGCAGGGCCAACTTGGCGGAACTGGTCGTCTTACCGGATCCCTGAAGGCCGACCATCAGGATGGCCGCCGGCGGGGTCGTCGCCAAGTTTAGTTCGGATCGTTCGTCACCCAGGGTTTCAGCCAACTGATCGTGAACGATCTTGACCACCATCTGGCCCGGCGTGACGCTCTTGATCACTTCTTGACCGACAGCCTTCTCTTTGACCGCAGCGACGAAGTCCTTGACCACGGGCAGGGCGACATCGGCCTCGAGCAGAGCCACCCGCACTTCGCGCAGCGCGGCATCGACATCGGCTTCTTTAAGCGCACCCTTTTTCTTGAGGCGCTCAAAAACATCACCGAGGCGATCTGTCAAATTCTCGAACATGCGTCCGCTTTTCCCTGGTCAAAAAACAACCGTTAACAAGCAAAAAACGCCAGTGCGCGAACCCTCGCGGACTGGCGGCACCCTCGAAAAACCAAGAGCGCTTGCGTAGCGGCGCGGACTCTATGCTTCCCCGGCCTCCATGTCAACAACTGTTCCAAACGCTCAATAAGACATTTCGAATGCCCCTTGTGATTCAAACTTATTGCAATTTTGAATAGTTTTATGTGATTACTATAGTAATCATGCTAGGGCTTTTGCTTGAACCGGGCCGAAACGGGACCGACCTACGAAAAATAAGCTTCAAAAAGAAGCGGAACCACCGACGACCGTAAGAAGGATGTTAAAAATGAGTAGACGCGTGGGAAGAAGCTCACCAGACCCTATCGATAAGTATGTCGGGTCGCGCGTGCGGGGCCGCCGCTTGGGGTTACGGATGAGCCAAACCAAACTGGGCGAAGCCATTGGGGTAACGTTCCAACAAATTCAAAAATACGAAAACGGCGCCAACCGTATCGGCGCAAGCAATCTATACAAAATCTCCAGGACTCTCGGCGTTGAAGTCAGCTACTTCTTCCAAGACATGCCTGAATCCGCCTGGGCTCACGAAAAAGGAAAAGGCCCCGGCCTGTCGGATCAACCGCCCGAAACCTTCGAGCACGATCCGCTGACCTCCAAGGAAGCCATTGAACTGACGCACAATTACTTCGCCATTGTCGATGAAACTGTGCGAAAGAGGATTTCCCAGTTGGTCAAGTCCCTGGCCGACGCCTTTACCGGCTAACAAAGTTTCCGAATTTTAGAAAACGGCGCCCAAATCGAGGCGCCGTTTTTTTATGGCAAACCCCTCCTCTCCCCACCATTCCCCTTTGCCAAACGGCCCTCCTGATATATACCATAAGTATGCATCAATATTTTGATGCACCTTGTTAGTGTATTACTGTCTGGGGAATCATCAAATGACAACCGGCGAGCAGAGTGAAACCAGGAAAAATATCGACTTCAGCATCGGCGCAAGCCTCCACAGCAGGCGCGTGGAATTAGGGGTGACAAAAGCGGAATTGGCTCAATGCCTGGGCATTGGAGAAAATCGGATCAAGGGAATCGAAGCGGGAACAAGCAAAATCACTGCAGCCGAACTTTACCGAGCCGCCAAACGTTTAAACGTTTCCATCGACGCCTTTTATGCGGCCTTGAAAGCGAAAGACGGTCCGCTCCCCGACATGCCATCCCCACCAGACCCCAAAGATATCGACGAAGCGGAAAATTTGATCCGCAATTTCATGGCGATCAAAGACCCGGCGACTCGCCGCAATGTCCTTGAGATCATTAAAGCAACGGCGAAATCGTGCATCTGACTTTTACTAAAAGGCCTCATGGGGCAAAGTAGTCCCATGAGCCTATATCAAGAACTTCGCGATGCCCTGACCTCCCAAGGCTTCATCCTCCGGGGTGGTTTTCAGATTACGCAGCAAGATCGAGCCGATCTCGGCAGATCTGCCGAAACGCTCGTCATGATTGGTAACGCAGGTTCCGCTTTCTGGCGGCATTTCGCCGCAGCCGGAACCAATGGCTCCAACCCCATGGACGCCTGGACAAAAGAGACCCTCACCGGCTTTGCCGATATCTTTGGCGCGCAGCCTCTCTTTCCCTTCGAGGGGCCGCCTTACCATCCCTTTCAACGTTGGGCGCAACGATGCGAACCGGTTTACCCGTCTCCGGTCGGCCCTCTTATTCATCCCGTTTTCGGGCTTTGGCATGCCTACCGCGGCGCATTTCTCTTCGATCAAGAAATGACCCTCCCAAAACAACCGGAAACGCCTTGTCCCTGCGAAACTTGTGAGGATAAGCCTTGCCTTACGGCCTGCCCCGCCGGAGCTTTTGACAAAGGGAGCTATGACGTTCCGGCCTGCGTATCGCATTTAAAAGGGGAGGATCAGGCCGAGTGTATGGCGCTTGGCTGTGCAGCGCGACACGCCTGCCCGATTGGCCAAAAATACGCCTATGCCCCAGAGCAAGCGCAGTTTCACATGGAAAAGTTCGTGCGGAACAACGGTTAGGGCTGGACTCCAAGCCTACCCCACCCCTATGTAGGGCCTATGATGGAACACCGGTTTGTTAAAATGCATGGCCTGGGCAACGATTTCGTGGTTCTCGACACCCGCGAAACGGGGATGTCGCTCGCCTCGGAACAAATCCGCGCCATCGCCGACCGTAAAACCGGCGTCGGCTGCGATCAGTTCATTATCATGGAACCGGCCAAAGACACTCATGCCGACGTCTTCATGCGCATCCTCAACGCCGACGGATCGGAAGTTGAGGCCTGCGGCAACGCCACCCGCTGCATTGCCGATCTGGTCATGGAGCAGACGGGAAAAGACCATACGGTGATTGAAACGGTCGTCGGCCTGCTCGATGCCCACCCCACCGCAGACGGACGCATTTCGGTCGATATGGGACTGGTGCGCCTCGACTGGCGGGAAATTCCACTGGCCGACGCGGTCGATACGGGGAGCCTGCCCTTGGAAATTGGGCCGCTGACCAACCCGGTGGCTGTCAACGTCGGCAATCCACACGCCGTCTTTTTTGTCGACAACGTAGAAGCCATCGATCTGGAACGCTGGGGGCCGCAAGTTGAAACCCACGACATGTTTCCTGAGCGGATCAACGTGGAAGTCGTCCAGGTGTTGGCCGACGACCACCTGCGCATGCGGGTCTGGGAGCGAGGCGTGGGCATCACACGCGCTTGCGGAACCGGGGCTTGCGCCTCCCTTATTGCAGCAGCCCGACGCAAACTCACTGGCCGCAAAGCCGAAGTTATTCTCGATGGCGGGCCATTGGAAATCGAGTGGATGCCCGACAACCACGTTCAGATGACCGGCCCCGTAGCGCGGAGTTACACGGGCGTGCTCGACCCGTCCCTGTTGGGATAATCCGATGAGTGAAACCCGCATCGTCACTCTGGGCTGCCGCCTCAACACCTATGAATCGGAAGTCATGCGCGACCATGCCGAAAGCGCAGGTCTTGAGGACGCCATTGTCATCAACACCTGCGCCGTAACCGGCGAGGCCGAGCGCCAAGCCCGCCAGACCATCCGGCGGCTACGGCGCGAAAACCCCGGAGCAACGATCATCGTTACCGGTTGCGCAGCCCAAATCCATCCGGACAATTTCGCCGCCATGCCCGAAGTGAATCGAGTCTTGGGCAACCGGGAAAAGATGCAGGCCGAAAGCTTCCGCTTCACCCCGGCGGCCGCAGAAGACGCCACGCCGGTCGACGTCACCGATATTATGAATGCCAAGGAGACCGCCCATCACCTGATCGGCGGCTTCGGCAACCGGGCGCGCGCCTTCGTCCAGGTTCAACAGGGCTGCGACCACCGCTGCACCTTCTGCATCATTCCCTTCGGGCGCGGCCCCAACCGAAGCCTATCCGCCGAAGGCATTACCAAACAGGTCCGCGCTCTAGTTGAGGGCGGTTTCAAGGAAGTGGTTTTGAGCGGCGTCGACCTGACCAGCTATGGCGCCGATCTTCCGAACCGCCCGACTCTCGGGCAGATGGTCAAAAAGTTGCTCACCTCTGTGCCGAATTTGGAGCGCCTGCGTCTTTCGTCACTCGACCCGGCCGCCGTGGATCAAGACTTGTTTGACGCCATCATTAACGAGGCGCGCTTGATGCCGCATATCCATCTGAGTCTCCAGGCCGGGGACGATATGATTTTGAAACGGATGAAACGGCGGCATACCCGCGCGCAGGCCATCGAACTTTGCGAGCGGTTGCGGGCCAACCGTGACGACCTGGTGTTCGGCGCAGACCTGATCGCCGGTTTTCCCACGGAAACCGAAGAGATGTTTGAAAATTCCCTCCGGTTGGTTGAGGACTGCGGCCTAACCTTTCTGCATGTCTTTCCATATTCGAGCCGTCCCGGCACTCCGGCGGCAAAAATGCCGGACCTCCCCGGCGATCTGCGCAAAGAGCGGGCGGCAAAAATCCGAGCGGTCGGCGATCAAGCCTTTAACGCCTATGCGCAATCCCGCATCGGCAGCCGGGCCAGGGTATTAATTGAAAAAGAAAACGAAGCCTTTGTGAGCACTATGTTCGGGTCCGGCTTGACGAAAACGCCGAACCGGGGTCCATTGTGCCGGTCCGCCTGACCGGCCTGGACGGGGAAACTTTATTGGGAACGAGAGACGAATGACCGAAGAAACGCCGAAAAAAGGCTGGATGACGCGCCTCAAGGAGGGCCTAACCCGCTCCTCGAACAAATTGACCGGCGGCATCACCGACCTTTTCACCAAGCGCAAACTGGATGGCGAGGCTGTTGAAGAGCTGGAGGAAATTCTGATCACCGGCGATCTCGGCGTCGAAACGGCCATGCGGGTGAGTGCAGAAGTCGCCAAAACCCGTTTCGGCAAAGAAGTCAGCCCTGAAGAAATCCGTGAAGCCGTCGCCGAACAGATCGCCCCTATTTTGGAGCCGGTCGCTAAGCCGCTCATCGTCGATAGCGGCAACAAGCCTCATATCATTCTGGTCTGCGGGGTTAACGGCAGCGGCAAGACCACGACAATCGGCAAGATGACCAAGCAGTTCCAGGAACAAGGAAAAACGGTCATGCTGGCCGCCGGCGATACCTTCCGCGCCGCCGCCGTCGAACAACTCAAGGTCTGGGGCGAACGCAATAATTGCCCCGTGGTCGCCCGCGACACCGGGGCCGACGCCGCCGGTCTGGTCTACGACGCCATTGAACAAGCCCAATCGGCAGGAACCGATATTTTACTGATCGACACCGCCGGGCGATTACAAAACAAATCGGATCTGATGGCCGAGTTGGAAAAAGTCATCCGGGTCGTTCGCAAGCTCGATGAAAGCGCACCCCACGACTGCCTGCTGGTGCTCGACGCCACCGTCGGCCAAAACGCTCATAGTCAGGTCGAGGTGTTTAAAAACATGGTCAACGTGACCGGATTGGTGCTGACCAAGCTTGATGGAACGGCAAAAGGCGGCGTCCTTGTCGCCCTGGCCGACAAGTTCGGTCTACCGGTTCATGCTATCGGTGTGGGCGAAGGCATCGACGACCTCAAGCCATTCGAAGCACAAGCTTTCGCCCGCAACCTCATGGGTCTGGACGCTTAAACAGCCTTTTGGGTTTAAACCAGAATGTCGATGTAGTGGCCGCGCGGCACATCGTCGCGCAAATCTTGTCCCGACTCGAGGGTCTGGTCGAGTCGCTGGATCGCCTGATGGTTTTTAGGCGTCTGCTTGAAATCGGTAACTTCAGCACGCTTACTCACCGCCTCGGCCTGGGTAAAGCTCGTTCGGTGACGGTGGGTCGGCTGAAGGGACGTCCCTATGAGTTTGGTCGGATCGGCCATGAGTTACCGGGTCATTGAAAAAATTATCGACCTCTGAATTTAGAATCCGAGTCGTTAATAGGTGGTTTACGCTTTAAGCATTTCCCGGCGAAACACAAAGATAAAATCAACGCTTTTTAGGATCAGTCCATCCGGGGCGCATAAGAATTGGTCCGCACGGAAACAACGGACTCGCCGCGCAGCTCCCGGTATTCTTCAAGCGCCCATTTGATCGAGGGAAAGGCCAATTCCTTCCAAGGCACATCATCCCAATCGAACAGTTGGACATCGCTGCTCTCCGGCCCGGCGGCGAACTCGGGCGAAAGCATGTCGGCCCTGTAGAGCATATAGACCTGGCCGATATGGGGAATATTGTAGATACCGAAAAGGTCTCTGACCTCGACCTTGGCGCGGGCCTCTTCCCAGACCTCGCGCTCAGCCCCTTCAGCCACCGTTTCGTTGAGTTCCATAAATCCGGCCGGAAAAGTCCAATAGCCCTCACGCGGGGCAATGGCGCGCTTGCAAAGCAGGACCTTATTCTCCCACTCAAAAACCGCACCGACGATAATCCGCGGATTGTCGTATTGAATATAACCGCAATCGGGGCAAACCAGCCTTTCCCGGTCGTCTCCTTCGGGAATTTGCCGAACGGATGGACCGGATAAGTCCTGCTTGCTAATCGAGATCTCTTTGGTCATGGCAAGGAGTGTGGCGCGATGATGGGATCGGGGCAAGCGCTTTTGCGCCGCTAGAGCGGTGGATCGGATGCAGACAAGCGAATAGGCGGCAGAAAACTGCCGCACTAACGCTTTATCGGAAATTCGCGCCCGGACTTAAGCGGAGATGTCGACGAAGGAACCACGTTCTTCGTCAGCGCCGTTGGCTCCCGCTTCTTCGGCTTCATCAATGGCCTGAAGAACGTCCTGGGTCACTTCTCTTTGCACTTCCTGGCGATTATCCTGAGCTTCAAGAGCCCGCTCGGCCTGCTGGTCCGCTTGTTGCGCCGTTTGCGAAACGGCCGCGGAAACAGGCGCCTCCTGCAACTGAGCCGCTTGGTTCACTTGCTGTAAGACCGCCGGTGCATTTCCTACCGGTGTAAGTGCCATTTGATCCTCCTTCTAAGGACCTCAAGGGTTGTTCCTAAATAAGACGACTGATTATTGCACAATGCTAAGAATTTGTAAAGAAAACCCACCCTTACGCTTTAAAATCAATCGATTCTATGCCTTTAGCACGGCCACGCCCGGCAATTCCTTGCCTTCCAGCCACTCGAGAAACGCGCCACCAGCCGTTGAAATATAGGAAACGTCGGCCTCGGCTCCCGCATGGGCCAGGGCCGCCACCGTATCCCCGCCACCGGCAACGGAAACCAGCTTACCCTCTTTCGTCAGCCGGGCCGCCGCCTGGGCCAGAGCGTTCGTTCCTTTATCGAACGGCGCAATCTCAAAAGCGCCCATGGGGCCGTTCCAAACGATGGTTTTGCACTCTTCCAGCTTGCCAACCAGAAAATCGATAGAGGCCGGACCAATATCGAGGATCATCCCATCGGACGGCACGGCGTCAAGCGCCATAACCTGACTATCAGCCCCTTCTTTAAATTCTTTGGCGACCACGGCATCCTTCGGCAGAAGAATTTCACAACCGGCCTTTTCAGCACGTTCCAGGATATCCCGGGCGGTGTCGGCCAGGTCATGCTCACAAAGCGAGTTGCCGATATCAACCCCCTTCGCGTTGAGGAAGGTATTGGCCATGCCACCGCCGATAATCAGCTTATCGACCTTGGCGACCAGATTGGTCAGCACGTCGAGCTTGGTGGAAACCTTCGCCCCGCCAACCAGAGCGGCAACGGGCCGCGCGGGGTTTTCCAAAGCGCCGCTCAAAGCTTCCAATTCAGCCTGCATCAACCGACCGGCATAAGCGGGAAGGATTTTTGCGATCGCTTCAGTGGAGGCGTGGGCCCGGTGTGAGCAGGAAAAGGCTTCGGAAACATAGATATCGCCAAGCGCCGCCAACTGCGCAGCAAAACCAGCATCGTTTTTTTCTTCTTCCGGATGAAAGCGTAGGTTCTCAAGCAGGGCGATATCGCCGTCTCTCAACCCATCGACCACGCTCTGAGCCGCCTCGCCCACACAGTCGGCTGCGAAAGCCACCGGTTTGCCCAGCGCATCGCCCAGGGGCCCCGCTACGGCAGCCACCGACATCTCCGGCACCATCTGCCCCTTGGGTCGGCCGAAATGACACATAACAATCACTTTCGCGCCTTTTTCGGAAAGCTCTTTTAAGGTTGGAACCGTTCGGTCGATGCGGGTGCTGTCCGTCACCTTACCGTCTTTCATGGGCACGTTGAGATCCACCCGAATCAAAATCCGTTTTCCCGCTACGTCCAGATTATCGAGTGTCTTAAAGGTGCTCATCGGCCGCTATTCCTTGTTCCCAGTCAGTATCGTTTCCCACCCGGCTCTCAAAAGCCGGAACCTTCTCCTGTTTATGGTCAAGGGAGCCTGCAAAGGCAAGCCCCCATAGAGTGGCCGTCCCCACCCAATCGGGTGGCAAAGAGAAAGGGCGCTCTTATCGGAAGAGCGCCCTCAGACTGCTGACAAAGTCCTCGCCTTTGGCGGGGACTTTTGATTCAATGGGGTATGCTAAAAACGCCCTCACCCCAGCAGACGGCTCTTGAGATGGTGACGCTTGAGAGCTTGGTTCCAGCCGATCA
>Ga0209692_10005572_pt1 | contig 10711 bp, 9 predicted proteins | sample tdDd472_FD_187129 | JGI IMG/M metagenome (GOLD analysis project Ga0209692, IMG submission 187129) | Marine sediment microbial communities from the Atlantic coast under amendment with organic carbon and nitrate - tdDd47.2 (SPAdes)... | ecosystem: Environmental > Aquatic > Marine > Coastal >...
AAAGGCATAATTACAGGTTTATTGGCGGAAGGTTGTGGCGATTTTACAAGAAATCAGCTTGACGTTCTTACCGATTTTGTGAAAAAATTGGGAGCCGGCGGATTAATCTGGATGCGTGTTAAGGAAGAAGGACTTGAAGCCCCAATCGCCAAATTCCTGAATGAAGATGAAAAAAAATCAATTATTGAAGCCATGAATGCTAAACCGGGTGATTTGCTCTTTATTCTTTCAGGAGCAAAAAGCAAAACTTTGAGTATCATGGGGCACTTGCGTCTTGAAATGGCGCGCCGCCTTGAACTAATTAAGGAAGATGCAGCACCTGCATTACTATGGGTAACCGATTTCCCACTATTTGAATGGGACGAGGATACTCAACGTTATTATGCGATGCACCACCCCTTTACTTCACCACGTGTTGAAGATATTGATAAAATGGAATCTGCCCCGGGTGAAGTTAAGGCACGTGCTTATGATCTGGTGCTTAATGGCCATGAAATTGCGGGTGGTAGTATAAGAATCCACGATAGCCAGCTTCAGCAAAAAATGTTTAAAGCGCTTGGCATAAGTGATGAAGAAGCAAAAGAAAAATTTGGCTTCCTCATGAATGCTTTTAAGTATGGCGCACCTCCTCATGGTGGTATAGCTTTTGGATTTGACAGACTTGTGATGATATTTGCAGGTGAACACTCAATTCGTGAAGTTATTGCATTCCCTAAAACTACAAGCGGTATTTCACTCATGGACGAATCTCCTGCGCTTGTTGATGATCAACAATTGAAGGAATTACATATCAAGGTAAGATAATATTAGTTTTTATATTTATCAGGAAACCCCACGTTCAGTGGGGTTTTTCATTTACCCTAAACTGAAATTGGGAGTTTAAGTCTATATCATGTTTCTCCTCTTCTCAATAGCTGATCAGAAGCCATTATCAACTCAGCACCAAATTTTGCATTGTGGTGATATGAACTTTACTACAGATTTGGATATCAGGATTGAATAAAAAAATTCTATATCTCGCCATCCCGAATATCCTGAGCAACCTTTCCATTCCATTGTTAAGTTCGGTCGATACCATCATCGTGGGGCACATGGAAAAAGTATCATATCTCGGAGCAATTGCTCTGGGAACAATGATATTTAATTTCCTCTATATTGGTCTGGGGTTTTTGAGAATGGGAACAACCGGACTTACAGCACAAGCCTACGGAAGAAATGATAACGAGGAAATTCCGGCTGTATTTTTAAGGGCATTAGTAGTTGCCCTTACAATTGGAGTGCTTCTGATCCTGTTGCAATTTCCTATAAAACTGGCGAGCATGTATTTTATAAATGCATCACCCGAGGTAGAAAAATATGCCAGCAGCTATTTTGATATCCGGATTTATGCCGCACCTGCAACACTTTCGCTTTATGTAATTCATGGCTGGTTTCTGGGTATGCAGAATGCCCGCTACCCAATGTATCTGGCAGTAGGCGGGAATGTACTAAATCTGATATTTAATTTAATCTTTGTCTATACTTTCGGAATGGATTCTGACGGGGTTGCCCTGGGAACAGTTTTAGCACAGTATATTGGATTGGCAGCCGGAATTTTCTTACTGCGAAAAAAGCATAAAAATCTTTTTGCTTCGATCCATATTTCAGCACTGAAAAATATTCAAAAATTCAGGCAATTCTTTTCCCTCAATTTTGACATTCTCGTTCGTACCATTATTATAGTGTTCGCATTTAACTATTTTACAATTAGATCTGCCGATTATGGTGAGGATATACTTGCGGTCAACGCCATACTGATTCAATTGTGGATGATATTATCCTACGGGATCGATGGTTTTGCTTTTGCAGCAGAAAGTTTAACCGGCAAATATATCGGGAAAAAGGATAAAACCCGGCTTATTCAGGTTATCAGGTATATTTTTATATGGGGAACTTCGATGGGGATTCTTTTTTCTGTGTTCTACTTTTTCTTTGAAAAACCGATTCTTCACATCTTCACTGATAAAACTGAGCTTGTAAGTCTGGCGTCCAATTTTTTTGTTTGGAGCGTTATAGCGCCTGTTGTAAACAGTTTTTGTTTTATCTGGGATGGAATTTATATCGGTGCCACAGCATCCCGCGCAATGCGGAATTCTATGATAATAAGTCTTTTAATTATTTATTTTCCTTTATATCTTATAACCCGTGAATATATTGGCAATCATTCACTTTGGCTGGCAATGATCGGGTTCATGGCTGCACGTGGAATAACGATGACGTTTTATGTCAAAAAACATGTTCTGGAAAAAGCTGTTTAATTTAGGATTTTTACACATGCATAACAAAGTTGCTTTAGTTACCGGCGGTAACCGTGGAATTGGCCTGGAAGTATGCCGCCAATTACTTAAACTCGAGTGTAAAGTTGTTTTAGCCTCGAGAAATACATCAAGGGGTGAAGAAGCTTTTGAAAAATTAAGCAAAGAAGGGCTGAAACCTGAGTATATCAAGCTTGACGTGCTGGAAGATGAAGATATTAGTGCCACTCTCAGGTTTATTTATGAAAAATTTAACAGGCTTGATTTACTTGTAAATAATGCCGGTGTTTTTATAGACAGGGACAGGGAGGCAATTAATATCGATCCAGACGTGATCAAAAGAACGATGGATGTAAATTTTTATGGTGCGTTGAAATTATCACAAAAATTTATACCTCTCATGAAAAAAAATAATTTCGGGCATATTATTAATGTTTCTTCTAACTTGGGAGCATTATCAAAAATGGCCGGGGGGCATCCGGCATACAGGATTTCGAAAACTGCATTAAATGCCCTCACTCTTATACTCGCGGCTGAATTAAAAGGCTCGAATATAATGGTCAATGCCATGAGTCCGGGCTGGGTTCGTACCGATATGGGGGGTTATAGTGCTAACCGGAGCGTTGAAAAAGGTGCGGAAACAATAGTGTGGCTTGCCACCCGTCCAAAAGGGTTTGTTTCGGGAAGATTTTTTATGGATAAAGATTTGATAGAATGGTAATATATGAATAGCAATTTTTCTGATGATCAAAAAATTTGGGGGATGTTCGCGCATCTTTCTGCGTTTTTTTTCTTTTTCGTGCCCCTGGGCAATATCCTTGGTCCACTTGCTATCTGGCTCGTGAAAAAAAAAGAATTTCCCTTCGTTGAAGATCAAGGGAAGGAGGCACTAAATTTTCAACTTTCGTTTACATTATATGCATTTATTGCCGCTTTATTGATACCGGTTTTTATAGGAATAGGATTATTGATAGCTGTTGCAATAGTTGATCTCGTCTTTACAATAGTTGCCGGAATTAAAGCAAAAGACGGAATCTATTACAGATATCCCTTTACTTTAACGGTAATAAAGTAATTAAATACTAAGGTTTGGAAGAATTATTTATTAACTCATATACAAAATTGAGTTCTTTATCCACCCCTTCCATTTTTTCTTTCATCGAATATCTGATTTTATAATCAGGGATAAGTCCTCTGTTTATTGTATTCTGTGATGTTGCCGCGAGATTACGCATCCAGTATCGAGGAATTTTTATCATTATTCTGGAATTTGGTAAATATACCACCTCGGAGGAACCAGCGGCAAAACCTTCAAAACGCCCACCTGTCTCCTCGCCAATAACAATAGCATCTCCCATTTCCTTGAGGAATACCGCAAGAGTTGTTCCGGATGAAAATGATTTGGCATTCACGATGACAAATATCTTCCCTTCAAACAGGTAGGGGGAATTTTCGGGAGTTTCATATTCGGTTCTGTCGCCATCATAAGAAATACTCTCGAAATAATTCCCTGAAAAGTGATTTTTGTTAATATATGGTATAATAGCATTTGCAAATTCTTTCCTTCCCCCGGTATTATTTCTTAAATCAATGATCAGGTTTTCTATTTTCTTTTCCTTAAAATCCTTGAATATTTTCTCATAAAACATATCTGCATCAAGCTTTAGCTCTTCGACAATTCGCCAATCAAATGATTTCAGTTTTAGGTATGCAGTGTTGTCATTAATTTCCAGATTAAAAAACTTATTTCCTTTTTCTTCAATAACCGGTTCATCAGCATATTTGCTGGTTGCCGCATCAATGATTTGTTTATACGTAAGCGCAGGGAGTGTAATGTTGCATGTTTCACCGGTAGTGATTGACAAATATGCTATATCAAATGATGGCGGTTGTTCAATGTACCAATAATATAACCATGGGAAAAGGGCGTTGATCGTTGCCCTCTTATAGCTTATAATATTCCCGTCCGAAAAAATAAATGGCAACAGGTATTCAATAATTTCGTCACTCGGTTTTCCGTTGATTGACAAAATTTCATCCCCCTTTTGGAAAAGAGTATCTTCTGTAACCTGTTTCCAGAGGTACAATTTATTATTCGTATAAAAAACACTAAGAGGCAGGTATTTGAAAGTTCCATCGTAAAAACCCTTTCTAAAGGGGTCGTCGTTGGACCCAATTGAAAGATGTCCCTCGTTTACTTCAGCTCCAAGGCGCGATGCTATCTTAAAGAATGAAACCCAGCCGGTATCTTTAATTTGGGTTAGAAGTGAATCATAAACTTCATTTATTCTTGCACGGGAATTATACTCGTATAATGCCGGTTCATATTCTTCCAGAGAAGTTTTCAAAAAGTTAAAATCTTCCCGCCACTCTTCAACAGAAACACTGGTTGGTCTTTCCTTTTCACACGAGGTAAATAACGCGATTAGACAAATTGTATAAAAAAGAGGAATTAAATATTTCTTCATCTTGAACCCTTTTTTCTGACTTGCAAATATTTTTTCTTTAAAAGACGTGACATCATGTTATCCGGTTCATTTAAAATGAGATACATAACATGGGATATAGTGTCTTTTATTAAAAATTAAGAATTTTTAATATTAAATAAAAATCTATTTGCATAATGCAATATTGTTGTTATATTATCTTTTGATGAAGCAACCAGATCATCTTTTTTAACTTCATTCCACAATATAGCTTCGTTCTTTGAACAAGTTCACTTCATATTATCCCACAAAATAAGGAGCTACTATGAAAGCTACCGATTTCAACCTTTCAAAAGACATATCTTTTGCATCGGATAAGGGAGTCACCTCTTTTAAGGATTCCCGATTATTACTCATGGATGCCAATTCTTTCGGATTATTGAGGCAAATGCTGATAGAACAATTCGGGAAAGAGAGCGCCAAAAGTTTACTTCTTAAATTCGGGTATCAAAACGGGTATTCCGATTTTATGCAGATGAAAACAAATTATTCCTTTGATTCTGAAATGGAATTGCTGGCATCAGGACCTGTAATCCATACGTGGGAAGGGATCGTGCATGCAGCTCCTACAAAAATTGAATATAATCGTGAAACAGGGGAGTTTTTTTTCACCGGTGTTTGGACAAACTCCTACGAGGCAGAGCAGCATCTTTCTTTTAACGAACACTCTGACGAGCCGGTTTGCTGGACCTTAATGGGATATGCATCCGGATGGTGCACGGCATTTTTCGGTAAACCGCTGGTTGCTATTGAACCAGTTTGTGTTGGGAAAGGTGATGCGAATTGTGGTTGGGAAATTAAACCCCCGCACAAATGGGGTTCCGAGGCAGATGAATATATCAATGCTTATAAACAATTCTGGAGTTAAAAATGGCTGAACGATTATTAAAATATTATAAATATATCTCTGAGAAAAAAGGTCTAACTGGTAAAATGGAACTTGCCAAGTTAACTAAAATACCCTCAACAAGAGCGAGCATGGAAAACGATTCGCCTGAAAATATAAGAATATTCATGGACGCTGTTAATAAATTAACAGGTGAAAGCGCACCTAAATTTTAAGTAAATATATTAGTTTACCCCGGATTTCCACTTGTGAAGATCCGGGGTAATGAAAAATGTAATTTCTACTGCTGAGTGTAAAATTAGTTAGCAGATTTTGCTTCTAATCTTTTATCATTCCTGTCAGTCACATACTTAAAAATTAATAATGCCACTGCCGAGATCATCCCAATCGCGAGGAAATAGTACCATATATAATGTGCATTTGCGTATACTGCGGCTTTTTCAACCGCTGTAATCCCTGCCGGTAGTGTAGAAGGATCCGGAACGTATGCATCAATCAGATAACCTGAAAATATAAATCCTACGATCGCAGAGATAAAGGAATGAAGATGTGAAAACCCTAAATATAATCCTTCTTCACCCTTTGGTGCCTGTTTAGAAAAATATTCAAGGAATCGCGGAGATATAAAACACTCAGCTAATCCCTGAATGGCAATTCCAAGTATCATCATAACGGTAAGGGGATGTAACCAAAAATCACCGATAATGGAAACCTGGGGTCCGGTGAAACTTTCTAATGAAGTGCTCATTGCCATTGCCAGCGCGGAAAATGGCATGAGGAACATTCCCACGGCCATGGAACTTACTGCTTTCGTCTTTTTCATTAATTGGGTTATTAGTACAACAAAAATAACAACAACAAGGGGATTAACGTTAGCAAGCCATTCCGGTTTTGCACTTTCGCCTAATAGACGGATAACGTATTTGGGCATGGAGGCATATAACTGGTGCTGAATCATCCAGAACCCGGTAACGATAAGAGTTAAAATTATTAGTCGGGGAGCCGTGAAAATTCTTTTTAAAGCTGTAAATACATCATCAAATGATTTCGTGCTTTTAGTTTCGTTAAGAGGACGGAAAAAGAAAATGGCAAAGAACATCGCGAGTAATGTCATGCCGGCAGAAAATAAACTAACATACTCCAGCCCAAGCCCTTGCCTTATCCACGGGACGAAAGTTTTGCCTGTAAAGGCACCGATATTTACAATCCAATAAAATAGAGAGTAACCGCGTGCACGATTAACTTCATCTGTAGTTTTTGAAACAGTACCCGTGATCAGTGGTTTAATAAATGAGCCCCCTATCATGGCAATAATAAGGAAAAATATAACCGCAAGTTTCCCGGTATATATTCCTAAAAAGAAGTACCCGATTGTTAAAAGTGCGAAGGCGATAATTAAACCGTTTTTAAAACCAATTTTATCGCCGATAATTCCAACAAAGGGAGGAAGAAAATATAAACCGGCAAAAAATATTCCTGCAATATAACCTGTTTCAATGTCTGAGAAGCCAACCACATCTGTAAGATAAAGTGTAAGCACAATAAAAAAGCCGTAATATGCTGCTCTCTCACAAAGCTCCATGAAGTTCGCGAGCCAAAACTCTTTTGGAAAACTCCAGGTTTCCTTCCCTTGCGGGGTACTGTTTTCTGTCATATTAAGATTCCGTTTTAGTTTGTATTAAAGAAAAGATATATCTTGACGAAATTGATACTAAATTTCTGACCGGAGAAAAGCTAATTACTTGTTTAACAAATTGTTAATATTGAAGATAAGAATAAAACAAGTACCCTGCTTTTAAATTTTATATTTTAGGTGATTTGATTATATTTATTATTTACGAAAAAACTGAAACTATGAAAAAACTACACTTTTTTGTTTTATTTGTTTTGATCACATCATTTACTTCACTCGCGCAATCACCACAGGTAGGCTGGATTTCGAAATTTGGTGCAGCCGGGGGGGTAAACCCAATGTGGGTTATGCCCAAGACAAGTGAAGTTAACAGGATGCTCCCTGCAATGGGTCTTGAAGAGATTTCTGACAATGGCTTTTTCGCCCTTGGCGGTTCGGGATACCTTTATATCATGTTCGTGAAAAATTTGCGGGTTGGCGGTTATGGGTTTGGCGGCTCAACCGAAAGCAGCGGCGTGGTTGCCGGAGTGCATAAATCGGCACGTTATTCCGTGAGCGGCGGCGGTATTACTATCGAGTACACTATGCCGTTTGTAAAAGGTATTGCTGTTTCGGCAGGAACAATGCTTGGGATGGGTTCAATGGAACTGAATCTTTATAATAATGCTTACGAGTATAATTATTCAGACCAGTGGGTGCAGCTGGGTCCCTCTCAACAAAATTATTCACGCGAAATGACAAACACTTTTTACACTATTGCTCCAACGATTAATGTTGATATTCCCCTCACGCGTTTTATTGCATTCCGCACAGGTATAGGATACCAGTTTACTTTTGGTGATAAATGGACTACCGCGAATGACCGAGAGCTTAAGGGTGTTCCCGACGATTTGAAATCCGAAATGTTATTTTTTCAAACCGGCATATACGTCGGACTATTCGCGTTTTAATTTGGAGTTTTGATGCAGTTGCTTGTAACGGGTGGTGCCGGATTTATTGGCAGTAACTTTATTAATTATTTTACAGAAAAGTATAAAGATATCTCTCTTGTTAATCTCGACTTGTTAACTTATGCGGGTAATCTGGAAAATCTGAAAATTTCAGAAACCAGAGGAAATTATACTTTCGTAAAAGGCTCCATCCTCGATAGGAAGCTTCTTGAAGAGCTTTTTGCAAAATATAAGTTTGATCTTGTAATTAACTTTGCAGCAGAATCCCATGTTGACAGGAGTATATTAAGTTCCGAACCATTTTACATGACTAATGTTATTGGAACAACTACTCTGCTCGACGTGGCTAAAAAATTTGGAATTGAAAGATACTTGCAGGTTTCTACCGATGAAGTTTATGGAAGTTTAGGAGCCACGGGTAAATTTAGCGAAAAAACGCCTGTTAGTCCCAACAGTCCCTATAGTGCCAGTAAAGCTGCTGCTGATATGGCGGTGACTGCCTTCTATAAAACTCACGGATTTCCGGCAGTGATTACACGCTGCTCAAATAATTACGGACCGTTTCAATTTCCCGAAAAACTGATTCCGTTAATGATCATAAATACTCTCAATGACCGGAAATTGCCCGTTTATGGCGACGGTATGCAGGTTCGGGACTGGATTCACGTTCTTGATCACGCGAAAGCCATCGAAAAGGTACTCTTTGATGGTAAAACCGGTGAGGTTTATAATGTTGGCGCTGATAGCGAAAAACCAAATATCGAGATAGTTAAACTTATCCTCGAGGGGTTGGGTAAGGACGAAGATTTAATTGAATATGTTAAAGATCGCCCCGGACATGACAGGAGATATGCTATTGATTCATCAAAAATTGAGAACGAACTCGGGTGGAAACCTGAAGTTACTTTTGATGAAGGGATAAAATCTACAATTATTTGGTATCTGGAAAATAAAGTTTGGTGGGAGCGCATTTTAAATAATGAATATCTCTCATATTATGAAGAACAGTACGGAAAATCTTTATAGGATTAACGATTATATGAATATTTCAAAAAAAGTTTATTTGTTTTTAATTCTCCTCTCTTTTGTCCTATCTGCCCAGGGGAATCAGGATGAAGCAAATTCCAGACTTTTCGGTAATGAAAAAAAATACGACACGAAAAGTGTACTTTCTTACTATCAAAATGTGTATGATTTTAGTGAATCAGGATTCATGGAAAATTTCACACCACAATTTGATGTTGATAAACAACAGTTTGCCGAGAAATTAAGAAACTCTATAATACTTGACGGTCCGGTTGATGCCGAGAAATACCTGCTGGGACCCGGCGATGTTCTCCAGATTGATGTTTGGGGAGAAATACCGATGAGCATGCCTCTCCCTGTCACTCCTGAAGGCAAGATACTCATCCCTTCTTTTGGTGCTGTAGTCGTTAAGGATATGAGTCTTGCGGAAGCACAAATATTGATAAGCGACAAGTTAAAAACTAAATTTATCAAAGCAGAGATTTCAACCTCATTGCTACAGCCCCGCCTCTTTACTGTATATGTAGCCGGTGCTGTAAAAAATCCGGGAAGCCATTATGCAATGGCGTTGCAGAGAGTTGACCAGGCAGTGTACATGGCTAATTTATCTGTTACTTCAAATCTTGGCGACCTTGCGGAAAACGAAACCAAACAAAAAGAAATGGCAAGAACACCCGCGGCAGTGCAATATTTCAGGGATGACAAACAACTTGATAAAGACGTTGAAATGTCGCTGAGAAACATCAAAATATTAAGAAAAAACGGGGATACTCTAACTGCGGATCTGGTAAGCTACTATGCTACGGGTGACCTTGCGCATAACCCTTACCTGTTTGATGGTGACAGGATTATTGTTTCCAATCTCAATCTTGAAGGAAATTCTATTACCGTATCCGGAGCAGTTAAGCTTGAGGGCACTTACGAGTATAGCCCCACCGATAAGATTTCCAATATTCTTAACATTTCGCAAGGTGCTACTGCATTTGCAGACCTTGAATCGGTTGATTTATATTCTCTTACAAAAGATGGTTTTAACTACAGGAAAGTTAACCTGAAAGGAATATTGGCCGGTACATCCGCGGATATAAATCTGAAACCGGGTGACAGGGTCGTGATACGTGAGCAATTTCCACGAGTCCAGAATCTGGGTGTTACCATAAAGGGTGAGGTGAAAAAACCGGGCTTGTACCCAATAGTGAAAAATGGCACAAAACTTAAAGATGTAATCGAGCAGGCAGGAGGATTTACCAGTCTGGCAGCTTTAAATCAGGCTAAAATAATTCGTTACCCCGACCATCTGGATAAATCTAAAAGTAATCCCGATTACCAGCGATTGCTTGATATACGATTAAGTGATCTGGATGAAGAGCAACGTCAATACTTTAACATGGAAGCAACGATTAAAAGAAATATTGTTTCTGTTAGTTTTACTGATTTGTTCGTTAATGGAAAAGATGAAGAGGATATATTTCTTG
>Ga0209692_10005574_pt1 | contig 10708 bp, 12 predicted proteins | sample tdDd472_FD_187129 | JGI IMG/M metagenome (GOLD analysis project Ga0209692, IMG submission 187129) | Marine sediment microbial communities from the Atlantic coast under amendment with organic carbon and nitrate - tdDd47.2 (SPAdes)... | ecosystem: Environmental > Aquatic > Marine > Coastal >...
GATTGCCGTAAAAACCGTGGCGCACCTCCATGTTGCCATGCAGGTCGTCTGAAGAGGCGCTGCCGGTATAATGGGTGGTGAGCTTGGTAACGTCGGCGAAGCTCATGCCGCTGGCGACGAGCACGGCCTGAAGCTCCAGCATCGCCGGCCGGGTCTGCGCGACGAGGTCGCGCTTCGGATCGGGAACCGTGGCGACGGACCACAGCAGCGGGCCGGCGGCGCGCGAAACGGTCGAAACCCCGGTGGAGGCGTCAGACGCGTTGATCAGCGTTACGCGCCTGCGGGAGAAGGTCAGTTCGCCGGTCAGTTCGGTGTGCTCGCGCCCGGCGCGCCTGATCGCCGCGCCCGGCATGGTCACGAACGGGCAGCCCTTCAGCGCCTTGCGCGCGTGTCCCTCGCCGGCGAGGAACCAGTGATCGGAAAGCAGGTGATCGGGGCCGAAGCCGTTGGCCTCAAGCGCGGAGACGATCTTCTCGAGGGCGTTTTCGAGGCCGTGCTCGGCTTCCGGCCGGGCGGAAACGGACACCCAGACGAGATCTCCGCTCTCGACCGCGGCCAATTCGATTCCCGGCGTCGGATCGACCGGCCGGGACGCGGGGGCGGGGCCGGCGAACACGTCGACCTCGATCATCATGCCGTCGTAATAGAAATGCGGCAGCTCGACCGGCACGATCAGCGGGCCGTCGCCGAAACGCTTCCGGAACAGGGCCGCGAGGGCCTCTGCCGTGTCGTTTCGGTCCTCGACGTAATAGACGTTGAGCTTACCGATGCTCTGCCCGCCGAACCCGGCGCGCGGCAGCACCGCGTCGATCATGTCGCAGACAAAGGCGGCCTGGGCCATCGTGTCGCCCGGCGCCAGCACCTTGCCTTCGTGGTCGAGAGGGCACTGGCCGCATGTCCATCCGAACTCTCCCGCGCGGACCAGCGACGAGGTCGCGACCTCGGTCTGCATGGCGAAGAGGTCGAAGGGGACGTGGGTGCGGGTCGGCACGAAAAGGCTCCGTAGTGGAGGGTTACCGGCGGGCGCGGTAGATCGACGGGATGTGGCCCAGCGGAATGAGGCCGGCCCTGACGGAGCCGGTGTCGAAGGTGAGCGTGATGGTCTTGGTCGGCTCGCCCTTTTCGGTCTCGCCGGTGCGGCCGAAGGCGGTGATCGCGCCCTGCAGGGCGGTGAGCACCTTCTGCTGGTTCTCGGTGAGGTCGGGCACGCGGCTTTGGAGTTTGTCGGGATTGACCAGTTCGACCGAGACCTTGCCGTTGAGGAATCCCCGCGAGTCGACGGTCAGGTCGCCCTTGGCGGTGACCGCGACTACGGTGTCGCTGAGATAGGCGCGGTCTATGTGGAGCTTCGTTTCCTTGCCGCGCCGGCTGAGCATGAACCGGCGGGCATGACGGCTGAACAGCGCCGCGCCGTCGGGCAGGCGCAATGCGAGGCGCATGTCGAGATCGCCGACTCCCGGCCGGATTCCGCTCAGCCCATCGATGGCGACGAAGGCCTCGGCGTCGGCGGGTACGTCCGGATGCTGGCGGAGCTCGATGGTGCCGCGCTTCAACGACAGGTCGGTAAGGCCGGCCAGCGCCGCGGCGGGCTTGAGGATGAAATCGTCGATCTCGACTTCAAGCCGCTTGAGATTCTCCGGGGTCAGCTTCGCCGTGGCGCGGGCCTTGGACCAGTCGGCGCGGACGGAGAGGCCCGGCGCGGGATTGAGGACGGCGGGCGAGGCGATCTCGGCTGTGAGACCGCCCGGATCGGAAAGCGAGGTGGAGGCGCGGATGCCGGCGAAGCTCAGCGACTGTCCGAGGGCCCGCTGGGCATCGGTCTTTTGGCATGTGAGTTCGATCGAGATCGGATAGCCGACGACCTCCGGGTCCTTGCAGCCGACCGTGAGGCCGGGGGAGCGGTAACCGTTGGTCGCCATCTGTTTTGCGTAGTAGGCGGTGGTGAACCACACCGCGGTCCAGCCGCCGGCGAGCACCAGCACGGTGACGACCAGCCGGATCATCCGCTTGCGGATGCTGGGGCGACGGCGGCGCCAGCGGCGCCTTGCGACGGGTTCCCCTTCGATATCGGTCATGTCCGGCGATCCTCGTGAGCGCTGTCGCTTGCTTCGAAAAACCGCCGCTGATACACGGGCCAGCCGAAACGTATGAATGGCCGGAGCGGCGGATTCGCTTGACCGACGATATGAACGATTTCTGGGTGTTTGGCTACGGTTCGCTCATGTGGCGTCCCGATTTCGACCATATCGAGGCGGTTCCGGCGCTGCTTCGGGGCGCGCACCGCTCGCTCTGCGTCTATTCCTGGGTGCATCGCGGCACCGAGGAGAGGCCGGGCCTGGTGCTCGGGCTCGACGCCGGCGGTTCCTGCCGCGGGCTGGCGTTCAGGGTGCATGGCCACCGGCGCGACGAGGTGGTCGACTATCTGAGGGCGCGCGAGCAGGTGACGATGGTCTATCGCGAGGCCTGGCGGCCGGTCACGCTCGCCGACGACGGCCGGTCGCGGGTCACCGCCCTGTGCTATCTGGTCGACCGCGCCCACGAGCAGTATGCCGGCGTCCTTTCGCTCGACGAGCAGGTGCGCTTCGTGCGCCAGGGCCGGGGCAAATCGGGGCCGAACCCGGAATATGTGCTCAACACCGCCGAGCATCTCGAGGAACTGGGGATCGTCGACCGCACCATGCGGAGCCTCGCGTCGAGGCTCCGGGATTAGCGACCGGATTTACGCCGCCTCGGCAATGTCGTCGATCACCCGCCGGCGCTCGTCGCGATTGCCGGCGAGGAAATGCACATAGGCACCGTCGGCGCGGCGGATCTGGCGGCGGTCCCAGGGATTGGTCCACCGGTTCATCTGGTCGATCTCGCCGATCCACAGGACGCTGCGGCCGTCCTCTTGCCGGGTCAGGACGAGGATCGCGTCGCGATAGTGGCGCAACGCGTCGAGCGGCACCTCGGTAAAGAGGTAGCGCCGGCCCGAGCCGCCCTGCCAGTAGCGGAACTGCTCGGCCATTCCGAGTTCGGCGGCCGAGTGCGGGATGGTGTCTTCGATCGGATCAGTTTTTATCAGCATCTTTGAGTCTTCCGGAACGCGTGCGGTTTTGGCACTTCGCGCCCCCCGTCTGTCTCCACTGGATGATGTGGGAACGTGAAAATGACGATACAAGCGGCAAATGGCGGAAATGCGGAACCCTCGCCGGCTGCGAGCGCGGCGGGGCGCCGGTCGGCGGCCGGGACCTCGGTTGCTTGCGTAATCTTTTGTTATCTATAGGGAATTAGAGTTGGATCCTGCGATCCTGGATGCTCCGCTGGCTACGGTTCGACCATGACGGGCGCGGGCGGGCTGGTCCGCGCGGTTCGAAAAATGACGAAAAAGCGGCGAATCCGGCCGTTGGATGCCGGGTTGCCTGCCGTTTCAAGCCGATTGAACGGCCTTCGGGAATGCCATATGGGTTGGCGGACGCCGCATGTTCGAATGGCCGACGTTCCAACAGGAGGGCGAGACCTGGACCCCATCGCTGCGACCCGGCAAACGGGCGGGACGGCTTCCGTGCTAAGACGGCTCTACGACTGGACCATGGCGCAGGCGGCCGGCAAGCGGGCGCCCTATGTGCTGGGCGTCGTCTCCTTCGCAGAAAGTTCGGTGTTCCCGATCCCGCCGGACGTGCTGCTGGTGCCGATGATCATCGCCGAGCGGTCGAAGGCCTGGTTCCTCGCCTTCCTGTGTACCGTAACTTCGGTCGCCGGAGGACTGCTGGGCTACGCCATCGGCGCGCTGCTGTTCGATACCGTGGCGATGCCGATCCTGAGCTTTTACGGCTACGCGGAAAGCTTCAGGACATTCGCCGCCCGCTACAACGAATGGGGGGCCTGGATCGTCTTCATCGCCGGGCTGACGCCGTTTCCGTTCAAGGTGATCACCATCGCCAGCGGCGCAACCGGGCTCAACCTGGCGGTCTTCGTCGTCGCCGCGATTCTGGCGCGTGGCATCCGTTTCTTTGCCGTCGCCGGCCTGCTCTACTGGCTCGGCCCGCCGATCCGCACCTTCATCGAACGCCGCCTGGGCCTCGTCTTTGTCGCATTCGTGATCCTGCTGGTGGGCGGGTTCGTTGCCGCCATGTATCTGGTCTGATAGGACGGCTTCGGTCTCAAGAATCAGGGTCCCTCATCCATGTTCTCCAAACCGACTGGTACCAATCAGGTTGCCGCCTCCGGGCTCGTCTTCATCGCTGCCCTCGCCGTCATCCTCGGCGCCTGGGGCTTCCAGATCTTTGGCGGCTACCTGCCCTGCAAGCTGTGCCTCGAACAGCGGATTCCCTATTACGCCGGCGTGCCGCTCGCCTTCCTGGTGCTGCTGGTGGCGCATTACCGGGGGCCTGCGGCGGCGATCCGGCTGGGGCTGGTCGTGTTCGCGATCCTGATGCTGGTCGGCATGGGGCTCGCGATCTACCAGTCGGGCGCGGAATGGAAATGGTGGCTGGGACCGAAGAATTGCGGCGGCGCCAAGCAGCAGACCCGCGATATCACCAAGATCGGCACCAGCATCAGCAATTCGAAATTCGTCGATTGCGGCTTCGCCTCCTGGCGTTTCCTCGGCCTGTCTTTCGCCGGCTGGAACGCGGTTTCGAGCCTCGGTCTGGCGCTTGTCGCGCTGTGGGGCGCGTTCGCCGGCGCAGGCCGCAAGCGTTCCGAAACCGTTTCCGCCTGATCGCCGCGTCCCTATATATTCCTCCGAGTTATATCCCTCGGGGCCGAGTTCGATCGCGCCCCGCGGGAAGGGGAAGGAAGCCGGATGCATCGGTTGAGACTGCGACACGCGCAAAACGCCCATGGCATGCCGACGCTCGACGATTTCGCCGCCATGGGCCGCAAGGCGTATGACGATCTGCCGGCGCCGTTCCACGGCGCGATCGGCGACGTCACGGTCGGCGTCGCCGACCTGCCCGAGGACGACGTGCTCGCCGAGCTCGGCCTGTCCTCGCCCTACGAGCTGCTCGGCCTGTTCACCGGCATAGGCATGGCCCAGGACGGCGGCACGTCCTATACCGGCAGGCAGCCGAACCGGATCTGGCTCTACCGCCTGCCGATCCTCGCCTATTGGGCCGAGAACGACGACACCTTGCAGGCGATCGTCAGCCATGTGCTGATCCACGAGATCGGCCACCATTTCGGCCTCTCCGACGACGACATGGAACGGATCGAGGCGGAGGCGGGGTGATGGAAGACGAGGCCATATCGGAGATCGCCGTCGAAACGCCGGTCGGCCGGATCGGCCTCGTCGAGCGGGACGGGGTGATCGTCGAGGTCGACTGGCGCAACGGCACGGATCGCGGGGCCCGCACGGAGCTGCTCGAAGAGGCGAGGCGGCAGACGGAGGCCTATTTCGCCGGCCGGCTCGAACGCTTCGACCTGCCGCTGAAGCCGCGTGGCAGCGATTTCCAGCTCGCGGTCTACCGGGCGATGCAGGCGATCCCCTTCGGCCGCACCCGCACCTATGGCGAAATCGCCGCCGATCTCGGCGTCGCCGCCCAGCCGGTCGGCCAGGCCTGCGGCTCCAACCCGATCCCGATCATCATCCCCTGTCACCGGGTGCTGGCGGCCAACGGCCTGGGCGGCTTCTCGAGCCCCGGCGGCGTGGAAACGAAGATCGTGCTGCTCAAGCACGAGGGCGGGTTTCCCTATCTGCTTTGAAAAGAGAGTCGGCGGGATTGCCGAACGGCCGATCAATTCCTGATTGAAGCGTCGACGTCGTAAATCTATTTTAGGGCGTTATCGCAGAGATATTTCATCCAAATCGGCCGAATCCATAAATGCCCGAAGACCCGACTGCGCTCGAACGACTCAATGCATGCGATGAAATCTACCTGATACGTTGCGATCAGGACGTAGACGAATACCGCCTTCGCCTGCTGGTTCACGAAGCCCGCGCCGAGAAAGAGGCCGTGGGTGTCGACACGGGCAATGCGGACGTCGATGCCATTTTCGCCAATGCCTATCCGATCACGACCAAGGCCGGATATGACGCCTTCACAATAACCTTCGACTATTTCCATGCATTTCTCGTTCGCGATGAAATCCTCTGTAACCCGGAGGAGAACGACGATCGCTCAGGACATTTGCGGCGTTATTCGAGTTCATGGGTCTTGGACTTCGTTGGCAAGAGCATGCGAATCCATCCGGAGGATTCGTATCAACACCTGGCCGTCGTGTGCAGCAATCAAGTTGTGGACGTCATAACCCCTGTAGAGCCGACCATCGAACACCGGCTGGTCCGCGAGGACGAGGTTTAGGCGACGGGACCCAACGAATAGCGATGGCGTCGACCGCATTCGTCCGCCCTAGAAGTCAGGAGCCAGTTGGCGTCATCGCTCCTCAGCCCGCCGGCTTTTCCGGCAAGGAATCGCCGCGCGCGCGGACCGTCCGATGGGTGATCTCGCCGCCTGTGTTCGCGTCGACCAGACGCGGTGCGATCGGCTCGCCGGTTTCCCGTGAGATTAGGGTGATCGACGGCTCCGACGTCGCCGGGACGTTGCGGTTGGCCCAGTCGATCAGCGTGACCAGCACCGGATAGAGAGCCTTGCCCCTGTCGGTGAGCCGGTATTCGTGGCGCAGCGGCCGCTGCTGATAGGGCTCGCGCCGGAGGACGCCGGCCGCCTCGAGCTTGCGCAGCCGATCGGCCAGCACGTGGCGGGTGATGCCGAGGCGTTCCTGCATGGCGTCGAACCGGCGGACGCCGAGAAAACATTCCCGCAGCACGAGCATGGTCCAGCGGTCGCCGATCACGGACAGGCCGCGGGCAACGGGGCAGGCTTCTTCGGCGAGGTCGTTCCAGCGCATGGGTCTGCTTCCGGTTGGGTTCGGTTCTGAAACTAGCACAACTTGACAAGTTCCGAAACAGAACTTACTAGTGAGTTCCATAACAGAACTGATTGGATTTGGCGAGGCACAAAGCGGGCCTCGGAAAAACCGGAGAACAATATGGATGCTTCGATCGCGCCGGTCGCGCACAAGACCCGCAGTTACGACTATACCGTCTCGAGTCTCGACGTCGGGTCAGCCCTGGCGCTCAACGGGCTCGACTACATGCGGGCGCTGGTGTCGGGCGAATTCGGCGCCGAGCCATCGATCAACCAGACCATCGGCATGTCGGTGCCGTTCGATCTCGACCGCGGCAAGGCGTCGATCGAGGCGACGCCGGGCGATTTTCTCCTCAACCCGATGGGGGTCGTGCATGGCGGCTTCGCGGCAACGCTGCTCGATTCGGCCATGGGTCTCGCGGTCCATACCGCGCTCGACGCAGGTACCGGCTACACCACCGCCGAACTGAAGATCAACTACACCCGCGCGATCCTGCCGACCACCGGCCGCCTGCGCGCCGAGGGCAAGCTGATCCATGCCGGCCGGCAGATGGCGACGGCGGAGGCGCGGCTCACCGGCGTCGACGACGGCAAGCTCTATGCCCACGGCTCGACGACCTGCTTCCTGTTCCCCCTCGACCGGCACAAGGGTTGACGCCGTGAGCGTCCGCGCCGCGTCAGCCCCGCTATCGCCGGCCGCGACCCGGGGTGCGATCGCAGCGGATGTCCGCGCGGCCCGCACCCGGCTGCTGCTCGAAGGCCCGATCTCCTCGACCCTGTTGCGGCTTGCGGGCCCCAACGTGATCGCCATGTTCGTGATGGCGGCGATGAGCATCGCGGAGGGCTTTTTCGCCGGGCTGATGGGGGTTTCGGCGCTTGCCGGACTGGCGCTGGTCTTCCCGCTGGTGATGCTCACCCAGATGCTGTCGGGCGGCTCTATCGGTGGAGCGATCTCCGCCGCCGTCGCCCGGTCGCTTGGCGCCGGCGACGAGGCGCGGGCCGGAGCGCTGCTGGCGGCGGCCTGGATCGTCGCGCTCGGATTTGCTTTGGCTTCGGCGGTGTTGATGGCGCTCTTCGGCCGGACGATCTTCGGCCTGCTCGGCGGAGAAAGCGGCGCGCTTCAGGCCGCGGCCGGCTACGCATCGGTGTTCTTTCCCGGCTGCGTCGCCCTGTGGCTGTTCCAGGCGACCCTCAGCGTCATTCGCGGCACCGGCAACATGGCGACGCCGTCGGGGCTGCTGTTCGTCGTCTCGCTCGGATCGATCCCGCTTTCCGGCGCCCTGGCGCTGGGCTGGGGACCGTTTCCGGAATTCGGCATGGCCGGACTCGCGATGGGCCTCGTCCTCGCCAACCTGATCGGCGCGGTGGCCGCTTTCGCCTTCGTCCTCAGCGGACGGGCGGGCATTTCGCTTGCGGGCGCCTTCGGCCGGCTCGAGCGCGGGCTGTTCGGCGACATCCTGCGCGTCGGCCTGATCGCCTCGGTCAACGCGGTCCAGACGGTCCTGACGATCGTGCTGATGGTGGCGCTGGTTGGGCGCTTCGGCGAGGCGGCGCTGGCCGGATACGGGCTCGGCGCGCGGCTCGAATTCCTGATGATCCCGGTGGTCTTCGGCATCGGCGCGGCGCTGACCGCCATGGTCGGCGCAAATATCGGCGCCGGCAATCTCGCGCGCGCCCTGCGCGTCGCCTGGACGGGCGCCTTCGCGGCCGCCGCGATCGTCGGCGGTATCGGCGTGATTGTGGCGCTGGCGCCCGACCTGTGGCTCGGCATCTTCCTCGATGCTTCCGACGGCGCGGCGCTCGCCGCCGGCCGGGCCTATTTCCGCATCGTCGCGCCGTTCTACGCCTGTTTCGGCCTCGGGCTGGCGCTGTATTTCGCCTGCCAGGGCGCGGGAAAGATGGTGTGGCCGGTGATCGGCAGCCTTTGCCGCATGGCCGCGGCCTTCGGCGGCGCGCTGCTTCTGATCGCGCTCACCGATGGCGGCGTCGAGACGGTGTTCATCGGCATCGCCGCGGGGATGCTGACCTATGGCGCGGTGACGGGCCTGTCGGTTTGGAAAACCCGCTGGCGGTAAAGCGGACCGGCCGCCTACATCACCAGCTCGATCAGATACGGCCCCTCCGAGGACAGGCCGGCCTCGAAGGCGGCGGCGAGGGTTTCGGCGTCCTCGACCCGTTCCGCCTCGACGCCCATGCCGCGCGCCATTTGCACCCAGTCGAGCGCCGGCCGGTCGAGCGACAGCATGTCGATGGCGCGCGGGCCCGGGTTCTGCACCCCGACATTGGTCAGCTCGCCGCGCAGAATGCGGTAGCTGCGATTGGCGAAGACCAGGATTGTGACGTCGAGATTCTCCCGCGCCATGGTCCACAGCGACTGCACCGTGTACATGGCGCTGCCGTCGCCCTCGAGCGCGATCACCTTGCGGTCGGGGCAGGCGAGGGCGGCGCCAGTGGCGACCGGCAGGCCGTAGCCGATGGAGCCGCCGCGATTGTTGATCCAGTCGTGCGGCGGCGCGCCGGCGGTCAGCGGGAAGAAGTCGCGGCCCGTGGTCACCGATTCGTCGACGACGATCGCGCCTTCGGGCAGCAGCGCGCCGAGCACCGAGGCGATCGAGGCCGGGGTGATGGCGCCGGTCTCGGGTGCCGGCCGGAACGGGGTGGCGACATGGGCAGGCGGCGTATTCAACGCTCCAAGGGCTTCCGCCAGCGCCTCGAGCGCGCCGACGATGTCGTCGGCGAAATCGGCGAGCGGCGCCATCGGCGTGTCGTCGGCGAAGAGCCGGCTCGGCTTGTCCGGATAGGCGAAGAAGGCGACCGGCGGCTTCGACCCGGCGAGGACGAGCTGGCCGGCCTTTGAGAGCACGTCGAGCGCCCTTTCGACCACATAGGGGATGCGTTCGAGCTGTACCCGACCGGCGCCGCGTTCGAGGCGGGAATTGAAGCCTTCCGCCAGCAGTCCGCAGCCGGTCTTCGCCGCGATGCGGCCGGCAAGCTCGAGGCCGCGCTCTGTCAGCCCGTCGCCGCCCAGCAGCAGGGTCGCGGTGCGGCCGTTGGTGAGCATCGAAGCGGCGGCGTCGACCGCCTCGCCGGAGACCGTGGCGCGCGGCGACGACGGCAGGGTTTCGGCCGGACCGTCCGCTTCGCCCCAGGCGGTGTCGGCGGGAAGGACCAGGGTCGCCACCTGTCCGGGCGGTTCGCTCGCCGCGCGGATCGCGTCCGCCCCGTCGGCGGCGACGGTGCGGGCGCTGGTCGAGGTCCTGACCCAGTGCGACATCGGCCGGGCGACGCCTTCGATGTCGGAGGTCAGCGGTGCGTCGAGCGCCACGTGCCAGGTGGCGTGCTCGCCGACGATATTGACGATGCCGGATCCGGCCTTCCTGGCGTTGTGGAGATTGGCGAGCCCGTTGGCGAGGCCGGGGCCGAGATGCAGCAGGGTCGAAGCCGGCTTGCCTTTCATCCGGTAGTAGCCGTCGGCGGCGCCGGTCACCACGCCTTCGAACAGGCCGAGCACGCAGCGCATGCCGGGGACCGAATCGAGCGCGGCGACGAAATGCATCTCCGAGGTGCCCGGATTGGTGAAGCAGACGTCGACACCGCCGGATACAAGGGTGCGGACGAGGCTCTCGGCGCCATTCATGGGGGTAATGTCTCCGTTCGGATCGGGAAAACGGCGGCCGGCTGGCGCCTTTGAGGGGAGGCAATCACAACCGGCGGCGAAAATCAAAGGGTTCGGTGACCTCTGCGGCCACATCGCCATGTTGCAGCGCGGAACGCTCGACGCGGCGGGCGATTCGGGTATAATCGCGCCATCATGAGCATTCCCTTCCTGCCGCCGCACGAAGTCGCAAGACGTCCAA
>Ga0209692_10005576_pt1 | contig 10706 bp, 7 predicted proteins | sample tdDd472_FD_187129 | JGI IMG/M metagenome (GOLD analysis project Ga0209692, IMG submission 187129) | Marine sediment microbial communities from the Atlantic coast under amendment with organic carbon and nitrate - tdDd47.2 (SPAdes)... | ecosystem: Environmental > Aquatic > Marine > Coastal >...
AATGAAGGTGGGGCGGCCATCCTCCATTTTCATGAGGTCCGCCAATGAATCCTATAAAATCACCCTTTTCTACTTTCTGTCCTTCCCTTATTACATCAAATCCGGGCATCCCCAGATGTCCATACAGGGTGTAGAAGGTCTTGTTTTTATTGTATTTGTGTTTCAGAATCAGTGTAGGGCCATAATCTTTGTCTTCGCTATTATTGAAGAAGCTGAACACTTCTCCATCCAGAGGCGTGTGCAGTTTCATTCCCTCATCAACCCAGAAATCGATACCCAGATGCATGGTCCTGTATTCAGGTCCCTGATTGCCTTCCTCAGCATATTGTTCTGTACTATATATGGGCCTAATCTCATGGTATCCACCAGCAATAATTTTATCAGGGACCTGATCCTGAATGGCCTGGATATTTTTAGTGAAATGGTCTATATTACCATAGGTCGAATTATGTCCTGGCAACGAACTCTCAATTCCCAGGTCAATTTCATGAATTGTATCTTTTCCAGACTCAGGAATAAGACTTTCTATTTCCAATAAGTTATTCCTTGCCCAATCTTCAAAGACAGAATAGTTTGGGTGAGCGTCGAACCCACATGCCTGCCGGAAATTATATTGGGCAAAGTTTTCATTTATCTCAGTCCATTTGCATAATAATTCCCATGCAGGGATCTCGCTGATAATCAGATATTCATTCTCGGGTTCCTTCTCTTTATTGATGGCGGATTTTGTAACACTTATCATTAAGCGCATCGCCACAAGATTATACAGGAGGGCTAGTTCGTCCTCTTTTATTGGAAGAACCCGGTGATAGGCTGAAATGATTGGAATAGCCGCAGACAAAGGATCGGGCTTATTCATTATTGCGTATGCAATTGTAATAGCCAGGTCGTTGATAATGGAGGTATGTATGGCATCACCAAAGTCAATGATGGCCCTAACCTCAGGATCTAGAATATCTTCAGATACGATGATATTATTATCATTCACATCATTATGGACCACAGCATGTCGCAGACCCTTTAACCGAGGTAATAACTCAATAAACCTGGCAAGGTGAGTTTCGGCGATGCATCTTTTTGTTTTCTCGAAGAGCTTAAAATAATCTTGTATCCATAGCGCATTGGAGATATCCCATTCGAAATCCCTGTGTGCATATGGATGATCAAATCCTTCCAGGGCCATACTGAGTTTTGCAGCCTGCTGCCCAAGTGAACTCAGTAAGCTGTCGCTCTGAGGGTTAACTGAGGACCAAAGGCGGCCATCAATCCAGGAATATAATCTTACTTTTCTGACATTATCATGATCATCCGTAATATAACTCAGTGATTTTTTGCTGATATTTTTTATTATTCGGGGTGATAATATTGTTTCTCCTTCCTTCTCCAGATATTCAAGTATCTTCTGCTGAAAATCAATATACTGATCATCAATATCCGGACGGCTGATCTTAAGAATATAGCTTTCGTTCTGACTCTCAATCCTGAAATTCATGTCCAACTCACCAGGCAGTGGGCTTGCTGTGCCTTTTATGCCATATAGTTCCAGTGTTATTGTCTCAGCTTTACTGGGGCTTATCTGTAGGAGATTGTAATTGTTATCTGGCATTTGCGGATTGATGATTTTACACTTATTTCTTCTTCTTCTTGCTCGATTTTGCCATTGGGTTATAATCAAGGCAGCGTTGTATCCATTGTGCGAGGTCTTCCTCCATGTCGATACCTTCCGGTTCCACAAACACAAAGCCTTTCATGGGACGTCCGGTGAAATCCATTGGCTTGCATCCTTTTATTGCCATTGCCTCATCATATGCCTCAGGGCCGATCCTTGCCATCAGGCTATTCCTGGTAACACCTGCACACATCTTATCATCAACAAGATAACAAATGCCACCCATCATTTTCTTTTCTTCGACCTCAATGCCTTTATCTTTAAAGACCTGGCGGATACGATCCGCCAAATATTCATCATATGCCATAGTACATTTATTTATCTGAGTAAATATAAATAAAATGTACAATACTGCTTCGTGGAATTAAGTGTCAAATGAAAACAAAAAATTGATATCCAGCCAAATAAGTGTACCTTTGCCGCTCAATTTAGGAGGATATATGACATTGTTTAATGAGATGAACCTTGATGCATCTCTACAAAAGGCAGTTAAAGAATTAGGATTTGAATCTGCCACCCCAATACAGGAAAAAGTAATTCCAAGGATTTTAGAAACCAAGGATGACATTGTAGCCCTTGCACAAACAGGCACAGGAAAAACAGCCGCTTTTGGTTTACCACTCATTCAAATGGCTGATGAGTCGACGAGGGATGTTCAAAGCCTGGTATTATGCCCTACACGTGAGTTGTGCATTCAGATCACCAAGGACCTCACATCTTTTGCCAAGTACCATAAAGGGTTTAATATCATACCCGTTTATGGTGGGGCAAGCATAGAAACCCAGATCAAAAGCCTTAGAAAAGGTGGACAGATCATCGTTGGGACACCAGGAAGGATGCTCGATCTGATCAAGAAAAAGCATGTGAAGATTGAAAAAATAAGATGGCTGGTTCTAGATGAAGCGGATGAAATGCTGAATATGGGTTTTAAGGAAGACCTTGATGCCATTTTAAGTAAAACTCCTGCAGTAAAGCAAACACTCTTGTTTTCGGCTACTATGCCAAAGGAGATCATGCGCATAGCTGCTAATTATATGCATGAACCAGAAGAGATATCTGCTGGCAAGAAAAATATTGGTGCAGAAAATGTAGAGCACTTCTATTATATGTCACAGGCCAAGAATCGCTATGAGATATTGAAGCGTATTTCTGATATGAATCCCCATATCTATGGGATCGTATTTTGCCGTACACGTAGAGAAACCAAGGAGGTAGCTGATAAGTTCATGAGTGATGGATACAATGCTGATGCATTGCATGGCGATTTGTCTCAATCACAGCGTGACTACGTCATGAATCGCTTCCGTAACAGGAACCTGCAAATGCTCATTGCCACAGATGTAGCAGCCAGGGGTCTGGATGTGAATGATCTCACCCATGTGATCAATTATAATCTGCCTGATGAGTTGGAAGCTTATATTCACAGAAGTGGTCGTACCGGCAGGGCAGGGAAGAAGGGCGTTTCTATCTCCATTGTTCATACAAGAGAGAACAGGAAGATATTACAGCTTGAGAAAATGATTGGAAAATCGTTCAAGAGAAAGCCTATTCCAGAAGGAAGAGAGATATGTAAGAAGCAACTTTTTAATCTCATCGACAAGGTGGAAAAAGTTCATCTCAACGAAGATCAAATTGATGAATTTCTCCCGGAAATTTATAAAAAACTGGATTGGCTGAGCAGAGAAGACCTGATCAAGCATTTTGTGTCAGTTGAGTTCAACAGGTTCCTTTCTTATTATAAAGATGCCCCTAACCTCAACCTTGAGACCGATAGCTATAAGGACAAACGCAAAGGTGGCGATAAAAGGGATAGAGAAAGAGGTGGCAGGAGATCCGATAAGGACTTCACCCGCTTTTTTATCAACCTGGGGAAAAAGAACAACCTTTCCACAGCCAAACTCATAGGCCTGGTGAATGATGCAACACATACACGAGATATTGAGATCGGTAAGATTGACATCTTAAAGAACTTTTCATTCTTTGAAATAGACAAACAATTTGAGCAGGGCATCCTGAAAGCTTTCGATGGCAAAATGAAATTTGAGGGTATCCGTGTATCTGTCGAGGTGTCTAAGCCAGAACATGGTAAAGGACAGGGCAGTTCAGGTGGCAGCCGGGGATATCAAAAGCGTAATTTCAACAAGGGTAAACGTGCCGGTAAGAGGGTAAAAAGAAAATACTAGGTAAAACTATTTTATCTGCTTCACTTTGACTGCGGTAAGTCCTTTAGGCCCCCGCTCTATTTCAAAACTTACCAGGTTTCCTTCTTTAACTTCATCAAGAACATTGTTCACATGGAAGAAGAGGCTGTCTTTGGATTCTGTATCTTTTATGAATCCATATCCTTTTGAGTCATTGTAAAAGCTAACTACACCATTCCTGACAGGATCATAATCCTCATCAGCTTCACGGTTGGGAACCCCAATAACGATGTCTTCGACTTTGATTTCTTCTTTATCTTCTGGATCGGGAGGTGCATCAAGGATTCTACCGTCCGCATCCACATAGGCGATCATATCATCCAGGCTGGTCTTCTTTTCGTTTTCTTTCCTGGCGGTACGTTTCTTTTCTTTCTCTTTTCTCTTTTTCTCTTTCTTGCTTCTTACTTCTTTTTTGTTGAATGTTTCTTGTGATCTACCCATTATAGTGAATACGTTTTGTGTGAAAATTAATTTTGCATAAAGGTACACAATTCTTGCGTGTAACAGTGATGAATAGGAATAAAAGCCTGAAAAGTATTCTTTAGAGGGCACTAATATACAAATTCCGGTGTTCCGACGCGGGCTTCAATATTTTCATGAAGTAAAGCTAAATCATGCTGGCATCTGGCCATATCCCGGAGAATCTTTGAGCGGGAGCTCATAAAGATATCTGCTTGGACATCAAATAATTCATAGTAATATTGAATTCCATTTTCGATGTCTTTGGCAAAGCTCAACAGATAATCAATCTGCTTTTGTTCTGCGCCAAATTTAGTTTCCTTGATCTTTTTGTTAAGAAACTCCAGGTAGATCTCCAGTTCCTTAATGAACATATGTGGACGGTCCTTCCTGTCGATCATATTCGCACGTCCGTAAATGTGGTCAGTGATCTCCCTGAGACTCATGGCTCTGCTATAGTAGGCCATATTTGGACCGGGACATACGGACACGCCATCACCTTCTATCTTAGTGTCAAGATTGTTCACCAGCAGGCTGGATGTGCCCAGACCGACGCAGATACATGATTTGTCGACGATCTGCTCATATTTTTCTTGATATTCATTTTCTGACATGCCAGCTTTGGCCAACTCCTTAAGTTTTAAGGTCTGATAGCGGCGTGAGGCGGTGCAGATCGTTTTATCAGAGAATTCGCTGCTGAGGGCTGCGTATTTTTTTGAGCAGGAACTACCAGGCTTTCCTTTTGCGATCAACGATAATTTTTCAAGGTCTTTCGTGTTGCCCCTCAAACTATTAAATGGTACCCCCAAAGGAGAGATGTCACTCAAATACAGGTCTTCTTCCCTAGCCTCTATTAGTTGCTGTAAGGTATTGTCATCAACGGTAGTAGCCTCGGGGACCAGAAGGAAAGGGGAGCCCCAGCCTACGGAATCTACTTCATAATGATGCGTCAGGAAATTGTGCTCTTCCGCTGTGCCCACACCACCCTGAGCTGTAATGATGAGAGGCAAATGTGCGGTAGGAATAGCCCTCCCTTTTGCTTCGAGTGCTGGCAACAGAACTTCGTGAATGGAATTAATCAGTTCTTGACGGTTATCTCTGAACCTGGCTAAAACAGGCCCGAGCAACTGCCCATCAGTGGCAAAAGCATGTCCACCACAATTGAGCCCCGATTCGATCCTGTATTCAGAGACCCAAAGGCCTTTCTTGGCAAGAAATTTACCCTGAATCAACGCCGACTTATAATCACTGACCTTCAAGGCAATTTTCTTTTTGATATCTCCATCCTTGTCAGGATAGAAATCTTCAAAATTCTGTATATAAGTGTACAACCTGGGATTGATACCGGCTGACAATACCAGTGATGAGCGCAAATCGCTGTTGGCATATCCTCTTAAGGCAGAATGAGCATCATTATATTCCGGGCCAAGTTTCTCACCATCCTTATAATTACTCCTGTCTATCTTGGTCATGATATTCACATCAATGCTGCCCATTGATAAATTCTCATTTAACCATTGGGTCAGTTCGTGAACATTCTTTTCATTAGAGAGTTTGTTGAATTCCCTTTTAAGCGCTGAGTCATCAGCGAGCATATTAAAGAATTCTTTAAGCTCATTTCCTTTTTCAAGCGAATTCTTCAGATCCTCAAAATTCTTTTTTGTCAGGGTGTTGATAAGGTTAAGATAAGCAGTGATCCTTCTGGCTCTGAAATCTTCTGATTTATTGCCGATCTCTTCATAAGGGAGGTTGAACTTTTCACAATACATCTTGCGGAGCTTTTCCAACAATATGTCATCCACCAGGGATATGGCTGAATCCATTCCATACTGAGCTATCTTCAGGGGAGTGTCGATGGTGTATCCGATACCCATCACCGGAATATGAAATGAATGTGCCTTTGCCATGTTCTGCTAACTTTGCGACAAAGTTATTCAGAGATTGCTTGATAGGGTGCATTAAGGGACAAACAGACTTAAAATAGTGGTTAATCAACAGATTTGGGGGTAAATGTGATTTCGCTGTGGCGAATGTCATTCGCCCCTAAGTGCTTGACGTCTAGATGGTTTCTTTGACATTTAGCAAATATTGCCTGGAAACAGGTATGCGCTCGCTAAAGCCTTTAATTAAGATCCAGTGGTTGGTATTGTTCTTTTCGAGTTTCTCTACATAGTGGGCGTTGACAATACAGATACGATGGCAACGGATAAAGTTAGAATAAGGTTTAAGCTGCAACTCAATATTCTTAAGTGTATTTCTAATGAGCTTACTTTTTAATTCCTCACCTTCTTTGAACACGATCTCAACATAATTATCAGCAGATTTGAGAAGGGCTACATCTGCCACCAGCAGGCTCAGGTTTTCGGAGCTACTGTCAGATATAAATTCAACCGACTTTATAAGATAATCCTCTTCATACTTTTCCATCTGGTCGAGAACTGCCTCCTTTTCACTTATAAGGGAAGCGTTCTGCAACTTTAACTCCCTGATAAGATCATACCACCTGAGTGAAACAGGGAGGGCAATACAGATCAGCCCTATTTTAAAAACTGTATAAAATGTGATCTCCACCGATCCTACATAGTGAATATACAATGTAAAAGAGGCTGTAGCCAGCGCCAAAATGATGAAGCTATTCATGTATTGTGGCAGAATGGGATCAAATCTATTCTGGTCGTATTTCTGAATAATCCATGGGAGACCAATGCGTACCAGGCTCATGATTGTGAAGGAGATAGCAGCAAGCCCGGCAACAAATAACAAGCGGTTATTGAAATCAAATGCGCTCAGATCAAATGGTTGGAAGAACAAAACAAATAAGAATACACCAAAACTGATGCTGAGGAAAAGTCCCAGATCTTCCTTAAGCAGCGTTACGAATTGGTTTAACTTTCTATTCATTAATCTTCAAAGATAAGATCGTTTCCATGCTGTTTGAACTGTCAAAGGTAAGTTTTTTTACTCGATCGAAGCAAATAATCAGAGATTCTGCGTGAATGGATTTGCGAACCCCGGGTTTGTCAGAAAGTTTGAGTCGGTAAGTGTATGAAAGGAAGCAATGATAGATTTTTTCTTCTGAACTAAGGTGAGCCCCACCCCTGGAAATGAAGCCCATCTTTGAGTCAATATTGTAACTATGATGAAAAACTTATCTGTAGCATCAAGATGCCAAGGATAAGCATAGATAACTTTCTCATGACATTCAGGATTAATTATGTCTATTCTTCTGTTATTCTTAATTCAAATGTATCCCTGTAAACTTTCCCTTTGTGATCTACCCTGATCTCGACCCTGTAATCTCCCTCTACCATATCAATGAGTTTCAGATATTGAGCCTCATTAATTCCCTGTTTCATCTTCCCTAAACTTTCACCATCGATGAATACTTCAGGTATCCCAAAGTTACAATAAGCTTTTAATTGGATGTTGCCAGCTGACAATTGATCGAGTCTTTTCCCGCTCAGGTGGAGTACAGCCTCCTCCGACCAGTTGGCCTTGTACCAGTAGAAAGCATCTTTCTTTGTTTTTCTGTCGTAGGTGATCAATCCTTTATGGTTCCTGCCTTTGATACCACCGCGGTCCCATTCAGGTACTGAAAAATCATACATATTCCAAACGTATGATGCCCAGATAAAAGGTGATTTTTCTATGGCATTCCAGGTAGTCTCATGGTAGTATGTTTGATAGCCTTCAGGAAAGAACTGACCGCCAGGTTTTGGAACAGTTTGTATATCGTCAGATTGATGTGCGATATTTCCTCCAGCTCCATATTCAGAGACTGAAAACCTGATATCCGGTTTCTTAGAGTGGTAATTGTTGATCCAGTTTTCCAGTTCATGTGGCTTGCCCCCATACCATCCTGTGTATTGATTAAATCCCTGGAGGTCAGCATTTTCATGGATGGGATGATCATGAGCCCACCAGATATTGCTGACCGCCACGGTGAACCTGTTTGGATCCAGGTCTTTTGACAGATTGTGCAGCTCACGGGTAAGGTTCACCGGCGCTTGTATCATATCTCCTTTGATCACCTCATTGTGCACCCCCCATACAAATATTGAAGGGTGATTATAATTTTGCTTGATCAGTTCGGTGATCTGCTGCAGGGCATTGCCATCAGCACCTTCCTTATATCCATTCACAAAAGGGATCTCGGCCCATACCAGGATGCCCATGCGGTCGGCAAGCTCATAAATATATTCTGCCTGCTGGTAATGCGCCAGGCGGATGGAGGTGGCTCCCAGCTCAGCAATAAGTTCCATGTCGCGGTAATGATGCTCAGGAAGCAATGCATTGCCCAGATCCTGCCATTCCTGGTGCCGGCATACACCATAGAGTCGATAAGGCTCCCCATTCAGGATAAACCCTTGCTCTGGATCAATATCATAGTACCGGATACCATATTCATGTACCAGCTTATCAACTGTATTTCCATCCACACTTACCTCTGTCTTGAGCGTGTACATAAAAGGATCTTTCTTAGCGTTCCACAAACGTGCTTGCTCTATTTCTAGTGCCGAATACACAGAAATCATTCCACCGGGATACAATACTTCTTCATCTTCCGACGATGCAATTACTTTATTGCTATTAGCATATAACTTATGACTCACATGTACTAGCTGCTTGCTTTCACCATCATTCTTGAGCATGCTTTGTATCTTCAGCACAGCCCTTTCATCAGTTACTTCCTTAGGATGGATATAGACTCCTGAAGAAGCATAATCAGTAACTCCAATATGAATGTCACCGGTGATAATGAGAGAGACATCACGGTAGATCCCTCCATAAATCCCGAAAAGGAAATTGTCTTTCGGATAAGAATCATTCAATTCATTATTAACCTTAACATGAATCGTGTTGAAAGTGTCAGCCAGGAGGAAATCGGTGATGTTGAAAGCAAAGGCGGAATAACTCCCCAGGTGCTCACCAACATATTTGCTGTTTATGAACAGTTTAGCATATTGCCCGACACCTTCAAAACGAAGAAAATATTGCTTATCCTCAAGCCCTTGTTCCGGGATGAAAGTCTTTCGGTACCAGGCTGTGGTGTAGTTTACTTTTTCCCCTGATTGTATATCCTTGTTGTTCCAGGTGTGGGGGATATTTACCTTCTCCCAGCCTAAAGAAGGATCCACAGTTCCGTCAATATTTACTTTTGACAAGGAGAAATCCCATACGCCTCCTAAATCATATACATGTCTGCTTTGAGAATGTGCAGGATGTACCAAGAGAATGCAAAAAAATATGATCACAAGTATCCGTATTCTTCCAGTAAATTTTGATGACATTGTATTTTCTCCTGTTGGTTAATGTGCCTGACTAATAAATCAGTTACACCTTAATCCAAATTATCTGTATCAGCCTGTAGTTGCAGCGACACCTGTTCAAAGTATTCATCACCTGTGATCAGGTATAGGCTATGTAATTGCCCAATATGAATATTATGATAATCAAGGTTTTTGAGTTTGTGTTTAAGGCAATAATAGCTGATATCGCCTTCATTTCTATATAAGTGGATATTTTTTTTTATTGTTGTGATTGAGGCTTGAAGGATACTTAATGCGTATTTATCTCCCGTTATACGGTAATAGTCATATACTCCGAAGATTGCGAATATCATTCCGTTTAATGTATATGCTGGTGGGTCAATGGGGTACTCTTCAAACCACAGATGGCCCGTTGAGTCAATACAACTCACCCAGGGATCTTTACCATCTCCTTTGAAGTTAATAAGAGATTGAAATACCATGGTACTGTTGTCAAGTAAGCTGCTGTCGGCTGTAATTTCAAACAACCTGCAGAACAGGCTTAACACCTGGCCCTGAGCCATTCCTGAATACCAGGGACTGTAAAGGGTCTCATCAGGACACTTGTGCAAAGTGAAATCAAAATTATAGGGAAAGTAGAGTGCTGAATGATGCATGTTTGCTTCATCAAGAAGCCTATTAACCTGGGTTTGAAGGTGACTTAAATGGTTCCGCTGTTCATCTTTGTAATACAAATTAAAGATCTCAAAAGAGTATTGGGCGATCAAGATCGGATGAAAATAAGCTTCCTCTTTGAAAAAAAACATTGGGACTGAATCACTGTCGTAGAATTCCCTGGGTGAATATTCTCTTGCATGAGCAATATAAGGGAGTTGCTCTGCAGGAAGAATATTGATCGTAAAATTGTCAGAAATATACGTAGTGTTATTACATGGATCAAGTGATTTTGGATCCCTTTCATTGAAACAGTCTACATCAGGAGAATTATTACAAGAAGGAATAATTAGCCCTTCTATGGCAAGGACTGCGACTATCGTAAATACTTTGATTCCGAAATGACTCATTTGCCTTTATTCTTTTTAACAAAGATACAAATTGCAAATAATT
>Ga0209692_10005580_pt1 | contig 10703 bp, 6 predicted proteins | sample tdDd472_FD_187129 | JGI IMG/M metagenome (GOLD analysis project Ga0209692, IMG submission 187129) | Marine sediment microbial communities from the Atlantic coast under amendment with organic carbon and nitrate - tdDd47.2 (SPAdes)... | ecosystem: Environmental > Aquatic > Marine > Coastal >...
GCACGCTCAGCAGCAGCATGGGGTGCAGGTGGCTGACCACCGTCGCACCATCGGCCTGCCGCGTCGACCAGACCAGGGCCGACACCAGGCTCAGGATCACCAGCACCGACCCGGTGGCCAGGTTGAGACGACGCAGACGGTCGAGGTCGCCCAGGCTGGGCAGACGGTTGAACCAGGCGTCGAAATTTCGATTGCTGATGTGTCGGTGAAGGATGACGTGCCCCGCCCCATAGACTCCACAGCCCAGGAGCAGGCCGACCCCAGCCAGGGAGAGGCTCACGTGTACGGCCGCCATGGGCCCCAGCAGGGAATGGACAACGCCCTCGGGGGTCAGCCCCAGCACCAGGCCCACGATCATCAGGCCCAGCACGCCCAGCAGGGGCAGCAGTGCGAAGAGACGCTGGTCCACCCGGAACTGCGAGTAGCACTGGCCGAACCAGATGAGGGCCGCCAGGTAGTACATGAGCTGGCCGGGATTGAGCACGGGCACCTGGCGCTGGGTCATCGTCACGGCCACCAGCCAGGCCATGAGCGTGGCCGCGCCCACCCGTCCGAGACGGATGGCGCCCGACTCGAGGTTGAGGTCCGTGCGGCGTAGCAGGATGGCCCAGATCCCCAGCAGGATCCCGAAGAGCAGCAGCAGCAGTTGCGGCAAGATGAGGTAGACCAGCGAATGCATCGTGGAGTCCCTGAGGCTAGCGACACAGGAGCGACCGGGGTGGTCGCCTTGCAACAAGCTACAATCGAACAGACGATCTGCCCGGTCAACGTTCGAAATTATCAGGGCCTACTTGCTGTCGATGTCGGCCGGCGGCGGCGTGCCCATCTCCAGAATCGGCACCACCGTGGCGACACCCTCGCCACTCAGCAGATCGAAGACATGCCAGCACTGGCCGGCATCGGGGGCCTCTGACCGCTCGAAGAGCCAATTCTCGCCATCGAGACCGAGGTGGACGGTCACGGCGTCGCCGTCCTTGGCGGCGGGATCGACGCCGTCCCAATGATGCACCCAGTACTGGTAGGTGCCGTCGACCAACCGATAGCCGGTGATCGTTTCAGGCCCGTAGGAATCCGAGTCGTCCGCGTCGAGTTCGGCGTAGGGCCGGCCCCAGTCATCGCCGTGGTCGCCGTAGTAGATCAGATCGTATTCGCCGTCGAACTCGGGATCCCAGCCCATGGGCACATAGAACCGCGTGTCCAGATCGGCGGGTGACTCGCCCCAGGCGAGGCTGATGACGAAGGCCGGCTTCTGCACCTCCAGCGGGCGATCCAGCATCACGGTGTCGGCACCCTCGACATCCACCCAGTGGCTGTCGCCGGCCCGGCGCCCCCACAAGGTCCAGACCACCGCTTCACCCTCGGGAATCGCCCGTAACGTGAACGATCCGTCGTCGCCCGAAAGGGTTTCTTCCTGGTAGTTCGCATCGACGCCGCGACAGATGACCCGCGCACCGGCCAGCGGCTGGCCGGTCTCATCCTCCACCGCACCGGTGATGGTGCAGAATGCCGACACCGGCGCGGCCAGAGTCCAGGTGCCCAGTTCGTCGATCTGACCGCGGTAGGTATTGCCCACCAGGACGGCCTCGCCGCCCTCCCGCCAGCGCCCTGCCTCCAGATCCAGCCGCCACACGGGTATGACCGCCGGCGCCGACGAGACATCCTCGTTCCGCACCCGAACTTCCAGCGTGACCGCCGCTCCATCGACCAGCTGCGCCGGGCCGTATTCATAGAACATGGCCTCCAGGCCCATGACGTACCGGCTTCGCAGCGGCACCTCGACGCCGTCGTTGGTGACGCCGATCATGGGCGCAGGAAACGCACGGGTGAACTGGAACCAATAGGATGACAGGCCAAAAAGACTGAGTCTCACGCGCTCGCGGTGAATGATGCCGTCGGCGTCCATGAAACTGTCGGGCGGGAATTCGACGGTGGACCAGCCGTTCTCAGCCTCCCCCTGGCCCCCCTCGTCGTTGTCCAGAAACTGCAATTGCCTGTACGTGCAGATCACCGCGTCGTCCCGGCGGCTGCTGCTCGAGGGCAGGAAATGGACAGGACGCCCGGCGACCACCGTCACCTCGCGACACGCCGACTGATAGTTGCTGCGCCGGAAGGTCACCACGTGACGTCCATCGGCCAGGCCCATCAGGACGAAACGGCCTTCCTCGTTGGTGATCGCCATGATCCCTCCGGCCGTGACGGTGACGCCTTCGCACCCGGCTTCATGACCGTCTCGGACCACGCCACTGATGGTTCCGGTGGCGCTGATCTGCTCGCCGGTGCCACCGCCGGGGTCGACGGGGGCCAGAACGTCGATATCGTCGTCGGCGCAACCACCCGCCAGGAGCAGGGCGCAGCAGAGGAGCATCAGTCGGCAGTTGCCGTGCATGGCGAACCTTTCAGTGGTAACACGGAGTCATTGCTCCCTGAAGATCGAAGAGTCGCGGCGAGCGGTCAACGCCGGAATACAAGAAGCGCCCCGCCGTCACCAGGACAGCGGGGCGCTCGCTCTGCCAGAGAGAACCGGGTTACTTGATATGGACTTCCTTGCCGCTGGTGGTGTAGCCCTCGGTGAGCTGCGGCTGGAATTCCATCACCGACTCCACGGTGACCGTGCCGCCGTTGTTCACGAAGTCGCACACGTGCCACCAGCCGGAGGGATCGGCGCCTTCCAGCGGCACATCGATCGCCTCGAAGAGCCACAGACCGCCCGCCACCTCGAGCTGCACCACGGCGCCCGAAGCCTGCAGCGCGGCGCTGTCGTTGCCGCTCCAGTTGTGCACCCAGTACTGGAACCGGCCCTCGTACAGGCGCGTGCCGGTGATGATCTCCGGCCCGTACGAAGTGGTGTCGTCGGTGTCGAGCTGGGCGAAAGGATTCTGGCCGAATGTGCCCTGGTTGCCGAAGTAGATGTGGTAGTAGTCGTACTCCGTGCTCCAGGTCATGGGGATGTAGAACCGCGAGTCGAGGTCGCTGGGGGTTTCGCCCCAGGTGAGGCTGATGGTGTAGGCCGAAACCTGCAGCACCAGGTCGATGTCCAGCACCAGCGGGCATTCCTCGCCCACGCTGACCAGCACGGCCTCGCTGGCCTGGCTACCGCTCACGGCCCAGACGTTGGTCTGGCTGTTCTTCACCGCACGCACGTTGTACTCGCCGGCCGAGTTGGTGAAGACCTCGTCCATGATGGCCACGTCCACGCCGCTGCTCACCACACGGGCGCCGGAGACGGGGTTACCTTCGCTGTTGACCACGACACCGGTGATGGAGCAGATGTCGTCGACGGGCAGGTCCCAGTTCCAGGTGGTGAAGTGGGCCACGTCGGCCGTGTAGACGTTGCCGTCCAGGGTGGCTTCGCCCTCTTCCATCCACTGGCCGGTGGTCTCGTCGAAGTACCACATGGGGATGGTGGCCGGGGCCGTCATGGCCTTGTCCTCGGGAATGGTGAGGCTCAACGCGGCGGTGACGCCGTCGGCCAGCTGCAGGGGAGCCTTGCTCTCGCTCATCATCTCCACGGTCATGAAGCCGAAGCTCACGAAGGGCACCACAGTCTCGCCGTCCTCACGGACGCCCTCGAACTCGCCGGGGAAGGTGCCGTAGAACTCGTCGTCGTCAGGCAGCACGGCGTTGAGCTGGACGGTGACTTCACCGTCGTAGACGTTGCCGGCGCCGTCGACGAAGCTGTCGGCCTCGAACTCCACCTCACCGTCGCCGTCGCCCGTGGCCACGCGGCCACCGACGTCGGCCTGCACGGTGCCCGATTCCACCAGCACCAGCACGATTTCGCCGAAGTGGACGGACTGACCCTCGACGATCTCGGCCACCCGGAAGGTGGACATGTAACCGTCGAGGTAGAAGGTCACGATCTGGCTGCCCTCGGCCACGGCGGTGAGCACGAAGTAACCCTGCTCGTTGCTCGTGGCGGTCTGGGCGTTGACGCCCACGGTGGCGCCGAAGCGGGGAATGCCGTTCTGGTCGGTGATGACGCCGCTGATGGAGCCGACGCCGTCGGTGCCGCCGCCGCCGCCGCCGGGATCGGTGGGATTGTCGTCGTCGTCACTGGAACAACCGAAAACCATCAGGGAGAGGCCCAGGATGAGGGCCAGAAGTGCCCAAGAAAGGCGGTGCTTGCTGGACATGAGCGATTCCTTCCGCTGGTAGGAGCTTACCGGACGATGGCGTCCCCGGCTCACCGAATCGGAGTCGAGCGAGATGAGCCAAGAATTCAACATGCCGACATCCTGCATCAAAGCCGCGTTATTGAACAACCAATAATAACGCCACCGGGATCTTTCTTGTTGGTCGATCCCCCACGGTTAATATCCTGCATGCATCGTGTTGCGAGATTCTGGAACTGCCGGTACGGTCTGCCCAGGAACATCACACCCGAGGAGGTCGCGTTCATGCATCGGTTCCTGATTTCGGCACTGATCCTGGTTACTGCGCTGGTCGCCCAGCTTCCGGCCACCGAATTGACGCCCGTGGAACAGCTGGGCAAGGACCTGTTCTTCGACGAGTCCCTGTCCGACCCGCCCGGCCAATCGTGCGCCACGTGCCACGGGCCGGAGGCCGGATTCTCGGGGCCCGATTCGCCGATCAACCGCGATACTGCGGCCTATCCTGGCGCCATCGCCAGTCGATTCGGCAACCGCAAGCCGCCCACGGCCGCTTACGCCGGCGACAGCCCGGTGCTGAACCACGTCCAGGAGCCTCTCGAACCGGACGAGGGACCCGAGTTCCTCTTCGTCGGCGGCATGTTCTTCGACGGCCGCGCCCATGGCTGGATCCTGCAGGATCCTCTGGCCGAACAGGCCCAGGCGCCGTTCCTCAACCCGCTGGAACAGAACCTGCCTCACATGAACGTGGTGGTCGACAAGGTCCGCGACGGATACCACCACCGATTCCAGGCCCTCTTCGGCGACGGCGCTCTCGACCCCGCCGACGCCCCGGCCGCTTTCGATCTCGTCGCGCAGGTCCTCGCCGCCTACGAGCGCTCCGACGAGGTGAATCCCTTTTCCTCCAAGTATGACCGGTATCTCCAGGGCGAGGCCCAGCTCACCACCATCGAGCAACAAGGCCTGGAACTGTTCGAGGGCAAGGCCCTGTGCTCGGAGTGCCACCCCAGCCAGCTCGGCGAGGACGGTGCGCCGCCCCTGTTCACCGACTTCTCCTACGACAACCTCGGCGTACCCCGCAACGAGCGCCTTCCCTTCTACGACATGCCCGCGGACATCAATCCCGACGGCCGAGATTACGTCGACCCCGGCCTGGGCGGATTTCTGGCCACGCAGCCCCACTGGGCGCACCTGGCGGCCGAGAACCACGGCAAGCACAAGGTACCCACGCTGCGCAACGTGGATGCCCGGCCGGACGCCGATTTCGTGAAGGCCTACATGCACAACGGCATGTTCCTCACCCTCGAAGAGGTGGTGAACTTCTACAACACCCGCGACACCGGCGAATGGCCGCCGCCGGAGGTGGCCGAGAACGTCAACACCGAGGAGCTGGGTGATCTGAAGCTGACGCCTGCCGAGGAAGCGGCGGTGGTGGCGTTCATGAAGACGCTCACCGACGGGTGGACGCCGGATTCGTGAGCCGGATCCGCCGTGAACAGTCGAAGGGCGCCCTCGAGAGGGCGCCCTTCCTGTTGGGGTGATCGTGACGATCTAGGAGATGTACTTGCCGCGCGCCGTGTAACCGGTGTGCAGCAGATGGTGACTCTTTTCGCCACAAGGCCCGCCCTCGAGGAACTGCTCGTAGATGCCGAGCACCGCCGGGTTCTCGTGACTCTTCCGGATCTCCGAACCAGCGTCCTCGGCATAGATGGCCTCGGCGCGTTTGGCGCGGATCTCAGGCGACGTGGGGATAGGCTGTCCACCACCGCCCAGGCAGCCGCCCGGACAGGCCATGAACTCGATGAAGTGGCACTCGCTGAACACGCCGCCTTCCTTGATGTCGTCCAGCACCCGCTTGGCATTGGCCGTACCGTGCGCCACACCCACCTTGAGGGTGGCACCCTTGAGCCAGTTCCAGTCGGGCACCAGATGCGCGACGATCTCGGGCACGGGCCCCACCTCGTCGATGGTGATCTCGGCCATGCGTACGCCGTCGAACCCACGGATGGGCTTGATGTTGCAATGATCGTAGAAGTTCTCCACGAGCTTGCCCGTCACCAGCTCCAGCACCGTACGCAGCGCCGCTTCCATCACACCGCCGGTGGCACCGAAGATCACGCCGGAACCGGTCTTGGTACCGAACGGATCGTCGAAATCACTCTGTGGCATGGCCGGCAGGTCGATGCCGGCCTGGTGGATCATGCGGCCCATCTCGCGGGTGGTCAGGCCGTAGTCCACGTCCTTGTATCCGCTGTCACACATCTCGGGGCGGTTGCACTCGTACTTCTTGGCCGTGCAGGGCATGAGCGCCACGGACACGATGTCCTTGGGATCGATGCCGTTCTTCTCGGCGTAGAAGGTCTTGATGAGCGACCCGAACATCTGCTGCGGGCTCTTGGCCGTGGACAGGTTGGGAATCATCTCCGGACTGAAGTGCTCGAGGAACTTCACCCAGCCCGGCGAGCAGCTGGTGAACTGCGGCAGGGCCACGGTCTTGTCACCACCGACGAGGGCCTTGTAGAGCCTGATGATCAGCTCGGTGCCTTCCTCGATGATGGTCAAGTCGGCGGTGAAGTTGGTGTCGAACACCTTGTCGAAGCCGCAACGGCGCAGGGCCGTGTTGAGCTCCATGGTGACCGGCGTGCCGGGCTCCAGATTGAAGCACTCGCCGAGGCCGGCCCGGGGACTGGGCGCCGTCTGCATGACCACATGCTTGGTGGGGTCGTCGATGGCGGCCCAGACCTCCTCTACGGGATCGCGAGCCCGCAGCGCGCCAGTGGGGCAACGGTTGATGCACTGGCCGCAATTGATGCACACCACGTCTCCGAGCGGCTTGTCCATGAAGGTGCCGATCTTGGTGTCGTGGCCGCGGTGCAGGGCCTCCAGGCAGCCCACTTCCTGCAGGTCGATGCAGGTGCGCACGCAACGCCGGCACAGCACGCACTTGTCCATGTCCCGGGTCACCGAGGCACTGGAACGATCGGGCACGGTCTGACGCTCGGTCTTGTGACCGAAACGATAACGCCGCACGCCGTATTCCTGGGCCAGCGACTGCAGCTCGCAGTTGTTGTTGCGCCAGCAGCTGTAACACTCGCCGACGTGCTCGCTCAGGAGCAGGTCGACCATGTGACTGCGCGCCCGACGCACCCGGGGCGTGTTGGTGAAGATCTCGATGGGTTCGGTGATGGGATAGGCGCAGGCGGCGTGCAGGATATGGTGCCCGGTGACTTCCACCAGACACACGCGGCACACGCCGGCCACACAGAGATCCTTGTGGAAGCAGAGGGTGGGAATCTTCACGCCCTGCACACGGGCGGCCTCGAGGATGGTGGTGCCGAAGGGCACCTCGGTCTCGAGACCGTCGATGGTGACGGTGACGGGATGTTCTTTGTCGAGGTGGACCTCGGGTCGACTCCGGCGCATGCTCTTCGGCGCGCGGGTCTTGCCACCTTCGATGATGATCTTCTCAGCCATGTTTCAGCTCCTCATCGCTGGTGGTTCAGACGGCGCCCACGGCCCGGCCCATGATCTCTTCGCGGAAGTGCTCCACGATGCTCAGGAAGACGTTGCCGCTGGACTGCCCCAGCCCGCACTTGCTGGCCAGGTGGATGCTCTCGCCCAGGGAGACGATCTCGCGCAGGTAGGCGGCCGAACAGGTGCCGTCCTGCAGCATGCGCACGCATTCCAGCAGCTTGGGGTTGCCCACCCGGCAGGGTGTGCACTGGCCGCAGCTCTCCTCGCACATGAACTCGAGGAAGTTCTCGGCCACCTGCAGCATGTCACGACCGGGGCCGAACACGATGACCGCACCACCGGTGGGCACGTCCTCGTAGCAGACCTTGCGGTCGAACTCTTCCTGCGGCACACATCGACCGGCAGCGCCACCGATGACCACAGCCTTGGCGTTCTCTCCGCCCACCGCCGCGAGCATGTCCTGCACCGTGGTGCCCAGGGGCAGCTCGTAGACGCCGGGGCGGTCGATGTCGCCGGACACGGAGAAGAGCTTGAAGCCGCTGGACAGGTCGGTGCCCACCACGCGGAACCAGTCCGGACCCTTCTCCATGATGCAGGCCGCCCACGCGAAGGTTTCCACGTTGTTGACCACGGTGGGGTCGGCGTTCATGCCGGTGTCGGCGGTGAAGGGCGGGCGGTTCCGCGACTCGCCGCGGTGGCCCTCCAGCGACTCGATGAGCGCCGTCTCTTCGCCGCACACATAGGCGCCGCTACCCATGCGGATGGAGATATCGAAGTCCTGGTCGGTACCCAGCAGACCGTCACCAAGGCGACCGTCCGCGCGCCGTTCGGCCAGAGCCTTCTCCAGGCCGCCCAGCAGGTAGGTGTACTCACCCCGCAGATAGACGATGCCCTTGGTGGCGCCCACCGCCCGCGCAGCGATGGTCATGCCGGCGAACACCAGGTGCGGAAACCGGGTGAGGATGACGCGGTCCTTGAACGTGCCGGGCTCGCCCTCGTCGGCGTTGCACACCACGTACTTCTGATCGCCCTCGGCGGCGCGGCAGAACTTCCACTTGGCGCCCGTGGGGAAACCGGCCCCGCCACGGCCCTTGAGCAGCGAAGCGGAGATGCTGTCGATGATGGTCTCGGGCGTCACGTCCATGGCCCGCTTCAGCGCCGACTCGGGATCGATGTCCCGGAAGGTCAGCTTCTTGTGCACGAAGCTCTTGATCATGCCTACACCTCCTGATTCTGGAGGGCGTGCGCGCCGAAGACCTTGCGGCACTCCTCGATGATGTGGTGCACCTCGTTGGGGGTGACCTGGGTGTAGACGCGATCGTTCACCAGGAGGGCGGGACCCAGATCGCACATGCCGATGCAGTTGGCCCACTCCAGGGTGAACCGGCCGTCGGGTGTGGTCTGGCCGAACTCGATGCCGAGGTCGGTCTCGAGCTGACGGGCGACACGATCCTTGCCTTGCATGTGGCAGCACATGGTGCGGCACACGCGGATGATGAAACGACCCTTGGGCTTGAAATCGAGGAAGCTGTAGAACGACACCACAGCGAACACCTCGACGGGATGGATGCCCAGAAGATCGGCCACCACCTGCATGGCGTACTCGGAGATGTGATAGTGCTGACGTTGAATGTCCTGGAGGATGGGAAGGAGGCTGCTGCGTGTGTTGCCGTACCGCTCGACAAGCTCGGCTAGCGATTGTCGGATGCGGTCGCGTTCGGTCAGTAGAACCATGGACCCTCTCCTTGTGCGGCGGGTTGACGCGGATGAGGATCTTCCTGGGTGCATTCCGTTGCTGTTTCTTGATGCGGCGTCAAAAGCTCCTGATGTCGTCTCCGGAAGACCAGGAGAGATCATGCCATATGTCGATAAAAAAACAACCGCAAAATGACGTTTTCGGAAAAAGACCAAACCGTTCTCGTTACTCTAGATACCGGTGCAATTGATGCCTGATCAATGAAGATAATCTCCAACTTCACTCCAGCAGCCCTGAATCGGCCAATAGTAGCCACGGATCATGGATCGTCAATTATCGAAAGCATTTACTGGCATATTGGCGCCCGCTAACCCCGACGACTCTGATCCACTTCCTGTGAACTGATCAACAGTTTACGTGAATACTTTAACAATCTTGATCAGCCCTTGCGGTAGATCAAGAAAAGGGACCCCGAAGGGTCCCTCTCATGGCTTCAGCCGGGACGATCGCGTGGTGCGAAGCGCGCCGACAACCTGCAATCAGATCACTTCAGGAGCACCATGTTCCTGGTCAGCAGGCGACCCTCGGTCTCCAGGCGATACACGTAGGTTCCCGAGGCCAGGTGCCGTCCGTGGTCATCGGCGCCGTCCCACATCACCTCATGAACGCCGGCCGTGCGAACCCCGTTCACCAGCGTGCGAACCGTCCGCCCCTGGAGGTCGTAGACGGCCAGGCGCACCGCCTGGGCACCGGGCACGCTGTAAACGATCTTCGTCATGGGGTTGAAGGGGTTGGGGAAGTTCTGAGCCAGGGCCAGGCGGGTGGCCGGCGTCTCATCGGACTGCTCGTCGTCCTCGATGGCCACGGTGGCCTCGGTGGTCAGCATGAGGGCCATCTCCAGCTCGGCCCGGCTGCCCATCTCCTCGATGACGTCGCCGTCGAGGCCGGATTCCTCGTCGGCCAGCTCGGGCACGCCCGCCGGCCGGCGCGCGGCGTCGGGCACCTCGATATCAGCGCTGAACAGCACCCGGAGCTGACCGTAGGCGTCACGCTCGGCCACGGCCACGGCGGCCATGCCGGTGAAGTCGTTCACCACGTAGGCGGGGTCCGTGACACCGTCGCCATCGTAGTCCACCGGCATGCCTTGCATGAGCACGATGGCGCCGTTGAGGATCATGGCTTCCATGTTCCCGTCGTCCGTCACCACGTCCCAGACACAGACCCAGTCGCCTTCCTCGCCGAGGTACGCACGTTCGATGCCGCCGGCGAGGGCCATGCCGTCCACGAGGTCGCCCTCGCGCAGAATGATCTCACCGTCGAGCATGAGGAACTCGTCCTGCGTCGTGGGGGCGCTGGTGTCGCCGGTCACCAGCCAGTGGCCGGTCTCGGTGACGCCGAGGTAGTCCCAGTTGTCCCACATCTCG
>Ga0209692_10005581_pt1 | contig 10697 bp, 7 predicted proteins | sample tdDd472_FD_187129 | JGI IMG/M metagenome (GOLD analysis project Ga0209692, IMG submission 187129) | Marine sediment microbial communities from the Atlantic coast under amendment with organic carbon and nitrate - tdDd47.2 (SPAdes)... | ecosystem: Environmental > Aquatic > Marine > Coastal >...
TCTCGGATAAGAAACGAATTTCTGCGTCCCATAATGATGCTCCTGTCATACTTTCCAAAACGTGACGTACCGCTTCTATATTTAAAGCAAAGGTAATGCCAAGTATAGCCCCAAAAATTGTTCCAATAAATCCGATACTCGCCCCGGTAAGCATAAAGATGCGCATCATATTTCCACGTGTCGCACCCATAGTGCGCATAATAGCAATATCAGCTCCCTTATCTTTGACAAGCATAATCATCGAAGAAATGATATTAAATGCAGCCACCAAAATAATCATGCTCAAAATAAGGAACATTACATTACGCTCTACCTCTAACGCATTAAAGAAGCTTTTATTCATATCCCGCCAGTCATAAAGCGAAGTGCGGCCATTAAGCTCAAATTCAATTTCTTTACGGATTTCAGTTAAGCGCTCAGGATCACTCAAAAAGATCTCGATAGCGCTCACACTACTTTTAAGCTGGAAAAACTTCTGCGCGACGGGCAGCGGCATAAAGACAAAGCCGCTATTATACTCGTACATTTCCACATCAAATATTAAGCCAATTTCAAATGTGCGTTGCGTTGGAACTGTGCCAAAAGGTGTAGTTTTAAGCACGGGCGAAGTTAGGGTAACTGTATCGCCAACGCCAAGGTGAAACTTTTCAGCTAATACCGTTCCTATCGCAATTTTAAATTCGCGGAAATTCTCGATTTCACCAGCTCTGATACCGTTATAAAGCGTATCGCGCATGGCAAAATCCATTTGCGATATACCGCGTACCATCACGCCCGTAGCGGCAGTTTGGTAAGACAGCAGTGTTTGCCCTTCGATAATGGGCGTGACGCTAGCTACTCCATCGACGCTTTTGATGCTTTCGGCAATGCTGGTGTAATCATAAAGAGCCCCGGCTTGCGAATAAGCGTTCATGTGCCCGCTAAGTCCTAAGATACGGTCAAACAGCTCCTGCCGGAAGCCGTTCATAACGCTCATCACGATAATCAACGTAGCTACGCCCAGCATAATTCCGGCAAAGGAAAAGCCAGCAATAACCGAGACAAATCCTTCCGCTTTTTTAGAGCGCAAGTATCTCCATGCAACGCTGCGTTCAAAGGTGTTGAGCATCTATTTGTTGTCGTATCCCAGTGGTCTTAAAGTGATCTTAAATGTTAGTACGCCTTACCTATAATGACGGTATTCCCTTCATCAGCAAAAGGCGTGCAGCGCGTTGTCAAAGAGTATTCTTTCATAACCGCATCATATCCATCATCTTCCATTACAGCTACAGGAACACGAATAAAGCCTATTTCATCTTTCTCGAAGTGATCTTTAAGACCAGCTAAATCCGCAGCGTCTTTTGTATTTTCTTCCCTGAAAGCTAGCGCGCGAGCAAACATATCATTATGAAACTCATTAAGAATGTTTTGGGTGTTTTTTACAAACTCTGCAATCGAACAAGTGGTTTTAGAAGCTTTGCCTAGATCTCGGCGGACATAAGTCAATGCGCCCTCTTCCATCTCACGCATCCCTATTTCAACACGTACAGGAATTCCTTTCTTAATCGAATCCCACATTTTATCTGGAGTGCGCATATCGCGGTTATCAACCCGCACGCGGATATTATTACCCTTCAATTGCGCCTTCAGATCGTTGATGTAAATGTTAAGAGATTCAGCGTCTTGTTCTTCACGAATGATAGGGATAATTACGACCTGATGTGGAGCTACGCGCGGAGGCATAATCATGCCATCATCATCTGCGTGTGCCATAATCATGCCGCCAATTAACCTAGTTGAGATGCCCCAGCTTGTTGTATAAGCAAATTCTTCATCACCGTTGCGTCCTTGAAATTTAATGCCGATAGATTTGGCAAAATTCTGTCCCAGATTATGAGATGTTCCGGCCTGCAACGCTTTACCATCTTGCATCATAGCTTCGATAGTGTACGTGTTATCCGCACCAGGGAAGCGTTCCTCTACTGTTTTCTCACCGGTAATAACAGGCAAGGCAAGGTGATCTTCGACAAACTCGCGGTAAGCTTCCAGCATCTTAAGCGCATCGTCATCGGCTTCTTTAGCTGTTTCAAATGCGTTATGCCCTTCCTGCCATAAAAATTCTGATGTGCGTAGGAACATACGTGTACGCATTTCCCACCGCATCACGTTACACCACTGGTTCAGCTTCAATGGAAGGTCACGGTAAGACTGAACCCAACGCGCCATGGCATCGCCGATAATAGTTTCGGAAGTCGGGCGAATAATGTAGGGCTCTTCCAACTTACCAGCCGGAATCAACCCTCCATCTTCACCAGCTTCAAGGCGGTGGTGAGTAACAACTGCACATTCTTTGGCAAAGCCTTCAACGTGATCTGCTTCGCGGCTCATAAATTCAAGCGGGATTAAAAGCGGGAAATAAACATTCTGCACTTCAGCGTCTTTGATCATGCCATCAAAAGTGCTTTGCATGTTTTCCCAAAGCGCATAACCATAGGGTTTAATAATCATACAGCCGCGAACCGGAGCATTTTCCGCCATTTCAGCGGCCTTGATAACCTGCTGATACCACTCAGGAAAATTTTCTTCGCGTGTTGGTGTGATGGCCGTTCTTGCTTTTTTACCCATAGTCTTTGTCTTAACTCCAAAAAGTGTGTGTGATTAGGCGATGCTTATGGTTTTTAAGCCATAGCTTTAATCGTCTTATCGTCCGGCTATCAATTCTCCGGATACTGTCCTATAATTTTATCGCTAGAGAGTACGGGATTAGCACTTTCATGTCCATGGGGTTCTTCTTGATTGGATTGATTTTTTTCAATTTCTTGGGAGAGAGCTTCGCAAAAGCTTTTAATTGAAGGTGTTATGTTTTCATTTCCGTACCCAATACTTCCATCAGAAAATAAAACCACATTGGCAACGTTAGGCTCTATATTCAAGCCAGCAGGTAATTCCAACCCATAACGTTCGGCTAAATCAACGTTAATTGGTAAAGCAATAGTTTCGTTAAGAATGCGGCTTTTCATGCCGCTATCAGGCGGGCTTGCCGGAACAACCGGGTTACCGTGGACATCCATGCCGGGGATGTACTCTGCGCTGTTGTGTCGTGGACGCTCTTGATTGACATGTTCACAAAGCTTATCGATCGCATCATCCTGAGCATGTGATGTTAAGGGAAAAACTAGAAGTGAAATATACAATAAAGTGCGCATAAACGCTACGTTACCCTAAAGATCGATGCACGTCACGTGTACAGTTGTCTTTGGTTGTAGGCCGAGTGTTTTGCTTACGTAGCGCCGTAAAGATATACGGATAGTCTCTGCTATCTCTTCTTCATTAAGAACAATATCCTGATCAAGAGAAGCAATAATCTCGCCAGCTTTTTCCTGTAATTCTTCAACAAGGCAATCCTGAGAGCGTTGACAACTTAGGCCTACCGTAGCAATTTTCACTGCTCCTAGAATATTGAAATTCTGATCCATAACAATAGAAGCGTGAACCGTTCCTGAATACTGTAATTTGCGCCTCGCAGTAATCGATTGGTGTGTCGCAGGGATGATGCGTGCTTTGTCAACCGCTAGCAGCGCGGTTTCCACGTGATCAACAACCTCGGGCTCACCCGGCGCAAGTCGGATCACTGACCCATTATTGGGAACTAAAACACGTTCAATATCACAATGTGCAGCCAGTTTTGCTTGGGCATTAAGCTGTACGTGTTCGCCATGCACTGGAATAACGCAAGATGGTTTGACCCACCCAAGCATCTTCTTAATCTCATCTTTATAGGGATGGCCGGAAACGTGAATAATATTCTTTGTATCACTGGGAGTTACAATACGTACACCCGCCGCGCTTAAGTTATTTTTAACCGTGCTAATTGTTCGATCATTCCCTGGGATAGCGCGCGCCGAAAATATGACCGTATCTCCCCTGCCCAAAGAAACACTGCGAAATTCACCACGAGCTATTTTAGCCAGAGCAGCGCGATGCTCTCCTTGCGAGCCGGTAACAATCAACACCAAATTATCATCAGGCACTTGGACATATTCACTCTCATCTAAAAACGAAGGAATGTCATCGAGCATGCCGCATTCATAGGCGCAAGCGATCATACGATGTAATGATCGTCCAATCACTCCTACACTTCGCCCTACTTCTTGAGCAGCTCGCGCAATACTAATTATTCGAGAGATATTCGAAGAAAAAATAGTTACCGCTATTTTGCCGTTGCACTTCTTAAATTCTTCAATTAACCCCTTGGCAACCTCAGCTTCAGAACCAGCATAGCCGTCATGTTCTGCGTTAGTTGAATCCCCGATATAGGCCAAAATGCCCTTCTCACCGATCTCGCGATAAGTCTTTTCTTCGGCTCTGTATCCGGTAGGAGAATGCTGATCTAAATTCCAATCACCACTGTGAAAAAGATTCCCGTACGGCGTTTCGATATAGAGTGAGAAACTATCAGGAACCGAGTGCGAAACTGAAACCATATTCAACGAAAATCCACCAACATCAAAAGGTTTTCCCGGCTCAATAATATGAATGGGCACCCCTTCTACGCCTTCTTGCTCTAGCTTTTTACGCAAAACAGTGGCTGTAAAGCGCGTTGTATATATCGGGCACCCAAAACGTTCCCACAAAAAAGGAATCGCGCCAAAATGATCATCATGAGCATGCGTAATCACAAGCCCCTTAAGCTTGTCCTTATTCTCTTCCAACATCCATGGATCAGGCAAAAGCAAGTCAATACCGGGATAGCGCTCATCGGCGAAACCTATACCACAATCAACGGCAAGAAACTCATCGTTACACACATAAATATTAAGGTTCGCACCAAATTGCTCGCTCCCGCCAAGGGGAACAAAGTACAGTGTATTCTGCTCAAAAAGTTCAGACATGTTATTTCCTTGAATAGTATGAATAAGCCCTTATGACTATTTCATGTCTTTATGCCGCCTATTGATTTCTAACAGCCCCTTGAAAATAAGGTTGTTATCAACGACATCAATTATTGATGTGTCTTTAGCATAAAGAGAGGCAAGTCCGCCAGTCGCAATAACATGCGGCTTTTTGCTTTCACCATCATTTTGTAGATCACTGACAATATTATCAATAATCTTCTCAATCAGTCCAATATAGCCCCAATACATCCCCGATTGCATAGCTGTAGCTGTATTCTTGCCTATAGTGTTTTGGGGCTTTTGGATAATGATCTGCGGAAGTTTCGCCGCACGCCGCGCCAAAGCATCTATCGAAAGATGAATACCCGGAGCAATCACCCCGCCTTGATATACGCCGTCAGCATCAATCACATCAAACGTTGTCGCTGTACCAAAATCAATAACAATGGCTGGCAATGTATAATGCGCAATCACAGCGCTGGCATTTACCAGTCGGTCAGCGCCAATTTCACCGGGTTGATCCAGACCAAGCTTAATTCCTGCGCTACGAGCGCTTACACATAACGGGCGCTTGGATAGGTATTTCTCGCAAAAACGTGTGAGATGAAAATTAGCATCGGGCACCACCGAGCTAATAATGACATCGCAGATATCATTCCATGAGATATTCTCAAGAACAAATAACTGATTAAGAAATACAGCATACTCATCCCCCGAGCGTGCACTTTCGGTTTTGCACCGCCAAGAGTGCATTAACTTCTCTTTGTTTCCTTTATCAAACAAAGCGAAAACAGTATTCGTATTTCCTACATCAATAGCAAGCAGCATAGTTTTGTCTCTACTTCATAGTTATTAACGCAAACGCAAGTAACGCAATTCCAAAAGAATCGCAAGGCAGATTATACTAAAAACACATCTCCAGTGGTGATTTTTTGAAGTTTTTGAGTATCTTTGCACAGGATTAACAGGCTTCCATCCTTATCAACTCCCTGAAAAAGACCTTCAATTGTATTCCGTGGTAACTTTACGCATACAGGAGTATCGATCTTGTAAGATAGTTTTATAAAATCAGATCTAAACGCGGTAAAGCCTTGCTCAAGCCACAAACCATAAATATCTTCAAAGACTTCAAGAAAACGCTTAAGGAGTTTTTCTGGAGTGATTGTAACATTTTCTTTGTAATCAGATAGGCATACAGACCCTTCTATAGGGGCGCTGGATATATTGATCCCGATACCAATAACGATATTTTGCTCTATATTTTCCAGCAAAATCCCTGCGCATTTATGCCCTTTTAGCATGACATCATTCGGCCATTTCAAGATGACCTCTTCATTATCTGTAACCTCAAGTAAGCCTTGAATTGTGCGCGTCAGGGCTATGCCCGTAATCAGTGATAAAGTAGTGCTTTGTGCAAGACTGGTCTTAGGTTGGAGCAAAAATGAAAAACTTAAGTTCCCGGGAGCCTCCTCCCATTTTCGTCCATGACGACCATAACCACCAGTTTGCTTTAGAGCACGAATGAGCGTGCCTTCCACAGCATCTCCCACAGCAATCAGCTCTTTGAGCGTGTCTTGCGTACTATTGAGGCTTTTATGCGTTTGAATTGACCAAGGAACTAAATATGACATTTTTATTGGTAGCCTAAAACAATGAAGCCGCTGCAGCTTTTGCAAAAGTTATGACATAGGTCGGTGCAAAGATAAACCCAACAACAAAAATCAAAGATCCGATCAAGACAAGGCGTCTTTCTATTCCGACGCCATCATCCAGCGTATCAATAGGTTTGTCAAAAAACATGATTTTAACAATGCGCAAATAATAAAAGGCGGCAACGACACTGGTTAAAACTCCCAGCACTGCAAGAAGGTAATATCCTTGTGCAACCGCGGCATTGAAAATAAATAGCTTGCCAAAGAAACCAGCCAGAGGAGGTAGCCCACTCAGGGAAAATAACAAAATAGCCATCGCATATGCAAACGCCGGATGACTTTGTGAAAGGCCGGATAGATTTTTAATGCTATCAACAGCGATTCCTTCTTTGCGCATACAAAGAATAAGGGCAAACACACCAGACGTCGTAATCAGATAGATCAGTAAATACAAAATAACCGCTTCTATGCCAACATTAGCACCAGCAACCAGACCAATAAGCATATAACCCATATGGTTGATCGAGCTATAAGCCATAAGACGTTTGATATTCTTTTGCGCAATTCCGCCAAAAGCTCCGAATAACAACGAGGCGATAGCTAACAAGTAAAGAACTTGGCTACATTGATCATGGGCGGCAGCAAAGGGCCCAAATGCAAGGCGGATCAACAAGGCTAGTGCTGCTATTTTGGGAACAATAGCAAAAAAAGCTGTGACGCTGGTAGGCGCGCCCTGATAAACGTCGGGTGTCCACATATGGAACGGCGCAGCGGAAATCTTGAATGCAATAGCCGCAATTATAAAGACCATGCCTATAGTAAATCCTGGAGGGATAGCGCTCATGCTCTCCAGACTTTGTGCGATTAACAGATAATCAAGACTGCCTGAGAAGCCATAAATCAAGGATATACCAAAAAGCATAAGCCCCGAGGACAGTGCCCCTAGAATAAAGTATTTAGTTGCAGCCTCTCCAGATCGTGCTGCGTTACGCTGAAAAGCTGTGAGTATGTATAGGCTCAAAGATTGCAGCTCCAGCCCCATATACAAGGCCAGCATATTATTGGCGGAGATCATAAACATCATGCCTACTCCGGCCAGTATTAATAGCACCGGATACTCGTGCCGCGCTATGCGCTCTTCATATATATATTGTGTTGAAAGCGCTGTAGATACGATAAGCCCAAGTAGGATGATAAGTTTAATAACGCTGGAAAACTCATTACTAACAATCATTCCCCCAAGCGTATAATGCGTCTCCCAACTGGCATAGAGCAATAAAATAGCTGCAATCGCAAAACTCATAATCGACGACCAGCACAGTATATTTGTTGCCTTATTTCCCTGAATAATACCGACCAATAGAAATCCTATTGCTGTGATAATAAGGAAGATTTCCGGTGCAACAAATGAGATATTAGTCAAAACCATTATTCTGCGTCTCTCTTTTCAATTTCTACGGTGGAGGCACTTTGCGCTGTATTAACTATAGGATCATTGTTATCAAGAGATTTATATATATTAACAATATTCGCCGTAGCCGGAGAAACTCGATCGAGCACTATATTGGGGAATATACCTAAACACAAAACCAGAGCAACAAGAGGCACAAATAACAAAGTCTCGTGTGGTTTTAAGTCTTTCATTTTAGCTGCATCAGCATTGTCCTGTGGGCCAAACACTACACGGCGATAGAATATAAGCATATATGCAGTGCCCAGAATCAAGCCACTTGCTGCAAATACCGTAGCGTATGTACTTGCCTGATACGCACCGAGTAAACTCAGGAACTCCCCGATAAATCCACTTGTCCCCGGCAAGCCAATGGCGCCAAGCGTAAAGATCATAAACACAACCGCGAAATTGGGCATGTTTTTAACAATACCGCCAAAATGTCTAATCTCACGCGTTTGCAAGCGATCATATAACGCGCCCACACAAAGGAACAGCGCCGCAGAGATTAGCCCATGGCTGAGCATTTGGAAGACCGCGCCTTCGATTCCTTGCGCTGTAAAAGAAAACAACCCCAAAGTCACAAACCCCATATGGGCAACAGAAGAATAAGCAACCAGCTTCTTCATGTCTTCTTGCACTAGAGCTATTAGCGAGGCGTAGATAATTGTTATAGCGCTAAGGCTAATCACAAAAGGTGCAAAATACAGTGAGGCATCTGGCATCATCGGCAATGAGAAACGCAAGAACCCATACCCGCCCATTTTCAAAAGTACACCTGTAAGAATAACCGAGCCAGCCGTAGGTGCTTCCACATGTGCATCAGGCAGCCACGTATGAAACGGCCACATCGGCAGCTTAACCGCAAAGCTCGCAAACAGCGCCAGCCACAACCATTTCTGCAACCCCGGTGCAACTGGATTGGCCATTAAAGTTGGAATATCCGTAGTGCCGTTTTGTACATAAAGCACGAGCAGCGCTAGCAGCATCAATACCGAACCCAGCAATGTATAAAGAATGAATTTGTAAGACGCGTAAATACGCCGCTCTCCGCCCCAAACGCCAATAATTAAGAACATTGGCAACAGCACGCCCTCAAAAAAGACATAGAATAATACGCTATCCAAAGCCGAAAACGCTCCGATCATAAAGCTTTCCAAAACAAGAAAAGCAATCATGTATTCCTTGAGCCGTTCTTTGACATTGTTCCAACTCGCCAGAACGCATATCGGTGTTAAGAACGCGGACAGCAAAATGAAATATATGGATATCCCATCGACACCAAGATGATAGCTTATACCCATATCTCCAAACCAGCTGTGTTTCTCAACAAATTGGAAGGATGCATCCGCTGGATCAAAGTTGTAATACGTAAATATGGCAAAGGCTAATACGAAAACAGAACTGAAAAAAGCAAGATGCTTGATGTTTTTCTCGACAACGGCTTCATCGCCTTTTTCGCCACGTACCATCCCTACCATCAAGGCGCAGATCAGCGGCATAAAAATCATAATTGATAATACTGGAGGGAAATTCACCGGGCGCTCCCCTGTGTTATAAGTGGTTCTTCCATTATTTCGGGTATAATCTCAGGCATATAAAACGATGGATCTGCCTTATACACAAACCAGGAAATCAAACAAATCAGTGTGATGATCATTACAAACGCATAACGGTATATAAAACCATTTTGAAAGCCTGAAAGATTACTGGCAAGGCGTGAACTGAAACCAGCAATGCCATCTGGGCCAGCTGCGTCAATAACGCCTTTATCCGCGCGCTTAAAAATCCACCCCAAGCTTAAGCTCCCACGTACAAACACGTTGCTATATATAGCATCAAAAAACCACTTATTTCTACAGAGAGCATGAAGCATCCCGCCTTTTCGCGCCAACACAGCTGGAATATCTGGCCGGGCAATATAAAGAAGATATGCAATCCCAATACCTATAAACGCCATGAGCATTGGCATATGTTTAACCCAGAAAGACGCGTGACGTGCAGCTTCTATAGTATCATTCTGCGCGCGGACATAGATCGCATCATGCCAAAAGTAAGGACGTGACCACATATTGATATATTGCTTTTCATCGCCTGTTTTGCGTGATTCATCCGCAGCTTGCCTAAGCGTTTCTTTGATACTTTCTTTGCTTGGCTCTCCATGATGCTGAACGGCAACCGGAGCCTCGGGCTTTGAAATTTCTTGTGAACCGACAAATGCGCCGTAAAAAATTCCACCGGCCATAATGGCACCCGTAGATAAAACCAGAAGCGGCATTTTCATGACTGAGGGTGCTTCTTGCGCTTGTTTCATAACGTTTTCATTAGCTCGCGGGGTGCCGTGAAATACCATAAACAGCAAACGCCAGCTATAAAACGCAGTCATAAGTGCCGCTGCAATGCCTGCCCAATATGCATAATGACCAAACCAGCTGTAATCCGCCCATGCGGCTTGCATAATAATGTTATTGGAGTAGAAACCTGCAAACGGCCAGATTCCGATCATAGATAGAGAGCCAACAAACATGAGGGAATATGTTATCGGAAGTTTTTCATGTAATCCGCCCATATTGCGCATATCTTGTTCACCCGATAGCGCGTGAATAACGCTCCCTGCTCCCAAGAATAGCAGCGCCTTAAAAAATGCGTGGGTCACAAGGTGGAACATCGCCGCGCCATAAGCTGATACTCCAAGCGCAAAGAACATATAGCCAAGCTGGC
>Ga0209692_10005588_pt1 | contig 10692 bp, 9 predicted proteins | sample tdDd472_FD_187129 | JGI IMG/M metagenome (GOLD analysis project Ga0209692, IMG submission 187129) | Marine sediment microbial communities from the Atlantic coast under amendment with organic carbon and nitrate - tdDd47.2 (SPAdes)... | ecosystem: Environmental > Aquatic > Marine > Coastal >...
TGAAGCGGCGATTGATCCGGATAATCCGTACAGTACATCCCCGGATCAGTATGACCCGGATGTGCTCTCGCGTGTTGCAGCAGAATACCGCCAATACACCCGGGAACTCGCGGGTGATCGTGATGTGGATGTCATCGTTGATAAGGCGCCACTCAACTGCCTTTGCCTCGGATTCATCGCGCTTGCTTTCCCGGATGCGAAGATCATCCATTGCCATCGTGATCCGCGCGATAACTGTCTTTCATGCTACTTCCAGCTTCTCAACGCCGGTCACAGTTACAGCTTTGATCTGCACTCATGCGGCGTGTATTACCGGTATTATCGTGACATCATGGGGCTGTACCGGCCCCTCCTCAAGAGCGATTCAGTCTCTATGCCGATATTTGAGAATGACTACGAGGGCATGGTCGCAAACCAAGAGGAGCGCACCCGCGAGATCCTTGAGTACATCGGTTTGCCGTTCGATTCGGCGTGTTTGGAGTTTCACAACTCCGGTCGCGTCGCGGTGACATTGAGCAACGATCAGGTCCGCCAACCGATGTATACATCGTCTACGAAACGATATGAACGATATGCCAAGCATCTCGCCCCCCTAATCGAGGGTCTTGGAGATGTGCTTGAGCATGATGATTGAGAGTACACTACTACTGCACGGTTCGTGTGATCGGCGCAGATGTCATCGGAGTATGTGATGCAGCAGCAACAGCAAGGCAACCAGCCCACCCCCGCCCAGGTTTTTGAAGAAGCCCACCGGCTACTCAGGGTCGGGGATGTATTCGAGGCCGCCAAGCGTGCGGGCAAGCTGCGAGCGCATTTTCCCGATGACATCCCCATCCTCGCATTGCACGGGTTCGTTCTCGCCAAACTCGGTGTGCATGCTCAGGCGCTGAGCGATCTGATCCGTTCCGCCCAGATGACCGAGGACGCGCTCAAGAATGACAAGGATGAAAATCCCAATCGCCCACGGATTGTGGACCAGCTTATCCGCCTGAGTGTACAGATCTGCCGCTCGTCCGTGGTCATCGGAGAATACGAAGCCGCTGAAGAGGCGATTGAGACGGCACTCCAGTGGGATCCAGACCGGGCTGACGCGGTTGGGGCAAAGGCAGAACTGCTCGCGGCTCAGGGCAAGCCCGATGAGGGCATGTCACTGATCAGCCAGGGATTCAAGGACAAACTGGATACCCGTCCGCTCGTGCTCGCGAAAGCACGCATCCTGATCGATGCTGAAAAGCCCGACACGGATGCGATCAAGGAAGTCATACCTGAACTCGAGAACGAAGCAGCGGTCACGGGCGTCCCCGCGCTCGAACTCGGTGACCTGCTCCGAGCACTTGGGCACGCGCATGATCTTCTCGGCCAGCACGATGAATCGTTCAATGCATTCCGCCGTGCGGCAGGGCTCCGCCGCGGCAAGTATGACCCTCGCCACTATACCACGATGACGACGCGGGTCATCACCGACTGGACACTCGATCGGATGAGTAAGGTCATCAAACCCGATCTTCCAGAATCGCGCCATACGCTGATTCTTGGGACGCCTCATTCTGGCGTGGAAGTCCTGTCGGAGATGCTCGGACAGTTCGATGATGTGAACAATGTTGGCCCACTCGAAACGCTCTCATCTGTGTGTGTGCATCATCTGGGAGCTCGCCATGGTGTGCTGCGTCCAGTGCCCTTCGAGCCGCAAAAGCTCCGTGGGAATCAGCTCACCGAGGGGGGCAAGTCATACATCGCACAAGTCCGCACGCTCGCCGGTGATCCGTTCTCAATGTGCCTGGATACGCACCCACTGAATATTCCCCTTGCCGGGGCGGCTGCACTCATGATCCCGGGGATCAATATCGTCTTGTGCCGTCGCGATCCGATCGAATCGGCACTCGCCTGCTATTGCAGCGAGATGCCGGGCAACCACCCCTACGCTGGTGACCTACTGAACGCGGCGGGGTATGTGGCGGATTCAAACCGAATGATGGACCACTGGGCATCATCGCTCGGGGATGAGCATGTCGGCGCCAATATCATCGAGGTCCAGTATGAGGATCTGATCAAGGAACCCGCAAAGACCGCCGCACGCGTTGCACGCGATCTGGGACTTGATGCTCGCGCGACATCCGTGAAGGACATCCCACGATTCGAACAGGGACCCGCGACACACACGGATGACTTCAAGAACTACACGCGTCAAGTCCGCGACCTGCTTGAGCCCGCGAACGCTTAAACCATGCAGAGTGATGCGGGGCGTTAGCGACAGCCGCAGCTGGGTTTGCCGCATCCGCCATCGCCACAGGGTTCCGCGATCGGTGCAGGCCCGAGCAGCTTTTCGATCTTCGCGTTGAGGAACCATGCGTGGTGCTCAAGGTGATAGCAGTTGTAGTTTGCGATCTCTCGTGCGGTCATTGGACCATTGATCGGGTGCATGCCCTGGCGTTGCCAATGGGCGTCATCGAGCTGCATCAGCAGGGCGCACAACCAGTTCCGGGTCGTGTGGATCATCGCAAGATCACCGCCCATGGGTGGTAACAGAGTCGAACCTTCGGTGCAGCCGTAGATTCCACCATCGATGAACGCGTGCTCATCCCAGAGCGCCAGTTCGGGGTTGTCTTCCGCAATAATCTTGCGGATCCGCTGGGCCAATAGGATTTCTGTGTCTGCGAGATGCCCGACGAGCACGCGGATAGGCCACACCCCGACGCCCGCATCCTCAAGCCACGCCTGCGAGACCTGATCCTGCGAGAGTTCTACGACGCGCGGATCGAAGTGCTCAAGGCCGAGTCGCATCCTCGCGCAAAGTGACGCAGCATCGAGATCCTTGATCTCGCGCATCTGGGGGCGTGGCGCATCAAATGCGCTGGGGAGGCTCTCTGCCGAGGTCGTCGTCGTGTCGGTTGTGCTCATACGAAACTATAGCGCTTCGCTTGCTTACCTGTTCGGAAGGAACCATCGCAGCTTGAAGTTGAGATCCTCGAAGACCACATCTATCCCGATCCAGTACAGCCCCTCGTGCGTTGCGCTCGGGAGTCGGAGACGAAAGATGTTCTGTCCGATCGATCGATAGTCCACGCCGGGTGTGTACTCGCCCATGGGCATGAAGTAGAACAAACGCCCCACATCGCGTTGCCGACGCACCAGCTCATCGAAGGCCATGCCCGGATCGAGCCCACGATCGATGAACTCCCGCTTTGTTTTCTCGCTGAGCAGTTGATCCAGAAACAGCTCACGCTCGCCATTCGCGATAGATGTTGTCAGATGGATCATGAGTTGCCGAACGGACTTCGAGTACAGCGTGACCTCCCCGTCCTCATCCTCCACGCGGATACCCTGCTCGGGTGTACGGAGGAAGTCGGGGAGCATATTTGCTCTTCGCTTCGCAGGGATGCTCGATTCCGCGCCCTCAAGACCGGTCAGCAGTCCGGACTGGGACACGACGCGTTCATACCTGCAGGCGCTCAACGAGATGAGCACGCTCACGCAAACAGCTGTCAACACCAAGCGGTTCATGGGGTATCCGATACGCTCGGATCTGAGATCGGTTCGACTCTGGACTCGATACACAACCCGGGCTCCGCGTCGAGATCGGATATTCTCGGTGTATAGACGGGCTGGGCGTTTCCTCGCGTCCACATCGCGTGCTCGAAGCATCGGGTTCGATCCTCGTCGCCTGATGCGTCGTTGAGCGTGTGCGTTCCGATCGAGCAATCCCTCGCGAGCGCTGCCCGCGTGATCAACGCCCCTGCGGTGAGCATGTTCTGCACTTCCCATCCATCGGGTGTTTCGAAGACCTTGTCAAGGGTGTATCTCGCCCAGAAATCAAGCATGTCGCACGCATCGTCGAGGCGTCTGCGGGTTCGCTCAACCCCGGCATTGATCCACATGCACGATCGCAGTGAAGAGCGAACATCATCCAGATCGAGCTCGGCGTGGTTCGATTCCTCGATTGTCGAGATAATCGAGTGGGGGGTGATCGGGCCTGCATCCGCACGAGAGGCGGCTTGTTCGCCGGCGATGGCACCCATCACGAGCCCCTCGAGGAGTGAGTTCGATGCCAAACGATTCGCTCCGTGCAGACCGGTGCAGGTCACCTCACCGACCGCGAGCAGGTTTGGGATGCTCGTGCGAGTCTGCAGATCCGTCCGTACGCCCCCGATCGTGTAGTGGGCTGCGGGGTGGACCGGGATCAGGTCTTTCTCCGGATCGAGCCCGAACGAGTTGAGGGTGGAGTGGATCCCAGGGAAACGGGTTCTGAAGTTCTGGATGTGGCGACAGTCGAGCCAGACATGCTTGCCGCCCTGATGGGCGATCTGACGCACGATGGCCCGAGCGACAACATCACGCGGTGCGAGTTCGGCGAGCTCATGGATCGCGGGCATGAACCTGTTCCCCGCATGATCGAGCAAGTGTGCTCCTTCGCCGCGAACCGCCTCGGAAATCAGCGCCCGTGCCGCGCCCGGGATATAAAGGGTCGTGGGGTGGAACTGGACAAACTCCATATCCGCGAGCTGGGCGCCGGCCCTATAGGCCATCGCGATCCCATCGGCAGTCGCGACGCGTGGGTTGCTCGTTTCACGGAAGACCTGCCCTGCGCCGCCCATCGCGAGGATTGTCGTGCGAGCCCAGATCACCTGCAGCCCATACTTTGGATGCCAGGTGATCGCGCCCAGAACCGGTGAGCCGGGGGTTTGGTTGAGCGTCAGCAAATCGATCACAAAGCACTGATCGAACAATCGGATATTGTCGTGTGATCGCGTGTGATCGGTCAGCGTGCGTTGGAGTTCGTGACCGGTCGCGTCCCCGCCCGCATGGAAAATGCGTGATGCGCTGTGGCCTCCCTCGCGCCCGCGTCGCAGGTGTCCCTGCTCATCACGATCGAAGCGCATGCCCCAGTCCATAATCTCATTGATACGCGATGGTCCCTGCTCGCAGACCAGGTGTACTGCTTGCTCGTCGCACAACCCCGCACCCGCTGTGAGCGTGTCTCGGATATGCGATCTGATATCGTCTTGCTCCTGAGCTCCCGCGGGGAGAACAGCCGCAACCCCGCCCTGAGCCCAGGCGGTGTTCGTGAGGTCCAGCTCATCCTTCGCGCAGACAATGACCTGGCCATTCCGTGCTGCTCCGATTGCGCTTCGAAGCCCCGCCACGCCGGAACCGAGCACGAGGGTGTCACAGAAAATCTGTGGCAACAACCCCGTTCGGAAAGGGATGAGATACCGTCGTGATTCGAATATGGTGTTCAAGCGGGACTCCATCGCTGGGTGGGTATTCTACGCGGGAAAACGCCTTGTGCGCGTCTACGATACTTGGTCCTGCAGAAGTGGTGTATTGCCGAGAACATGATCAGGGAGAGACGAAAAGATGCCCAAGAACCCCGTCCAGGCCGCTGCGTTCCTCAAGAGAGGTGTGCAGGCGATGAAAGCCGAGCAATACGGGATCGCCAAAGGGCAGTTTGAGAAGGCACTCAAGCTCGATAAGGACAACCCTGAGATTCTGTGCCGACTGTCACAGCTATCGATCGTCATCTGGAAATCGGAGGAGGCGGTCGAATATGCGAAGCGGGCGCTCAAACGCCGAGCAAATCACCCAGATACCTTGCTCCTGCTCTCTCAGGCGTACATGCAGCTCGGCAATACGCAGGGCATGCACGACGCGCTCGATCGGGCGATCACCCATGATCCGAGTCACGACCCGAGTTTGCACGCGAAAGCCATCGCATATATCAACTCCGGAGAGACCGAACTGGCGAAAGAGGTGCTCGCGCGGGCAGAGGTCTTCGGCGAGACGCCGACACTCATTCATATGGCACGCGGTAAGGTCGCGCGGGCCAGCAAAGACTTTGCCGAGGCGATCGGGCACTACGAGCAGGTGCTGGAACAGGAACGCGCGATGGATCGCCAGAAGCGTTCCGCGCGCTATGAGCTCGGTCATTGCTATGACGCGATGGGTGAGTACGACAAGGCGTTCGAGTACTTCCGAGTTGCGAACGGCGGACATCTTCCGGGAAAAGCACTCCACGCCCCGAGCCTGATCGAGCAGTGGTCCAGTGAGGTTCTTGACTCAATCCCCGAATCCGGGATCGAGTCGCGGCGTCCCGTGTTCATCATGGGCATGCCTCGCTCCGGGACGACTCTCACGGAGCAGATCCTGGCCGCACACCCCGAGGTGTCGACGGTGGGGGAGGCGCCGTTGCTCGGACATCAATACACCCGCAAAGGCGCGAGCAACCTCAAGGGCGACGACATCAAGTCTTACGCTCAGGAGTACATGGACATGCTCGATATGCGAGCAGGAACAGAACCCACACGAGTGGTCGACAAGCATATGGGCATGGAGCGCACGCTCGGTTTGATCTCCAAGATGTTCCCCAACGCGCGTGTGATTCATTGCCTGCGCGATCCGATCGATTCGTGCCTGAGCTCGTATTTTCAGAACTTCGGGACCAATGTCGTGTACTCGCGTGATCTTCGCATGCTCGGTGAGCAGTATGTTGCGCACCGGCAGGTTATGGATTATTGGTATGAAACACTCGGTATCGAGATCATGCAGAGCAGGTACGAGGAACTTGTTGCGGACTTCGAACCCCGGGCAAGACAGATCGTGGAGCACACGGGTCTGGATTTCCACCAGGACTGCCTGAGCTTCCACGAGTCCAAGAAGCATGTCAGCACCGCCAGCAGCGTCCAGGTCAGGTCACCCATATACCAGAGCAGCACACAGCGATGGCGAAACTATGAGAAGCACATCGGCGAGTTGATTGATGCGTTGGGCGACTATGCCGATACATCGGGGGTGAGCACCGCGTCACCCAAGGGAGCATGAGCGTATGAGTCAGATCGGACCCACGATCACTACCGCGTACCAGCGGAGTGTCAATAACTGCAGAAACCTGATCGAGTCGGGCGAGTACGATACCGCGATCGGCATGCTCAAGGAACTCCGTGAGCAGCAGCCGAAGGATGTTTCCGTTCTGCGGATGCTCGGGCACGCGTTGATGATGCTCGACTTTCGCGATGAATCGATGCGGCACCTGACATTCGCGAGCAAAATCGAACCGAACAATGTAGATCTGCTCGTAGATCTCTGCTCCGCGCACCGGCGATTGGATCAGGTCGGCAAAGCACACCAGGCGATCGATAAGGCCCTCAAAATCAACCCGGGCTATTCCCGCGCCGTCATGGCGAAGGCGAGAATTCTCCAATCGCACGGCAAGTCTGAAGAAGCTTATGAGCTCGTGCATTCCGCGCTGCAGAACACCAAGCAGGCGGATGTAGTTGCCGTATTCGGTCAGCTCTGCCGCGAACTCAAAAGACAGAGTGAAGCGATCGATATCCTGCGTGAGACTCTCGATCAATCGAGTCTTTCTCGAGCCAACCGCCAAGACCTGCTCTTCTCGCTCGGACACCTGCTCGACTCGGTGGGGGAGTACGATGCAGCATTCGAGTGCTTCTCGAAGGGGAACGCCATGAGCGCGGAGTACCCTCAGTTCGAGTATGAGAGGTGGCTCAACAACTGGAGCAAGGAAGATTTCGATCGGATCCCGTCGAGCGATCATGATGGATCGCGTTGTGTCTTCATCGTGGGGATGCCACGGTCGGGCACAACACTGACGGAGCAGATTATCGCTTCGCATCCAAGGGCGAATGGTATCGGTGAGTGCGACATGATTGACAAGCACACCCGGAACCGCAAGACCGAGGTGTTCGATAAGGACTTCGTCAACAACGCGGGGGGCGAGTATCTGGAGATGCTTGCACGCTTGTTCCCGGACAAAAAGAAGCACAAACGCATCTGCGACAAGATGCCGGAGAACTACTACTTCCTGGGCTTCATCGAGAAGGCACTCCCCGGTGCTCAAGTCATCCACACGAAGCGAAACCCGATCGATACATGTCTTTCGATCTATTTCCAGCGTTTCGGGCCTCGCATCGTGTACGCCACAAATCTCGATCACTGCGCGGATCAGTACCTGTCCTATCTCAAAGCGATCGAACATCTCAAAGAAAACCTCGGCATTGAGATGCTCGATGTGCAATACGAGCAAACCACCAGCGAGCCGGAGTCTTCGATCCGTCGCATGCTCGATTATGTCGGCCTCCCCTTCGACGAAGCATGCATAAACTTTCACAAGAGCAAGAAGGCTGTCCACACGGCGAGTGTGAGCCAGATCCGTCAGCCGCTCTATAAGTCGTCAACAGATCGATGGCGGAAATACGAGAAGCACATCGCGCCGCTGATCGATAAGCTCGGACACCTGATCGAATCCTGAGTTGATGAAAAAACACCCGCGACTCCGCGGGTGTTTGAACGGATTGATATCGAGCTCGGGTTACTCTTCGTTCTGCGGCTCGGATGGCTCATCAGCCTGATCCGCGCCCGGACCGATCATGATGGTCTCTGCGGGTTCGTCGCTCTCGACCTCAGTGTCAACCTCTTCGGGGTAGCCGAGCTTCACGCGGACTTGCTCCGTCAGATCGGTCGCACTCGGAGGCGTTACGAGCGGGCGGGCGAGAATTTCCTGTGTGATCCCGGTGATCGTGTCCGTCTGGAGCAGCTCGCCATCGGATCGCGTCGCGAAGACGAAGGAGTAGCCGCTCTCTGCCGCGATCTCATTCGCGGCGGCGTAGATCTCTTCATACGCACGAGCGATCTGGCGTGCGATCAGGCCCTGATACTCAGCGCTGGCCTGCTGACTCTGATACTGAGCCTGGCTCTGCAGCTGCTGGTACTGCTGATACGCGTTCTGGGCGTTTGGATCTTCGGCCGTCATCGTGCTGAGCTGTGTCTGCAGCGCAGCGATCTGCTGCTGGATTTGCTCGAGCGACGCGTTCATCGAAGTCTCGAACTCTGTACGCTCGGTCTTCATGGCGTCTGTGCTCAGCCCGCGGTCAATCAGTGCGAAGACATCGATCGAGGCGATCGATCCGCTCTCGATCCCAGAAGACCGGGTTGCTTGAGCACTGTTCCCGAATCCGACGATTCCGATGCTTGCGCCGATCGCAAGGGCTCCGATGAAAGCCGCGGCGGTATTGCGATTCATAAGTCTGTTCTCCGTGTCTCCCACGCCGATCGGGCGGGGCTGGGGTCATTGCGTATACTTCAGTCTCTGCAGAACAATACGGGCGAGATCAGCGTTCGTGTTCATTTCATTCTGAAAACCCCGATTCCAGCTCAGGAACTCCGTATGCGCGATCAACGCCTCGACAAACTCGCCGATGTCCTTGTCCGTTATTCCACCAAGGTCAAGAAGGGCGATCTGGTCTCAATCGGTGCGGATCCGGTCGCGATGCCCCTCGTCGAGGCGGTGTATGAAGCCGTCCTCCGTGCCGGCGGGCACCCATTCTGGACACTCAAAAGCTCAACCCTCGCGGACATCCTCTACGAGCACGCAACCGATGAGCAGCTCGATTACCTCAACCCTGTTGAGAAGTTCTCCAACGAGACGATCGATGTTTCGATCGGGTTGTGGGTGGACAACAACACCAAGGCTTTCTCACGCGTGGACCCCGCCAAGCTCGCGCGTCGTCGGCTCGCGACCGCGCCCAACATGAAGACGGTGCTCAACCGCGCCGCGGAGGGCAAGATGCGCTGGACGGGGACGATGTACCCGACCAACGGCGCAGCGCAGGATGCGGAGATGTCGCTTGCTCAGTACGAGAAGTTCGTGTTCGAAGCCGGGCTCCTGCACCTGCCCGACCCCGTCGCGGCGTGGGAGCAGATCCACGAGCGCCAGCAGCGGGTGTGCGATTACCTCTCGACGAAGAACGAGCTGCACTTCAAGGCACCCGCGGGCAAAGACCACGATGGGACCGATCTGCGCGTCAACATCGATTCGAGTAAGTCCATCTGGGTCAATTGCTCCGGCGGCGAGAACTTCCCCGACGGCGAGGTCTTCTGCGGCCCACAGGGCGCGGACGGGCATGTCAACTACACCTTCCCCGGCGTCTACAACGGACGCGAGGTCGACGGTATACGCCTCGAGTTCAAGGACGGGCGCGTTGTTGATGCGAGCGCCAAGAAGAATGAGGAGTTCCTCATCGCGATGCTCGATCAGGACGAGGGCGCTCGCGTCATGGGCGAGATCGCGATCGGGACGAACTACTCGATCAAGGAGTTCTCCAAGAATACCCTCTTCGACGAGAAGATCGGCGGCACCTTCCACGCCGCGTGCGGGATGGGCTACCCCGAATCCGGGTCTTTCAACGAGTCCGCGCTGCACTGGGACATGGTCTGCGACTTGCGTGATGGCGGCGAGATCAGCGCCGACGGCGAGGTCTTCCACAAGGACGGCAAGTTCCTGCGTGACGGATGGCCTGCATCGGCGGAGTAACTACTCGCGTACAGCTTCTTGAATGCTTGAAGCGCAGAGTAAGAGGTTGCCGGTCTCATGATCCCAGCGATAAACCTCGGGCAGGTATCTGTCGCCTTGTTTCATGAGCACAAGGTGATCTCCACACCCGTTTGTCGCGATTGAGAGCGTGTCGGGCTTTGCTCCGATCCAATCTTGGTAGGCTGCTTGTTCTTTCAGAACATGATTTGCCGTTCGTGAGATTCGTTTACGATCGGATGTGTCCTGAACCGGGTGCAGTTCCCAATCGTCCTCCGCAAGGAAAATCGTGCCGCCATTTCTGTCCATCATCCATGATCCATAGCAATCTGGTAGGCGAACTCCAAGTTCAGTTTCGAGAGCAACTATGA
>Ga0209692_10005589_pt1 | contig 10692 bp, 10 predicted proteins | sample tdDd472_FD_187129 | JGI IMG/M metagenome (GOLD analysis project Ga0209692, IMG submission 187129) | Marine sediment microbial communities from the Atlantic coast under amendment with organic carbon and nitrate - tdDd47.2 (SPAdes)... | ecosystem: Environmental > Aquatic > Marine > Coastal >...
GGCTCGCGCTGATCTGGGCGCATCTGCTTTTCGTCCTGCCCTATGTGTTCCTGTCGCTGTCCGACCCGTTCCGCGCGATGGATGAACGATATCGGACGACGGCGCTGTGCCTCGGCCTGCGCCCATCCGCGGTGTTTTGGCGGGTGACGGTGCCGATGCTGCTGAAGCCGCTCCTGGTCGCCTTCGCGGTCGGTTTCGCGGTCAGCGTCAGCCAATATCTGCCGACGGTTTTCGCGAGCGGCGGCCGTCTGGAAACGCTTACCACCGAAGCGGTCTCGCTCGCGGGCGGAGGGGACAGGCGCCTGATCGGCATGCTCGTCTTCGCGCAATCGGTGCTGCCCTTCCTGGCGTTTCTTTTGGCGGCCGCCCTGCCGGCCTGGCTGTTCCGGAACCGGCAAGGCATGCGGGGGATTTCCTGATGACGGAAACCGGCCGGATCGGGGCGCTGGAGATCGCCGGCCTGACGATAGGGATCGGCGGCCGTATCCTCGTTCACGACCTGTCGGTTACGGTTCCGGCGGGGGGAATCGTGACGCTGATGGGGCCGAGCGGATCGGGAAAATCGACGATCCTCGCCCATATCTGCGGAACATTGGACCGTCAGTTCAGCGTATCCGGCACGGTCCGGCTGGCGGGAAGGGACCTTGCCGGGTTGCGCCCGGAACAGCGGAAGGTCGGCATACTCTTCCAGGAAGCCCTGTTGTTTCCGCATCTCACCGTCGGCGAAAACCTAGCCTTCGGTTTGCCGCCGGCGATCGCCGGGGCGGAGCGCCGCCGGCGTGTCGAAGCGGCGCTCGCCGATGCCGAGCTGGATGGGTTGGAGAACAGGGATCCCGCGACCCTGTCTGGCGGCCAAAAGGCCCGCGCGGCCTTGATGAGGACCTTGCTGGCCGAGCCGCATGCCTTGCTGCTGGATGAGCCTTTTTCCCGACTGGATGCTGCATTGCGGGACAAAATACGGCTCTTCGTTTTCGATCATGCCCGAAAGGCCGGGCTGCCGACCCTGCTCGTGACGCATGATTTTGCGGATGCGAAGGCCGCCGGCGGACCGGTCGTCGATATGGAAGATGCTGGACAAGCCAGCCAGCAATCATAATATCCCCGAATAATGACAAGGAGGATGCGCCGCTTTTGTTGCGAACGCGCATGGAGCATCTGATGTACGAAAAAGAAACCGCTGGGATCAAGGTATCGGTCGAGCCGATCTATCTGGAGGATCAGTCGCAGCCCAGCGAAGATCATTATGTCTGGGCCTATCAGGTGACGATCGAAAACCGCAGCCCGCAGACCGTCCAATTGCTGAACCGCCATTGGCGGATCACCGACGCGCAGGGCCGTACGGAAGAAGTGCGCGGGCCGGGCGTGGTCGGCGAGCAGCCGGTGCTGCGTCCCGGGGAATCGTTCGAATATACAAGCGGAACGCCGCTATCGACCCCGTCAGGCATCATGCTCGGCAGCTACGAGATGGAGGCGGAGGACGGCAGCGCGTTCGACGTGGCCATTCCGGCATTTTCCCTTGATAGTCCGCATCAACCTATCCAGCTGCACTAGCGACGGCAGGCCCGGCTTCGGGCAGGGGTAAAACGGGACAAGACGGCGCAAGGGCAAGACGCATCGCCGCCGCGCAGGGGAGTGAATGATGAGCGTGCCTGTCCCGGCCAACGGCCGCTAACCGATTGGAATCGGCCGTTGATTGATTTCCGACCCATCTTCTTCGTTCTCGGCGTGCTGCTGTCGACCGTGGCGGTGGCGATGCTGGTGCCCGCCTTCGTAGATTTGGCGGTGAAGAACGACGATTGGCAGGTTTTCGCCGTCGCCAGCGCCCTGACCTTCTTCGTCGGGATCATGCTGGTGCTGACCTGCAGGGCGAGGTCGCGGACGCTGTCGGTCCGGCAGGCCTTCGTCCTGACGACGCTGGTTTGGGTCGCCTTGCCGGCCTTTGCGGCCATTCCCTTCGCCTTCGCCAATCTGGACCTGACCTATACGGACGCTTTCTTCGAATCCATGTCCGGGCTGACCACGACGGGGTCGACGGTGATCCTGGGCCTCGACCACGCGCCGCCGGGCATTCTGCTCTGGCGGTCGCTGCTGCAATGGCTGGGCGGGGTCGGGATCGTCATGATGGCCGTTTCCGTCCTGCCGATGCTGCAGGTCGGTGGCATGCAGCTGTTCCGGATGGAATTCGCCGAGCGGATGGAAAAGGCGCTGCCGCGCGCGGCCCAGATCGCCGCCTGGATCGGCGGCATCTATCTGTTCATGACCGCCATGTGCGGCGTGCTGTACTTCGTTGCCGGCATGGCGGGATTCGAGGCCATCAACCACGCGATGACGACAGTGGCGACGGGCGGATATTCGACGCGCGATTCATCGATCGGCTTCTATCAAAGTCCCTGGATCGACATAATCGCGACGGTCTTCATGATCGCCGGGTCTCTTCCCTTTTTGCTGTATTTCCAAGCTATCCGCGGCCAGATAACGGATCTGTTCCGGGATTCCCAGGTCCGGTGGTTCCTGTCGATCCTGGGCTTCAGCATCCTGGTGATGATCCTTTACCTGTGGCGGGTCGAGGAATGGGAGCTTGGCCGCGCCATACGATTGTCGATGTTCAACATCACCTCCGTCATGACCGGCACGGGTTATGCGACCGACGATTTCGCGCTCTGGGGCGCCCTGGCCATGCCGTTGTTCTTCATGCTGATGTTCGTCGGCGGATGCGCCGGATCGACGACCTGCGGCATCAAGGTCTTCCGCTTCCAGGTTCTGATACAGACGGCCAGGATGCAGTTCCGCCGCCTGCTGCAGCCGCATGGCGTCTTCATCGCCTACTACAACGGCAAGCCGATACCGGAAACGGTGGCCGAATCCGTCATGAGCTTCTTCTTCCTGTTCATGACGCTTTTCGTGCTTCTGGCCTTGACCTTGGGCCTGATCGGGCTGGATTTCATCACCGCGACGAGCGGCGCCGCGACGGCGATCGCCAATGTCGGCCCGGGGCTGGGACCGATTATCGGGCCGGTCGGCAATTTCTCGACATTGCCGGACTCCGCGAAATGGGTGCTGTCGCTCGGCATGTTGATCGGGCGGCTTGAAATCTTCACGGTGCTGATCCTGCTGTCACCGCGTTTCTGGAAAGTTTGACCAATACATTCAGGGGTAGATCCGACCATGGCCGAAACCTATACGCCGATCGAAATGCTGAGCAAGCTGGTGTCCTTCGACACGACCTCGGCCTATTCGAATCTCGAACTCATCGAATTCGTTAAGGACTATCTCGCCGGATACGGTGTCGAGGCACAGGTGCTGCCGAATGAGGACGGCATGAAGGCGAACCTGTTTGCGACTGTCGGCCCGTCCCAGCCGGGCGGCGTCGCGCTTTCCGGCCATACCGACGTGGTGCCCGTCGTGGGGCAACCCTGGGATACCGATCCTTTCGAACTGGTGGAGAAGGGCAGCCGGCTCTACGGACGCGGCACCTGCGATATGAAGGCGTTCTCCGCCACGGCGCTCGCCCTTGTGCCGGAAATGGTGGCCAAGCCGCTGCAGCGTCCGCTGCATTTCTGCCTGTCCTATGACGAAGAGGTCGGCTGCTTGGGCGCGCCCGGCATGATCGCCGAACTGGGAGCGGCACTGCCCAAGCCGGCGCTGGTCATCGTCGGCGAGCCGACCGACATGCGCGTCGTTTCCGCCCACAAGGGCATGTGGTTCTTCCGCGTCACGGTCACCGGCAAGGAGGCGCATTCAAGCCAGACTCATCGCGGCGTCAGCGCGGTGATGAACGGCGCCCGGTTGATCGCGAAGCTGGATGAAATGGCGAAACGCCTGCGCGACAACGCCGATACGTCCAGCCGCTTCCCGCCGCCCTACACGACAATTCATGTCGGCGTGGCCAATGGGGGGACGGCGCCGAACATCATTTCGCGGAAATTCGAATTCGTCTGCGACATCCGGAACCTGCCGACCGACGACCCGGCCGCGCTGCAGCGCGAGTTCGAGGACTGGTACACGGCCGAAATCCTGCCGGAAATGCATGCCGTCGACCCCAATACCGGCATTGAGACGGTGACGGAGAATGCGGTCGTCGGCCTGCGCGAGGAGTTGGATTCGGAGGCCGAGGCCTTCGTCCGCGCGATCACCGGCGACAATGACACGACCTATGTTCCGTATGGTACGGAAGCGGGCCAGTTCCAGGAAGCGGGCATGTCCGTCGTCGTCTGCGGGCCGGGATCGATCGACCAGGCGCACCAGCCCAACGAATTCATCGAAATCGACCAGGTGCGCCAGTGCGAGACATTCCTGCGCAAGGTGGTCGAACGCTGCCGCGGCTGACCGGGCGAAATGCGGCTCAGTCGTCGAGCCGCATTTCGTATGTGTTGTAGAGCAGCTTGAATCCGAGGGCGGGATAGGTCGCCTCGGCCAGCGGGTTGCTGGCCAGGCCGGTCACCAGGGCCCGGTTCAACCCCATCGCGCGGAACAGCCGGAACGCTTTCTCCGTCAGCGCGCGGGAGACGCCTTTCCCACGCGCTTCTTCCGTCACGTAAAGGTCGGTGATGCAGCCGTAGGACCTTTCCTCCTCGACGACGAAATGGCCGGGCTCGATCTCGCGGATGCCGATCAGGAAGCCGACGGGGCGCCGGTCGATTTCCGCAATCAGGATGAAGCCGCCGTGATGGCGGATCTCCTCCTCAAGCGATTTCAGATGCGCGTCGGCCCCTTCCAGCGACGTGTCGCGGTCCTTGCGCATTTCGTATTCGTGGATATTGAGGGCAAGGTTGAATTCGACCAGGAAATCCCGGTCGTCCGGCCGCGCCTCGCGGACGACGATTTTCATGCGCCGCGCCTCAACACCATCACGCGGCTGAAGAAGGCGCGGTCCACCGCCTCGATCGTGAAGCCGGCTTCGTCGAACAGGGTTTCCAGATCGTCCCCCAGATAGTTGGTGTAGTAGGGCTCGTGAAAAGCCATCGGGAAGCGCTGAAGCAGCGCGTCATAGGGCGGATGATCGCCGGTCTGGACCGAGTCGACGAAGACGAGCACGCCGCCCGGTTTCAGCACGCGCGCGATTTCGGCGGCGACGGTCCGGCGCACTTTCTTCGGCAATTCGTGGAACAGATAGATACAGGTCGCGATGTCGTAACTGCCGTCCTCGGCCGGGATGTCTTCCGCATTGGCTTCCAGGAAAGGGGCGTTCGGAAACTGCGCCAGCGACTGTTGCGCCTTCATCAGATACGGGCGGCTCAGATCCAGCCCGGTTGCGGAAATCTTCGGATGGTTCCGCAGCACCTCTTTCAGGAAGCGTCCGGTTCCGCAGGCGATATCGATCATCTCGGCCGGCCGGTCGCCGGTATGGGCTTCAAGCGCCGCGCCGATCGCCGGCAAGGCCTGGCGGCGCATGGCGTCGGCGCCGCCGGTGAACAGAACCTCGACCTGATGGTCATAGGTTTCCGCCGATTCCTCGGAGAACCAGCCGTCCGTCTGATAGTGGAAATTCTGCAGGTAGTAGCGCGGATAGCTGCCTTTGCGATCGGGCGTCAGTACTTCGCTGTTGGCGTCGCGCCGCCGCCGCTGGGCGACCTTCGGCAAATCCGCCAGGAAGGCCCGCGAATTGCGCAGGATCGCCGACGGGTGCGGGGCGAGATCGGCGGGCGGGCGGTACAGACCGGCGCGGATGTTCTGCCAGTCCCGGCGGTAGAGCGCCGCGAGATCTTTCAGGATATAACCCCAGCCGGGAATGCGCTGCGTCGGCGGCGGACCGCTCGGCGGCGGGCTGATCCGCGCGGCAAGCACGTATTGGCCGGCGAACCACGCCGTGCGCGCCACCTGACTCAAGGCATAGGCAGGCCCCAAGCCGCCCCCCTTGACCGAGGATGACCGGTTACGGTTGCGCAAGGTTGCGGCGATGTTGCGAAGCATGGCGCTCTTCTTCCCTGAAGGCTGTCCTCAAAGGATGATACGCGCGCGGGCTTGCGGCAAGATCACAGGCGTCAGGTGTTGAGGGCCTGTAGGAATCCTCTCACCGATGCCTCCATCCCGACCCACAAGGCGTCGGACGTGAAGGCGTGGCCGATCGAGACTTCGTCCAACTGTGCCAGACCGGCCTTGAACAAGGGCAGGTTCGCCGTCGTCAGATCGTGCCCGGCATTGATCTCAAGACCTTCCGCCACGGCCGCCGAGGCGCTTTCGCTGTATTGCGCCAGAACCTCCGCCTGCGCCGCGGTGCCGAACGCGTCCGCCCAGGGGCCGGTATAGAGTTCAATCCGATCCGCGCCGAGATTGGCGACCTGCGCCATCGCGTCCGGGTCCGGGTTCATGAACAGGGATACGCGGCAGCCGAGCGACTGCAACTCGCCGATGATCGGCCGCAGGCGTTCCGCCTCGGCGAAGACGTCCCATCCGTCGTCGGACGTCGCGACATCGGGCGCATCCGGCACAAGGGTCGCCTGTGTCGGACGCACGTCGCGGCAGAGCTGCATGTAATCCGGATAGGGATTGCCCTCGATATTGTACTCGATGCCCGGTTGGGCCTTCAGAAGCTCCGCCAGTTCGTAGACATCCGTCTTCCGGATATGCCGTTCGTCCGGCCGCGGGTGGACCGTGATGCCGTGCGCGCCGGCGGCGATAACCGTTTCCGCGGCCTTGGTGACGCTCGGATAGCCGACATGCCGCTGGTTACGCAGCAAGGCGATCTTGTTCAGATTGATGCTCAGATTTGTCATGGGACGCGTTGATGGTTGTCCAAAATTGGACTTATTCATAAGCCGTCAAAGGACAATGTGATAGGGCCAATTGAAACGGTCCTGTCTGGACCATTAGGACCGTTTGGGCGCTCTCTTCTCCAGCACGACCATCAGGCGGAACGCCATGATCGACCCGATGAAGGGCATCAGGCTTTCCTCGATCCGGATCAGGTTTTCCGCCAATCCGGCGGAAATCAGGGACCAGGATTTGAAACCGCCGGTCAGCGGATAGGCGAACAGGCTCAGCCATTGGCGGTCGACGAGGGTGAAGCCCGGAAAGGCTTCCGCAAAGGCGATCCTGTATTCCTGGCGTTTGAACAGCAGGGTCGGGATGCCTTGGTTTGAATCGAAGGGATCCTTGTCCGGGTCCGGCGTTGCTTCGGCAGGGCCAAGGGGATCGACCGACATGTCGACCGGCTCCTCGTGCAGATAGTTGTAGAACAGCCAACCGACCGGCGTGATGCCGGGTTCGATCATCGCCAGCCGTCCGCCCGGTTTCAGGACACGCAGCGCTTCCGCGAAAAAGGCACGCGGATGTTCGATATGGTGAAGCACGTCCAGCATGGTGATGCCGTCGAACGTGTCATCCGCGAATGGCAGGGTCTGGGCGTCGGCGCAGACGTCGACCCAGGGCGTCGGCAGGATGTCGATGGTGGTGACGTCGGCATCGGGTTTGGCGTCGCGCAGGTTGCCCGACCCGGACCCGACCTCGAGATACCGTCCGCCTTCCGGCAGGGCCGCCAGCATGCGCCGGTAGTAGTCGCCGTAGACGGCGCGCAAGGCCGGCTTGCGTTCCCAGACACGGCGGTGTTCCGCCAATCGCGGATCGACGGAGGACATGGATCAGAAGGCTTTCAATTTCCGCCACGCGAAGACGACCATCTTCAGCAGCAGCCAGCCGTCCCGGAACCGGGAGATCTGCGGCGATCCGTAGGTGCGGTCCGCGTAGCGGACGGGGATTTCCACGATCTTCAGGTTCAGCTTGGCGGCACCGAAAATCAGGTCGAAATCGCCGAACGGGTCGAAATCGCCGAAATAGGACCGGTTGGCGATCAGGTGTTCGTAGTCCTTCTTCGTGATCACCTTCGTGCCGCACAGCGTGTCGGTGAAGCGCTGGTTCAGAAGGTAGGAGAAGATCAAGGCGAAGGTGCGGTTCGCCCAGTAGTTCAGGAAGCGCATCGCGCCGTGTTCCATGGGATAGACCAGCCGCGTGCCGTTGATGAACTCGCCTTTTCCCCGCGCGATCGCGTCATAGTATTTCGGCAGTTCCTCGGGCGGCATGGTCAGGTCGGCGTCCAGGATCATCAGCACGTCGCCGCGCGCTTCGGCGAAACCCTTGCGCACCGCGTCGCCCTTGCCCTTCCCGGCTTGCTTGAAGACCTTGATGTCCCATTCGTCCTTATAGGCGTCGCGGACCCGCTCGCATTCCTCATAGGTGCCGTCCGACGAATTTCCCTCGACATAGATCACTTCGATATCGTCGGCGAACCGCGGCAGGCGTTTCACGGCGTTCTCGATATTGCCTTTCTCGTTGCGGCACGGAACCAGGACCGTCGCACTCAAGTTGCGGCGCTTGGCGTGCCGCTCCGACCGGGCGACGAGATAGTGGCGCAGACACAGGCGGCGGATGCCGGGTAGGGTGCCGATGAAGCGGTTCAGCGCGGTTCCGATACCCAGCAGATGGTGCGGCACCAATTGGCGCCATTCATGCCGGATGACTTCGAAATCCGCCAATTTCAGAAGGTTGGCGATATCCAGATGGCCGAGATAGTTGACCTCCGGCTGCGGCATGCGAAGGCCCATCATCTCGATCAGTTTCAACATCGGCTCCCACAGATGGGAATAGTAGGAAACGACGATGCGCGTATTGGCGTCGCAGAACCGGTGCAGGGATTTGAAGGTCTCCTCGCAATCGTCCAAATAGCCGATGGTATCGGAGAGCAGGATGAAATCGAAGGTGCCCTTGACGTTTCTGTTGCCGGCAAGCGCTTCGACATCGCCGACATGGAAGGTCAGGTCCGGGTGTTTCGCCCTCGCGACCTCGATCATCTCTTCCGAGAAATCGACGCCCACGCCGAGGGACGGTTTCAACCTGGACAGAGTCCGGCCGGTGCCGCAGCCCAGTTCCAGAACCCGTGCGCCTTCCGGAATGACGAACTTCAGATAGGCCAAATCCGCATCGTGGAACGGGCTGTTCCGATCGATCCAATGGTCGCGGATCTTGGCTATGTCGTCGGCATACTCGCGAATGGCGCGTTTCCGCGGCGATAGGGGTATGCCGGCTGTACCGTTTGTCATACTGCTGGGTCCGGGAATTGCGTTTGTGGCTGTTCTGCTCGCTTGCGGGCCATAAGCCAAAACAGGCCGCCGGGCAACCCCACGGCGATCTGGACGATCCCGAACAGGACGGAAAGAGCCAGCGCTTCCGGTTCGGAAACCGACGCGTAGGACAGCGCCAGCACCAGGACGCCCTCGCGCAGGCCCCAGCCCGCGATGGTCACCGGTATGGTGGCGATCAGGATCGCGACCGGCAGCACCGCCATGGTGACGCCGTAGCTGACATTGACGCCGATGCCGAGCGCCAGGACGTAGAAGGAGGACAGGGCGAGGATTTGCCCGACCGCGGTGGACAGTCCGACCTTCATAAGCAGGGCCGGGTCAAGAATGACCTGCCGCGCCTGTTTCGACATGTTGAGCAGTTCCGTCACGACCTTCCAGCGGCGCACGGCGAGGGGCAGGGCATCCAGTACCAGGAAGAGGCAGAAACCGCCGAGCCCGGCCGCCAGCAGCAGAATGACCCCCTGCTGCATGACGGGGTCGGTTATCAGGTGAAACATGGTGGGCAGGAAGGCGGCGGCGATCAGCACGACCCCCAGCAAGCCGAAGGCGCGGTCGAGCAGCACGCTGGAGACCGCTCGTGTCGTGCCGACGGATCCGTCGCGGGCCAGCCGGAAAATCCGGATTGCGTCGCCGCCGACGGATGAAGGCAGGGCCTGGTTGAAGAACAAGCCTTCCATCGTCCATCGGAAAAACAGCGGGTAAGCCGGGTTGTCGCCCTTCATGCCGCTCAGAAACCGCCATCGAAGCGCGATGATGAACTGCTGGCCCGCCACCATCAGGGCCGCGGCCAGGATCGACCACGGATGGGCCGCGGTCAGCAGGTCCAGCGACTGCGTGAACTCTATCTTCTGAGAGATGTAGTAGAGCAAACCGCCGGTGATCCCGAACTTGATCAGGGTCCACAGATATCGTCTGGTTCTATCGCTCATACTTCGCTACGGCGCCTGCGTCGGGAGGCCGCCGAATCCGCTTCCTTGATTGTGGCGGCCCGGTTGGTAGACGGTTCCGAAGCTTTGGGCAAGGAAAGCATACTATGGCGGGGCGGCGCCCGGTTCATGCCGGGACGGATCAATTCTGAACCGGTTCGCTGCCGAACCCGCTGCTGCTCGTTTCCTCGTCCCGTTCGCTCTCCGGATTGGTGGAAATGCCGATCTCCTCCTCGGCTATGGCGACGGCGACGGCGGCCAGGCCCGCCGCGCGGGCGGGCGGGTGTTCCATTTCGCGCGCGGCGCGGATCGCCAGATCCACTTCGCCCGCTTTCGCGGCCGCGATCGCCACCCGCGTCAGGGACGCGAAGCGCGGGGCCCGGAAATTGCCGGAGGGTGTCCTGTCATTCAGGGCCTCGTCGTCCGGCAGGGGAATCCGGGCGGCGGTGTCGAATGCGGCGAGGACATCGCCGATGGCGATCTGCCCTTTCACGATATCGGCGAGAACCCTGGGAAAATGAGGGTCCGTCCGGTTCAGCCATGCGTTGCGCCAAGCGCTGCTCAGTGTCCTGTTCGCGCGTTCGTAGTCGCCGCGCTGTGCCTCCGCCGCGGCCAAATGCGACATCGCCGCGACGCGGATCACTTCATCGTCGATCAGGTCCGCGAGTTTCCGGACCTCGCCGAAAACCACG
>Ga0209692_10005590_pt1 | contig 10692 bp, 5 predicted proteins | sample tdDd472_FD_187129 | JGI IMG/M metagenome (GOLD analysis project Ga0209692, IMG submission 187129) | Marine sediment microbial communities from the Atlantic coast under amendment with organic carbon and nitrate - tdDd47.2 (SPAdes)... | ecosystem: Environmental > Aquatic > Marine > Coastal >...
TTATCCAATGCCTTTAAATTTACCCCTGATGGTGGAGAAATATCTGTTAATACCGGAATAATAAATATTACTAAAGATGGGAATAGACTTGTTCAATCTGTCGAGATAAAAGTTAAAGATAGTGGAATAGGAATATCTAAGGATAAATTAGAACAGATTTTTCACCCTTATTTCAGAGTAACTGATAATGAAAATTCTGGAATTAGACCGGAAGGCACAGGCATTGGTTTATCCTTTGTACAGGAATTGACATCGGCATATGATGGAGAAATAAGTGTTGAAAGTGAAAAAGGGCTTGGTACTGAATTTCGAGTATGTATTCCTCTTGATGAACATTATCTTGAAGAAAACCAATTGGTTGGGGCCTTTACCACTGGTGACCCGGAAATTCTATTTCCAAAAGAGTCGCTACCTGAAAATCAAACAGTAAAAGCTGATTCCCAGAAAATCACAAATTTCCAAGGTGATATTCCTGTAGTTCTTGTTGTTGATGACGATGATGAAATACGTGATTATATTGAAAGTTCACTTTATAGCAAATATCGATTTTTAACTGCCCAAAATGGACAAGATGGATTAATATTAGCAGAAACCAATATCCCTGATTTAATTGTTTCAGATATTAAGATGCCAAAAATGGATGGCATTAATATGTGTAATCATCTGAAGGAAGCAGAAAAAACCAATCATATTCCTGTAATCCTGCTAACAGCATTCAAATCGAAAAAAATCAAGATGGAAGGAATTCATAAAGGAGCCGATGCATATTTGCAAAAACCTTTTAATATTGATCTGCTGGAAATCCAAATAGACAATTTGTTAACATCACGTAAAAAATTACGTGAAAAGTTCAGCAGCAATTTCCTTCAATCTCCAAATAAACTGAAGGTAAAAAAAATCGAAGATAACTTCGTATTACGAATAATCAAGATCATTGAAGATAATATCGATAACTATAACCTGAATGCTGACTTCCTAAGTAAAGAAGCTGGAATGAGTCGTATGCAACTTTACAGGAAACTACGGGGACTAACGGATCAGACTGTCCATGAATTTATTCACAGCATACGTCTGAAAAAAGCCGTCCAACTACTTGAAGAACGTCAAAAAACTATTACAGAAATTGCCTTTGCTGTTGGATATAATGATCTCAGTTATTTTGCCCGTTGCTTCAGAAAACAATATGGTAAATCACCATCAGAATATATTTCTAAAAAGGGATAAAAAAGTATATTTGATTTTCTTTCAATCTCAAATACTTATACAAAAAAGAGAAAAACCACATCTGTAGGTGGCTTTTCTCTTATCTTAAATTCTTGTAGGGATAATTTAACTTGTTTTCTTTTTCTTCAAAAAGTTATCAAAAGATGGTTTTATCTCACGATTTTTGTAATAAACACCCCAATGTTTTTCAACCTCATCAGGTTCAGAGACCAATCCCCCACCTTTCCATGGTTCATCAAAGGCTTCAAAGAAAAAAGTCGTTACTTTATTCTGTTCAATCCACATGTTTAAATTCTCCAGAAAGGTTTTCTGGGCATTCAAACTGACTTCAGCCTTGATCAGAGTTCCCTGTTCACTCGGACCGGTTTTATGTGGATTGTAGGTTGTCGCCCAGCCAATTTCCCCTAAAACTATTGTTTTATTGGGATGCATCTCTTTTATCTGTTCATTGTAGACTGTATCCATCCAGGAAATGGCATTATCCAGGTTCTTTCCATTCCAAAGTGGATAAATATGGGTGACAATGAAATCAACTTCTGCAGCAATGATTTTACTTTCTTCCTTATTCCAAAAATTGTAATCATCTGCTGTTGTAACAGGTACTGTTGTATGTTCACGAACAGCACGAATATAGCGAGTCATATTTTTCAATTCCATTCTATGACCAGACCAAAATACAAGTGCCTCATTTCCAACATTCACACCTGCTATCAGATGTTGATATTTATTTGCTAATTCAATTCCTTTTAACACCTGATCTTGATTGGCTTTCTGATGATCAGGATTGTTTTCTTCCCTCTCCAACCAGATGCCAAGCATGACTTTAAAAGGTAATTTGTATTCATCAATAACACGTAATAATTTTTCGCTATCATCATCTGCACCATAAACACGGACAAGATTCCAGTGTTCACTGAGTATGTTCAAATCTTCCAGAATCTGATGCTCAGCAGGTCCATTATCACCCGGAGCCTGACCTTCCCGATAACAGCCATAGGAAATTGCATTTCCAATCCATTTTCCATCTAAATTGGGTTCAAATTGTCGGGTTACAAAAGGTTCTTCTCTTTCATAGTTCTTATTGATTAACATTTCTGCATTCAATTCAGAATTATGTAACTGAACTCTAACAGTTTGAACAGAATTTGCAGGAATTTCTATTTCTGCAACCTGATTTCCGATTTCCAAATTATATATATGAGCCTCCTTTGTAGTATTTAATAATTGCACACTTAATATATTTTTGCTATTTAACGTCGCACAAGTATGAATAGCGTCTGAATTCAATCCATCTAACACAATTTCTGTTTGTACAGCTCGGTCGCCAGGTCTAATACTCCGGCTAAATTGGGCAAGTACATAATATATTGGTGTATAATATACATACTGATTTTCAGTATCAATCATTATCGGAGCACCACAAAAATTGCCAACATGATTTGGACCGCCATCTTTATCAAGAACAACATTCCAGTCAATCCAACCTTTTAGCCAATGATCAATACTGACAATAATATTGCGAGCATATCGATGAACAGGTGTATAAATCGGATGATCATCAACCTTATCACCAGCCCAGGGTGCTGTATATCCCCAATCTGTGGCATTATCATTCCACCAGAATTCATCATTATCAAACCAGCCACTTTCCTTGAATTTGACCGGATCGCCAATACCGCCGGGTGCCTCTTTTCCTAAATCATCAATACATCCTTCTGTATGAATGATTGAAAAATCAGGGAATTTTTGATGTACACGGTCAAATACTTCTTCATAAACTTTGAAGGTACTTTCATACCAGTGAACAGCAGCACCATAAATATATTGGGCTGTTTCCTTATCATTGAAAATTACTTCAGTCCAATGTTCCAATCCATCCCGGTTCTGATCAAAAATTAATATACGTGTATCAGCAAGCTTTGCATCTTTTAATTTTGGTCCCAGATGGTTCTTAATGAAATCATTTTGTGTTTCTGGTGAGAAATGCATGCTTTCCCATTGCCCGGAATTCCCATGAGGTTCATTGACCGGAGTGATTCCCCAAACAGGTACACCTTCATTTTTATAAGCATCCAGATATTTGACTATATAATCAGCATAAACTGAAACATACTCATTTTTCAGGACACCACCACTTCCCTGCCAATTATTATCCGCCGAACCCGGAACATACCACCCCTCAATATCTTTCATCCAGGAAGGGGCTGTCCAGGCAGAAGCAACAATTCTTAAATCCTTGTCCTTTTGATTCATTTTTATTTTCAAGGCTTCATGAATCATCGGCAATAGGTCATAGGTTTGATTTTTAATTCCAGGAAAACGCTTGGAATCAAATCCCATTGTATCAGGTGAAATATCAAAATGTTTGAGCATTTTATCATCTGCAACATCAGCATAGGAATATTTACCATCTACACAAAAATCACAGGCACCAATATGGGTTCTTGTCAATGAAAAATTTGCTCCATCTTCACTGAAAATCTTCTCCATTACTTCACATCGTTTTTCATCATCAAGATGTGCCAAAACAAACGCAGAAGATTCTGTAAAAGAACTCCCAATTCCATCAATAGTTTGTTTTAATATTTCTGGTCGGACACGAATTACCCTACCTTCAGCAATTCCTTTTTTGAAAGGTACATTTTCTTTTTTTGCAATCTTATCCCCATCTTCTGAGGTTACAAAAATCTCCATAGTAGATTTCAGATTATAATTTTTCATATTATTCTCAGATTTCTTGATTATACAGGAATTCAATGTGATTAAAATTAAAACCATAACACATGAGATACTTATACGATATAAATTAGTTGACATAGTAATCTTTCCTATATTTATGAATCTGTTTGAGACTTCTCCTATTTTTTACCACCATATTTAAGGTTTCCATTTTTATCCCATAGTCCCCAAGAAGCACCAACGTCACCTTCAGGACCGGATTTCCAATCTTCATCAAAACTGGAAAAATAAAATACATCCATATTTTCCTTTTCAGCCCATGTAAAAATATTAATAAAATATCGAAGTGCATTTTCATAAGAAGGTACAGAGTCTTCAAAGGGAGTTCCCAAATCTGGCCAGCCTGTTTCACTGATGATCACTGGTTTTCCTTTGGCTGCTTCTTTGGCAACTTGTACCATTTCCTTGAAATATACAAAAGCATGCTCAATAGAATAGCCTTCCCAAAATGGATAACAATTGGTCATAATTATATCTGATACATCTGCAACTTTGGGATGATTTGCAAAAAGATAATATGCATCTACATAGGCCACAGGAATACCCGGAACTTCTCGTTTAACTCTCTCAATAGTTTCAATAAGTTTATATTCAGAAAGATCTTCACGAAGAAGAACTTCATTTCCTACCGCCATGATATCTACAAATCCTTCTTTAGCCAGATTTATAAGGCCTTGAATCTCTTCTTCATTTTTTTCTTCATCTGTACCTATCCATGCACCAACAAGTGTTTTGATACCCATTTCTTTTGCAATTTTAGGAATAAATTCATTTCCTTCAGTTGTGGAAAAAGATCTAATCCACTTTGTGTAGGGTTTTATAATTTCCATTCTCAATCTGATATGATCTTCATTTAATTGATCTCCAGGTTCCTGTCCTTCCATATAAGCAGAAAACGACAAACCATGGAGCCCTTTTTCTATAATCTGATTGAATAAATCGTCTAAATTTTCCTTTGACATTTTTGAGAAATCCATACCTCCCAAAGATGCATATTTTTGTTGATACCTTCGTGACATCTAATTAACTCCTATTTTTTTCTTTACATTGTTAGATAATGTTTTGTTAATCCTTCAAATCCCCATGCTCTCAATTGTCTTGCCCATCCGCCTAAATTTGCAGTTGTAACCTGAATGAGTTGCATGTTTTTTATTGGTTCTATTTCTTTTTCAAAGGCTATATAATCGATTATTTGCTGAACTGAAACCTCTCCCCACTTAAAAAGTGGCTGTCCCAGACACATTTGTATAATTTCTTTTTCAAGATATGGAAGTTGTTCCGGTAATGCATCAACAACAACAATTTGATATTTACCAGGTTCAATTTTATCCATAAGTTTATCATCAAAAAATGGCCACCCACCAACCATAACCCAACCGGTTAATTGTGGATTTTCAGCATTTACCTGAAGTACTTTAGCAGCAGCATCTTCCGTTGTTTCAGCATGATAATATTCACCAACGATCTGAATATCAGGATAATTTCCGGAAGTTTTCCTTACACCCGCAACTCGATTCTGAAGGTTTGGAGCATCCTGGTTTCCGCCTAAAATTGCAATTTGTCCCTTTTTCCCAATCAGTTCTGCGATTTTATCCATCAAAGTAGCACCAACTTCCATATCATTTGCACCATAAAAAGCAAAACGCTTTGATTCCGGAAGATCACTATCAAAGGTCATCACAGGAATTCCATCGGCTACCGTCTGATTAATGGTTTCAGTCAAAATTGGGCCATCTGAACAGGATATTAAAATTGCATCGGTTCCTTCTGTAACGGCTTTACGAATACTATCAACCTGTGCGTTTTCATTTTCGTTAGGTGGAGTTTTCCAATCAATAATCACATCAAATTTACTATGTTTTTTTGAAAGAGCTTTGGCAGCTTGCTCCGCTCCTTGCTTTGCTGATAGGAAAACCGGATTTTTTGAACTTTTTGCAATCATAGTGATTTTTATTTTTCGAACATTTTTTTTTGATTCACTAGAATTATCTGATTTTCCACAATTAAGAACAACAATAGATAAACTCAATATCCACAATAGCGATAGAGTTTTTTGAATATATTTTACCATCATAATCTCCCTTATATTAATTGGTGGTTATTCCTTCATTAAGACTTGCATGTCTCAAGTCTAATTGTTCACGAATTTCCAATGATTTAGCCTCAGTTAATTTGTAACGGTAAACAGCAAGAATTGCAATAATACATGCAGAAGACGGAACAATAACATCAACAAGGCGCATTTTCATAAAAGTTTCTGCTGATTGTGCACCACCGAAAACTACATTATAACCTGTCCATTTCAATAAGAATCCTGAAAGTGCAAAAGCCAAAGATAATCCAAGTTTTACCATCCACCAATATATAGCACCGAACATTCCTTCACGTCTTTCACCTGTTTCCAGTTCATCTAGATCACAGACATCAGCTATCATAGATCCCATAAGTGTAAAAAGTCCACCCATACCAATTGCTATAAAAGGAGCCGGTAATAGAACTTTCCACGGTGCCATTGGATCATAACAGAACCATTTTAGCAAACTTCCAATCAAAGTGGCAGATGTTGCAACCATGAATGCACGACGTTTTCCAATTTTTGAAGAAATCCAGGTAACTCCAGCAATTGCAGCAAGGGTTGAAAGGGTGTTGATTGTTCCAAAAAGTCCCATGTACTTTGCACCCATATTTGTATTACCACCGGAAACATAAAAAATTGTAATATATGATGAAAAAGCTCCAACCAATTGGATACTATTAAAAAGAAAAAATGTGCCAATACATAGTTTTAAAAATTCTTTGCGTTTAAGTGTTAAAACTAATCCTTTAAAAAATGCAGAAACATTTTCTGATAAACCTTTCATCAGACTTTGTTTTTCCTTTTTTTCGGTCTCCGGAGCTACATAACGTTCTTTTATAAATATTGCTGGAATGACACCTAAAACAATAACAATAATACCAATTAAAATTGCCAGTACTCTTGCACCTTGAACCGCATCAGTAAACAGGCGATCATTTTCCATGAAGGCATAAAACCATGGTAATGAGATCCATGCAAATTGTCCCATGAAATTTTGAACACCCATTAAACGGGTTCGTTCATGGTAATCTGATGTTAATTCATACCCCAATGCTACATAGGGTGTTGCAAACATTGTATAGAAGAGATAAAAAATAATTGAACCAACTAGGAAATACCAGAAATAAAACATCTGGCTTAAGCCTGGTTTCAATTGCCACATAAAAGCGAAGGTAATTCCTACCAGAATCGCACCAACAAATATATAAGGACGCCTCCTTCCAAAACGGGAGTGTGTGTTATCTGAAAGATATCCCATTACAGGATCAGTTAAAGAATCAGTAAATCGAGGAATAGCCTGAAGCGTTCCTATTAATACAGGATCTATTCCAAGTCCTACATTTAGCACTATTGACATATATCCAATAGCAGCACCCAGGAGATTGTTCACAGTATTTCCTAGTCCATAAGCAATTTTTTCAAGCCATGGAATTCTATCTGCTGCTGCTGTGACATGAGCTTTTTTTGTACTCATATTTATTCCTCTCTATAGTAAACAAAATTATTTGTATTATCAATTAATCCGAAAACCGGCGAACCAGGAGGTATATGACAACCTCCTGAGCCTGGTTTCGATTATTGTACTTTAAACCGGAGTTTTTATAGTTCCTCCTCATAAACACGAACATAATCAATGATCAGGTTCTGAGGAAATACAGTAGATGCATTTGGCCAGCCAACATAATGACCACCAACTGCAAGATTTAAAATAATATAGAAAGGATGATCGTAAACCCAATTTCCGGGAAGATCACCAGGTTCTAAGGTATAATAGAGATCATCGTCTACATACCAATGAATAAAATCTTCGCCCCATTCTACGGCGAAGAGGTGAAATTCTGTATCAAATCGATCTCCTTCTAATTCGAAGGAATTTGATAATCCGCCACTACCTGAATATCCAGGACCATGGACAGTACCATGAATTTTGGCCACTTCCTGTCCGCGATATTCCATTATATCAATCTCTCCACATTGTGGCCAACTAACACTGGTAACATCTGCGCCAAGTAGCCAGAATGCTGGCCATAGTCCTGCTCCCCAGGGCATTTTCATGCTGGCTTCAAATCGTCCATAGGTTTGTTCAAATAATCCTTCTGTGGTAATACGGGCAGAAGTATATGCAGAACCCTGATATGATTCTTTCCGTGCTGTAATTACCAGATTTCCATTGCCATCAAGGGAGGCATTTTCTGGCCGACCTGTATCATATTCCAATTGAGCATTTCCCCAATCAGTGCCAATATCAAATCCCCATTTTGTTGGATCCGGCAACTCACCACCAGGTCCATCAAAATTATCTTCCCAGACCAATTCCCAATTAATTTCATCTTTGTCATCTTTAGCACAACTAATGAATAACGTACTGAAAAGTAAGATAATTAGTAGTAAAGTTATTTTATTTTTTTCATACATATCATTAGTCCTTATTTATATAGATAAATATTATCATACCATACATTAGTTAAGTTTGCAGTTGTAATTCCAATTTGAGCAACATCACTTCTTGTTATGTTATTTGAAACAACACCTCCTAAAGAAGTAATATCAAGATCTACTGAAACCCAGGATCCAGCTACTATTGCCGGAGTTGTTCCTGTATTAATATTGACTTCTAAAGCAGAAACCTCACCATTACCACCTGCAAAATCAACCAATTTAACATTGAAAACATCTCCTGTTAAGTCAGTATCATTTGTATAAAAGTCGAAATGAATATGTGTGAATGAAGATAAATCTTGTCTGTTGGTAGAAAAATCTATTCCATGGCAATCTACACCAGTGTTCTTTTTTAATGTGTTATTACCAACAATTGTAAGTTCCGTTGCTGCAGCACCGCCACACCAACCAGCATCAAAATTATCAGTTGTAATGTTAGCATATGCATCACTATAAATTGAAACCACATTGGCAGCATCTTTTGCAGGTGGTGTTGGAGCAGATGTAGATGGTCCTGTTACATCGTCACCACCACCACCGCCATTGCCATCACCATAGAGATAGAGATTGTCAATAAATGCTGTTCCTGTTGTTCCACCTTCAATGCTTCCCAACAGAACCTGAATTTGACCTAAATGAGCAGTTCCACTGAGTCCAGTAAAATCGGCTATAGCAAAATCATGCCCGATCCATGTACCTGCAGATTGTATTGTACTGCTTTCAAGTTCCATTTCAGAATCATCAACATTGGGATATTCATCTACATTGTCAGCACCAAAGTCCTGAAACTTAATCCCAAACTTATTTTCAATGGGTGTCCATACATCAACATGAATATGAGTGTAGGCTGATAAATCAACTGTTTCAGACAATCCAATGGCCTGAAAGTTTAAGTCTGTATATTTCTTTATATTGTTTCCGCCAATTTGGAAATCCTCAACACTTCCATCCCCCCAGCTTTCGGTGAAATTATTTGGAGTTGTATTGGTATATGCATCGCTAAACAACGAATATACATCTGCTGGATTTTGTGTTGGTTCATGAGCAGCTGTTGTTGGTTCTGTTGCATCACCACCGCCGCCACCGGACTCTTTGTAAAGATATAGATTATCAAACCAAACATCGCCATTGCCATCAAATTTCAATTGAATGACATCGGCCAAATCGACACTAGCAAATGCTGTTAAGGGAATATCTACACTTGACCAACCATTGGTAGGAACTGATATTGAATATGGAACTTCTACAGGTCCTGTACTAATTAAATAAATATCTAGTAATGTGGAATTCGCAGTCCAAACATCAATATGCAAAGAAGTCATTGCAGAAAAATCCTGGCTGCTTGCTAATTGAATTCCCTGAAAATTCAGTCCGGCTAATTTAATGGTTTCATTGCCACTAATAGGTACATTTGACAGTACTGTGGTTTGACCCCAATTTGGATAATCTGTTCCTTCTAAATTGGTATAGGCATCACTAAATATCGAAATTACATCTGCTTCATCAACAGTTGGATTAGGAGCAGCTGTTATTGGTTCTGTGGCATCACCACCGCCACCTCCATCTTTATAAAAATAAAGATTATCAAACCATACATCACCATTTCCATCAAATTTCAATTGAATGATATCAGTCAAGTCCACTCCGGAAAATGCGGACATTGGAATATCAATACTTGACCAACCATTAGTAGGAACTGTTATTGAATAGACAGCTTCTACAGGTCCTGTGCTAATCAAATAAATATCAAGCAAAGTGGAGTTAGCAGTCCATACATCAATATGTAAAGAAGTCATTGTTGCTAAATCCTGGCTACTTGCCAATTGAATTCCCTGAAAATTCAACCCTGCTAATTTGATGGTTTCATTTCCGTCTATGGGTACATTTGACAATACTGTGGTTTGTCCCCAATTCGGATAATCTGTTCCTTCTAAATTGGTATATGCATCACTAAATATTGAAATTACATCGGCTTCATCTGCAGTAGGGGCTGGTGCAGCTGTTGTTGGTTCTGTGGCATCTCCGCCTCCACCACCTTCGCCTTTATATAAATAGATATTATCTAAATAAAAACCAGATAAAGAAGTCGTACCCGCGTTTTCCAGAATAATTCTAAAGAAATTAGAATTAGTTGCCAGCCCTGCTATATCAATATCCACACTCACCCATTTTTGAGATTCTAGTGTAGAGCTTTCAATTGTATATGCAATTTC
>Ga0209692_10005592_pt1 | contig 10689 bp, 6 predicted proteins | sample tdDd472_FD_187129 | JGI IMG/M metagenome (GOLD analysis project Ga0209692, IMG submission 187129) | Marine sediment microbial communities from the Atlantic coast under amendment with organic carbon and nitrate - tdDd47.2 (SPAdes)... | ecosystem: Environmental > Aquatic > Marine > Coastal >...
CCCTATAAGGGCTTCTTTTGAAATAAATGCTTGTTGTTTCTTATCCAAAGTTGTATCGCGTATATAATCTATGAAGTTTTGAATGAAATAATCTCGTGGTGAACCAGAACCAGAAAACTCTATCTCACCTTCAGGATTAATGAGAAAATTCGTATCAATTCTTTCAATCTGATATTTCTTAGTATCCTTATTTCTCCATCCATGGTTATCGAGTATCACCCCCTTTATGTTGTGTTGCTTTAAAAATGCTTCTGTTTCGGCTTTATTACTTTGACTAAATGCAATTAATAATTCAAAGTCCTCCGATGGAAGTTCTTTCACCATCTTCTGATAAGCAAGAATATTTTTTTTATACCTGTCGTAATTAATTTCACAAAAACTTACCATAACCCATTTCCCTCTGTAATCGCTTAACGACACTTTTTTGCCATCCAATGTTTTTAAGGTAAAATCTGGTGCAAGTGAACCTTTTGACATATCAACACGGTTTTCGTAAATCCGCTGTAAGCTCTTAGCATATTCGGTTCCGTTGTACAATGCCTGAAAGTCGTTATAGATAGATTCATAGTTTGATTTATCCGTGGTTTTCATGCCTTCAAATACAAAATAGGCGAGGGTGTAATATTGGAGTTCATCCTTTAACAGCATCTTTGATAACATATAAGACTCTGGCGCAGGAGAATGTATATTTTCCTTATATCCATGAAGAATCAGCAGTTTTCTAAAGATGTAACTATCGATAAAATAACGAAAATCAAAAGATGCTGAAGAAGTATATTTTTCAAAATTAATCTCTGAGAACAGTAAAGAAAACATTTGTGGATTTACCTTTTTATTATTTTTCAGATAATAATAATAATAATAACTGATTAAACGTGAATACTCTGAAAAATAAGCACTGGTTTTTAAATGGTTAAAAGCCCATTCGCTTAATGAATCCTTCTCAGAATCAATAATAGCAAACTTCTTTTCAATATTATTAAGTGCTATTTCTAAAGCTCTTTCTGGGTCTAAATCAACAGGTATATTACTACGTCTACGACTTATTTTATTGTACAATTTAATTTTGAATGAGCCTTTTCCTGAGAACTGCATATGCTTATCTGAAGTAATTGTAAAATAGATACTGTCTCCAGGTTCTAATAATAAATTATTAAGTTGGTTAATATATTGCCCACTCTTGTAATCATGTGCAACTTCCATCTCCCTAGGTAGGTTTGTTTTTAAATAAAAGCGATTGTTGGCATCTTTATTTAAAGTGTGCTTAAATACATCCTTGTCAGGGAAATTATTCCAGATAAAGAATTTAATGGAATCAATCTGTACATCTGGCTCTACCTCGCCTGCTATTATTATACTTGAAGATGAATAAGGAGAATCTATTTTCTCAATTACAATATCGCCATGTTGTATATAATTAACGGGGTCGTCGCCTTCATTATATAAAATTGACTCACGCTTACTTTTTATCGTTTTTTTAAGAAGGAGAGAATTATAGCTATCAACTATTCCCCTACCTGATGTAATTGCACTTACAGGAAGCATGCGGGCAAGATCAGTGACCTGTATTGTATCGTGATTAATAATTTTTGAATGAAATTCAAGGTGAGTTTCTTTGTTGTTTACCTCTGATTTTATGTACGTTATTTCTGCTTTGGGACTGTATTTAGTGGCAATAATTATATCAGTCCATTTATCCAAATTCTTTTCAGGTAGCTTTTGAAAAATCGATTGAATTTTATCGTTAATATATTCTAATCTCATCGAAGACATTTCAAGTGCAAACTTTTTTTCAAGAATCCCCGTAATGTTTGCTTCCTTAAATATTTGCCTTTTAAATTCTTCAGAAATATCCACATTCGTAATAGCACCTGACGAACTCAGGCTAAATTTAATTTTCTTTCCAATAAGGTGCTTATCTATTTTTTCAAGCAGGTTATCTGGCATATCAAATCCTTGTGTATCAAAAACCCTCTTCCCTTGTTGCTGTTTTTTACGTTGAAATTTAAGATGTAACTGGTAATTATCCTTTGTTTTAGACAACACTCTAAAGGTTAACCATTCTTGAGATTCAGAAGTACTATCTGTAATAGCAGTCATCTTATAATGATACTCATCCCCTACCTTCAATTTGTATCGAAGAGGTTGCCTATTTGCCAACAGAGTAGTTGCAAATAAAAGAAGTGCAAAAATTGAGACTTTTGTTTTCATAATTTAAACAATTGTAATTAAAAAATTGAACTATCGAAACAAAAGTGTTATTTAACTTTTAATACTCTGAAGGTAAATGAGGGCTTGGTTATTCTGGTTTAGGATACGGTACAAAATATGATCAAATTATAAAAAAGCACTACTCTTTCTCCTTTAACATATCTGGATTATTCAAAATTGGCACTTTCCTATTACTCATTAATTAAACAACACAAAACAGGACTAAAAAACCCTATACCTTGCACCTGGTCTTTAATCCTGCTCTGTACCTTATATCCACTTAAAAGTTGAATTTACCGTTCGTATTTTTTGCTTCCGATTCAGGCACTATCTTTTCAATGGTATCCCAATGCTCTACCACTTTACCCTTCTCAATTCTGAAAATATCATAAAAGGCCACTTTCTCTTTCATAAAGATTCCTTCAGACACCGCCAATACAAAATTTCCTTCGCCAATAACAAGATGATTTTTTTCGTAAATCATTGGCATACCCGCTTCTGCTAAAGCAGCCAAAGCCTCCCCCAATCCAGCTAAGCCGTCTTTTACACCAGGATTATGTTGATCGTATTGTTCTGTTGAAATGTACTCAGTTATTTTATCAGGATCAGCACCAAGGAACACATCGTTCAATAGATTTTTCACAAGGCTTTTATTGGCCTCTGTCTTATCCAGATCTTTGATTTCTGTTGGTCCATCAAATTGAGTTCGTCCCGATGCGGTCTCGGCAACAATTTCCTGTAGATTATCCCAGTGTTCTACAATCAAACCATCTTCGAAACGAAAAATATCGATACCCGCCTTAGGGCCGAAGAAATCGTATTTAGTGTGGGCAACCACATAGTTACCGTCTTCAAAAAGGCGCTTCACCTCCACTTTTCCACCACCAGCTTCATTTAAAGCTCCTAATACTTCACCGAAACCCGCTAAACCATCGGCTACCGCCTGGTTATGTTGTATATATTTATTAGGGTTAATGTATGCTACGGGTTCTGTGGCTCCTGTTTCAATGCTTTCTAAAACCGCTTTTACTTTTTGTTTGTTTGATACTTCCATCTTTGCCTCGTCATTATCAGCCTCACACGAAGCGAATGAAGCCATAGTTAATACTGTAATAATGAATAATTTTTGCATTGCTTTTGTTTTTTTGTTACAGTGCAAAGATGAGGCAATAACGTAGGCGCATAAAGGTAAGTTTACGCCCTAATAGGGTAAATTAACGCCTAACAATAAAAAAGTATCTTAAAAGTGCTCTCTAAATTCCGACGGGGTTGAATCGGTATGTTTTCGGAAGTATTTAATAAAGTTAGTTGGTTCATTGTAGCCTAACTCATACGCAATCTCTTTTATCGATTGGTTACTGTGAACCAACAAGCGTTTTGCTTCGAGCAATATACGCTCGTCAATGATTTGTTTTGGCGTTTTATCTAACAAAGTCGTGGTGGCTTTGTGGAGTTGCTTTTCTGAAATACTCAATTCTGAAGCATATTTATTTACCGACCGTTCTTGGCTAAAGTTTTGCTCTAATAAATCCTTAAAAAGGATCAGGTAGTCAAGGTTAGCACAAGGCTTTAGTTCTTTAAAACCTTGTTTCCGCATTTCGCGTTCGGCCTGCAATAAAAAGACATGCAACATATTATGCAATATCTGAAATTGCGCATCATCCTTGATTCTTTGATATTCCGTTTCCATGGCATTCAGAATAATGCTTAAATCTGAATCTTGAGGATCAATATTAAACCTTGCGATATGATACAAATCGCTATATAAAATACTAGAGTGTAAAAATTGAATATCCTGGTTATTCTTACAGAAGAAACTATCGGTAAAAATAATCGCTTTCCCTTGGTAACTACCGTTTACATCATAAATATTAACCGAATTATGAGGTATAAAAATGACGGTATTATCCTTAATTGGTATCGGATTAAAATCTACATAATGTGTTCCTTTGCCTTTTTCAATCCATAGTACATGGTAGAATTGTGCCCTATGCGGAACCGTCATGATAGTCTTTTTGGCTTTCAGACTTTGGGCTATATCCAAAATCTCAAACTCAAGATTAAGATCTTCTCTAAACTGATATTTCCGGATGATGTCCTTCATCGTAGAGTGCAATAATACAACTATATCATTTCACCTTAAAAAACAAACACAATGTTCATTAATCAACGATGCGACGGTAATTAAATTCGCAGAACCCGTTCAACATTAGCTAAACCCCTAAGGGTTTATTAGCCATTGTTGATATAGGTAAATTATGTATAGGGAGATTACTTTATTTAAGCACTTTCGGCAATTAGATCTTCTTCACACGAACAGCATTCAATCCTTTCAAACCTTGCTCTAGCTCAAAACTAACCTTATCGTTTTCCTTTACTTCTTCCGTTAAGCCATTAACGTGTACAAAGTATTTATCCTGAGTTTCAAGCTCTATAATAAAACCAAAGCCTTTCGTATCATCGAAAAAATCAATTCTTCCCTTGCGTATTGGATCAACCTCTTCATATTCTCTTCTAGGAATACTAATTTCAATGCTTTTAGCATTGACTTTCTTCTTTTTTAAGGGATCTGGTGGTGTATCGGTGATATTTCCATATTCATCGACATAGGCAATCATGTCATCTAATTCAGAGCCTTTTGAATTTGCTTTACGCTCTTCTTGTTTTAATTGCTTATCCTGACGTTTCTTTAAACGTTTCTTCTCTTTTTCTTTCTTACTAAATGTCTGTTGCGATTTCGCCATTCTTGATTTTTATTATTTCACTATCTTTAAAGTGCAAAAGTAATAATTCCATCTTTATTTGCACATTAGTTTAAGAAGTTAATCTAACATTTTTAGAAATATGGGAAAATATTCGTTTAGAATCATGACTATGAAACTGCTTGGAAATGTTTTCAGCTTCCCTTTCTAAATGCCTATTAATAGTTTTTACTTACACATCCCAGAACAATATTGTCCTAAATAAATAGGTGCTTCGCCCAAACCAGACTTACTTTTTGTTCTTGATCACAAAAACTAAGGAAAAAAGATCAAGGCTGCTTTTTTAATAACTTTCTTATTTATCTCAAGCTTAAGTGCGGCCAGGTGATTTCCGAAGCAAGTTCGGAACTTCCCGGTCTTTCTAGAGCTTTCTATAAAACAAAAGCCATTTAAAAGAGAGGCCACAATGCATGACACTTAAAATAATCCCCCTTCAAAATAAATCACAGATAAACAACTCAACCTCAATCAAATATATGTGATTTTACAAATCACTTAGGACGCTTTTGATCCCAGAACTATAAAAACCCTTCTATATTATCTTATACACCTTGAAAAACATATTCTTTTTTTAAGATATTTGATTAGCAACACAAGCAGAAAGCGTTGAGTTAACAAACCATCTTACCCTACCCTTCCTAAGAAGAAAAAACAAGCCACCATTTATTTATGAGCGCGCATTAGGCGTTTTTCTTTATTTTTCACGAAGATCAATTTATACCTGCTTTTTTGGCTTTCGCGTTGCTCAATTTCAAATTTACCAGTGGACTTAATTAATGGTGTCAACTTCTGAAAGCCATAGTTTCTAGGATCAAAATTTGGTTGCTTCTTTTGCAATAGACTTCCCACATCTCCTAAAAAAGCCCACCCTTCATCGTCTGATAAGTCGTTAATAGTTGTTGCAATTAATTTGATTTCTTTGGACGTAATAGTATCGTAGGTTTCCTTGTCTACTTCTTTTTCATCTTCAGATTCTTTCTCTTTCGTTTTCGTTTTCAGAATCTCGATATATATAAACTTGTCGCAGGCCACGATAAACGGATTGGGTGTCTTTTTTTCTCCTATTCCAATGACTTGCATCCCGGCCTCTCTTAAGCGCGTTGCTAATCGGGTAAAATCGCTGTCGCTTGATACAATGCAGAAGCCATTTACTTTTTCGGAATACAGAATATCCATGGCATCAATAATCATAGCCGAATCGGTGGCATTCTTTCCACTTGTATACCCATACTGCTGGATGGGCGTAATGGCATTTTCTAAGAGTATATTTTTCCATTTCGACAAATTGGGCTTCGTCCAATCGCCATAGATACGTTTTATTGTGGGATTTCCATATTTGGCAATTTCTTCCATCATCTCTTTCACATAGGCCGATGGTATATTATCGCCATCAATTAATACGGCTAAGTTTATATTCATAGGTTTTTATTTAAAGTTAAAATTCATTTCCATCATCTTCTGTTGTTATTACAAGCCTCAAGGGAACCTGGCATCACTTATTTATCAATCATATTTACATCCCTCTATGGCTTCTATAAAATTACGCTTATTCATTTATAAAGCAAGTTATTGTGATATACTAAACTAAGAGAGCATGAGTTAGCGCGAAAGGATGTAAAAAAAACCATTTCATCTATAGATATACTCTATAGTAAAGAATGCCATAGTAGTTCGTTATATATTTCACATGTTAATTGAATTATTCTAGACATACGAATCCTCTCACAATGTATTTGAGGGATGAGAATAACACCCAAAAATATACAAATAACGCATTCAAAGCAGATAAGCAATACTGATGCCTTTTGAACCATCGCATTCCACGATAAATTCTATCTTTACATGTAGATAACATTAAAACCCATATCATGCTTAAACACATTATACCTACACTTTTAGTAGTGTTATTGGTGGCTTGCCAAACCGAGGAACAAGCCCTGCAAAAGGCCGAAACCGTAATTTCAACACAAGCTATGGTTGAATACGTCAAAGAGTTGGGCAGCGATGCCTACCAAGGGCGTAAACCATTTACAGAAGGAGAGCAACGCACCATTACTTATCTTCAAAAATGCTTTCAAGAAATTGGGCTTACTCCTGCCAATGGCGATAGCTACCTACAAGAAGTGCCGCTGGTTATGATACAACGAGAGATAAAAACACCGCTTAATATTACGATGCCCGACAATAGCACCACACCTTTGTTTAACTCCGATGATTTTGTAGCCTTCTCGCAGCGTATGGTGACTGATTTAGAACTTAAGGAATCGGACATGGTATTTGCCGGCTATGGCATTATAGCACCCGAGTACAATTGGAACGATTACGAAGGGCTTGATGTAAAAGGAAAAACAGTGGTGGTATTGGTTAATGATCCTGGTTTAGATTCTGGTCGTGATGATTTTTTTACAGGCAATGCCATGACTTACTATGGACGCTGGCGATACAAATACGAAGAGGCAGCACGCCAGGGAGCTGAAGCCATCTTTATTATTCATACAGATAAAGGTGCTGGTTACCCTTGGTCAGTAGTCGATAACTCAGCAGCCGTTGCCAAAGTCTACCCTGTGGTGGATAATAAATACATGAACAGATGCAAAATAGAAGGTTGGATACAATATGCCGATGCTACCGATCTGTTTGCTGCGATAGACATAGACTTAAAAGAACTAATAAAAAAAGCTGGTCAGCAAGATCATAAGGGCTTTAACATGAATACAAAAGCAAGTTTAGCGCTTCATAATTCATGGCAAAAAGATGTGTCGAACAATGTACTTGGCATGATCAAAGGCACTGACCTAGCTGATGAATATCTAATTTATTCAGCCCATTGGGATCACTTAGGTTTTGGAAAAGCTGCAAATGGTGATTCGATCTACAATGGTGCTGTTGATAATGGCACGTCACTGGCCTGGATGATGGAGATTGCTAAAGCTTTTAAAGCAATGCCTGAAGCACCACGTCGATCTGTATTATTTTTTGCTCCTACAGCAGAAGAATCGGGTTTAAATGGTTCAGGCTTTTATGCCGATCATCCGATTTACCCAATTAAAAAAACAGTCGCTAACATCAATAATGACCTGATGTTACCTTTTGGAAAATGCAAAGATGTGATGATAACAGGTTATGGCAAATCTGATTTGGATGATTTGATACGTGCTGAAGCTGAGAAAAAAGGCCGTTATATCCTACCCGATCCTAATGCACACACAGGTATGTATTATCGCTCCGACCATTTTAGCTTTGCCAGAGTTGGGGTTCCAGCCATTTTTGCACGTGGCAACAACGACCATTGGGACAAAGGAAAAGAATACATGAGTAAAAAGGAACACGAATGGATTAGTAACTGCTACCACAAACCTGATGATGAATATGAAGACTGGTGGGACTTAACTGGCGTTGAAGAAGATGCCAAATTATTATTCAGAGTGGGTTGGCAAATTGCCAATAGCGATACATATCCGCAGTGGAAAGCTGATTCGGAATTTAAAGCAACCCGGGACAAGCAGTTTGAATAAAAAAATAAATAGAACGGTTCTTATTACAATGTGTAAAAGAACCGTTCCTAAAAATCTTATAAGCCTAAAACAGCTTTCTCTGGATCAAATCCACCGGCTAATAGCTTGGCCGGATCTTCAATCATTTCTTTAACTTTCACCAAAAAGCCAACCGAATCTTTACCATCAATAATACGGTGATCGTAAGATAAAGCCAGGTACATAATTGGGCGAATCTCGACTTTACCATTAACAGCAACCGGTCGCTCAACAATATTATGCATGCCCATAATAGCCGATTGTGGTGGGTTGATAATTGGCGTACTCAACATAGAGCCAAATACACCACCATTTGTCACAGTAAAGGTCCCTCCTGTCATTTCTTCTAAGCCAATTTTACCTTTACGTGCCTTCTCAGCTAAATTCTTTAACTCCGATTCAATACCATCAAGGCTTAATGTTTCGATATTACGGATAACAGGCACCATAAGTCCTTTAGGCGTTTGCACAGCCACAGAAACATCATGATACTCAGGCATCACAATTTCTTCCCCATCAATCATGGCATTCACCATAGGATGATGCTTAAGCGCTAACGAAGCCGCCTTTATAAAAAAGGACATAAAACCCAGTTTCACACCATGTTTATCAATAAATTTAGCCTGGTACTTTTTACGCAATTGCATTACAGCCGACATATCCACCTCGTTAAAAGTGGTTAGCATGGCTGTTTCATTCTTTACAGCTACTAGGCGTTGACTTAACTTCTTACGCAGGGTTGTCATTTTCTGCCGCTCTTGTTCCCGACTCGCGTTAGCATCCATAAAAGCAGAAGCCACTGCAGGTAAAGAGGCAGCTACTTCAGGCATATCTTTCACCAACTCTACTTCTTTGCTCGACAAACGCTTTAAGCCATTGATAACCTGATCAGCAGTCATTCCAGCTTCTTCCATCATCTTTTTGGCTAAAGGCGACACCTTAGCATTGGGATAAGCAGATGGAGAATCATCATTACTCTGCTCTTTAGGTTCTGTAGAAGCATTAGAATCTTCTACTTTCTCTTCAATCACATCCTCAGTTTTCTCTTTTGAAGCAGTTGGTGCTTCTCCCGCAAATTCGGTATCTACCGAACAAGCCACAGCTCCCACTTTAACAGTCTCACCTCCATCAACTAATAACTTTATTTTACCTGCTGCTGTTGCCAAAAGAGATAATGTCGCTTTATCAGACTCTATTTCGGCAATTTCCTGATCTTTTTCTACAATATCACCATCCGAAACTAACCAGCTGGCCAATTCTACTTCAGCGATGGATTCACCAGGTGTAGGAACTATAATTTCAACTATCATATTAAATTCATTTTAAGTCCGAGGTCCAAAGTTCAAGCTCCGGCACTTCTGACTACTTACTGTTACCATTTATATTAGATTGAAAAACGTGGAGTTTCTTCAAAGTACATATGCTGCTTTAAAATTTCAGTTCTCGATTTACCCTCAACACATTGTAATCCACAATACTTCAACTTACGATCGCAATGACAAGGTTTAAACACCTTGTTCACAATCTCAGTCTGACCAACAACATGTAAACCATTCAAGCCGGTTGCGGGGCTACCACTTGCCAATCGTGCAACAGGAATTATATCTACTTCTGGCATCTTACTACGTATGTAATTCCATGCTCCCATATTCTCAGGCTCTTCCTGAACCCACAAATGCAATAGAGCATTATTGTATTTATTCAGAATAGCATCGATCTGCTCTTTGGGGAACGGATGCATTTGTTCTAATCGTACCAAAGCCACATCTCTCGCATTCAACTCTTCCTTTCGTGCTAATAAATCATAGTAGATTTTCCCTGTACAAAAGACAACACGTTTAACATCTTCCACATCAACATTTGTATCGTCAATCACCTCTTGAAAACCACCTTGCTCAAAATCGCTCAACGGCGATACGCATTTTGGATAACGCAATAAGCTTTTAGGCGTAAATACGATAAGAGGAACTCTGAACGCACGCTTCAATTGGCGACGCAATACATGAAAATAGTTAGCTGGTGTGGTGCAATTAACAACCTGCATGTTATTACGGGCGGCTAATGACAAAAATCGCTCCACACGTGCACTTGAATGCTCTGGTCCCTGTCCTTCAAAACCATGTGGTAATAGTAGAACCAAACCATTCATTAAACCCCATTTTTCTTCGGCTGATGATATGTAT
>Ga0209692_10005593_pt1 | contig 10687 bp, 5 predicted proteins | sample tdDd472_FD_187129 | JGI IMG/M metagenome (GOLD analysis project Ga0209692, IMG submission 187129) | Marine sediment microbial communities from the Atlantic coast under amendment with organic carbon and nitrate - tdDd47.2 (SPAdes)... | ecosystem: Environmental > Aquatic > Marine > Coastal >...
AAATTTAGGAGGTTCTACGCGCTGATCTTCCAGCAGGTTCTTTTGGTCTTGGGCATTCAAGCCAAGCGTAATAATACACATTCCAATAATAAACAACATCTTTTTCATGGCTTGTAGTTTAAAGGTGAATACTGTTATCGCTATCAAAAACGTGCTTTTATTAAGCGATAATGTGATGGTGTAAAGTAAACGCCTTATGGGTTCTTACACTTATTAAAGAGGTTGCATACTATATGATTTATGAGGAAATAGACGGTTAATTAGGGCAAATATGTTGCATGCGAGGTAGGCATGTTGAATTTTTTGATGTACACTTCTAATAATACATGTTTTTACTACCGTAGTAATCGCAAATTTAATGGTGTGAATTTATTTGGATAAGGCTGGTAAATTCATTTTTAGTAAGAGTGCATTGTAACGCGGATCGTTACGAATAGACTCTGTGCAGGTGTAAAAGTTAATGTAGGTGATGGGGTAAGATTTATCTTCTATCGCTTCATTAAGTAATTTAAAGGCCTGGTCGGTATAGCCCAAATAGGCGGCCATCATTCCATGGAAGCACGGATTAACTTTGGTTTCCTTCGAGCGTGCTTCCAGTTCGTTCCAATAAACCAAAGCTTGGTCTCTTTCGTTACACTTCATATGGCAATAACCACGTAATGTCTTCCAGTAGACTCCTTGTGATGGGAGTTTTACAATATATTCAAGAGCTTTCCGATAGTCTCGTTTTTTAATTTCTATTAAGCCCAGAGTGTAATTGCCATAAACGGTATTTTCATTTAAGCTCAAGGCCTTTTTAGCCCAAATTTCTGCTTGGTCATAATTCTGGTAATGAAAATACAAGGCTGCTAACCAAGAGTTGTAGGATGCTGATAGGGGTTCAATAATGGCCGCTTGTTTAGCATGGTAAAGGCAATCCTCCTTATTGTTAAAAAGGATATGATACCAGGCAAAATGGGCATGAGCAGTTGCATTGTTTGGAGTATTGGCAATTGCTTGTTCAAAGGCTTTCTTCGTTTCAGGCCAGCTCCAGTCTTGGTATAGTAATAGTATGGCCAGGGCGGTATGGGCTTCGTCAATGGTTGGATCAAGCTTTATGGCTTTATCGGCGGCATTTTTAGCACGTATAAATGATTCTCGTGAATTAAGCTGGCCATGGCCCAATGTTGAATAGCCCAGCGCTAATCCGGCATAGGCAAATGGATCGCCCGGATCTTTGTCGATGGCTTGCTGTAAGTAGTTTATGCCAGTTTCAAAAGAGGCCATGGTGCCTTTGTTAAGATAATACATGCCTCGTAGATAGGCTTTGTAGGTTTCAGGATTTACGGAGCGCGTGCGCTCAATTTGTTGCTTTTCTTCCTTGGTCAGTTTGATGTTAATTTCTTCTGCAATTTCTTTTACGATGGTTGATTGTACCTTTAATACATTAGAGATGTCATCATAATATTCATTTGATAGGATGTGCCGTTCTTTTGGATAAACATCAATCAATTGGATTAAGATACGTATGCTATCTCCCGATGAAATGATTGATCCTTCAACTATGGTTTCTATCCCAAGTTCTTTGGCAATGTCCTTCATTAACAAGTCTTTCTCTTTGTAACGTAGGGTTGAAGTGCGGGATATAACTCGTAATGAGGATATCTGTCCCAGTTCTCCAATAAGGGCATCGTGTATGCCATCTACAAAATAATCGTTAGCCGTATCGCCGGTTAGATTATGAAGGGGAAGCACAGCAATAGAGTTTTCTCCTGTGCTGGTGCTTGTGATAAAAGTATAATACCCCATGCTTGATAAAATGATGATAGATAGGATAAAGGACAGTTTCTTTTTTAAAGCCTTGCTTTTATGTTTTTGCTTGTGGTTTTTATTGGTTTTAAGATTGGGGACGGCTATTTGAGAGTTCAGTATAGCTTCTTTTTTAAGTTCTCCAGGTGAAATATGAAAGTGTTTTTTAAAGACTTTGTTGAAGTAGCTAGGGCTTTTAAAGCCTACTTTATACGCGGTTTCTGAAACGGTAGATGCATCATGTTCCAATAATGATTTGGCATTATTAAGCCTAATATTGGTAATGTGTTCGCTGGCGCTTATACCCGTTAGCTTAATTAGCTTTCGGTGTAGCATCGATCGGCTTAAGCCAATTTCACTGGCTAAATCTTCAACCGAGAAATGCTCGTTGTCAAGATTGCTTTCGATAATTTGTTGCACTCTTGTAAGAAACAAATCATCCATTGAAGGTTGCGTTTCCATTGTGTGGCTTAATTATGTATTTTAATTAGTTAATAGTTTTATTGGCAAAGATACGACGATGAGTAGGCGGATGACAATACTTCTGGGTAGGTAATGAATTTTAAAAAAGGATACGGCTTGATATATTGATTGTTGCAGTGGATATTATCTGGTGTTGTAATCGAGTAGTTTTTTATATTCTTAACTTTTTTAACAACTCATCTTCTTTTATTCAGCTTATCTTTGAGCCTTAAAATTTGAAGCCCATGATTAAGATGATTGTGTCCGATATGGACGGAACCTTATTGAATTCTCATAAACAATTACCGAATGATTTTACCGAAGTTTTTCAGATGATGAAAGATGCAGGTATTCAGTTTGTGGTAGCCAGTGGTCGTCAGTATTACACTTTAGTTGATGAGTTCACACATCTTAAGCACAACTTTGCTTTTGCTGCCGAAAATGGGGGCTTTATTAATTGGCAAGGTCAATCTAAAGTGTTAAATCCGATAAAAATGAGTGAAGCTGCCAAAGTAATTGAGGCGGTTAGAACGATGAAAGGGGCAAATATAGTTTTGTGTGGCAAGCATGGTGCCTATGTTGAAGATACCAGCTCAGAGGATTTTATGGGCGAATTGGCCAAGTATTACGTCAAACATACCGTTGTAGATGATTTACTAAGCGTGGATGATGAGATATTAAAGATTGCCATAAATGATTTTAATACCTTAGAGTCATCAACTTATCCAATGGTTCAGGAGCAATTTAATTCATTTTTGCAGCTTAGTGCATCTAGTCCTATTTGGTTAGATGTAATGTCGAAAGGGGTTAATAAAGGTGTAGCCATTTCATTTCTTCAGGAGAAATATGGCGTATTACCAAGCGAAACAATGGTATTTGGCGATTACCTCAATGATTATGAAATGTTGCAAAAAGGCGACTATAGTTATGCTATGGCTAATGCACACCCCGAAATTAAGAAGATTGCCCGCTACCTTGCAGCAAGTAATGATGAAAGTGGCGTGACAAGAATAATTCGTGAAGCTCTGCAGGTCTTATGCGATAAATAAGCCCGCACTATCTGTACAAGCAATAAATACCTCCCTTCTTGAACATTTGTTCTACCTGTTTTGAGTTGTTGCCATTAATTTTGTGATTAATGATAATTAAAACTCAAAAACGTATGAAGTTATTTTACTTGTTGGGCTTTGTATGCATTCTAGGTCAAAGCCTGCATGCTCAAAATGATAAAAAGCAAGGTGCCGTTACTTATAAAACATTATATAATGGTACGGAACGGACCGATATGCCTGCTTTGTATTTACAATATGCAGCAAACACCTCAAAGGTATGGCGTGAGGCGCCCGATGTAGAAAAACTTATTCCAGGGTATGCCCACGAGGCCAATTATATCGATTACAACAATGGCCAAATAATTTCTGTAGTTTCTTTTGATGATGGTGATGTGTTTCATGCCTTAAGTGGTATGTCGGATCTGCCTGAGGTCGAGTTTAAGAAAGAGACCAGAGAAATTAAAGGCTACACCTGTAAATTAGCTAAAACAGTTATTAATTCTAACCATATCGAAATTTGGTATACCGAGGCAGCGGGTATCAAAGGTACGCCACAACCCAGACTCGGTAGTGTTCCGGGTTTAGTGCTTAGTATTGTGCGTAATGGCAACAGTGAGACTTTAGCTGATGAAATAAATATTAGTAGAAAAAAAGCTAAAAGTGGTTTAATTCCGGATGCTCTGGGTGTTGAAGTGGATAGAAATGCACTTGGTGATATTAAACGCGAGAAAATGATCATCTGTACCCGGGTATTTGATGATGCCCAAATCTGTTGGGGAAAAGAAAAAATGGATGTTAATGCACCTGTTTTGGATACCCTCTATCATTTTGCAGGTGGTACCCTTATCGTTAAAAAAGTTAAGCTGCCTAAAACACCGGACCATTATTCACTTTTTGCCGAGATAAAACAATACAGTAATGGTGATGCTTATGATCGGACGGGTTCTGTTTTTGTAATTCCAACAACTAAAGAACAGTCTTTTTGGGATGGTCTGCAAAATGGCGTTGGTACTTTGCCGATATATTACGATGCTGATAGCCTGAAATACCAGGGCGTGACGGTAACCGAAAATTATGATCCAGTGGTTGAGTTGGTTCGCTTCTTTACAACTTTTGGTGTTAATCATTTTAACGATAGGGTTAAGATTAAAGATTTGGAATGGGAAGATCATTCGCTTTACAAGCAAGATGTGTCGGAATTAAAACCTTATCTGGAAGGTGAAGTATTAATAGGTGCTTTTATTGGTAATTACGATCGTGGAGGGCATAAACTCACGCTTGATATAAAGGCTTATCCGGGTAGTTTTGATTGGGAAGAAGATTCAGGTAAGCGATACTATATGCAGCCTCTTTTTAATACCTGCAATGTTATGGAGATGGGAGGTCAGCGTTATGGTACCATGTTTAAAAACGATAGTTTAACCTTACAGTTTGATGTGCCGGAAGGAGTTAAGAATATGAAGTTTCGTTATATCACCACCGGCCATGGTGGCTGGGGCGGCGGCGATGAGTTTAATCCTAAGCAGAATGAAATATTTATGGATGGAGAACGGGTATTTACCTTTACACCTTGGCGTACCGATTGCGCTGCTTATCGGAAGCATAATCCGGTGTCAGGTAATTTCTGGAATGGGATATCATCATCTGATCTAAGTAGAAGTGGATGGTGCCCTGGTATGGCCACTAATCCAGAGTATTTCGAATTACCCGATTTAAAAGCTGGACATCATGAGTTAAAAGTGGCAATACCATTAGGCAAACCTGCTGGTACAAGTTTTAGTGCCTGGAGTATTTCAGGTATCTTAATTGGGGAATATGAATAATTGAATTGTACTTATTTTGAAGGGAGCTGGTGCAGTATGTATCGGCTTTTTTTTTGGCTTGAATTTAACGAATAGCCTTAAAAAAAAAGGAGGACAGATACGTTTATCTGTCCTTACCCTTAAATCAGCTAACTAAATCCAAGTTTTTATGAAAAAATCCAATACAAAGATGGTGGTTTTTTTGGGGTGAGCAACATGAAAAGTGTTAAAAAATTGTAAATACATCATTAAATTTGGGGGTGTATTCAATTAAAATCATTTAAAACAGGATTTAGATGTTTATAAATAGGGGTACATATTAAATAAAGCGTAAAAAAAATGTTTGACTTGTCTTTTTAAGGGGGGTGAAGTCGTGATCTGTTTTTTTTAATTCGATATTTTAAGTAAAAATATGGGGTTGGTGATGAAATGTAGTATTTCTTCAGTTCTTGCTTTTAAATTGAAAGTCGAGCAAGTCTTTTGTGTAAAAGGTGAATCCTGATGTGAAACAAAAATGCACAGATGCCCAATCCTACAGGAAAACCTAACCAGATACCAATTTCTGCATAGCCTCCCACAAATGCTGCCCAGTAACTAAAAGGAATGGCAATTAAAAAGTAGGATATGAAGGTTAGTAGGCCAGGTATAGTAGCATCGGCCATGCCGCGTAATATACTTGAGTAAATAATTTGAACGGCATCAAAAATCTGAAAGATAACTAAGATAACGATCATCTGTGAGGCGAGTGCAATTACTTCTTTATCATCGGTAAACAGTTGTGGTAATATATGGCGGAGGGCAATAAATACACTTGAAATTATAAATACCATAATAATTGCAATCTGGACTGAGGCTTGTGAGGCATTTTTGATGAGCGATGGGACCTGACGAGCTGAAAACTGACTGATACGTATAGTGGTACTCACACCAATGCCTTGGTATAGCATAAAGCCAAATGTAGATAGGCTGATTACGATTTGGTGCGCTGCCAAGCCCGTTTCACTAATCCATCCCATCATTATTCCTGCTAAAATAAAAGCTGAAGCTTCGGATAGGATGTGCAAGCCCATAGGTAAGCCGAGCTTAACAATTTTTGTACATGATCTGCTGATTTGTCTGAAATTTATTTGATAAATCGTAGCCTTTAGTTGGGCTGTTTTATTGATTATTAAGAGCATGCATATCGCCATAAAGAGGCGTGAAAAGAGCGTAGACCAACCTGCGCCAGCTAATCCTAACTCAGGAGCGCCGAATTTACCAAATATTAACAGATAGTTGCCTATTATATTAATGATGTTGGCCCCAATCGTAATACGCATGGCTAATTTGGTGTTTGAAAGGCCTTCAGCTACTTGTTTTCCGCTTAAAAATAACATAAGTGGAATAATGGATGAAGCGATAATACTAAAATAATTCTGCGACTGCAGCAATATATTGTCTGGTTGTTGCATTTGAGGCATAGCAAAATAGAGTACAACGCAACTGCCTGTAAGTAAGAGTGCCAGAAGGCTATTGGCTAGTAGAGCACCATGTTTTAATGAAGCCAGTTCATGTTTGTGGTCTGAATCATTGGCTTTCCCAACCAATGGGGTTATGGCCATAGCAAATCCCATCCCAAAGATTAAAGGGAGTGAGAATAAGGTATTGGCAAAGGCTGCTGCAGCTAGTTCTGTTTTTCCCAATTGACCAATCATCATATTGTCGGCAATGCCTACTGTTATTTGACCTATTTGTGCGATAATTACAGGGATAGCCAGCTTGCGCGTGGCAGCATAATGAGGTCGGTACAAACGCCAATATCGTTTCATATTACAAGTTTTTTTAATATAAAGTTTAATTGGGCGAGACCTTGCCCTTTAAAACATCAGCAATGCATATGGTTTGCCAATCGATGTTGCAAACTTCAAGGTGAGAAGTTATATGCTATTGTTTGTAATGCTTTAAAGTCGCCAATAAGATGCGACAAAAGTAGAGTTTTTTTCTGTTAATCGGCGTTAAAAAAATATGATGAAGTTTAATCTTAAGCCTCTGTTTAATCAGACGAATTCCTCGAGGCTTGCCTCGTGGGTTTTATAGTTCTCCCCTGTTTTTTTCAGGGGAGATGTCCGATTTTTTATCGGATAGAAGGGTAAATAAAGAAAATCCGGTTTTTAGCGGAGCTGAAATAAAGTTGGCGAAATACCTCTGGGCTTGCCCTGGGGATAGTCAACTTTAAGGATTTTCTTTATTATAGCTATTTAAGATATTAGTCATTTTTTGAGCAGAGTCATCTAAACCACCTGGACGATTACGCACAAGCCATAAGGTCCGATGATTCTCTATTAGCTGAATGAGTTCCTGACGTAATTGTTGTTTTTGGTTTTCGTCAATGCTTTTAAAATAACCATCGCTGGTCAATAGTTTGGCTTTGGCTAAATTACAAGCGTGCAGTGCAAGTTGGCTGGCCTGTTTTAACTCTGCTAGTACAATTTCAGAATCCGTACAATTGAGTTGAGCCGCTTCTAATCGCTTCATTGCTGTTTCGATATAGGTGATGGTTTGTTCAGTTTTGACTAAGCTCACTTGTTTTAGCCAGCGGTCTGTTTTTATCGATTTACGGTTTCTTTTTAAGAGCTGATGAAAGATGTTACTGTTATCTGTGAGTGCATCCATTTTTAAATAGGCATTTCCTAAATTCACAATGACTTCTCCAATTGTGCCTGTAGTGTCATTGTACACTTGCTGCGATACATGTTGGGCAATATTTATGTTTTGATTGTTGTCTACATTCCAGCTTAAGGCAGCACCGTACAAAATGCCTGGATAACATACTGAGAGTGGTTGCCAGTGTCCCTGATCGCCCCAGTTGGTATTAAGATAACCTTTGGCACCAAATTGCTTGCCATTGCTGGCTGCGTTTTTGAGGTTGGCAAAGCCATTAGTGTTACGGCCTATGATGGTATTCCATGTTGATGTGCCGGGGCATACGTAATAGGGGAGGCCTGCTTTTTTGAATTTAGGGCAGTGTTTATTGAATGGGTAGTTGGCTTCATAACCCCATATTAAGGCCACCATATCTTTGGGGAGTTCTGCTATTAATTCTGGATAATGTAAAATTATATCGCCCCAGAACTGGGTGGTTTTGTTGTGCTTATTCACTTCTTTGTTAAGTTGTAATACAAAATCAAGGTAAACACGACCCTTGCCAATTGAATTGCACAAAGCTTTCGACTTCCCTACACCCAACTCAACTGTTTCGTCACAACCAATATTGAAGTATTGACTTGAGAAATTCGGGAGTAATTCATTATAAAGTTCTTGCATCAACTCCAATGAACCGGGTTCGACTGGGCTTAAACTTGTACGCGACATCATGCCCCAGATGGTTTTTCCTGGCTTGGGTAGTTCAGCCAAATGCTCATATGCCTCGTGCTTGAGCCAGCGTCGCATGTGTCCAAAGGAATTCTGATTGGGTACTAAGTCAATAAAGTGTGCCTGGCAGTAAATATCCAGCTTTTGGATCTCCTGGGCTGTCATCGGGCTCGATTTTTCCCATACTGTTTTGTGGTTTTTATAGGCAAAAGTATGTTCGGTATACAATTGTATTTCATTGGTTTTCCATTCGGCCAGTTGGTCAATAATAGCATAGAGTGCTTGCATTGTAGGTACTTTATCTCTACTGATGTCCAACATAATTCCCCTGCGCTCAAAGTCAGGTTCGTCATAAATATCTAAACAAGGCCAATAGCCTTCGTGAATGGCAAACTTGCCTATCTGTTGTAAGGTGAGTAGTCCATAATATAATCCCACTTCGCTTCCTCCGATAAGCGTAATTTTCGTTTTGGTTATTTTGAGCTGATAAGCTTGTTCGCCTATTTCAGCCTTGATTTTAGTATTTAATACATGATTTTCAAAACCAACATTAAGTGGACTTATTTGGGCTTTAATATTTGTAATTGTAAAGGCATGTAATATTTCAAGCAGGGGTTTGTTGTATTGTGGTGCAAGACTATTGAGGGCTATTTTAATTGTATTACTTGATAATTGCCCCTCTTTAATGATAAGCTGCTTAGGTGCTGGAAGCAGATAGTCGCTTAGGTTGGCCCCAATTAGTTTTGTGGAGATAAGTAATAGAAAGAGAATAAATAGCTTACGCATAACTTATTTATATAATAGTTGGTGTCGAAATTAGCAATTCTCAATGTTTTTGCAATGTCTCGTTAAGGGTATTGTATTATCAGCTTTATTTATATCGTATTCTATTTGTGTAAAAATGTTAAAATACTAGTTTTGTGCTCACGCGAATCTGATTAAATCGATAAAATATTTGCTATGTGGACGTTTATAAGTTCTATTGTTGCTCTTGTACTTGGTTTTGTTTTCTACGGTAAGTTTGTCGAGCGGTTTTTTGGAGCTGATGATTCGCGCTCAACACCTGCTGTTAATAAAGCTGATGGTGTTGATTTTACACCAATGCCTACCTGGAAAGTATTCACCATTCAGTTTTTAAACATTGCTGGTTTAGGACCTATATTTGGTGCTGTACTGGGTGCAATGTACGGCCCAATGGCATACCTTTGGATTGTGCTCGGATGTATCTTTATGGGAGCTACCCATGATTATTTTTCTGGTATGTTATCCATTCGACATGGCGGTGCCAGTATTCCTGAAATTGTAGGAAAATATCTAGGTGTCGGCTTTCAGAATTTCCTTCGTATTTTTACGCTTTTGCTTTTAATTTTTGTGGGCGTTGCTTTTGTATCCGGACCGGCAGGTTTGTTGGCCAATTTAACCGGAGGTGGTTTAAGTATTTGGTTGTATGTTATTTTTGCGTATTATCTGGTTGCAACATTACTTCCTATTAATAAAATTATTGGGAGAATTTATCCTGTGTTTGGCGCCGCCTTAATAATTATGGCCTTAGCAATTGGTGGAGCTATGTTATTGGGTAATATTAATGGTTCACTTGTCATGCCTGAGTTGTCAATCAGTAGTTTTGCTAACTGGCATCATCACCCTGGCGAGAATATCCTTTTCCCCATGATGTTCATTGTAATATCGTGTGGTGCTTTAAGTGGATTTCACTCAACGCAAGCACCAATGATGGCGCGAACCATTAAAAAAGAGAGTTATGGACGATATGTATTTTACGGAGCCATGATTGCTGAAGGTATTGTGGCTATTATTTGGGCTACAGCAGCCATGACATTCTTTAATGGTGCGACAGGCTTAAATAGTGCCATGCAGTTAGACGGTCATAATCCGGCTTGGGTGGTTAATGAAATAAGTGTGGCTTGGTTAGGAAGTGTAGGAGCTATCTTTGCAATAATTGGTGTGATCGCCTGTCCGATAACAACTGGCGATACGGCATTTAGAAGTGCTAGATTAACGATTGCGGATGTTTTTAACTACGATCAGTCATCGATAAAAAAGCGTTTACTGATTAGTATTCCGTTGTTCGGGGTAGGTTTTTTGTTGTCGCAATTGGAGTTTACGACCATTTGGAAATACCTCGGTTTATCGAACCAAATACTTGCTGTAGTGGTTTTATGGACAGGAGCGATGTATTTGGCTAAACAAGAGAAATCGCATTGGATGCTGTCA
>Ga0209692_10005595_pt1 | contig 10685 bp, 8 predicted proteins | sample tdDd472_FD_187129 | JGI IMG/M metagenome (GOLD analysis project Ga0209692, IMG submission 187129) | Marine sediment microbial communities from the Atlantic coast under amendment with organic carbon and nitrate - tdDd47.2 (SPAdes)... | ecosystem: Environmental > Aquatic > Marine > Coastal >...
TGATGGTGGCCAGCCCGTCACGGGCCTTCAAGCCGGGAATCGGAATTCCCGCCTTCTCCAGGGCCACGGCGCCAGGTAAGAGCTCACCCTGGTAGTAGGCCTGTCCCTCGCCCATCATCAACAGCGCGATCTGGGACATGGGGGCCAGGTCGCCACAGGCACCCACGGACCCTTTCTGGCAGACGAACGGCGTCACGCCCTTGTTGAGCATGTCCACCAGGGTCTGGGTGATCTCCGGCCGGCAACCACTGTGACCGTGGGCATGAACATTGATCCGACCGATCATGGCCCCGCGCACATACTCCAGCGGCGCCGGGTCGCCGATGCCGGCGGCGTGGTTGTAGATCAGGTACTTCTGGAATTCCTGGGTCTGATCCTCATCGAGGACCACGTTCACCAGCTCGCCGATTCCGGTGTTCACGCCATACATGATCTCCTTCTGCTCGATCTTCTTCTCGAGCAGGGCCCGGCAGGTCTTGATGCGTTCCAGGGCCTGGGGGGCCAGCTCCACCTTCTCGTCATGGCGGGCAATGCGTACGACCTTTTCACAGGTCAATCCGGATCCGTCGAGCACGATGGTCATGGTCTGGTCTCCTTGCGATGACGTCGATATCCAGGGTCCAGTGTTGCAAGACTTCAATTGTGGCCATCGACACCGGCCCGCACAACCCAAATCTCCGCAGCCTGGACCTTCCCACATTCCCGTCGAGGCCCTAGTATGTCTCGAACCTTGTCCTGACGCGACCGCCACTCAAATGGAGCCTTCTATGGCCATCAACCAAGATGGTGAACAACCAACCCATGATTGGCGCCGATGGGCGGCCGGAACCGTGGCTTTCCTGGTGGGGGCCTGGCTTGTTCGGCAGTATTACGGCGATTTCGAGACCTGGCTGCAAGACCTGGGCGATTGGGCGCCCCTGGTCTTCATCGGAGTTCATGCGGTCACGGTCTCTGTGCTGATGCCGGTATCAGCCCTGGGATTCCTGGCTGGGGCCAGCTTCGGCGTGGTCAAGGGAACCCTGATCCTCCTGCTGGCAGGGTTGGTCACCGCCAGCTTGATGTACTGGCTCGGCCGGGGAGTTCTTTCTGAACGGGTGCTAATGTACAGCGCCGAGCGGCCCAAGCTGGCGCGTTTCCTGAAGCTGGTGGACCATGACTCGGTCCGGATCATGGTTCTGCTCCGGTTTTCCCCCCTTCATTTCGGGGTCTTGAATTTCCTCATGGGCGCGAGCCGGGTTCGTTTCCTACCTTATCTCGCCACGACCTGCTGCTTGCTGCCCAGTGCCTTGCTGCAAGCCTATGCAGGACATACTGCCAGGGTCCTTGGCCAGCAAGCCATGGCCGGGGGAGAGTTCGACACCTGGAAACTGATCCTGGCTGGGACAGGATTGGTGGTGGTGATCATCTTGACCGTGGTGCTGGGACGTCTGGCCCGAAAGGCTCTCGAGGCGACCGACGAGGAAGCGACATGACCAACGACGACTCCAAGATCATTCCCTTTCCCGGTCAAGAGCCCGAGGGCTCGCTGGTTCTGCATGTCGAGCTTGTCATGGCTCCCTACCCCGTCTGGCGCCGAATCAGGGTGAGTGATCGGGCGACGTTCTGGGACCTGCATGTGGCCATTCAGGATTCCATGGGCTGGAGTCATCGCCATCGGCATCTGTTCACGGCCGACCATCCCCTTGACGGTCAGCGTATTCGACTGGGAATTCCCGAGTCGACGACCTTTCATGGGCGTGATGCCGTGATGCCCGGCTGGCATGTCCGGATCCTTGAGATTGCTCGACTCCACCATCCGCCGTTCCTCTACACCTATCACCTGGGCGAGGAGTGGCAACACGAAGTGAGCCTGGAATCCGTGGAACCGGCACCGGCCAGGGAGATCTCCCCGGCCTGTCTCGATGGCTCCGGAACCTGTCCTCCAGAAGGTGCAGGTGGACCTCAGGCCTTTTCGGCGCTCTGGCGGGATAATGACAATACCATGCCTCCGGAGTTCCAGTCCGATCCCTTCGAGTGTGAAGATGTGATGTTCTGCGACGCCGGCCAGCTGCTTCGAGATCTGCACGATCAAGAATAGGACTCAGCGTTTCTTCTTCCGCCGCCTGATCGACTCACGAGGGGGACGCTCGGTTCTCACTCGTCGTTTCACCTGTTTGGTCGAGGTGGTCTTCGTGGCCAGGGACCCGGCAGGGAGATCCGGTAGTGTTCCTCGATTCATGCTGAGCAGCATCTCTTCGAGGCCGGCCAGGATGGGCGGCAACTCGGCACACCAGTTCTCCAGTACATCGGGATCACTGATCAGGGAACCGAGTTCGGTCAAAGGGGGATCGAGGTCGAGCTTGGCATAGGTCCAGATCCCCACTCCCCAGTGGCGAATCAAAGCATCAGCCGCAGCGATCAGGCGCCCGCCGGCAGAGGGGATCTGCTCATGGTGCTGAGCCACCGCTTCGATCACGCTGAAGGGCATCGACCAGGCCGCGGTCACGGCGGCCGAGATGACGGCATGGTCCCGTCCACCGTTCAGGATCTCTTCCTGAATGGTGACATGGCGGGGTCCGCCGGCTCGCGGCAAGAGCGGATCCAGGAGAATCTTGCCCACATCGTGGAGCAGGCCGGCGACGAAGGCCTCCTCGGCGCCCAGGGGGGATTGCGGTCCCAGCCGAATCGCCAGCTTGCGGGCGGCCACGCCCACGGCCAGCCCGTGGAACCAGAATCCGTGTCCTGGATAGCGGTAACAGGTCATCCGGTATTCCAGGAGATCCTGGGTGCATGCGGCATAGACTAGCCGGGAGAGGGGCTCCAACCCTAGAACCACGCAGGCATCCGAGACGGTCCGGGGAGGGGAGGCCAGGTTGAAGTACCCGCTACATGTCTGGCGCAGAACCCATCCCTCGAGGGTGGGATCCAGGCTCAGGGCGGCGGCGAAATCCTCGGCGCGAGCCGTGTCGCGACCGGCGTTCTCCAGGAACGCCTCCACCACCCGGGACAGGCGCGGCAAGGTGGCGATCTGGGGCGCCAACTGGTTGGCCAGCTCCAGAGCCGAGTCCACACTTCTGTTCACTGCCAAGGCCATGGATCTCCTTCATCGACATCAATGCATAGAAATCGGCCAGGGAGACCTGGGCTTGAGCCTTGCCCCTCGAGCCCATTCCGGTGACAATGGGCGTCGTCCCGAACCAGGAGCCGTTCAACAATGATCCTCATGAGTCTTTTGATGGGTTGCGCCGCCGGATTCCTCGTCATGTGGGGATTTCTGGCCTTGCGTGGCTGGCTCTGGCGCCGTCGTCAGCAGCAACGCATGCTCCTCGATTTGAGATCCCTGAATTTGCCTCTCATGATGATCGAGTTCCCCGGAGACAAAATTCACTTTTCTCCCGTTCTCCGCCAGGATCTAGGGATCGAATCCGTCACGCCGATGACCCTCGAGCAGGCGCTGAGCGACCACGTCGAGGAGCGTGATCACGACCGTATCGGCGAACTGGTCAGGGATATCAAATCGGGAAAGCATGTCTACCGGGAAGCCGAGTTCAAGGTTCGCTATGCTGATGGGCGCTGGCATGAGGTCGAGATTCAGGCATTTCGTCTCGGAACCTGTGGGCTGCGGGCCGGGGTCCTGGCCGCCACCCTGGTGGACCGGACACAGAGCCGCGTGATCGAGGAAGAGCGCGACCGGCTTTTCAACCTCTCCATCGATCTCCTGGCCGTGGGGGATATGGGCGGCTACATGCAACAGGTCAATCCCGCCTGGGTCCGTGTCCTGCGCTGGTCCCGCGACGATATCATGGCCCAGTCCTTCATCGATCTCCTCCACGAGGATGATCGGGACCGTGGTCGTCAGGCCCAGGCCGAGCTCGAACAGGGCATGCCGGTGCGGGATCTCGAATTGCGCACCATGTGCCGGGATGGATCTCATCGCTGGCTATCCTGGAGCTCTTTCCCGCTCCTGGAGCGCCGAACCGTCTTCACCGTGGCCCGGGACATCACCGACCGCAAGGCGGATGAGAAGCAACTCCAGCGCTATCAGCTTCGCCTGCAGCAACTGGCCAGTCAGCTGGCGACGGTGGAGGAACGGGAGAATCGTCGGCTGGCCGAGATTCTCCACGACACCCTGGCCCAGGACATCTTCGCCGCCCAGGCCAAGCTCAGCCTGCTCAAGTATCCGGAAAAGCTGGAGAATCCGGAGGAGGTTCTGCAGGGTGCGGCCGATATCCTGGCCCACACTTCGGAACTCACGCGGTCCCTCACCTTCGAGCTGTTTCCCCCGGCCCTCTACGAAGTCGGCCTGGATGCGGCCCTGGAGTGGCTCTGCCGCAGCATCCGCAAGACCCGTGGGCTCGAATGCGCGTTCTCTCTCAAGGGGGAGCCCATCGATCTGCCCCAGGACATGCGCACGCTCATGTTCCAGGGCGCCCGGGAATTGCTGGGCAACGTCTTCAAGCATGCCAAAGCGACCGTGGCCGAGGTCAGCTTGATGTACGAGGAGGACAGTATCGTCGTCAGGGTTGACGATGACGGTTGTGGGTTCGATCTTCCCAGCCTCGCTGGCGACGATGATGTCGACCAGACACCTGGCGGATTCGGGCTGTTCAATATCCGCGAGCGGGTGGGCCAGCTATCAGGTGACCTGAGCATCGAATCCTCTCCCCACGGAGGCAGCCGGGTGACCATCACCCTGCCGCATCAGCACGACGAGGACATCCAAGAGTAGCATGGGCGAATTCTACGCGCTTTTAACCGCCGCCTTCTGGGCCTGCGCCGTCCTGCTTTTCAAGCGGTCGGGGGAGACCCTGCCGCCTTTTGCTCTGAACTTTTTCCGCGTCGTGGTCTCCAGCATCCTGCTTCTGGTCACCATGCTCATCCTGGACCAGGCCCCCTGGCGAGCGGTTCCCCGCAACGATCTGTTGACCCTGGCCTTGAGTGGCGTCATCGCCATTGCCCTGGCTGACACCTTTTTCCATGCCTCCCTCAACCGGGTAGGTGCCGGAATCACAGCCATCGTCGATTGCCTCTACGCACCGCTGATTGCCTTCTTCGCCTTCTTCATGCTGGATGAGGCCCTGACTCTGGGAGACCTGCTGGGCATGATCCTGGTCCTCAGTGGGATCCTGGTGACTGCCAAGGGCTCGCCACCCACTGGAACCACGCGACGAACCTTGCTGGTCGGGGTCGTGCTGGGAGCTCTGGGCATGATCACGCTGACCTTCGGCATCGTCCTGGCCGTACCCGTCCTCGAGAATCATCCTGTGGTCTGGGCCACGGGGATCCGGCAATTCGCGGCGCTGGCCGTGATGCTGCCCATCGCCATGGTCACCCACCGAACTCATGGCACCCTCAATATTTTTCGCCTGAACCGGTCAGTGATGAAATTCGCCCTGCCGGGCACCCTCCTGGGCAGCTATCTGGCCCTCATGTTCTGGATTGCCGGCATGAAGTACACGGAGGCCGGCAGTGCCGCAATTCTCAATCAGAGTTCAACCATCTACATCATCTTGCTGGCGCGGGTCTTCCTGGGGGAGTCGTTGACCAAACGCAAGATCCTAGCCTGTTTCTTGGCTTTCAGCGGTGTTCTCTGTGTGATTTTGATCTAACTGGCCACGTCGTTCATTTCCTGAACACATTTCCTTGATTTTACTGAAACAAACGTTATATAACAGACGTTCTATGCCTGGTCCTACCCACGAGGAACGGTGATATGGCTAGAAAAACGACCTTTTCCCAGGATGACGTGGTGCAAGCGGCCCTCTCGGTCCTCGAGGCTGAAGGGGCCCAGGCCGTCACGGCTCGCCGGGTCGCCGATGCGCTGGGCGCCTCCACGGCACCGGTCTACAGCAACTATGCGAACATGGATGATCTGATGGACGCGGTCCGGTCCCGGGTCGGTGACATGATCCTCGACTACTGTCGGCGTCCCTGGTCAGACGATTCGTTCCTCAGCATGGGGCTGGGGTTCATGAAATTCTGCATCGCCCATCCCCGGCTATTCCGCGCCATCTATTGCGACGGCACTTCGAGGCGTTGCACCAATGCCCACGTGGACAAGACCCTCCTGGGGGACCTTGATCAGCACCCGATCCTGAAGGACCTACCCCAGGATCACAGGGAAGAGCTTCTTTTTCAGACCAGCGTCTACACCCTCGGCATCGCCACCACCGTGGTGAGTGGCATCTGGCCGGATCCCGACCCCGACGTTCTGGAGTCGTGGTTGCGAAGCGTGGGGGGATTGCTGGTTCGTGCAGCCATGGAATCGGCCGGACTACCATTGACGGCCGACCTGGATAATAGCCTGGGCACCTTCGTGGTCCCCTGGCGTGGATCATTGAGTGGTCATGGACAGGAGGAGTCCCATGAAGATTAAGCACCCCATGCAACGTTGGTTGCCCGTCGCCGGCGGGTTCGTGCTGGTACTGAGTGTGCTGGCAGTATCGAGCCCAGGTGTCGGCCAGGAATTGTTCGATGAGCCACAGATGCCAACCTTCACTCCTGTGGAGCCCCTTGGTTCGTCGGTCATCGCCCGACCCGGTTCTGCCGAGATCATGAGCCTGATCTCGTGCATCGACATCGCCATGGCCAACAACGACAGCCTGCAGGCTGAGCGCGAACGCCGGGCCGAACTCGATGGGATAAAATATCAGGCGCTTTCCACCGGCTTGCCGACCCTTGACCTGGTCGGCGACTGGTCACGGCAGCGTGACCCCAGCATGGCGCTCAACCCCGTCTTCGCCGGCGATGATGGTGGTGGAATGGCACCGCCGCCGGGGTCGCCGGATTGGTTCAATGATTGGCTGGGAGGATTCGGATCGCTCATCCCGGCCGCCGAGGATATTCCGGCCGCCAGCTACTGGCGAACCAACTTCAGCCTCAACTGGGAGATCAACCCGGTGAAGATCGCCGGTGCAGTTGGCGCGGCCAATCTCGGCATCGAGCGCCAGGATCTGATCATCAATGCCTACGAGCACCGTACGGCGGAGAGCGTCATCGGCTCCTACTTCTCGGTGATCATGATGGCTGAAGCGGTCAATGCCATCGAAGCCCAGTACGCCAACCAGAAGGAACTCCTCGAGCTGACCAAGATGCGCTACGAGCTCGGATTCGCCACGCGTCTGGATACCTTGACGGCGGCGGTGGCCCTGGCCAACATCGAACCTGACCTGAGGAACTTCCGCCAGCAGATGGTCAACGCAGGCTCCCAGCTCAACGCCACCATGGGCCGCGATCCATTGCTGCCCTTGACCATCGCCAACGAGCAGATCCTCGAAGACGACATCATCAACCAGGATATCGCCCTGGAACTGGCCATGTCCCGCCCCGAGCTCACCTCGGTTGAGCGGTACATCGGGATCCTCGGCCGTCAGAAGCAGACCCAGGTCGCTGATCATCTGCCTTACCTCACAGCCTTCGGTAATTATGGCTGGGTGGGCACCGATTTCGACAACCAGTGGGAGACCGGCCACGATGCCTGGTCGGCCGGAGTCGCCCTGAATGTTCCCATTTTCCGGGGACTGCGCACCAAGGGCGAGGTCAGTGAGACCAAGGCCAAGATCCGTCGGACCGAACGAGAACTGGTCGGTTTCCAGCGGGTCGCTCAGGTCCAGGCCCTCGAGATCATGAACAACCTCACGACGGCCCGCCAGAATCTCCTGGCTGCGAACCTCAACCTCGACCAGGCCGAAGAGGCCCTCGAGGAAGCTCTGCTCATGTACCAGATCGGCAAGGCCAGTTATCTCACGGTGCTGGACTCCGAGACCAATCATCTCAACGCTCGTCGCACGCTCATCGATGCTCGCTTTCAGGTGCTGACCCTGACGGCGAGTCTCAAGCGCGCGGTCGGTTACTCGCCTGCTATACGCCTGGCTGACATTCCCGGCCTGGTCGTGACCAGCCGATAGAGAGGGAGACCATCATGAATCGAAGTCGAAATACCATTGCCTTGCTCACCTTGAGCCTCCCCTTGCTGGTGCTGTCCCTCCTCGGATGCGATGGCCGTGCGCCAGAAGAAACAGCTCGCGAAGTGGCTCGCAATGTCCGCGTCATGCCGCTGGAGACCGGGGATGTCGTCGAGTTCCTCGAGGTCGCCGGTCCCGTGTTGCCGGTTCGTGGCACCGACATCAGCGCCGAGGAATCCGGCACGGTCCAGCAGATCGTCAAGGACAAGGGCACCAAGGTGGACCGGGACCAGCCCGTGGTCCGCCTGGATGCCAGCCTGCTGTCGGCCGAGCTCTCGGCAGCCGAAGCCAATCTCAAGCTCCAGCAATACAACTACGAGAAGACCGACCAGCTCTACAAGGCCGGCAAGATCAGTCGCCTCGAATTGCTTCAGGCCGAAGCGTCCTATGAATCAGCCCGTGGCCAGCGCGACATCTCCCGCACTCGTCATGATCGGTGCCAGGTCACCGCGCCCTTCGACGGCGTCGTGGTCGATCGCTATGTCGAGCCCGGGCAACTGGTGTCACCGGGCATGCCCGTGGCCCGGATCATCGATCCCTACGTGCTGAAGCTCGAGGGCTCCCTGACCGAGAGCGAGGTCGCCTGGGTGAAGTCGGGGATGAATGCTCGCGTGACCCTGGAGGGTGTGTCCGAACCTGCTGCCGGTAAGGTGGCCTGGGTCGGTTTTGAGGCCAGCCAACGCAACGGCAAGTTCCCCGTGGAGATCAATATCGACAACTCTGATCTCCGGTACCGGAGCGGCGTCATCGGTCGGGCCAGCCTTCCCAAGCGGACGACCAGCGCCATGGTGGTCATCCCTCGTGACGCCGTCATGCCCGAACGTGGGGTCAACCATGTCTACATCATCGAGGACGACCGCGCCATCAAGAGACGGGTCGAGCTGGGGCCGCGGCAAGGCCTCATGGTGGCCGTGCAGGACGGGCTCGAAGCCGGCGACCTCCTGGTGGTCCGCGGACAGCGTGAACTGCGCGACGGCAGCCTCGTGGTGATCACCGAACGGGTGGCCTTCGGCGACGGCACCGTCCAATCGGATCCCGACGTGATCAAGAGTTCCAGCGCCGCGACCCGCGTGACCGGGGAGGTGACCCGATGAAGATTACGGCCGGAGCGATCCGGAAGTATCCCATGATCTTCGCCTTCATGGCGGTCATCGTGATGATCGGATTCGACTCCTACAAGACCTTGCCTCGGGAGTCCTCGCCCGACGTGAAGATTCCCATCGTCATGGTGATGGCGCCCTACACGGGGACCTCACCGGCGGACATGGAAAACCTGGTCACCCGCAAGCTCGAGCGTGAACTCAAGGGTCTGCCCGACCTCAAGGAAATGACCAGTAATTCCTTCTACGGGATGTCTCATATCACCCTGGAGTTCACCAGCGATGTGGACATGAGCGATGCCCTGCAGAAGGTTCGTGATCGGGTGGATCTGGCCAAGCCGGAGTTGCCGTCCGACACCCGCGAGGATCTCCTGGTCATGGAGATCTCATCCAGCGACTGGCCGATCCTGCAGATCAACCTCTCGGGCGACTACGACCTCTTCTTGCTCAAGAAGACCGGTGAAGATCTTCAGGAACGGCTGGAACAGATCTCCGGCGTGCTTTCCGTCGATCTCGTCGGCGGCATCGAGAATGAGGTCCAGGTCCTGGTCGATCCCGAGCGCCTGGAGTTTTACGAACTCGGGATAATCGATGTCCAGGATGCCGTGGCCCTGCAGAATCTCACCATTCCCGGCGGCAAGCTGTCCCTGGGTCAATACGACTATCAGGTGCGTGTGCCCGGCGAGGTGGAGGACCCGCTGGAGATCCTCGACTTCGTGGTCAACATCGGCGTGGACAAGCCCGTCTACGTGCGCGATGTGGCCACTGTGGAATTCGGGATCAAGGATCGCGAGACCATCTCCCGGGTAGATGGCCGTGACGCGGTGACCCTGATGGTCAAGAAGCGGTCCGGCGAGAACATCATCCACATCGCCGAGAAGGTACGCGCGACCCTGGTCGAGATGGAGTCCACCTTCCCCGAGGGCACCGAGATCAGCATCGTGGGCGACCAGTCCGAAGAGATCAAGACCATGGTCCACGAGCTGGAGAACAACATCATCAGCGGCCTGATCCTGGTGGTGGCCGTGCTGTTCCTCTTCCTCGGGTTCACCAACTCGCTCTTCGTGGGCGTGGCCATTCCCTTCTCCATGCTCCTGAGCTTCATTGTTCTGCGGGCCATGGGCATCACCCTGAACATGGTGGTGCTCTTCAGCCTGATCCTGGCCCTGGGTATGCTGGTGGACAACGCCATCGTGATCGTGGAGAACATCTTCCGGCACCGCGCCAAGGGGAAGAACGCCGTTGATGGCGCGCGTGATGGCGCCAACCAGGTGTCCACCGCCGTCATCGCCTCGACCCTGACCACGATCTGCGCCTTCGGGCCGCTGATCTTGTGGCCGGGGATCATGGGCGAGTTCATGAAGTACCTGCCCATCACGCTCATCGTGACCCTCGGCTCATCGTTGCTGGTGGCCATGATCTTCAACCCGGTGCTGTGCTCGCGATTCATGAAGGAACCCAGGCCGGGCGGTGGCAGCACGCGTCTCGGCGACTGGTTCATGAGTACGGGCCTCCGCACCTACAAGCCGACCCTCGAATGGGCGCTGGGTCACCGGGCCCTCACCATGATCATCATGGTCGTCCTCTTCTTCGGGATGCTCGGGATCTACATGCGGTTCAATAGCGGTGTCGAGCTGTTCCC
>Ga0209692_10005597_pt1 | contig 10684 bp, 9 predicted proteins | sample tdDd472_FD_187129 | JGI IMG/M metagenome (GOLD analysis project Ga0209692, IMG submission 187129) | Marine sediment microbial communities from the Atlantic coast under amendment with organic carbon and nitrate - tdDd47.2 (SPAdes)... | ecosystem: Environmental > Aquatic > Marine > Coastal >...
CCAGGCGCTGTGTGGCCGTCATTTTTTGTTCAACCGTTTTATCGTCATGGGTCCAAATCATTTGGTAACGCTGTAACACCCATTCCACGTCCTGCGGGAATGCAGCGAGGACATCCACAAACTGCCGGCGTGCGTGGGCATTGCAAGCGGCCTGATAGGTCTGCCTCACGGTGGGATTGTTACTGGATAAGGCATCACTCATTAAAATTGGCGGTGGTTTATCGGGCTGTCGATGAACGAGTATCTCGTCGATAAACTCGCCGGCATGCCCGATATTGGTTTGAAATAACACCAGTGGTCGCTCATCCCGCGTGGCGATAATACCCGATGCATAGATACCAGTTCGGATTTGCGTTTTCTCGCTCCGACGCTTTTTCTTTTCAATCGGTTTTTGTTTTAGAATGCGATGCGTGGTGTCATCCAATTCAAACTGCTGTGCATCACCCGCTAATCGTTTCAACGCCTGAAACAGGGGTTGTAAATCATTGGCGAGATACTCGCATTGGTCAAAGACCGTCGATGCGGCAATGGCGAATCCCAAAATCGTTTGCAGGCTTTCCTGACGGAAAAAAGGCGTCCCCGCAAAATATTTGTTTAACGCCATGAGCGTGCGAGCGCTATAACCATACTTTTGTTCACGGTGACCATCACGACGCACGGCTTCCGGTAATTCGGCGCTAACAAATTGGCCGCAGGCATTACAACGCAAACGTTCGAATACATGTAAAACCGGTCGGTAGGGGGAATGACCGGTAATCCGCAATAATTGAGCGGGTTCATATTTATACAAGGTCCCCCGCTCACATTGCGGACAGCGCGCACCCTTTTTTAAATCCACCAAGGAATGAAAGACCTTCTCAGGCTGCACGGTTGGCTTCTTTTTTGGTTTTCGCGTGCGTGTCACTTTTCGTTTTTGAGTACGACTATCGGGCACATCCGTGAGTAAATCACTGAGTTTCTCCGAGGATTTCACCATGCCTAATAACTTTCTTAATTTATGCACGGTAATATCCTGATCGGACAGGCGTTCTTGCATGGACGCCAGTGTTAAAATCGCATTGAGCACCAGGCGAATATCATCCGTGCTCAGTGCCAAATTATAATCAATGGCCTCTTGCAGGCGCACAATTAAGGCATCCAGCGCTTGTACATTGATGTTGGAAACGACCGGTGGTTGAGTGGTATCCGTCATAGGTTTATCAGGTTGTTTGGATTGAAGGTCATTATACCATCGGTTTTAAGATCGAAATTTTTCGCTCTGTCTGGCGTTTTAAGCCCGTTTATTGTTGACGATACAGCCGGTCATTGCCGATAATATTGGTGCTGATGGCGAGCCAGGTATCCGCTTTAACGCCCGGTTTAATCCCCTCATTGAAAAATCAGGAGAAAAGACAAAAAATGTGCTAAAACCCTGTCAAGTTTTTTTTTAACAAATTTCAAGTTATTTTATGATAGGTGAGTGTTCCGATAACAGTCACCGTCGGGAGCTTTATTTTGCAAGATGCGTCGCAGTTCTTTCGCCATCAACGCGGTGACGGACTCCCCAGGACTCGGCCAATACCGAAATTTTCCTTTCGACAAACGCTTGGTCATCAACCAAAAGCCATTGTCTTCATAGGCCAGAATGCGGATCATGGTTTTGGAACGGTTGATAAACACGAAAATTACGCCACTTCGCGGATTTTCACCCAATTCATGTCGGCAAAGTGAAGCAAAACCATCGATTCCCTTGCGAAAATCGTGCGCGACTGTGGCGACTCGTATTTGACTTTGAGCGGAGAGTGGGATCATAAGGTCACTCCTGAATTCAGGCCATAAAGTGAAGACAACAGGTGAAGGTCCAAGGCAGTTTCCTTGAGGGTGACAGTCACCCCATTGGGAAAAGCGATAGTCATCGACTCGTCAGTCGAGCTATCGGACACGGCTATATCAGGAAGCGAAATAAATGCCGAGGGGGATTCTCCCTGTTGCCGCGCGCTCCAGCGACTTAACTGGCTACTACTGACTTTAAGCGTTGAGATGATTTGGACGCTAGGGTAGGTTTTTTTGAGAGCTAATACCTGTTGTTGTAGTTTGGCAGGCACCGGTTCACGACGATTTCTCCGGTTTTCTCGCCAGTGGGCAAAACGGCTGGCAACGGTTTCCAATGATAATGATGGTGTCATAAGTATCCTCCTGTGTTAGATGGATACTATTAAACCAATTTAAATGAGATATTTTGAGCTATGCTGCCGTAAGCTCACTACCGCCCATGAGTTGGTCAATTCCACTGCCACCATCTAAGGTATCATTACCATCTTCTCCAACCAGGGTGTCTTCACCATCATTACCCACCAGCAGATTGTCCTGCTCATTACCGATAATGGTATTGTCATCGCTATTACCGTGGCCTTCCTCAGCATCAGCCACCAATTGCAGCTCTTCAATGTGTTCACCCAGGTAATAGGAGACCTGGCTTTCGACCCTATCATGGCCTTCACCCGCCAATTCCGTAACAATGTCATTGGCATCATCGACCACATAGGTATCATTTCCGGCACCTCCACTAAGGCTATCGGAGCCTTCACCACCGTCTAAATAATCAGCACCCGCTTGACCCATAAGGATATCATTACCCGTATCACCGGCCAGGTAATCATCATCTTCGCCTCCTTCCAGGGTATCTTCGCCGGCGCCACCGATGAGGCTATCTTCTCCGGCTCCGCCGAGCAAAGTATCATTATCATCTCCGCCTTCCAAGGTATCGTTGCCATCTTCACCTTCCAGGGTGTCAACACCTGCACCACCAATAAGGGTGTCATCCCCTTCACCACCGAAGAGAATATCATCGCCTTCACCACCATCCAGTTGGTCAACACCGATATTACCGTTTAAGGTATCATTACCTTCGCCCCCCAGTAAGACATCATCACCTTCACCGCCATCGAGTTCATCATTTTCCGTACCACCATCCAAATGGTCATTACCCGCATCACCGGCCAATATATCAGCACCTTCTGCACCGGTCAGGGTATCATCCCCCTCACCACCACTGATATTATCACTGCCGCTGCCACCATCCAGGTTATCTTGGCCTTCATTTCCGTCAATCGTATCATCACCACTACCACCAGATACGGTATCATCACCGGCTAGGGCGACTATGGTGTCATTTCCACCTTTGCCATCAATTAGGTCTTTATTAGGAGTGCCTTGAAGATTATCATCCCCTTCTGTGCTGTCACCGGAGTTAATGCCCAGTGCTAAGAGTTGTTCGTAGTTAATCACTGTGCCGTCGGCAAATTCAAACCGGTCAATGGTAATCGTATCCAAGGGGTTCTCGGGGTCAAAGTTTTCTAGATGAATCTCATCATCCGTGCCTTCGATTTTTATCATTAAGGAACCGAGGCCAAGCGTTAAATTGCTTAATAAAATACCATTGCCAAAGACCAGCGTATTGCTACCCGTATCATGGATTCGAACTACACCATCGCCCAGGCTAAACCCGTATTTATCTTGGCCTTCTCCACCTTCCAATGTATCTTCACCCGGTCCCGCCGAAAGGTAATCATTACCGGCACCACCGGTTAAAATATCATCCCCGGCTCCACCAATCAGAATATCATGACCTTCACCACCATCAAGGAAATCATTACCGCTGCCTCCTTCTAATTGGTCATCACCATTTCCACCGGCAAGGTTATCATCGCCTAATGCTCCACTCAGACCATCATTACCTTCGCCGCCAGTTAAGCTATCATTACCCGCTTCCCCGAAAAGGGTATCATCACCAACACCTCCGTCGAGGTTATCCTGCCCGTCTTCGCCGTAGAGTTGGTCATCACCATCATCGCCAGCCAAGGTGTCATCCCCTTCACCACCAGCTAGTTGATCATTATCAGCACCACCATTGAGGATATCATTGCCTTCATCGCCATAGAGTAAATCTTCACCATCGGAGCCGCTTAAGTTATCATCACCCATATTACCGACTAAGGTATCGTCGCCTTCACCACCATCCAGACTGTCATTCCCCTCCATGCCATGCAATACATCAATTCCGCTGCCCCCGTTTAATTGGTCGTTACCTCCCATACCGTAGAGTTCATCATCACCATCACCACCATTAATCGTATCATGGCCATGATGTTCTATGGCTAAATCACTGGCATCACCAACCAAAACATCATTGCCTTCATCACCATCGATATTATCATCACCGCCATAGCCCCAGACTGTATCATCACCAGCTCCCGCTTTTACAATATCATCACCATGGATGGCGGTATTGATTTCTATACCATCGGCAATAATTTGGTCATTACCTGCACCACCTAATAGGGTATCATCGCCTCCAGCGCCATAGAGTATATCGTTGCCTTCTCCGCCATCTAAAAAGTCGCTTCCCTGAAATTCATCCGCAGCCCCGCTATGATCACCATATAAGGTGTCATCACCAATCCCTCCCAAAATGATATCGTCACCACCATAGCCGACGAGAGTATCATTACCTCCCTCGCCATCCAAGAAGTCACTGCCGTGCAGTGCTTCATCGACATTACTGGCATCACCGTGTAAAGTGTCATTATCCTCGCCACCATATATCTGGTCATTCCCACCGCCACCGACTAGGGTATCCTCACCATTTTCTCCATCTAAGTAATCATCTCCGGCATTTTCATCACCACTATCTCCGTAGATTTTATCGGCCCCATCTCCACCAAAGAGACTATCCGCACCACCGGAACCATAGAGTTCATCATCGCCTGCACCACCATCCAGAAAATCAGCGCCATGCTGATTCGCATCTAAACTAGAGTCATCACCAATCAAAATATCCTTACCGACACCACCTAATAGAGTATCGTTGCCAACGCCACCCCAAGCTTTGTCATTACCTGCTTCAAGATAAAGCGTATCATTTCCCCCTTCACCTTTGACCCAGTCATTTCCTGCTCCGGCATAAATGACATCATCTCCGGTTCCCGGTGCAGCTTCAAAAGCGAGTTGGTCCATTTCATAACCATAAGTGATGACACCTTGTGGTGAAGTCTCTATCACTTCTTGAATTGACCACTGACGCCAATCGCTACCAAAAGGCGACCATATATTGCCATCAGCCCAAATCCAATCATCTCCCGCACCGCTAACGATAATATCATCACCATTCCCGGCAGCAATTAAGTCATTTCCTGCCCCTGTGAAAACCTGATCGTCACCATCAACTGCATCAACCGATTCGCCTGTTAATCCGGTCCCTTCGTCCGTATTACCTTGCGTAATAAAATCGGCCATTAAACCTTGGCTATCACCGTAAATCCTATCACTACCATCCAATCCATGGAGTAAATCCGCCCCTTCACCTCCTTCTAAAACATCATTACCATCCCCACCTTCCAAATAATCTCTACCCTTTCCTCCAAATGCATCAGCCCATACAGTGGTGATCCCGTCACCAGAAAAAGCAAAATCATCATCTTCATCACCGCCAGTGAATGTCTGAACACCTCCTGTATTGGGGACATCTTCATCAATCCCCTTTACCGTTAGATTAAAATCAGCATTTACCGAAACTGAATCATCACCTGTCTTTTGCCAACCCGCCGATAAGGTATATTGAGCCGTCGCATCCAAGTCACCTGTATTGGCGACCATAAAAATCACTTCGGTTTGTCCGGCATTCAAAATCAATTCAACTGGATCACCGCCAAGTTCTATGGTTTCAGCGCCAGTGGTTACGGAAAGCAATGAAGTATCGCCGCCCGAGGCGGAAATAAGGATTTTATCGCCTTCTTGAGCGGGTTGATTAAGGGCCACCTTAAGAGTTTGGCTACCATTTTCATTAACTTCTGACGAGGCAACTTCGGTATCAGGGTTGGGTTGGTAAAAGGGATTGGGTTCATTTCCTGGGATAAGTAAAATGCCTGGGGTGGAATTAAGCTCAATTCCCAGATCTTTATTAGCTAGGTCAAAGTTTTTGATGGTAATTTGATCAGAGGCTTGTAAAGTGCCTCCAGTAATAACAAGATGGTGGAGTTGATTTAATTCGTAATGGAAGTTTTGAGCATCATTCCAATGCAGATTGCCATTGACCAATTGTGCGTTTTGGGAGGAGCCTTTTAACTCGTTGCCGTCAATAATTATTTTACCGGAGCCATCACTATCGATAATGGTGTCTCGCCCATCCCCCGCCTTAAAAATATATTTATCCTCTCCATATTCCCCCATTAACAGATCACTTCCAATTCCACCATCCAAAATATCATTTTTATCCGTGGCAACAATTGTATCTGCACCTTCACCAGAGATATAATGGACCCCGTTAACAAGATATTCTTTTAAATAATGATGCTCTGAAAGGTCAACATTACTTGTTGTAATAGTGCCATTTATACCATCATTTCCGATTGTTCCATATATAACTGGCTTATCACCATCTAAAAACTTAATTGCTCCATTTTCAAATAAAGTATCGGTAAGGCCAGAGATTTCATTATCTAAAGTTGATAACAATAAAGGGTTTTCGAATACAACATTTTGGATATCATTTTGAAAATCGGAGTATTGATAATTAGAACCCAATCTATTTCCATCAAAAATTATTTCAACTTCTTGACCAATTCCACTGGGATCTACTCTCTCCTCTAAAGATTTGTTTCCGAGAGTCGCGATCCAATCATCAGATTCAAAGTCAAAGTTTTCTTTATTATTATTTGACCATGGAACAATACTGAAATTCTCTATATACCTGTTACCATTAACATCTACTATAAATTGGGCTTTATCATCTATTTCAAACGCCACACTATTCCAAATGTAAACCCTCTGAACATAATCTGCCTGACCATCATCATATGCCCATTGTTGCTGGCTAATTATTGCTTGGTTTGTACCTAAAATTTGTCTCATTTGGAGTTCGGTATAAGTCCCCGGAGCTATATTTAACGTCGTATCAGAGAAAAATAATTTTACAACTTCAAAGAATATTGGAGAGGCAAATCTTCCGGGGCCGTCCTCCATATACTCATTGATATCAACATTAATAGATGGCTTAATAGCTGTTTGAATCAAACTATCATCCAATATATTTGCAGGCTTAACTTTACTTCCATACAAATATAAATTTGTAATTTCTTCTGCTGTAGGTAAGCTCATACTGCCACTCCTTAGAGGTACGTTTTATTAAAAAAGTTAAATACCCGACCAAACACGGCCACAATTTGATACTGCATAGTAACTTTCAAATATTTTATTACTATTCGAATATTTAAAACGGACTAGATAACGGACTCTTACAAAAGTTGAGATCCCCCCCGATAATTTTGAAAAAAAAGGTATTGGACTTCCTTCTAGTCCAAAATCACCTTTTCCAAAATTAACAATTTCACAACATTTATCATTAATTTTGAAAAATTCAGACTTATTTTTATAAGCAATAGCATTTTTTGGATGAAACCATTTTGAGACTATTTTTCCGTTATTTAATGTTAGATGTTCTACTAATACCGGCGGATAGCTTTTAATTACTTCATCGAGAACAAGATCTATTTTTTCTTCATCTGTTAAAAATCTCCTTTCATTAAAACAAAATCCGTTAAAACTTATTGTCAATAACCCCACAAGGCATATCACTAAAATGGAAAATGTTAAAAATAAAGCTTTTTTAAAATGAGCCATTATTTTCATTTACTAGCTCCTATTTGACTTCTATACTTCGTATTTTTTGGAAAAAAATCATAATTACTATATTGAGAAAGAAGTTTCCCCGTATTCATATCAATATTTTTTAACCGAGGAACTGTAAATCATTGGGGTCAGGGGTCAGAGTTGTTGATTCAAACGCTACAGTATTCCAAATATATACTCGCTCAGCATAATTATCTTGTCCATCATCGTATGCCCATTGCTGTTGGGTAATATAAGCCTGATTGGTTCCTACTATTGGTCTCAATTGAAGTTCTGTATAATCCCCAGGAGCTATAACCGTTGTATCCGAGAAAAACAATTTCACAATTTCAAAAAATATAGGAGAGGCAAATCTTCCCGGGCCATTATCCATGTATTCGTTGATATCAACCTTTATAGTTGTATTATCATTAGCGGGTCGAATCAAATTGCCACTTAACACGTCGGCCGGTTTAACTTGACTTCCATATAAATATAAATTTGTAATTTCTTCTGCTGTTGGTAAACTCACTTTGCCACTCCTACGACATAATTTCTGATTAAACGTTTATATACCCGACCACACGTGACCACAGTTTGAAACCGCATAATAACTTTCATATTCCTTAATTTTGTTAGTACCTTTAAAACGTATCTGATACCTAACACGAACATAAGTGAAAATGTTTCCAGTTAATTTTGAAAGTAATGATATTGGCTTACCATTGCCTCCAGAATCCCCCCTTCCAAAACTAGTTAATTCACAACAGTTTTTATTAATTTTGAAAAACTCTTCCTTACTTTTATAAAAAGCCACCCCTTCTGGCCTATACCATTTTCTGCCGATTCTACCATCCCCAAACCTTACAATTTCATCTAAAACAGGTGGATAACTTCTAATTACCCTTTCAACAACTAGGTGTATTATCTCTTCATCTGCTAAAAAACGTTTCTCTTTGTAACAATAGCCATAAAAAGTTAAAGCAGCCTTCCCAACTAAATATATTGCAAGAGCAACAAGAAGAAAAACTAGAATAAACTTTACATAACCTTTAATTTTCATAGCTTACTTTACCTTTTCTACATAACTCAGAAAAAAATATCGATAACTAAAATAAAATAGAATCCCAATAGAAAGGGTTGTGTTTTTAGTCTTTAACAATAATTTCCGTATTTTAATTAAATGATATAAAGACACGATATTGACAAAAATTATATTATACCAAAACTCTTTAAATTAATATGTAGGATTATTCTTACAAACTTAACCAAATAGATATTTAGAACATTGAAATAACACATTTTCACAATCAAAACAGAAACTTAAAGCAACTTAAAAATTTAAAACAAAACAAATTGTTTTTTAGGGTGTGAAGCAGGTCACAAAAAATAACAAAATGGAAGACTTTAATTTTAAATCCAAGCCTTAGCTTATATTGCTCAAGCTTGAATACTGATACATTAAGTTATTACTGATCTCAATTTATAGTTGAATAAGGGGCGCGTAAAATTGGGTATCTTTTAAGTTAAACCCAATACCAATGGTCGCTATTCCATATGGATTTTTGGTATCTACGGCACTATCCAAATAAGCCGTTTTTTCTTTCCCTTCAAACTCACTAATAAAGTCAAGCCGCAATGCCTGATATTCCGCATCGTTCAATGTATGAAGCTGAATCATTTTTTATCTCCCTTATGTGCTTTTTTAAATTTAATTTTAATTTCGCATACATGCGTCCGATAAATATACGGCTTAGGGGCATGTGGATTTCTTAAAACGGGACGAGGTTCATAAATATCAACAAATGCATCGGTGGACTCTCCGGTTGTTTCATTGTATAAATCGGAGGTATTTCCAGGGCGTTCAAAACTCCCAAACCACCGTCTATAAAAAGTGCGCCCTTTGTATAAAAAATACTCAACATTATCAGGTAATATGGCAGGACCATGTCCCGACCGCCTATTCCCATAGGGATCAATGTTTTTCTTATTCTCAGTCAACATATAATACGCTATAGAAAACATCCCCCTATATCGGTTACGTTGCTTAAACAGGTTAAAATCGGGCTGAGTACAATCTCCTCCCATGTCAATCCTTAATACGGTGTCTCGGGTTCCATTAAAATCAAAATCGAAATTCGCCAATTGCATGGCATAATCTAGTTTCCCTGGTCCAAAGCTAGATTCTGTGAGAAAAAGATTAAAATCACGCATATTGAATGGCTTTTGATACAGCTCCCTCACAGTTTTATAAGATTCGAGAAACCAATAATTATGCTCACTGGGGGCAATGGTCTTCCATTGAGGAAGTTCAAATAGTTTTCAATAACCCCTGGTAATGTTTACACCACAGGACAAATCATAGGGCTTGGTCTCGGGATGTTCGGCAATATATTGTTTAAAATTGCTCACATAATCTCGACAAAGCGAAAATTGTCCACCCTTTCGAAGTTCAAATTCATAATCCCACTTCTTGTTATGGGACATTGGTTCCGCCCATAAAGGTGAACAACCCAATAGCCAGCCAAACAGTCCTACCAATAAATATTTTATGTTTAGTTTTTTCATCTTCTTTAAGCCTATTTAAATGGGATGATTGAATACCGGAAATTAATTACCACCCTCTCTATACAATAAAATCCCAATAGAAAGTTTTTTTGGTCTTAATCAATAATTTCCATATTTTAATTAAATGAAAGAGTAACTGAGACACCCACCTAAAATTTCCCAGAAATTTTCGTAAATCAAAGCTTCATATTTGATAATTAAAAAAATTGTGTGTTGGTTATAAAAATTTAAGAAAATTTGGGAAAGGTTGGGACAAGATTATTGATTTTGAGCTAAAAATCGGGGATGTCAGAACGGTAAAATATTGTAGCTTTATGTTAATTAATAACTTTTAAATGGAAAGGGCATTTTTTTGGGAAAATAATCGTCGGCAAAGATTACTTCCAGATAACCATTTTTTCTGCTGTTGGTGACAGATTTTTTCTAACTTTTCAATTGGACCGATAAATGTGTAAAAATTATCAGTGAAAAT
>Ga0209692_10005599_pt1 | contig 10681 bp, 4 predicted proteins | sample tdDd472_FD_187129 | JGI IMG/M metagenome (GOLD analysis project Ga0209692, IMG submission 187129) | Marine sediment microbial communities from the Atlantic coast under amendment with organic carbon and nitrate - tdDd47.2 (SPAdes)... | ecosystem: Environmental > Aquatic > Marine > Coastal >...
AATGGCATCTTTTCGGCAGTTGGAAGCAAAAATGCAAAAAACTGCTATCCCCAAACAAATAAATCGAAGGCAGTGGATCGGATGGTCCACTGCCGCTTGTTTACTCTTAGCGCTAGGTATCTGGAGCTATATTTTACCCCAGAAACAAGGGCCATTGGTTTATAGTACCGGAAATGGGGAACGCATAACCCTCTCTTTGCCGGATGATTCGGAAGTGCAACTTAATGCGAATTCCAGCTTGTCCTTTGATCCACAACAATGGAAGGATAATGAGCTGAGGGAAGTCTGGCTAGAAGGTGAAGCCTTTTTTAAAGTAGAAAAAAAAGCTTCTGGCCTAAAGTTTTTGGTACACGCCGGAGAAGTCAATGTATCCGTTTTAGGTACGCAGTTCAATGTCAGATCAAGAGGCGAAGATGCTAAAGTAATGCTAGTAGAAGGAAAAGTTGAATTGGCGGTAGCTGAACAGACGATCACAATGAAGCCAGGAGAATTGGCTTCTTATTCTAAGACGCAAAAAGCGGTTGAACTCGAAACGGTAGAATCTGAAGGAGTCACGGCTTGGAAAGATGGAATCTCGGTTTTCAATAATACCCTCAGTGAGGTAGTGAAGGAATTGGAAATACTATACGGTGTTCAATTTATCATCAAAAATGAACAGCTAAAGGACAGAAAGATTCAATTATCTGCCCCTAATGATAGCCTAGAGCAAGTTTTAGAAACATTAGAATTACTGTATCCCGAAGAAATTAGGATCGAAGAAAAAGACGGACAAATGATTATTTTTTGACAAACGACATGACTGAAAATATGCGTGCAAGAATACCCTTACTTCTATTATTTCTCTTGCTTAGTCTCGCGACTAATGGATCAGCCGTTGCGCAAGAGATAAGCTCAGCGGACGAGGCGGTTATTGTCCAGGAAGGAAATACAATTTCATTGATAGAGGCACTAACCTCTTTATCGGAGAAATACAAAGTTTTCTTTAGCTATGATGTGGCTGTCCTTCAGAAATATTCTATCCTTCGAAAGGATCTGGAAGGGAAAGACCTCAAAACAGACTTGGAGATTTTATTATCAAATACCCAATTGGAGTATAAAAAAGTAGGGGATAATAATTATGTCGTTTACAAAGCGACAAAAAGGGGCAAGCGGAAGAAAAACAAAGAAGAAACGCCCGAACTGAAGAAAGAGGATATTAGTCTTACTAGATTATCACATCGGCCATCTACAACGCTTGCACCTCAAATTACGGGAGAAGCAACTACGACCACTTCCACTGCTTTAGCGGAAGACAAAAAAATAGAAATCACTGGTACTGTGCAAGATGAAACTGGATTGCCGATGATCGGAGTGACCGTTTATCCTAAGAATAATATCACGCAGGGAACGATCACAGACTTCGAGGGCAGGTATCAACTATCTTGTGAGCAAGGAGATACATTGATATTCAATTTCCTGGGTTATGTAGAGCAAAGCCTAGTAATCGGTGCCGAAACGGTAATCAATGTGACATTACAATCTGAATCGCTGCAATTAAACGAGGTGGTTGTAACGGCTCTCGGCATGAAGCGGGATAAGAAGTCCTTGGGATATTCTGTCCAGGAAGTGGAAGGGGAATCGATCAAGGAAACTAGGGAATTAAATATGGTCAATGCCCTTTCTGGGAAAGTAGCCGGTGTGAATATTACGCAAGGAGGCGGGGGCTTGGCTGGTGGTGGCGCTCGGGTGGTGATCCGAGGTGAGACTTCATTATCTGGCAATAATAGTCCGCTATTCGTGGTAGATGGTATACCCGCAGGATCCAATGATGTAGCCGCGGATGACATTGCGTCGGTTTCTGTTTTGAAAGGCCCAGCGGCAGCCGCCCTCTATGGCTCGCGTGCTGCGGCGGGTGTTATTCTGATTACCACTAAATCAGGGGCTTCTGGCAGCAAGAATCGGATCGGTGCTGAAGTTAACTTCAATATCTCCATGCAAAACCCCTTTGTTCTGCCTGATTACCAAAATGAATTTGGGCAGGGAACAGGTGGTCAATATCGTTACTTTGATGGCAATAATGGCACCTGGCCCGATGGCGCTATATCCAATGATGATTCTCGAATCAATTGGGGCCCACGTTTCGATGGTGAACTTCGACCACAATTCAATGGATATAAACCCTGGGTCGCTTACCCAGACAATGTGAGTGACTTCTATGAAACTGGATTTATTTCCAACAATAACCTGGCTGTATTTGGATCGAGTGATAGAGGAAACTTCAGGTTATCCTATACCAATATCGCTCAGAAAGGAATCATTCCCAATACCGCCTATAAGTCTGATCGCTTTGACTTTAGCGCGGGCTGGGAGCTGTCTGATAAAATAAAAGTAAGGGCCAATATCAAATACATAGAAGGTAGAAGTGGTAACAATCAAGGCTATGATGTACGCCTGTATCCACGAAATATTGATATCCATGCCTTGAAGGATTATTGGGTGCCTGGTTTGGAAGGTATCCAACAATTGAAATGGCGTAGCAGTGAGAACAATCCTTATTTTGTTTTGCGCGAAAACCGACGTAGCAGCGATAATTTGAGATTGTTGGGGTATATCACGACCGATTATCAAATTACCGAAAAATTCTCTGTGATGGGGCGTATCGGCCAGAACAGAAATTACGGGGATTCCAGTAATCGAAATGCTTTCAGTACAGTGGGTACCAATAATCAATTTGGTGGATTCAGTACGAGCCAATCGAATAGCCGAGAACTGAATGCCGATTTTCTTTTACGATATCAAACGGATATTGGTAAAGACCTGAATGCCATCGTTTCCGCTGGTGGAAATCACCTGCGCTCAGATGGCTCTTCGATCAGTAGTAGCGTAGATCAGTTATTAGTTCCAGATATTTATAACCTGGGCAATCGCCGCGTTTTCCCGAATACTAGTAATGGGATTTCAGAAAAACAATTGAACTCACTATACGCTTTTACCAATCTAGCCTATAAGGATTTCCTCTACTTGGATATCACGGCTCGTAATGATTGGTCGAGTGCCTTGCCAGTCAATAATAATTCCTATTTCTATCCATCTTTTACCTTGAGTGGATTGGTGCATGAAGTGGTGGATCTCCCCAAAGCCATTAGCTTTTGGAAGCTTCGAGCAGGACTGGCGAGAGTAGGAAGTGATACTGGTCCCTATAATTTACAGGACCAATATCGCTGGGGAACCGGAGAAAATGGGGTAGCCTCCATTATTCAAAGTAATGTAAAATCTAATCCCAACTTAAAGCCTGAAATCACCAGTGCTTGGGAGGTGGGAACAGACATCCGCTTTTTCCAAAATCGCTGGATGCTAGATTTAACCTATTATAACTCGGTTACGTCCAATCAAATTCTTAGAGTGGAGGTTTCGCCGACTACGGGCTATGACTTCATTCTCAAAAATGCAGGACAAATCAGTAATAGAGGGGTGGAAGTGATGCTGAAGGGACGAGTGATAGAGCATAAGAAATTTAGTTGGAATACCATGGTCAACTGGTCAATGGATCGTTCTTATGTTGATGAATACGATCCAGAAAACCCTGATGCCTTTTTATCAAGAAGTGTTACCACGCATTTATTTGTAGAAGATAAGATTGGCCAGCGACGGGGTGCCATGTTTGGCAAAGGATATGAGCGTGCCCCTACGGGTGAAATATTATACACTAAGTCGGGTGATACACAGCGCAGTGATAAGATCTTTTTGGGTAACTACAATCCAGATTGGATGGGATCGATTTATAACGACTTCCAATTCGGTAATTTGGGCCTTTCCTTCCTTGTAGATGTACGCTATGGCGGCGTTTTTTACTCCTCGACAAATTACAACTTAAATATCAGGGGCTTATCTGAAGCCACCTTATTGGGCGGAACAGATGCCAATGGAAATTTCACCCCTAGAGAAAATATTTTGCCAGATGGCATGTATTTGGACAATGGAGTATACCGGCCCTTGACCAAAGAAGACCTGAAGGAATCAGGCTTGAGTTCTGGCGGTTTGACCGGGCAGCAATATTGGGAAAATATCATGGATGCCGAAATTCCAGAAGCAGTAATATACGATGCAAGTTATTTGAAATTACGTGAGCTGAAGCTATTCTATAACATCCCACAACATGTGGTGGATCGAGTAAATATAAGTAATGCAAGTATTGGATTGGTAGTGAGAAATCTAGCGGTTTGGACCGAAGTACCTAATGTGGATGCCGAGACCTTTAGTTCGTCGAATCAGGCTGGCGCGATACCAGGTTTGGATCGAGGTGGAACCCCTTCGGTACGCAATATCGCTTTTAATTTGAATCTAAAATTTTAGTATCATAAAGATGAAGAATCAATTTGTAAGTACAGGTTTAAGATGTATCACATTGATGCTGCTACTTTGTTTTAGTGCTTGTGATACTTGGGATGAAGACATTAATGTCAACCCCAATACACCGAACGGTTTGTTGGATGAGGATAATGATAATGACGTAGACCCTTCTGTATTTTTAGTGCCGATGTTGTGGTCAACGGTTGATGGTTTTGATTATTTGGCCTGGAATGTTATACCCGCTGTTTGTGAATATCATGGTAAGACCAAAAGTTTGAGCCAGGGCAATCGCCATAAGTCGTGGCATGCTTTTGATGATTCGGGATTTTGGGTGCCGATGTACAGTGCGATTCGCGTGGTGAAAAACCTCCGAACGGTTGCGATCAAGGCCGAGGATAGTCGTTACGAAGCCATTGCTGATATTTGGGAAAGTTATACCTTCTCAATGCTGACCAATCTTTATGGTGATGTTCCGTATTTCGATCCGATCTCAGATGATCCGCCTTTGCTTAGCCTTTACGATCAGCAATCGGAAATTTATCCTGCCATCTTAGAGAAACTCAAAATGGCCGGTGAACAAATCAATCGAACGGATGCGCCTATTAATGCTTCCAGTGACCTGATTTTTGGTGGAGATATGTTGAAATGGAAGAAGTTCTCCAATACACTCCGCATCCGCTTGGCGATGTATATGTCGGATGTAGCTCGGGAGGAGGCAAAGGCTATTATCCAAGAAATCCTAGCTGATCCGGAAACTTATCCGATTATGCAGTCCAATGAGGATAATGCCACCTTCAAGAATGATCCGATTGAGAGACCCTCTGTCCTTTTCCAACTCAGTAAAGGGAAGATAGAAGAAGCGCCCTTTAGCAATGTGTTTATTGAGCGGTTGATTTCTTTGCGCGACCCTCGTCTACCCGTTATGGCCAAACCCGTACGACAAGTGCATAGTAATCCCGATACCCATGTATTGCCTAGTAATCCTGGAGCAGTGAAATATGCTGGCCAATTGTATGGTATTACGACAGACAATGCCCACGCCTCCCAATGGAATGGTGGTTTCCCCTTTGCTTCAGCCTTGGGTGATTTTTTCCGGAAGGAAGATGTTACTGGGCAGCCGCTGATTGAGTCGGCCTCCACCCCCACTTTGATTGCGCTTTATGCCGAGCAGGAATTCTTCTTGGCAGAAGCTGTTGAGAGAGGTTTTGCGACTGGCGATGCGCAGATGCATTACGAAAATGGGATTCGAGCTTCCTTTGATTTCTATACGGCCGAGTTTGGTAGCGATGGATATGAAGGTGCCTATGGTAGCGAAGGAGTGGGTAGTTTTGATGAATACGTTAATCAAACTTCGGTTAGTTATAAAGGAGGAAGAGACAGACTAACGCTAATTGCGGAGCAGAAATGGTTGGCTTCTTTCTTTTTAGGCTTAGAACCCTATTTCGATCACCGCCGAACGATGCTTCCCGAATTACGAGCCTCTTCGGGTGCTGAAAACTTTGGCCCCAATGGTAGTGGAAGTAAGTTCCCTAGCCGGGCAGCTTACTCGGATGCTGAGTTGGCCAATAACCCCGCCAATGTAGAAAAAGCCCGTGCCTCTGGCTATGATGTTCCGATCAAAAGCGATGAAAGTAGAAATGAGGCTAAGATGTGGATTTTGCAGAATAGCGACCTGCAAATGCCTATTTTTCAAGAGCCAGTTTATAGTAGTGATTATCCAATTATTGAGTCTATCGAAGGCTCCGGTACTGATTTCAAACAGTGGTATGATTTGCATTGGAAGACTATGTTTTGGTGGGAATAGGGTAGGCTACAACTTTTGGATTACCAAAACTGGATGCTTGGTCACAAAGGCTTGGCAGGACTTCAGAAGTTAACAGCGCTAGGACTTAGCAAAACTTCAGAAGTCTAAGTCATCATTTTTTTTGTTACGGAGACCTAAAAGTTAATATAATAGAAATGAAAATAGACTTAAAAATAGCAGGATTAATTGGACTAGCCTTTCTGTTCTCGATTAGTGCTTGTACCGACTTGGTAGAGGAAGGGATAGAGGTGTCTTATGCGGATTCTAATGCCGTATTGACTGTAGAAGCGCTGGCGGGTGAAAATGCGGCAGCGGGTGAAACAATTAGCTTTGCCATTACTGTATCGTCCGACTTCGACATAAAATCATGTATTGTGAAAGCGGCGGTCGAAGGAAGGAATGGTTCTGGCTTTAATGTCAGCGATGCAGCCTTTGATGATCCTTTTGCAGATCATATTTTTGGAACAGTCCGAGCGGGGATTCAATCCTTTAAGGTACGCTACGACTATATTATTCCTGATGCTATTAATAAATCTCGTATTAGCTTCACGATTATTGATGAATCGGGGCGAGTCAGCCAGGAAAAGACGGTAGAGGTTGTACCGGCCATTGCCAAATATGAAGATTTGGAACTCTTCGCTAAAGATGGAACCTTTCATGATGCCTTGGCTTCTATCGACGGAAATGTCTATTCCGATATCAAGACCAACTACAGTAAATTGTCTGAAGCCAATGTGGCTGTTCAAGAAAAGATTGATATTATTTTCTACTACGATAAGGCGGCCAGACGTTCAATACTAGCGGCGCCTGCCTCGGGGCGTGTGGACCTAGAACTCAACATTGAAAACAATACCTTATTCAGGGTTTTGAATCCAACAGAAGCGGTCACCCTCGACAATATCACCCCATCTTCTCTAGCTAAACTGGTCAGCGAAGCTTCCATTTTGTCAGATGGTTCTTCCCAATTGACTAATATAAAAGTGGGCGATGTCATCGGGTTTGTAACAGACTTGAATGCCGTTCATTCCCTCAAATCAGGGATACTGATCGTGAATGGTTTGCACCCGGCGAATGTCGCTAGGTATGCAGGCGTTTCCTATGTTTTGGAGTGTGAGGTAGCCGTACAAAAATAACAAGATTCTCTGGTGACAACAATGCTCAGAGAACCCATAATTAAAAGCGCAATGAGAGATAGCAGAAATAAATGGATCCGATGTACTGGGTTTGCCCTGTTCCTTCTTTTGGGTTGGAGCATGCCATTATCTAGCCAAAGTGACTACAAGATTGCAGAGCAAGATTCACTAGCTTTGGTGGCTTTTTATTGGGCGACAGATGGACCGAATTGGACCTCCAATCAAGAAGGCTTTGGTTTTGATGACTTGTCAACGGAATGGCAGGAAAAATATGATGGACAATTTAACAATTGGTTTGATGGGCCGGTAAAGGATTGGTTTGGGGTAAGAGTGGAAAAGAGGCCCATTCCGAATGCGGTGGATTCTACCTATCGGGTGACCTGGTTGTGGCCGGTAATTGGTCGTCGTACAGATGGACAAAATGGCTTGGCGGGTTATGTGCCTCGAGAAATAGGGTTATTGACCGCATTGGAAGAATTTAGAGTCAATGGAAATGATGGTTTCCGCTGGGAACTTATTCCAGATGAAATCTACCACCCTTCGCTCGAATATTTTGATGTTGAAGCCGCCTGGTTTGGAGGGGGGATGTCCGACGCCTTGCGTAATTGTACGGGTATGCGAAAATTAAATACGCGTTATACTTACTTCGATTTCATGCCTAATCTGGATTTTCTCGATGAGGCGGGCTTACGTAACATGGATGGGACACAGTGGTTTTATAATTCACGACTATCCTATTTCTACCTGGAAAGAATCATTGATTATTTCTATACGATTTCCTCTGTGCCGCAAGAGTTTGGCTTTGAAGCGCGCGATATGTTTGATGTAGGAGATGAAATAGAAATTGTAGCGCCACTTGGAACTGCTGTCGAAATGGTCTGTAATGATGCCGGAAGTAGAGAAGAAGATATTACCTATCAATGGTACAAAGATGGCTTCAGCAAGTTCGGAAAGAAAAACAAGACGTATAATATTGCTGGTGTGAAAGAATCAGACTATGGCCATTATACAACTAGAATCACCAACGAATATGTAAAAGCCTACGACCTAAATGGGAATTACGGAGAGGTTTTTACCAAAGGAATTCATCTGGTAGCCGAACCTACTGCACCAATGATAGAAAGAGGTGTGAGTGCCAATAGTGGTCAGTATATCGACCTGTATTTTTCAAAACCTATGACGGGTTCTACAGGCTACACGGATTTACAGGTGCAAGCTGGAGGAAACGCCTTAACGGTAACTGAAGCTGAGGTCAGAGGAAGACTAGATAAGGAAGTTCGTATTTATTTGGATGCGCCCATCTTAAAGGACGAAGAAGTGCTGATTTCTTTTGCTGCCGATCAAATCGCCGATGCAAATGGCGGCCTACTGGCGGCCTTTGACAACCTAGCCATTGAAAACCGGACGCGAGTAGCACCGAACCTGGTTAACGCGAAAACGACACTTGATGGCACAGGGATTATTCTAGCCTTTGATCAATATATCGATCAGGCCAGTCTGCCCTCCGCTTCATTTGTGGTGGAAGGAGAAAATACCTACGATATTGCTTCCATTACTTTGGCTGCTGGGGCTATTGATGCCCATATTTCAAAGCAGTTGTTACTCACCCTAGATACAGATATAACAGATAGTGCAGAAGTTATTACCGTTCAGTATCTGGATGGAGCCGTGGCAGGTTTGTATGCTGGAAGCGTTGGGCCAACAGCGGAAATTGCGGTGGAGAATCGAGTGACGGTGGATAAAACAGCCATCAAATTCCGCTTTGAAGATGGGAGTGAACAACTCGATAATGTTTTGCTGCAATCTTCGTGGAGGGTAGACCCCATCCAACTTTATGATGATGGAACCAATGGCGATGAGCAGGCGGATGACCACGTTTGGACCTATCAGGCTTTTCTGGTCGACGATGATTATACCTGGGATGTAATCAGTCGAAAAACCTTGAATACTATTGATACCATTGTAAGTGTTGATCCGAATACAGGTAATACGGTACTCACCTTAGTACCGGGGACTACCCACCAAGATTCTCTTTTGAGTGATAAAATAATACTGGCCTTGTCTGTTCTAGATGATCAGGTAAGTGGCGATTCCATCTACGGTATACTGAATCGAGATGTGATTTTTAACGTGAAAGTCCAGAGTGGCCCCACTGAGATTTACTTGATGGGGATTGACAATGATTGGACGACAGGGGAGTTAATCCCTGCTGTGGGAGGAAATGTTTACAGCTATACCCTACCTAAATTGACGGCGGGGGATGTGATTGAATACAATTACAGACAAGGCGATGACTGGGAAAATCAAACCCCAGAAACCAGAAGCTATACCGTTAAAAATGGAGAAAATATTATCAATGATGAGTTTGGCATCTTCACTAGCACGACTAGTATAGATATCCCCCCCTTGAAGATTTTCCCCAACCCTGCTAAGAATGGCATTTTTCAAATTGAACAAATGAGTGACCTGACCAACTTTGCCATTTATAATACCAGCGGTCAACTAATACGGCAGCTGCCAGTGACCTATGCTGACACGATGACCATCGATTTATCCCGAGAAACTAAAGGTATGTACTTTCTAGTCGGTATTTCCCAAAAAGGGGACCACTTTGCCTATAGGCTTCTCTTTCAATAATGCAGTAATAATAACCAACCAAAGATGATGAAAAGACTTTACTATTTATCTACTTGGTGCTTGAGCACCCTTTTATTCACGCTTAGTGCCTTTTCGGTCAATGCACAAACACTTGAGGCTGACTCTTTGGCTTTAGTCGATCTTTATAACGATTGTGGTGGCGCTGATTGGAGTGGGTTTGATACCTGGCTCAACGGTCCAATTAGTACTTGGGAAAAAGTAGCGGTAGACGAAACGATACAACGTGTGACGAATGTCGAATTCAAAGATATGCACTTGACAGGTGCGCTTCCTGAGAGCCTGGGCAATCTCACCGAAATGAGTGGCAAAATCGAATTCCGAGATGATTCCTTATTGACGGGCGCTCTACCTTCCTTCTTATGGAAATGGACAAAAATCGATCGGTTCCAGATCAAATTCAGTGGCTATACCTCTATTGAGACGGAAGGCCTTGAGAATATGGTTAATTTGACCGAATTCAATACCGAAGGTTCTCCGATCGGTGGTATGATTCCGGGTGTGATTTTTACGCTTCCAAATATCGAAAAATTGTACTTCCACGATAGTGAGTTTGATCAACTTCCGACGGAAGTAACCCAAGCGACAGCTTTAAATAGACTGTACTTGAACGGGGATAATTTCTCCGAATTACCCGATATGTCTGGCATGACCTGGGGCTCTGGCGCCAAAGTCCGCTTTCATGATAACCAATTGACTTTTGAAGATTTAGAACCCCTTGTTGGTTTCCTTGCTGATGCCAATGTAGACGAGTTTCGTT
>Ga0209692_10005604_pt1 | contig 10673 bp, 15 predicted proteins | sample tdDd472_FD_187129 | JGI IMG/M metagenome (GOLD analysis project Ga0209692, IMG submission 187129) | Marine sediment microbial communities from the Atlantic coast under amendment with organic carbon and nitrate - tdDd47.2 (SPAdes)... | ecosystem: Environmental > Aquatic > Marine > Coastal >...
GGACGAGTTGCGCAGCGCGCTCGAAGACGGTTCGGCGGAAGAAGTTTAAGCGGTTCGATTATTTGAACAAACGGCCTAGACAGGGGCCGCGATTTCTTCTATACACCCCGTCGCACACGGCGTTCAGAGCCGTCGCTGCACAAAGGTTGCCCGGGTAGCTCAGTTGGTAGAGCAGCGGATTGAAAATCCGCGTGTCGGTGGTTCGAGTCCGCCCCCGGGCACCATTTTTTTCTTTAAAAATCAATGCGCTAGAGAATTGCGAATTTTTATTCGTGATTTAATTTTCATTTTTTGGGACAATTTTGGGACATTTCATTTGAGAAAGGTGTCCCAATGGCAACTTTTGTAAAGCGATCCACCGGCCAATGGCAGGCGAAGATTCGGAAAAAGGGTTTCCCGAATATTTCAAAGACGTTTGAGACAAAAGCTGATGCGGAAAGCTGGGCACACGGGCAAGAATCACAAATGAAGCGCCACCAGTTCGTTGACGGTCGAGAGGCCGAACGGACCAGCTTCAAAGAAGCACTGGAGCGCTACAAAACCGAAGTCTCGGCCCTAAAGAAGGGGCACGAACAAGAAGCCAAGCGCATCAAGATGTGGAAAGACAGCGATCTGGCGGAGCGGCCTATGGCGGGCCTGAAATCGACAGACTTCGCAAAGTGGCGGGACAAGCGCCTCAAAGAAGTCAGCCCAACGACAGTGCGCCTAGATTTGGCCCTGATAAGCCACCTCTTCACAACTGCGGCTAAAGAATGGGGAATGCCCCTCATTAATCCCATCAAAAACATCAAGCTTCCAACACCAAATAAGGCGCGTGATCGGCGACTTGAAAAAGGCGAAGAAAAGAAACTCCTCAAGGAATGCGACGCCAGCAAGAATACATGGCTTGGAGCTATCGTCCGGTTGGCAATAGAGACTGGAATGCGGAAAGGCGAGCTCCTAAAAATTCAGTGGGAACACGTGAACCTGAAGGCCCGGAAGATTCAGCTCTACGATACGAAGAATTCAGACAACCGTGCCGTACCCCTTTCTGCAACAGCCCAAGACGTTCTCAAAGGCCTACCAAGGGCAATCAAAGGCGCAGTTTTCCCGACCTCTGATAACGCCGTAAAACTGGCATTTATCCGCGCCTGTGAACGGGCGGAAATACAGGGCCTAACGTTCCACGACCTTCGCCATGAGGCCACAAGCCGTTTTTTCGAGCGAGGATTAGACGTGATGCAAGTCAGCGCGATCACCGGTCACAAAAATCTTCAGATGCTCAAACGATATACTCACCCACGAGCAGAAGATTTAGCTGAATTACTTGGGTAACCAACAAAAAACACAAAAACAAACAATCAAACAAAACCAACGCACTAAGCCAATAACGATAGTATAACGTATAGCACGTACACCATATTTATTTTTTATTTTGATGTATTGATCAAATGAACGATAATTAAAGAGTAAACATTGATGGCGAGAGGCCTTAGTTTAGGGGAAGATTAGCCACAACAGAAGACCGTCTGCCTCTCCGGTCTTTTTCTCAGGGGATGTATATCTCATGGAGACTGTTGCAACTGGCGTAGTCCAACTTCCCACGAATGCAATTCTTTTTGACGACGAAGAAGCCGCAAAAATTCTCAAACTTCATGTCGGTACGCTCCGCAATTGGCGGTCAAACCGACACAATCAACGCGGCATTCGAGGTCCAAAATTCGTGAAAATCGGCGGAAATGTTCGTTATCGTTTGAGCGATATTGAAGCATTCATTTCCGAAGCTGAGGTCAAAAAGCCTCGCCGAGGCCGGGGCCGTCCTCGCAAAGTCAAAAACCTAGACACAAAATAAAAGGGGCGCGTGGACCTCAAATCCAACGCGACCCCAAAACGCTTATCCCAAGCGAGGTAATATAATACCTCTTCTATCGGTGTCGTTCAAGGTTTGAGTATCCGCGCGATCAAAAATGATCAGCGCAAACACGAAGGCGCTGCCCCTGGATCATCAGGCGCAAGCGCTTCACCATGAAATCAAACGTGAAAAGCCAGTCGATGAGCTCGCGCAAGCGAGCCTTGGAAGTAGTAGGAATTCGGTTGAGCAGAAGTCTCGATCAAAACGGCGACAACGCTATAAACTGCAACGGTTTGCGGGCAAATTGCTGCCCGGCTTTTCTGTCGGAAAATGCAGCTGCGCCACAATCCCTAACAAGCCGGTTCAAGTGAAGCTTGGAAAAAAGGGGGCCAGTTTCTCCGGGGTCATGCGCTGCGGATCGGTCTGGACCTGCCCGGTCTGTTCCGCCCGCATCTCGGTTCGCAGGGCCGAAGAGCTCAACCTAGCGATTGAGGCTCATGAGAATGAAGCTGGCGGAATAGTGCTGCTGATGACTCTCACTGTCCAGCACACTCGGAGCGACAACCTCAAGGAACTGCAGGACGATTTCCTGCGTGCGGAAAAGGCGCTTAAACAAGGCAAGGTCTGGCGTGATTTGAACGCCCGTCTTGTTGGTTCTGTCCGGGCGCTAGAGGTGACACGTGGTGCGAATGGTTGGCACCCGCATAGCCATACTCTGCTTTTTTGGCAGGGCGGTGATCTGGAGGCCGCAAAGGAGGCGGCAAACAAGTTAAGGAAAGCCTGGACAAAATCCCTCGCAAAACAGGGCAGGAGATGCGGAAGGGCTGGTTTCGATTTACGGTATGGGAAAGCTGCAGCCAGCTATATGACGAAGTGGGGATTGGCGGCTGAGACTGCGATGAGCCACGAAAAAAAAGGCAAGTCTTCGCGGACACCGTGGGAAATCCTTGCCTCCGCCGCCGACGGCGACGAGAAGGACGCTGCTCTTTTCCGGGTCTTCGCTCAGGCTTTGAAAGGCAAGCGGCAGTTGACATGGTCGCGAGGGCTGAAAGAGCTGTACGAAATCGAGGAAAGAACAGACGAACAGCTCGCTGATGAGCAGGCCGAGGACGGGGCTGAGGTCGTTGCGACAATCACGAAAGACGACTGGGGCAAGGTCGTTCTGGTTGGGTTTCAGTGCCGAGTTCTCGAAGGGGCCGAGGTAGCGGGAGAAAAAGGTGTCGCAAGGGTGATTTCGTTGGCGCATGAGGCCGTCGAGCGCCGACGACGAGAGTGGCATGAGGAGTGGCAACGAACAGGGGTAAGGCCCGCAGGGGCTTTCCGATGAGAGGCAGCTCCCGCAACGTCACAGTCGTTACCTCGATATCGAGGTAACGCCGATGACAACGCGTCCGCTTGAACAGAAGGGGGCGCTTCCGCGCCCTGGCCTGCAAGAGGGTCGGTTAGGCAGCATCACCCATCAACTGCCCACTTTTGCTTACGTCAGATAAGAGCCGCATTAAAGCCCGGCGAGTAAGTTCGAGCAGTGTATCCAACTTAATCAACTCGTCCTCAAGCCCACGCGCCACATTCCTCGGACCAACCTCCAAAGCAAACAGGATTTGAGAGGCTGACCGCAAAAGCGACCCTGCACCAATGATCGATGCTGTAATATGGGCTCCCTTTTCTAGATAGAATTCTCTACTAGCTTCGGTATTCACATCAGCGAGTTCCGTCAAAATTCCCCGAATTTCCTTTTCAACATCTAGAACATTTCTTTCTGCCTCGGCAAATTCGCCGCTGTTAATCAGCTCGATCAATTTCTCCAACTTTTCCATTTCCCTAGCTCCTTATCAATTGTCATTTGCGATCTCGAAAACCATCACCGGATTTTCGGCTTGATACTTTTCGTGAAGGGCATGAGCCAATTCACGGATTAAGATATTGAGATTGACCTCCAGGTCGGCGGCAAATCTGGCGAGTGTGCTGCTTTGCTCCCGCACTGCCTGCCGCTCCATTTCGGCTTGGATATTTTTAAGGTATCGGACAGCCTTCATTCTTCGTCCTCCTCGTTCTCGACCTTTCCCCAATCTCCATCATCTAGGAGATATCGGCCTTCCTGATCGAAGAAAATTGGTTGTACCGTCCCGAAGTCGTCAAAGTCGAAGTCACTGGGGCAATGCGCATAAGCATGCTGTGAAAAGGCCTCTGGCCATTCTCCATCTTGGCAAAAATACTGGACCAGCAGGATGGCATTACGAATTTCGCGAACGTCTTTACCGTCCCACTTTTCAAACGTCCTCAATGCCTGTTCGAGATCGCGCCCAACCTGAGTTGTTAGTTCTTCCCGAACCAGATCAAGGACTTGATCGACGGCATTGTCTCCGCCATTTGAAATGATACCCTCGATTTCATCACTGAAATAACCACAGTTTTCTTCCACCTCCTCAGAGAAGAAGCCTGCCCTATCCCTCCCGCGAGCCAGCCCTTCTTCACTTTGACGAAGGCAAAATAAACTGCATGCGTAAGCCAGCCTCTCAGCCTGGGCTCCCTTCTCGTAAAGCTTTTCCTCAAGCTCATCTCGTAGATCTTTTTCGTTGTATTCCCACCATTTCTGGAAGATTTCAGTAATGTCGTTTGTCATGTTATTTCTCCTAGTTGAATTGGGTTTGGCGCGTCGTCGTCAAACCCTGCCTTCCGGCGAGGATGGGGTAGCAACTGGAAAGCCCTGGCGCTGTCCGAGTGGTGCGGGCGCAGCGCAGCGAGCCACGGTCGGACAACGCCACGCTTGCGCTTGGGGCTTGTAAGGCGCGGGGGCGAAGCCCTTAGCCTTTTGCCAAGCATGAATCATGACTTTTCGCCTGCCTTATCGTCTGACTTAGGTTTAAACTTCGGCTTTGGCGCAAACGTTGAGGCAGAGCCAGCCAGAGCCTCTTCACTCGCTTTCTTCAAGGTTTGTTTGAAGAAAGCTCGCGGGGTCACAGGGATGTTGGCTAGATTCTTCAGCCCGGTTTTGGTGATCGCCTCCGAGCCATTCACTGAGGCTTGCAAGGCCTGCTTAAACACCTCTCGGCCAGCGCCAGGTTTTGGCGTCGGGTCCAAGGATTTCGCTTTTGCTTTCGCATCTTTGATCGACGGTAGCTTATCCAAATCAAATTTGGCAGCAACCTCCCCAGCCTTCTTCTTCGTGGCCCGGGAGACAGAATGAACCCCGCCCCTATGATCCACCGCAACGACGACATTCCTCTTGTCGCCGCGAGCCAATACCAGCCCTCGATCCTCGAAGGCTTTATGAGGATCCTGGGCAGAATAGGACTCGCGAATATCCTGATAGACACGCGCCTTCGGGATTTTCGTCCGGTCTTGAAGCTGCGCTTCTTTGTGAGATAATTTCGATCTTCGCCGGTCATCGGCGTACCGGTTTTCCCGTCGTCGATTTTGTCGCCGGGTGTCGGGCTTCATCTCCCGGCCCGTGAAAGCACCAGGCGTGGGGCGGTGGTTGAATCGCTCTTCAAGCCGACGAGAAACCGCTTCGTGCTTTATATAATTCTGGTGGAAGTGATTAAGCTGAAGGCTTTCAGGATGCGCCCGCGACCAGACAATATGGAAATGCTCCCGACCTTTTTTTTCGTGAAGCACCACAGCTCGGGCGTGACCTTCAAGACCCAACTCCGCCTCAAGCTCGCCAAGCGCTTCCGCCAACTGCTCAAACGAAATTCGCTCATCCTGGGAAGGATTCAACTGCAAATGATAAAGGGTCTTGCTGCTGCGATCAGAGGCAAGCAAATCCATCTCTTCTAAGCTCTGAGAAAGATCGCTCCCACCATTCCCATACTCTAAAACCTGAACTCTCTCGTTATCCTGTTTCTGGAGGTGTCGAGCGAGGTTCTTTGGACTGCCGCGAAGATTGCCTTTAATGATCACGACCGTAACTCTTTCACGATTTCAGCACGCAATACGGCCAAGCTACGCAGTTCGGTCATAAGTGCATTCGTATCGGCTGCTCGTCCCGCTGAATTCGAGTGATATGCAAGCTGGTTCAAGTTGGCTCCAACTTTACCCAATTGACCGAGAAGCAACCGAAGGGTGTCTCGATGCTGATCAGAGCCGCGCACACCAGATAGCATGCGGTCTCTAATCAGCTTTGAGACGGTAGTGTTTTCATACTCACTCTGGCTTTTGAGAAAACTGCATTCAGCCTCGGTCAGCCGAATTTCAAACCGTTCAGTTCGCCTCATCTACTCCCTCCTCAATGCTGAAAACAATCTCGCAAAAGGTGCAAACTACTATCGGCATTTCATCCAAAAACAATTCAGCATGACATGCGAATTGGGGGTCCACGGGGGCAACGTCCCCTGGCAAGCGACTGCTGACCGGACTTTGTACGGGCAGAAGTCATGGCTTGCATATAAATAAGTATTGCATCTGATATATAGCGATACAGCACCACACACCATATTTTATACTTTTTTATTCTATGTTGCGAACATACAACGAAAAAATCGTGTGAAGTATAGCACTGACACGATATTGCCTTTAGTACGTATTTAAGCGGGTTTTTTGTCGGTTAGCGTATCATATACATGGTGTATAATTATGCTACTACATGAAACATAAATACGAAAGGCACGCCGGACATGAATGACACAAAAGAGCTTGTGGATTGGGCTCGAAGAAAAAAGGCTCAATCCAAAGAGTATAATCGTCGTCAAACAGAACGCCTCAAACAGCGTGGCGAGGTCAAGCTGACGATAATTATTCCCGTTAAAGATGTTGCTAGATTTAAGGTTGAGGCAAAGCATGCGAGGGAAGAAAATCGGGCTGCTCGGCAAAATCAGTCAACGCCAACTCAACCGATACCGCAACAACACCAGTCGCACACGCCACCGCACCATGGCCGACTAAGTCAAGGAGGCGGGCAATGACGATTGACGAAGCGCTTGCAGTAATTCGGCATGAAGAAAATATCATCCTTACGGGCCTATCTGAGAACCGGAAATATCAAGCAATCTGCAAAAGGAACATGTCGGAGTGCCTTTACCATCCGGACATTGCAGTCGCCGGAAAGATGGCGATTCACGCCAAGGTCAACGCGCAGTTTCGCGCAGAAAAAGCCGCCCTTTGGCTCGGCCGAGAATGGCAGGGAGACATCGAGCAAGGGATCGGAGACGAGGTCTTCGATGCGATGGAAGAGCAGGTCGGATACTTTTACATGCAACAACCGATCTGGATGAAATCCCTCAAATCGACAGCCCAACACATGGAGAATCAGCTATCCGATCTGCAGGCAGCGGGCGCAGTTCTAGAAAGCGCTCGGAAAGCCGGTATCTTTGAGCTCCCTAAAGTTCAAGGTATTGGGCACGCCGGACATGAACCGGCTCCGATTGACAAGGTTTTCGCTGGCGCTGCGGCTCTAATGCACGACGAGCGAAACCGTAAAGCCATTGAGTCGATCAATGAAATTGATGGGCTGGGGATGGGGTGATGGAAATTCTTCTGAACTTCTTCAAGGGCCTGCCAAATGGTGCGATTGCTAGCACTTTCTACACCTTCAACGCGGGCTTTCTGATCGTTGGCGTGGCTCTTTTGACCTACAACATCGTAATCGCCGTCGTCCGGACCGCCGAAAGTGGCATCCCGCTTGGAAAGGGGAATAGCAAATTCTTTACACCAATACGGATCGTCCTTGCCGTTTTGCTGCTGGTCCCAGTGGGTAATGGAATGTCAATTGGGCAGCAAGCGATTTTGGGACTTGCAAACGCAGGCTCAAACGCAGCCAGTAAGGTTTGGTCCACCGCAGTTGATTCCGTCTTTTTCAAGAAACAAAAGCTGGTGGAAATCGAACCTCCACAGCTTCTCGAAACGGTTAAGGCGCTCGTCGAAATCAACGGCTGCGTCCTTTGGACAAACTACTATTCAATGAAGGAAGAGAACCCAATTACGGTCGTTCAAACCTTCGATGAGCACACTCAAACGCTGTTTTACAGTGGGGAACCATTGGGCATGCCAAAGGACTATTGCGGCTCTGTTTCGCTTCCACTGCCCGATAGCGCCAAAGATGATGATATCGCTCGATCATATAAAAATCTGCAGATCCAAATTTTCAACGAAGTGATGACCCGAACGACGCCAATGATCGAGGGGATTATGCAGGTGCACCGAGAAAGAGGTCTAGGCTTGCTCGATAAGAATAGCGGGTTTGAAATTGGCGATCTGGGAAAATCAATCGAGAAGTTCTCAGGCCATAAACTTGATCCTGTCCAGTTGGCACGAGACCTTGAAGCGATGATGAATGAAGCGCAGACGAAGGTTCTCAAGCGCTTTGAAGGGCGGCGCGACCTCGTCGAGCGGATTAAGAAAGAGGGGTGGGTTGGCGCCTCCACCTGGTTCCAGCTCATCGCAAAAGCTAACCGCGAAGCTTCGACGCAATTTACATCGACACCTATCGTAAATCCCCCCAAAAACATGCAGCGAGAAATTAGAGCTCTTATCGACAATTGGTGGGAATACCGGGTCGCAGCGGCAAAAGAGGAAGTCCCGATTTCTCCGCATTTCATGGGTGCAAAAGTGTCGGTCGATAACGGCCTACTAGCCAAGTTTTTCAAACCAATAAACTGGGAATGGTTGAACCGACTGGCTCAGAAAGAGATTTCTGATTTTGGAGACGCAATCAACACCTTAATCGCGTTCGGTGAAGGGCTCAAAACTGCTGCCGTTGCTTCGGCAACAGGAATCGGAATTGCAGGAGTAACGGGCGTATTCGACGCGATCAACTTCTTCACCGGAGCTTTGTTGCTCGGGGTTCTCGTGGCTGGAGCAGCTTTGGCGAATCTGCTGCCAATGATCCCCGTAATCTTCTGGATCTTCGCAATTTTTGGCTGGGCGATATTCGTGCTTGAGGCCATGATCGCCTTACCGATCTGGGCTCTCGTGCACGTGTCACTCAGCGGCGAGCAGTTCCATGTCGAGAAGGGTGTTCGAGGTTACTTGGGTTTGGTCGAAGTCTTCATTCGCCCATCGCTCTTGGTGCTTTGCCTTATCATCTCGATGGCTCTGTTAGGCCTTGGCGGCGCACTCGTAACGAAACTGGTGGCTATGTCGTTCTTGGTTCAAAACGGAACCGGTGTCGTCGATCTCGGCACCTTGATTTTTGCGCCCATCATATTGGCGCTCGTTTACCTGTTTATCGCCTTCAAGGCCTTCGGTTTTGTGCTGTCAGGCCCAACCGTGATCATGAACTGGATTGAAAAATAACCCCCGTAGAAAAGGAAACATGATGTTTGAAAAAACGACCAAAACGGTCAGCTACATCTTAGGTTGGCCTCTTATTAAAGGTTTAGCAGTCTGGATCGGCCAGCAGGTCGGCCAATTGGGCCAAGCAACGGAACCGAAGACGACAGGAACCTTCGAGGAAATTTTCACCGCCAAGGGGCTCTCGGAGGCTGACTTGGCGCACCACAGGAAATCGGCAAAACACCTCTTCTATCTATGCCTTAGTCTAGTGATCGTTTTCACAACAATCTCAATGATCATGCTTAAAAATAGCGGCGATCTTGGGCCGCTTGGGATGCTCGTGATCGTTCCGTTTCTCCTCGCCCTGTCCTTCAAAAATGCCTTTGGAAACTGGCAAGTAAGACGGCGTATTTCTGGTGGTTTGAGATTATTTCTCTCTACGCCGGGGGAGTGGCTGCCCAGGTAGCGGAGGAAGAAGCGGGGGAAGAGAGAGGCCCGGCCATATGGCCGGGCTTCTTGGTTTAGTTTAGGCGCTATTTCAATCTGTCAAAAGCACTGCGGTTGTTTTCAATGACCTTGTCCACGAGAACATCTATCTCTTCTCCCTGGAGAGTTTTTAGCTCTACCGCAAGAGCAGCCCGTTGTCCTTCAAGGTCGGAAATTTCTTTTTGAAGCCCTTGAACAATATGGGTTTTTGCCTGTTCTGCCAGCTCCATAGAATCGTAGTAGTGCCCCTCAAAAAAGTAGACCTGTGTTTTCTTAATCAAACCCTTTGATTGACCAGCAATCTCAATCCCCTTAGTCGCTTTGAGCCTTTCATCTAGCTCGTTCTTCTTTTCTGAAAGGTCGGAAATCTGCTCGTCGATTTCTTTTGCTCGGATTACCGCAGCCTCCTGCGAGGTCTTTTCCCGATATTCACTTGGGTTCAAGTAGCCCAGCTCAATCATCTGCTGATCGAAAGCTTTATTGTAGTGCCCGGTGAATGCTGGCTCGTCGGGATCATCAGCGAGCGGTTTCAATTCTGGATGACGGTCACTGTTCGGGCAATTCCTAGACTCGGCGGCCAAGGCCCTCACTTCGGCCAAAAGGCCGGCGGCGTGGGCGGTATCAACGTCATGTTGGACCTGGGCAGCTTCTAGCTTTGAAACCAAGTCCTGGTTTTCTGCCTCAAGCTGTTGAATTTGAAACTTGATATCTGTAATTCTGCCACCGGCTTTATTGAGCTCACGTTTTCTCGCGACAGCCAATCCTATTGCGTAACCAGACATACTCCCCCCGTCAGATATTGACCATGCACAACTAGAAGAGGCGTACACCCTAGAATTCGCGGCCAAGTTTGGCAAAGACTTTGAATGCGAGGTTTGGGACAATTTTGGGACACTGCGTTTGAGTTTTTGGATGAAACGCAATTTAAGTGAATGAAGAGACATGAAAAATAGTGAAGCGATTCCAGCAACTTACTGTCCCACGCGATTTTTTATTATTTATTATCAATGCTCTAGATCGGATTGAAAATCCGCGTGTCGGTGGTTCGAGTCCGCCCCCGGGCACCATTTTTTATGGAAACGAATGCTTTTGTAGACTTAGCTGAATTCAGTTAGGTCTTTTTTTATTGCCTCTCCCATGAAGG
>Ga0209692_10005605_pt1 | contig 10671 bp, 8 predicted proteins | sample tdDd472_FD_187129 | JGI IMG/M metagenome (GOLD analysis project Ga0209692, IMG submission 187129) | Marine sediment microbial communities from the Atlantic coast under amendment with organic carbon and nitrate - tdDd47.2 (SPAdes)... | ecosystem: Environmental > Aquatic > Marine > Coastal >...
CCTGGGTACGTCGACACGATAGCGCCTGGCGCGCCTCTCGTCACTCGCCGACCTTGCGATCACGATGAATGATGGCCAGGAGGCGGACCACTCGGCCCAGGGCACGCCAGGCGCCGACCAGCATGATCAGCCCGACCAGTCCACCTCCAAGGGTCTGGATGGTTGGATGATCTGGATACCAGTCATGGATTCGGGCATGCAAACGCAGGGGCAGGGTCAACACCATCGCCAGCAGGACCAGGGCCGTCATCAGGCGCCATCCATTCAGCGCCAGGCTACGCCTCCGGCTCGCCCCCTTCGGCAGCTTGGATTCCATGTCCTCGAGGCCCAGAAGGTCACAGCCCAGCCAGTAGCCGTCGGTCCGCAGGATGGGCAGAAGACTCCAGATCACCGCGAGGATGACCGCATGGGCGGCCAGGAAAGCCGACCGCCAGCAAAACAACCAACCGATCACCACGAGACACCCACCAGCCATTAGCTGGAAGCAGATCCCGCCCAGATCCACCCGCACCCGACCGGCTCGGGGCAGAATGGAAACAGCGCTCACATCGCACCAGAACACAGGAAGAATCCAGAGAACACCGGCCCCCACCGCACCGGGTGGCCATCCTTCCCGGGACAGAGCTGCGGCATGACCGAGTTCATGAGCCAGCGCCGTGAGCAGGAACATGGCCACCACCGTGATCAGATGAACAGGTTGTCCCGGCACCCCAGGAGCCGGCAAGAAGACCACCACCACCAGCCCCAGCCCGGCCAGCGTTGACATGATTGGCCAGCAAGCCAGCCACTCCAGCTTGCCGGCCAGCCAACGCACGATGAACTCCGGAACCAGGGTGATGCGCAACCACAGTCCCCGATGGCCCTGGGCCCGCCCTCGATTTCCCGCGGTCGGCAGGGTCAGCGATCGCCAGCGACGTTCTCCATCGGGGCGGGTGAACTGAGCCCCGTGATCAGCGGCCACCACGAATCGCCGCTCGCCATCGCGAATCAGCCACCGGCCATCCCGTCCCTGCACGACCTCAAACCGCAACACGACCGGGCTCTCCCTGCAAGCGTGCCAAGCCCAGCAGACAGAGGCGCCTCACGTGGAAGCTGACCCAGGCCGATCCATGCCACTCCTGGAGCTCGGCCAGGGTCGGGTTCTTGCCTTGCAAGGGTTGAAGATCAGCATGCTGGAGTCCTTCGGCGGCATAGAAACAATCCGATGTTCGGTCGGCCAGGACATCGCCAGGCCAGACCTCCAGGTCGGCCTCCAGTTCGACCCGCACCGTCCGGGAAGCCCGGGCCAGACAAGCCAGAAAGACTCGATTGAAATCCACCGACGAGGGTGGCGACAGGTGTCGCGAATCCTGGTCGGGAGCGAAGGCGGCCGCCGTCTCGGCGACCATGGTCCAGTACGACCACTGGTCCGGAGTCTTGAGGACCTCGCTAAAGGCCCAGTCGAAGAGTCGTTGGGTCACGGCCACCGGGTCATCTTTCTTGGTCCAGCGCTGGGTCGGATGACCGTTCCAGGACAGATGTTCACCACCCTCGTCCCAGCGAACGACCAGGGGGTGCACTGGACATCCGGTTCGACAGATCAAACGCGCCAGACCGGTTCGCACCCGGATCTCCCGGCCGGGCAAATGGTAAGGGATCCCCTGGCGACGGGTCCCATCCAGCCCACCATGACCCTGGTTGCCATCGGCGAAGGCCAGCACCGGCCCTCCTCGCCTCAAGGCACGCATGAGACGGCGAACTCCGTCACGAGACTCGACCGTGATCCAGTCGAGCCGACCAGGCAGATCCAGCCTGGCCACCAGATCCTCGGCGGGTGGGCGCAGACGGCGCTCGGCGTCGGCGTTGACCAGGACCGTCAGGTGATCACCCGCCGCCAGGAACGGCTCGAGGACGAACTGATAGGGGCCGAGGTGGAGAGTCAGGACCAGACCCGAACCCAGGTGAGGGTGATCGCGTCGGTAACGCCGCCCCCTCTCCAGCGGTGTCTGGTCTCCAGCCAGCAGGCGCCTGTAGATGGTATGCTCCCAGGTTGCCTGCCGGCGTCGGGCTTGGTGCATGGCGACCACATCATCCTGGCTGGCCTCGGGCATGAGGCAGCGCAGGGTCCAGAGGTCCCAGGGCGATGGTGTCCAGGTAGTCACGGGTACTCCGGTTCGCGGGAGGCGATGAGGACCCGAAGGCCACCGATGTGTCAGCCGGCGACCCTCGGGTCGGGATCAGACTCAGCGATCCGGATTGTCGGGGCTATCGGGGGAGTCGATGGGCGGGGGCATCTTGCAGGAACAACAGGTATCGATGTCCTGGCCGTGGGTGTCGTCGATCCCCAGCAATGGACTCATCTCGAGGCGTTCCTTGATCTCTTCGATGCTCAGTCGAGCCAGGCTCTGCGACAGCGGGCGATGGTTCATGGCGTCTCCTTTCGCGTGGTTCAAGGGCCTTCCGTGGCCCGGGACTGAACGGTCTGCAAGAAGGAGGCCCGCCGAACTGGAGGGGCCCGGCGAGCGATCAACGCCTCTCCTACCCCGAACGCTGTCAACCGCAGGGGACAGATTTCAGCACTGTGTCAATCAGCGGAGACGGTCACCTGGTAGCCCGTGTACTTCCGCAGATTGATCACGCCATCAGGGAAGATGAGGTACTGACCTTTGATTCCCTGGAGCACGCCGCCGGCCCTGGGGCCCTTGTCCAGGTTGAAGCTCTTGACCTTGGCGGGATAGACCTCAACGGGATAACGGAAGGCATGGACCTTGCGTTCGGCTTCGGGCAGAACAGACACGCCCATGCCCTCGAGCAGGGTGGCCACCTGAATGGCGTAGGCCTCCAGATCGCCCTCGCCGTGCTCGAACTTGAGCAGCTTGGTCCAGTGAGTCTTGTCGGCCAGGCCGGCCTGGTCCCTGAGGTGAGCTTCGGCCAGCCCCACGGCCCGGCGATCGGGTAGCTCGGCCAGTGGGACGGCATTGGTTGCACCCTGATCGATCCAGCGTGAAGGAACATTGGGGCGCCTGGTGATCCCAACCTTCAGGCCCGAGGTGAGTGAAACGTAGAGGATATGGGGCTTGAAGCAGTGAGTGTGCGCAAAATCCTCATCGCGGCACGGATCACTCTCATCGTGGTAATGGCATTTCTCGGGCTTGACGATGCAGATATCGGCCTCGGCCCGCGCCTGGAAGCAAGGATAGCAGAACCCCTGGGAGAAGGACTTCCGGGTGCTCCTGCCACAGTAGACGCAGGCAATGGCGCCGTTGAACTCGATCTGCAGTTCTCGACCGAGGTACTGATTCAGCGGGTGATCGGTTGTCCGTTCATCCGGATTCCACCAGCCATCGGCCAGCGCGTACTGAACCGGCTGCGCCTCGGCGCCGGGTTGGGCCCGCATCTTCCGCAAGGTGCCACGCCAGATCTCGTTGACCACCGGATCCTCCTGGACAGGGAATTGATTCGAGTCCGGAGGATAACAACAAAAAAGGTAGCTGCCCAGTCCAGCGAGCGGACCGAGCAGCTACCTGAAGGCCTGAGCACGCTAGTGGCGATCGATGTCGCCGATGCCGTGAATGGACTTGGAGAAATCGTCGGGCTTGCCGTAGACATCCACATCGCCCACGCCATTGATGGTCACATCGGCGCTGTCGGTGGCGTACACCGTGACATCACCGGCTCCGTTGATCTCCACCTCGGCGTCACGCGCATGGAGCTTCTTGGCATTGATGTCCCCGGCTCCGTTGATCTGCACATCGAGCTTGTCGACCTCGCCGTCGATGTCCAGGTCCCCGGCTCCATCAACCAGCAGATTCAACTCGCGGCCATCGAAGGCCTCGATATCAATGTCCCCGGCCCCCTCGATTCGCACATCGGTCAGAGACGTCAGGGTCAGGGAAAGCTTGGTGCGTTTATTGGCCCGCGTACTCTTCTCGGTGTCGATGTACAAGGTGCCGTTCTTCACCTCGAGCACGTAGAGATCGACCAGGTTCTCGTCAACGGTCAACTCGACCTGCTGGACATCACCGAAGACGATATCCACATCGAGGCCACAGGACAGCAGGATCTGATCACAGTCATCGAGGTCGTAGGAGACAGTGGTCAGGTCTCCATTGCCCTTCACACCACGACCGAAGAAGCCTGCCGAGGCAGGAGAAGCGAGGATAACAGTCAACATGGCGACTGCCGAGAGCAGCAGGATCTTGCGAGTCATGGTGGGACCTCCAGGTAAATCATGATCGTCCAGACAGTTCTATGACGCGCGAACCACCCTGAAGGTTTGCCCTGGATCCAATATTTCTTCTCAGGATCCACATGACATCCCCCGCGCGGTCCTCTAATCTGGGCCCAAACCCCGAAGCCCATGCTCCCAAGCGAGGATCAATGCTCAACCGCATCTGGACCGGTTTCTTCTTCGTGGCGTTCATCGCCGCCCTCGCCCGCTGGCTCATCCTGGGCGACGCCTCGGTGTGGCAGGAGATCGTGGGCAGCCTGTTCTCCATGAGCAAGACCGCCTTCGAGATCGCCCTCGGCCTGACCGGCGTCATGGCATTGTGGCTCGGCATCATGCGCATCGGTGAAAAGGGTGGCGCCGTGGAGATCCTGGCCCGGGCCTTCGGCCCCCTGTTCCGCCGCCTGTTCCCCGGCGTGCCGGCCGGCCATCCCGCCGAGGGCGCCGTGGTCATGAACATGGCCGCCAACATGCTGGGCCTCGACAATGCCGCCACGCCCCTGGGCCTCAAGGCCATGCGCGAGTTGCAGACCCTCAACCCCAGCGACGACACCGCCAGCAACGACCAGATCCTCTTCCTGGTGATCAATACTTCTGCGGTCACCGTGGTGCCGGTCACCATCTTCACCTACCGCGCCCAGCTTGGCGCGGTCGACCCCACGGATATATTCCTGCCCATCCTCATCGCCACCTTCTGCTCCACCCTCGTGGGCCTGCTGGTCACGGCGGCGGTGCAGAAGATCAAGCTCTTCCAGCCCGTGGTGATGGCCTATCTGGGCGGCATGACCGCCGTGGTGGCCGGCCTCGTGACCTACTTCAGCCGTCTTCCCCAGGCCGCCATGGAGCAGCAATCGGCGTTGCTGGCCAACGTGCTCATCTTCACGTTGATCATCGCCTTCTGCGCCCTGGCTGTCCGAAGACGGGTCAACCTCTACGAGTCATTCATCGAGGGCGCCAAGGAAGGCTTCACCACTGCGGTGACCATCATTCCCTATCTCGTGGCCATGCTGGTGGCCATCGGAGTCTTCCGCGCCAGCGGGGCGCTGGACTTGTTGCTGGATGGTGTGCGGGCCGGAGTCAGCGGCATTGGCCTCGATACCCGTTGGGTCGACGGCCTGCCCACGGCCCTCATGAAACCCCTATCGGGCAGCGGCGCCCGCGGCATGCTCATCGAGACCATGACCACCCACGGGGCCGACAGTTTTGCCGGGCGCCTGGCCTCGGTGGTGCAGGGATCAACTGAGACCACGTTTTATGTGCTGGCCGTGTATTTTGGGGCGGTAAAACTCAAGCACTCGCGGCATGCGGTGGCGTGCGGGCTGGCGGCCGATGCGGCCGGCATCGTGGCGGCGATCCTGGTGAGTTATCTGTTCTTCGGGTAGCGGAGGGCTGCCCGGGGCGGTGCCACATAAAAGTCTGACAGCAAGGGTGATCTTACCGCCCCAGCGATCCAATGATGCCGGTCACCGAACCAGGGTAATTTTTCGTGAAACTTTCTCGACCTTGGTGGCCAACCGCACGAAATAGGTCCCCGCAGCAACACCCCTGCCTCCGCTGTCCCGACCGTCCCAAAACGTGTTATGAGACCCGGCGTTCTTGACTTCGTCCACCAGGACAACGACCTCGTGCCCCCGCAAATCATGCACACTCAGTTGAACGGTTCCGGCCTCGGGCAGGTAGTACTCAAGACGAGTCCGCGGATTGAATGGGTTGGGGTGATTCTGGGCCAGATGGAGCCTTCCAGGCGCATCGCCTTCGGTGACGTGCGTGCTTGTCGGCGACACCGTCACGGTCTGGGCTCCGGAGGCCAGAACATCCACGGCGACATGGCAGACATCGTAGGCCCCGGACTGATCGACCTGGATGATCTCGCCGCCGACAGCCGAATAGTTGCCTCCGGCGGACGGCATAATGAAACGAAGCCGTCCATTCTCGAAACGCTGGGGCTGATCGTTGGTGATCTCAGCGGCCACCGTGCTGGCCAGGCCTGCATTGGAGGGTGAATAGACAACCCTCAGGTTTTGCCCTGTTCCACCCGCCGAGAGTGTGGGTTCGGGCTGGAGCATGCTCCCGTTGACACGGATCAGGCGATAGGATCGCTGACCATCGGATACGTTGTTGGTCGCAATATCGAAGGGCGGCGTCTGCAGGTCGCCCCTGTCACCGTGGACATGACCCCAGAGTGCCATCTCCACATCCAGGGCGGACAGGTCCACCTGATTCTGAAAATCCTTGTGGTAGAAAAGGACCTGGGTCTGACTACCCGCCGCCGTGGCCAGGTCCTGGTTCAGCCATTCCAACTGGCCCGACGTGAAACTCTCGGTTCCGTAAATATCCTGGCGCCAGAGGTCGTAGTTGACGTAGGCCTCCATCCCGACGAAGTGGACCGGGCCATAATCGAAGCTGTAGTTCTGCGAGAACCAAGGCGCTCCGGCCGGCGGGTCGTCCAGACGGCGCCAACCGAAGAAGCGCCACCAGTTTCGCCGGGCTGTTCCATCCGGAGGAGGCGTGTTGACCCAGCCACCTAAATCGTGATTGCCGGATACCAGGAACGTGGGGACCGCGAACTCGTAAAGCATCCTCTGGGCCCGTGTGTAGGAGCGCCATTCCAGGTAGTCCTCCAGCTCGCCTTCGTTGACGTAGTCGCCCGTGATCAGCACGAATTCGGGATTGATCACGTTGATGTCCGCGATCACCTCCCGCAGGTCAACCATCTCGGTGCTGTCGGCAGGACTGCCACCGCTGTCGGAGAAGTAGTGGGTCGGTAGATGGGTGTCGGTAATATGGACGAAATAGAAATCCTCCCGATAGGACTCCAGAATCTGAACTGCATCACGGGTCGTATCGTCCAGCTCTCCAGCGGCCATCACACGCAGGTCGTAGAGCTCATACAACGACACTTCCGTTGGGATGATGGCGTCAAGAGTCCACCATTCGGTGGCTGGATCATAGACAGCCTGGTCGATCGGTAGCGGAAGAGTCAGTTCGCCAAGGGACAGCTCGGCCTGCCAGCCTGTGGTTGTCGGATCAGCGTCGCAGTTGATTTCCAGAGTCTGGCCAGGCAGAACCAGGGCTGGAATATTCACCAGCGGCCTCTGGATGACGGTCAGGGTGTCGCCGATCGCCTCTCCCCCGCTGGGCACCGGATCGAGATGAAAATCCAGGTTGTCGTGGCCGCCTGCGAGGACAGTCAGCCAGCTCTCCTGGGGCACGAACCCGGTCATGCTGGCCTGCACCCTCCAATCGCCAGGCGGCAAGCTGGCAAATGCCTGGCCGGTTCCATCGACGATCATCTGCAGATGGGGCAGATCCGAACCGTCGAAGACATCCAATTGGGCGCCGGTCAGGGGACTACCATCGGCCTGATTGTGGACACTGCACGTTAGCGATCCGGTGGGCACCCCCTGGGCCTCGTAGAGAATCGCCACTGCTGCAGCGATCTCGCCCCAGGCGACGGACATGAACCGGGTGTAGCTGATGGCTTCGTCGGGAAGGAGAGTTTCCGTGGTCAGGTTCAGATCGGACCAGCCGCTGCCGTTAGGACCCCAGCAGTCGCCCGCCGTACCACCGTAGGCGTAACAGACATCGGGAGACCAGCCGGCAATCCAGGCCTGCGTCGTCGTGCCGTTCATTTCCCAGCCGTAACCGGGGGCATACTTGCTGCCCGAGCCCCAGGCGAAGCAATCGCCCAGTTCGAAATTCGGTTGAATGCCGTCCCCACCCGTGACCCACGTGGTCAGGGTCAGGTGCTGATCACCTTCAGCCAGGGAATATTCCGTGGCCACCGTGATGGTGGGATCGGTGAGGTCATGGCCCTCCGCCCGGATAACCGCTGGGCCACCACTGCCGCCGTCATCGAGGATGAACAGGGTGTTGTAGACTGCCTGCCTGGGCCAGTCGTCGTCGAAATAGGTATAGAGTTCCCCAAGGGCATCGGTCCGCGATCCCACGAGGCCCGCGTCGATGACCGTGCCACCGTTTTCCCCGTAGTGCGTGACGTGGCCCAACGCACTGATGATGACGGCGATCTCGTCGTTTTCCAGGATCAGGTCCCCGATCTGGCCATCCGCTTGGCCGCCCGAAAGCAGCTGGCCATCCGTCGTCACCAGGGAAGCCGAGGTGGTTGCATGAGCGAGGTTCGCAATCAAACAAGAAAAGAGCAGAGTAGCGATTCCCGCCCGGAGACTTGATCTGAGAATGTGCATCGGAGGATCCTGCGTATGTGGTGTCGAGCAAGTAGTTGTTATCATTATAGCACACGTGGCTGGTAACGTTCAGAAATTGGGGGCGGCGCCTTCTGATCACCGAACCATTCTTCGGGTAATTAGGAATATGATCGGCTATATTCCACCAGCACCCTTTCACACTCGGAGATGTCATGAGCAGCCACCTACCCCGCCGCCAATTCCTCAAGACCATGACCCTGACCGCCGGCGCCCTCGGCTACTGGAACCTCACCGGCTGCCAGGGACTCGGCTCCAGCACTCCAGGCCTCAACATGTGTGGTTTCGCCGCCCCGCCCCTGGAACGAGTGCGCGTGGGTGTGGTCGGTCTGGGCATGCGTGGACCGGGCGCCGTGGAACGCCTGGCCAAGATGAAGGACGTGGACATCGTCGCCCTCTGCGACATCCGCCCCGAGCGGGTGGAATTTACCCAGGAGATCCTGGCCAAGCACGGTCGGCCCGCCGCCCAGGGCTTCACCGCTGGGCCTGAGGACTGGCGCAATCTCTGCCAGCTGGACCTGGACCTGGTGTACATCGTCACGCCCTGGGAATGGCACGTGCCCATGGCCCTGGGCGCCATGGAAAATGGCAAGCACGCGGCAGTCGAAGTGCCGGCGGCCCTCACCGTCGAGGATTGCTGGCGACTGGTCGACACCAGCGAGCGCACAGGCCGCCACTGCATGATGCTGGAGAACTGCTGCTACGACTTCTTCGAACTGCAGACCTTCAACATGGTCCGCCAGGGAGTCTTCGGCGAACTGACCCACGCCGAGGGCGCCTACATCCATTCCCTGGTCGACTACATGCAGCCCAAGGACGGCCAGGACATCTACCAGGGCCGCTGGCGCATCGAGCACAACAAGCGCTCCAATGGCTGCCTCTATCCCACTCACGGCCTCGGCCCGGTGGCCCAGTGCCTCGATGTGAACCGCGGCAATAAATTCGACTACCTCACCAGCATGTCCAGCCAGGAAGCGGCCTTCACCGAGCACGCCAGGCAGACCGGCAACACCGAGTTCACCGACCTGCCCACCTATCGCGGCGACATGAATACGACCCTGATCAAGTGCGCCAACGGGCAGAGCGTCATGATCCAGCACGACACCAGCACGCCCCGCTCCTACAGCCGCATTCACCTCGTGCAGGGATCGCTGGGCATGGCCCGCAAGTGGCCGCGCAAGGGCATCTGCCTGCACGAACACGGGCATGGGTTCGTCGACGACGAGGTCTTCGCCCAGCTCGAAGAGCAGTACCGGCACCCCTTGACCCGCACCATCGGCGACATCGCCAAGAAGGTGGGCGGCCACGGCGGTATGGACTTCATCATGGATTACCGGCTGATCTACTGCCTCAAGAACGGCCTGCCCCTGGACCAGGATGTCTACGATGCCGCGGCCTGGAGCGCCGTGGTGCCCCTGAGCATCGCCTCGGTGGCCGACCGTTCCAACTCCCACGAGATCCCCGACTTCACCCGCGGCCGCTGGCAGACCAACAAGCCGCTGGCCGTGGTGGACGTGGATCCCGCCCTCCTGCCGGTCCACGAGATCGAACCGGCAGAAGAGCAGCTGAACGTGAAATAGTCCCTAACGGACCAGCGTGATCTTGGTCCGGGCCTCTCCTCGGTTCGTCTGCAAACGAACCAGGTAGAGGCCCGAGGCCACACCCTGCCCGGCATCATCCCGACCATTCCAGGCCCGGACATGCTCACCTGAAGGCAGATCCTCCTCCACCAGCGTCCGCACCAGGCGACCATCGGCCGCATGGATGCTCAGGTGCGCCGAACCCGCCACGGGCAGACTGAAACGCAACTCGGCCATGGGATTGAACGGATTGGGATGGCCCGCCACCTGCGGCACCCTGATCTCCGGCACCGAGGTCGTGCCCTGAGCGATGTCGAAGAAGTAGAGACCATTGCTCGACGGGCTGACGTTGGCCACGGCCATGACCACTTCCTGGTATCCCACCGCCTCGGTCAGGGTGATGGACCCCTCATTGGCCGCATCGAGAACCATGGGAATCACCAGGGTCGGCTGAACTGGGTCGATGGCGATGAAATTCACCCGCCAGGCAGCGCCCTCGGATCCGTCGATGTTGACCGTCACCGCCGTACTTAGATCCACGAGGCGCATGTAATCGGTGGCATGGGACTGTACGCTACCCGCACCGCTGGTAGGATAGGTGTCGACGGTCAGCCAGTTTGCGAAGGGCGGCAAGTCGTCACCCTCATAGCCGAACTGCCCC
>Ga0209692_10005607_pt1 | contig 10670 bp, 11 predicted proteins | sample tdDd472_FD_187129 | JGI IMG/M metagenome (GOLD analysis project Ga0209692, IMG submission 187129) | Marine sediment microbial communities from the Atlantic coast under amendment with organic carbon and nitrate - tdDd47.2 (SPAdes)... | ecosystem: Environmental > Aquatic > Marine > Coastal >...
ATTTTTGTTTGGTTTCTTTTCATAGTTATTTAGTCTTCGGGTGTGGCATGCGGTACGACCTCTCCGTCATGCAGGGTTATGCAGCGCGGCATACGTCGGGCAAATTCCTCGTTGTGTGTCACAATAATTAATGTGGTTTGCATGTGAGCATTGATTTCAAGCAGCATATCGAACACCTCACCGCCGGTGTGCGAGTCCAGGTTGCCGGTCGGTTCATCAGCCAGAACAAGTTCGGGGCTCATGATCAGGGCCCGGGCGACCGCTACCCGTTGCTGCTCTCCTCCGGAAAGTTCTCCGGGTTTATGATGCATGCGGTTGCTAAGTCCGATGCGTTCTAGTAGGTCACTCGCTTTTTCGCGATAAAGCTTGCTGTCTTCTCCGGCAATTATGGCCGGCATGCAAGTGTTCTCGTGTGCGGTGAATTCAGGCAGCAGGTGATGGAATTGGAAAATAAAACCAATGCGTTTGTTGCGAAACTGTGCAAGCTCCTGCGGTGTGCGCGAAAAAATATCCTTTCCACGGTACAGAACATGTCCGCCGGTCGGGTGGTCAAGGGTTCCCAGAATATGCAGCAGCGTGCTTTTGCCGGCCCCTGATGGACCGATGATTGCCAGTAGGTCCCCGGTGCGAACAGTCACGTTTACTTTGTTGAGTACCTGGGTAATCGTGCCGTTGTTGGTATAGGCCTTGCTCAGGTCTTGCACCTGCAGCAGGTCGTTGTCGGCAGCGTTATACTGCATGACCGTATTATTCATAGCGCAGGGCCTCAACCGGTTCCAGCCTGGCCGCCTGCAGTGCCGGGTATATGGTTGCTATAAAGCTGATGCCGATTGTGCACAGGGCCACGAGCAGGGTATCTCCAAAACTGATTTTTACTGTTAGGGACGGAATATAGTACACATCACCGGCAAGCTTGATGATTTCATAGGTGTTTTGCAGCCATGCCAGCAGGCAGCCCGCCGACAGACCCAGCAGTGTTCCCACTGTGCCGATGACAAGGCCCTGAAATATGAAAATTTTCATAATGCTACCCGCGGTTGCCCCCATTGATTTTAAAATGGCTATTTCGCGGTTTTTCTCATTAACCATCATGACCAGGGTAGCGACAATGCTGAAAGCCGCCACGATGATGATCAGGATTAGGATAATGAACATGGCGGTTTTTTCAAGTTTTAACGCAGAGTACAGGTTGCGGTGCATTTCCTTCCAGTCGCGCACATGGTACTGCGGTGAGATTTTAGATCGTATGGAGCGTGTCACCGGTGTGGTATTGTGGACATCACCTACCCGAATCCAGATGCCGCTGGCCTGACCGGACATTTTGAGAAACTGTTGGGCGGCTTCAAGGCTGATATAGGCCATGCCGCTGTCATATTCATACATGCCGGACTCGAAAAGGCCGGTGACCAGAAATTTTTTCCAGCGCGGAGCCATGCCGGTGGGTGAAAGCAATCCCGTGGGTGAAACAACCGTGAGGACGCTGCCGGTCAGCACGCCCAGTGCTTTGGCGAGCTCGTTTCCGACAATAATGCCGGGCAGCTGCTTGCCATCAAAGGTGTGCCGATCCGCGAGTTCTTCAAGCTCTCCCTGTATCAGGTTTTCCGTGATGCTGATGACGCGCCCGGCGCCGTGAGGATCAATCCCCTGAAGAACAGCGCCGGAAACACTCATCTTCGAGGACAGCATAACCTGAGTCATGATGAACGGGGTAGTGGCTGCCACGCCGCTGACCTGTTCCAGGTCGGTGCAGGTCTGGTCGTAGTTTTCAATGCCTGCGCCGTATCCAGTGACGACAATATGTGAGTTTGTTCCTAGTATTTTTTCGAGTAGATCATCGGTAAATCCGGTCATGACACCCAGCACCAGGATCAGGGCCATAACGCCTATGGCAACGCCGGCAATGGAGATGAGCGTTATGAGCGATACAAATGCCTGTTTTCGCTTTGCGCGCAGGTAGCGTCCTGCGATAAAGACTTCAAATGAGCCGGTCATGAACGTTAGAGCCCTTTCAGCGCATCAGTGGGAATAGAATCACGTCCCGGATTGAAGCGGCATCGGTTAGCAGCATTACGAGCCGGTCGATGCCGATACCTTCACCGGCTGCCGGGGGCATGCCGTATTCCAGTGCCAGCAGAAAATCTTCGTCAATTGTGCCCGTTGCGCCTTCAATGCGGTCTTTAGCCGCAGCCTGAGCCTCAAAGCGTTCACGCTGATCAAGCGGGTCGTTAAGCTCGGAAAAGGCATTGGCAATTTCGCGGCCGGCAATGTAGAGCTCAAATCGGTCGGTGACACCGGGATCCTGTTCATTGCGACGGGCCAGCGGTGAAACTTCAACGGGAAAGTGGGTGATAAAGGTGGGCTGCACCAGATGCGGTTCGGCAACCTCTTCGAAAATCGCCGCAACAAGTTCACCGGCCTGTTCCTGGCCGCAGACTTTCAGGCCCAGGGAGTGTGCGTGTTTTTGCAGCTTTTCAAGAGATTCAAGATCGGCCGGATCAAAGTTGCCAAACTGGGCCGCAGCCTGCTTCATGGTGAGGCGCTGCCAGGGCGGTGAAAAATCAATGGTGGTACCCTGGTATTCAATCGCAGCAGAACCATTGACCTCGGTGCACACCTGTGAAATCATGGTTTCGGTCAGGTCCATCAGGTCTTCAAAGGTTGCATAGGCCTGGTAGAATTCCACCATGGTAAATTCCGGGTTGTGTTGGGTTGAGATACCCTCATTGCGGAAGTTACGGTTGATCTCAAATACACGCTCTAAGCCCCCGACCAGCAGGCGCTTCAGGTATAGTTCCGGCGCAATGCGCATGAACAGTTCAATATCAAGCGCGTTATGGTGCGTTTTGAACGGCTGAGCGGTTGCACCTCCCGGGATCGGGTGCATCATTGGCGTTTCTACTTCCTGGAAGCTGCGCTCCTCAAGAAATTTTCGGATAAGCGTTATAATGCGCGAACGGGCCTGGAAGGTCTTGCGAACGTTTTCATTGGTGATCAGGTCAAGGTAGCGCTGCCGGTAGCGGGTTTCAACGTCTTGCAGGCCGTGCCATTTTTCGGGCAGGGGCCGCAGCGATTTTGTCAGCAGGCAAAACTCCGCAGCCTGTATGGTCAGTTCCCCGGATTTGGTTACAAAGGCACGTCCCCGCAGGCCGATAAAATCGCCGATATCAACTTTTTTGAAAACCGCAAAGCTCTCTTCGCCGATTATGTTCTTTCGGATATAGGCCTGCAAGCGGCCGTTGCGATCCTGTATATGCACAAATGCCGCTTTACCGAAGTTCCTGATCGAAACAACGCGACCGGCAAGGCTAAAGCTATCCTCGCAGGCCTCAATGTCCTCTTTGGGTTTTCCGGCGAACAGGTCGGCTATCTGCGTGGTTGTATGGGAAGCGGTGAATCCGTTGGCATATGGATTGATGCCGTCCCGCAGAAGTTCAGCGGCTTTTTCGCGACGATGTTTGATAAAATCTTTGAGCTCGTCCATAATAGTTGCTGTACTTTCATCGGGTGCATACCCGGCTTGGTTGTAGTGTATAATCAGTATATAAATAAAGGGGTTACATTAACGTAAGTTTTTTGTTAAGTCAAGGAAAAGCGTTTTTTTTACTTACGTTTTTATAAAAAATGTGTTACATCTATGCTGTTGTATCTATGGCTCTAAACAGTGAATTTTTTTGCGCACAACAGGAGGACGTGACATGTCGACGGAGGAGCTGAAAAAGACGGTTTTGGATTTTGCCGCCAGTTATGCCTATTCCAATTTGATTACAATTGACGGTCAGGGTTTTCCCAAGAGCCGCATGATGGAAAATACGGCGGTTGGTGATGATTTGATATTTTATTTCGCCACATTTGCCTCCTCTGACAAGGTGGCCGAAATCAAGGCGCAATCCCGTGTTAATGTTTTTCTGTACCGGCCAGAGGATCACTCCAGTATTTCCGTGTTCGGCACGGCGGATATTGTTGCTGATGATGATGTGCGTCAGGCTAGGTGGCAGGAGAAATGGAGCGGGTTCTGGAAACAGGGGTGTACTGACCCTGAATATGCCTTGATCAGGGTTGTACCGAAAAAAATAATGTTTCTCGATTATGCAGCGCATCAAAAAGAGGTGCTGGAGTTGTAGCGGTCATAGGTTGAACGAGCGCTGATAGTTAGTGCTTGAATTTTATCTATAGATGTGATAGTAGTGTTAAAATTTAATCGAAAAGCTCGGGCGGATAAAGAATGCCGTCTGTGCGTTATGTGCCCGAAAGCCGTACAGAAATGACGGGCTCAATAGTTACCATTCGGCGGTCTGAAATACCAGAAAAGGGGTTGCAGCTTGAGCTTCTCTGGGATGACGACCAGTTGGATCAATTGCCGGAACAAGGCTGTCGGCCGGAAACTGAAGGGCCGATGCGGTTGCAGGTGCAACTTAAGCCTGATGGGCACCGGGTTATTCTGAATGGCACGTGTGAGGCGCAGGGCATTATCGTCTGTGACCGGTGTCTGGAGCGATTTTCGCATTCGCTTAGCCTGTCTTTTAAGTGCGTTTTCAAGCCTTTTGATATGAAAGACGTACCTGGAAATGCGCATCTCAGCCAGGGAGAGATGGAAGTTTTTTTTTATGACGGTGAGCACATTGACCTGGTTGCTCCTGTATTTGAACAGATTCACCTCGGGCTGCCGGCGTACCCGCACTGCAGCTCGGAGTGTAAAGGATTATGCGCACAGTGCGGCGCGAATTTGAATAACGGTGCATGCGATTGTGAGGCCGGGCTCCGGCCGCCGTCGCCTTTTGCCAAGCTTGCTAAGCTTAAAAAAAAGGCGTGAGCAGTCGCAGGCCGGATAAACCACAGCAATACAGAAGAAGGAAGTTCACGTTATGGCAGTACCAGTCAAGAAAACATCCCGATCACGGCGCGGAAGCAGGCGTGCGCACGACAGCTTAAAAAAAGTCAGTCTTGCAACCTGTCCGCAATGCAATGAGCCGACCAGGCCTCATCATGTATGCCCCAAATGCGGCTATTATAAAGGCCGTGAGGTGGTTACGGTTAGTGCCGACTGAGATCGCTTACCGATTGCGTCAGTAACGGGCGCATACCTGCAGCCATATAACTGATGGTCAGGGCGCTGAAACCGTGTGGCCCGGCACAGTGATAGGCGTGCACGCATCGCAATGATTTGGATATCGACCATATATGTATAGAGCAAAAATAACCGGAACAGGCTCATGCGTTCCTGCGGGTGTTTTGACCAACGCTGATTTTGAAGAAATGGTCGACACCTCGGAAGAATGGATCACGGCCAGAACCGGCATAAAGGAGCGCCGCATTGCCGGTAAAGGGGAGGCCTCCTCAACCTTTGCCTTTCAGGCTGCTGTGAATGCCCTGGCAATGGCAGGTTGCGCCGCTCATGAGCTTGATCGAATTATTGTCGCAACCATAACGCCTGATACGCCGACACCGTCGGTTAGTTGTGTCCTGCAGGCGAAGCTGGGCGCTGTTAACGCGGCAGCATTTGATATCTCGGCCGGATGTACAGGGTTTTTGTATGCCCTTTCACTTGGCGACAGCCTGATTCGCTCAGGCGATAGCAAAAAAATTCTGGTTATCGGGACTGAGACCCTTTCGAAGATTACCGATTATCAGGATCGAACCACCTGCGTATTGTTTGGTGACGGGGCCGGCAGCGTGGTACTTGAGCGCAGTGAAGGAGATCAGGGGATATTGTCCACCCATCTGTACAGTGACGGCTCACAAGGCGAGTTTCTGTATATACCCGGCGGTGGATCGGTAATGCCCGCGAGTCACGCAAGTGTTGACAATCGTGCCCATTACTTGAAAATGGATGGGAACAAGGTATTTAAAATTGCGGTAAAATCCCTTGAGGAGGCTGCACTTAAAGCTCTGGAGCACAATAATATTACCGGTGAAGATATTGCTTTGCTGGTTCCGCATCAGGCTAATGATCGTATTATTCAGGCAATTGCCAAGCGGTTAAAGCTTGGGCCTGAAAAAGTTTTTGTCAATATTCATAAATACGGCAACACGTCATCTGCTTCAGTTCCAATTGCGCTGGATGAGGCCAATCGTCAGAACCGTATCAAGGAGAATGACCTGGTGCTGCTGGATGCTTTTGGATCCGGTTTTACCTGGGGATCTGCTTTAATTAAATGGTAAATTAAAAAGAATAATTTTTTGAGGAATACTTTGAGTACACGACAGAAAGGTGGGTAGTGCTATGTTGAGTTATAATATGGATGAAACACAATTGCAGATGATTGATCTTGCCCGCAAGATCGGTAAAGAAAAAATCGTTCCCGTGCGGGCCGAGCTTGACGAAACCGGTAGATTTCCTTGGGACATTCTGGGTATTCTGGCCGAAGCCGGGCTGTTCGGCGTCTATATTCCTGAGGAATACGGTGGACTTGGATTCGGTAACTTTGAGAATTGCCTGGTAGTGGAAGAGCTGTCCAAGTATTGTATTGGTGTTTCTGTGAGCTTTGCCGCCAGCGGCCTGGGCGCGTATCCGATTCTGCTTTTCGGAAGTGACGAACAGAAGAAAAAATATCTGCCGGATATTGCTGCCGGTAAAAAAATTGCCGCTTTCGGTATAACCGAATCTGGCGCAGGCAGCGATGCAGGTGCTATCCGCACGACAGCCACCCGCAAAGACGACAAGTATGTACTCAATGGTGTTAAGCAGTGGATCACCAACGGCGGCGAGGCTGAGACCTATTCCGTTATTGCTAAAACCGACAAGAGCAAAGGTGCCCGCGGTGCCAGTGCTTTCGTTTTGGAAAAAGATATCCCCGGCTTTACCTTCGGCAAGAAGGAAAACAAGCTTGGAATCCGCGCATCGGCCACGCGTGAGCTGGTGTTTGAGGATTGTGAAATTCCGGCTGAAAATATTCTTGGCCGTGAAGGACAAGGTTTTATCGTTGCCATGAAGACCTTTGATCAGACCCGTACCGGCATTGCAGCCCAGGCTGTTGGTCTGGCCCAGGGAGCTTTGAATGAGACACTTGCCTACGCGCATGAGCGTAAAACTTTCGGCAAGGCGATTTGTTCTCATCAGGCCGTACAGCACATGTTTGCCAATATGGCTACCCAGATTGAGGCGGCCCGCGCCTTGACCTATGAGGCTTCACGCTATTGCGACAGTGGCGCAAAGGATATGGCTAAATATTCATCCATGGCCAAGCTTCTTTCCTCTGACGTTTGTATGCAGGTTACTACCGATTGCGTTCAGATTTTCGGCGGATACGGTTATATGCGCGAGTATCCCGCTGAAAAGATGATGCGTGATGCCAAGATCCTGCAGATATACGAGGGTACAAACCAGATTCAGCGCAATGTTATCGGTCAGTTCCTGATCAAGGAGATTGCCGGTAATAAGGTTGGATAATTCAGGCAAATAAAATGTTGCGGAAAGATGTAAGTTAGTATAAAAAGGTGCATCTATGAATTTGACGGATAAAAAAGCGATTGTAACCGGTGCTGCTCAGGGTATCGGCAAGACCATTGCGCTACAGTTGGCCCAACAGGGAGCTGACGTGGTGGTCACAGACATCAACCGCGAGGGTCTCGATCTCGTGGTCGCTGAAATACAGGCCCTTGGCCGCCGCGCGCATGCTATTGCCATGGATGTTTCCAACCTGGTGCAGTGTGAGGATATGGTTAAGGAGACCGTGCAGGAAATGGGCCGGATTGATATTTTGGTCAATAACGCCGGTATTACCCGTGATACATTGTTGTTGCGCATGAAGGAGGAACAGTGGGATCAGGTGATGCAGGTGAATGTCAAGGGTACCTTTAACTGCACCAAGGCCGCGATTCGCACTATGTTTAAGCAGAAATACGGTCGCATTATCCAGATTTCATCTGTGACCGGTGCAATGGGCAATCCGGGCCAGGCCAATTATTCCGCTTCTAAGGCAGCCGTTATTGGTTTTGCGAAGGCGGTTGCCCGAGAATATGCCCACTGCGGTATTACGGTTAATGCGGTAGCCCCCGGGTTTATACAAACGGCTATGACTGACGCTATACCGGAAAAAGAGCGCGAAGCCATGATTGCCCAGATACCGGCCAAGAAGCTTGGTACCCCTGAGGACGTGGCTGCTGCTGTTAGTTTTCTGGCAGCGGATGAGAGCGCCTATATTACCGGACAGGTTATTCATGTTAATGGTGGACTCTACACGTAGGATTTAATTAACTGATACAAGAGGTTATTAACTTTTTTTTAACAGTATGGAGGTTAGGAACAATGGCAGATAAAACCATAGAGGAACAGGTTAAGGAAATTATTGTAGAGCAGCTTTCAGTAAACGCTGAGGAAGTTGTGCCTGAGGCTTCTTTCGTGGATGATCTTGGTGCGGATTCACTGGACCTTGTTGAACTGATCATGGTAATGGAAGAGAAGTTCGGTCAGGAAATTCCGGATGATGACGCTGCGAAACTGCAGAGTGTGCAGGATGCGATTAGCTATATTAAAGAACAAAAAAAATAATACAGACGGCTCATCGTTTGTATAAGTGTTTATAAGAAAAAAGCCTTCTCCATTTAGGGGAAGGCTTTTGGAACTTCAGCATGGGGGAATAACTGCTTGGATACGAAAAGAGTAGTCATAACCGGCATGGGTATTATTTCGCCGCTTGGTATCGGGCTTGAAGAGAATTGGGCTGCCATCAGTAATGGCCGCTCCGGCATTGCGCCGGTAACCAAATTCGATGCCTCGGATTTGCCTTCCCGGATTGCCGGGGAGGTGAAGAATTTTAATGCGGAAGACTGGGTTGCAAAAAAAGAAATAAAAAAGATGGACCCTTTTCTGCATTATGCCTTGGCGGCAGGCCAGATGGCTGTTGAACAATCCGGACTTGTTATTGATGAAAATAATGCCGAGCGCGTTGGTGTTTTGGTCGGATCCGGTCTGGGTGGTCTTGAAACTATTGAAAAATACCATTCTATTCTGCTGGAACGCGGCGCGAAAAGAATATCACCTTTTTTCATTCCGATGCTCATCGTCAACCTGGCGCCCGGGCATATTTCCATGCACTTCGGCTGCAAGGGACCCAATTGCAGTATGGTGACGGCCTGCGCAACCGGTAATCATTCAATTGGTGAGGCCTTTAAAATTATTCAGCGCGGAGACGCGGATGCAATGATTGCCGGTGGAGTCGAGTCAACGATTACACCTTTGGCCTTGGGCGGATTTTGTGCCATGAAGGCGCTTTCAACCCGTAATGATGAGCCTCAGCGGGCCAGTCGTCCGTTTGAAAGAGATCGAGACGGGTTTGTAATCGCCGAAGGTGCTGGACTGCTTATGATGGAGTCTCTGGAAACTGCACAAAAACGCGGTGCAAATATTCTGGCTGAAATAACGGGTTTTGCATGCAATGCCGATGCGCACCATATCACCGCACCGTCACCGGGCGGTGAGGGCGCGGCACGTTGCATGAAACTGGCCCTTAAGGATGCCCGATTGAATCCCGATGATCTTGATTATATTAATGCGCACGGCACCTCAACAAATGCCAATGACAAAGCAGAGTCCCAGGGCATGCGCGCGGCTTTCGGAGAGCATGCCGATAAGATATTGGTCAGTTCCACGAAGTCAATGACCGGGCATACGCTGGGAGCAGCCGGAGGTATTGAGGCTGTTTTCAGCATTCTCGCGCTGCAGAATGGTATTGTACCCCCGACGATCAACCATGAGAATCCTGATCCGGAATGTGATCTTGATTATGTACCCAACACCGCACGCGAAAAAGCCATCAAAACCGCCATGAGTAATTCATTCGGTTTTGGCGGCACAAACGCAACCCTGGTGTTTAGCAAATTTGAAGGTTGAGTATAAAGTGATTGAAAAAATAGCTATTGCATCCGATCATCGCGGTATTGCCTTGAAGGCCGCTCTTGTCAGCCAGCTGGGAGGGCTCGGCGTGGATGTGCTGGATTTGGGCCCTGAAACAGATGCCTCTGTGGATTATCCGGACTATGCACGCAGGGTGGCTTCTGCCGTTTCGCGTGGTGAGTGTGACCGCGGAGTGCTGATTTGCGGTTCCGGTATCGGCATGTCGATTGCAGCTAATAAATTCAGGGGTGTCCGGGCCGCTTTGTGTCATGATGCCCATACGGCGAAAATGTGCAGATTGCACAACAACGCCAATATACTGGTTATGGGTGAAGCAGTTGGTGAAACGCTTGCCCGTGAAATGGCAGCGATCTGGTTTGAAACCGCCTTTGAGGGTGGTCGACATCAAAATCGGCTTGATCTTATTACCGGGATTGAGGATGATTTCTGTAATAAGCCGCCGGTATAAGCATAAATGACAGCATTGTTGACCAGATTTGATTGTCAATGCTGATCACGGATATGAGCCCGCCTTGCATGCAGGGCTGTCGCTGCAATGCAGCCGGCAGCAGCCGTTGTAACCACAATCTGTTCATGAACCGGTGTTTTATCGGTAACTGAGCGCAATTCATGTATTGACATGCCGAAAAAAGCAGATCGCCCTGACTGGAATGAATACTTTGTTGATATTGCCCTGTTGGTTTCGCGCAGGGCAACCTGTACGCGCCGTTCTGTCGGAGCGGTTTTGGTAAAGGATAAGCGTATTCTGGCAACCGGGTATAACGGTGCTCCAAGCGGCCTTGCGCATTGCGCAGAGGTTGGGTGCCTGCGTGAGCAG
>Ga0209692_10005608_pt1 | contig 10670 bp, 7 predicted proteins | sample tdDd472_FD_187129 | JGI IMG/M metagenome (GOLD analysis project Ga0209692, IMG submission 187129) | Marine sediment microbial communities from the Atlantic coast under amendment with organic carbon and nitrate - tdDd47.2 (SPAdes)... | ecosystem: Environmental > Aquatic > Marine > Coastal >...
GGATCGGACCTCGCGTCCCTGCGCACCGAGGCGGTGCCCGACGGCGAGGATTTCGTCGTCAACGGCCAGAAGATCTGGACCACCTTCGCCCACGAGGCCGACTGGATCTTCATGCTGGTGCGCACCTCCAAGGAGGGCAAACCCCAGCAGGGGATCAGCTTCCTGCTGGTCGACAAGAGCACGCCGGGGATCGAGGTCCGTCCGATCATCAACCTGACCATGCATCACGAGTTCAACGAGGTCTTCTTCGACGACGTGCGGGTGCCGAGGAAGAACATGGTCGGCGAGCTGAACAAGGGGTGGACGATCGCCAAATCGCTGCTGGGTTTCGAGCGGCTGACGCTCGGCAGCCCGCTGATGGCGACCGACCCGCTGTTCCGCCTGCGGGCGCTGGCCGAGGCGCGGGGCGTCTTCGACGACCCCGCCTTCGCCGACAAATACACCCGCCTGCGGATGGATGTGGAGGATTTGGCCGCCACTTACGCCCGCTTCATGGAGGTCGTCCGCGCCGGCGGCGAGCTGGGGCCGGACGCGTCGATCCTGAAGCTCTGGGTGTCCGAGGTCTATCAGGCCATCACCGACCTGCTTTTGGAGGTCGCCGGCGAGGATTCGGCCGCCGCTCAGGATACGGTCGTCGGCAATTCGTCGATGCATGTGGCGAATATCTTCTTCACCGCCCGGCCGCGCACCATCGCCGGCGGCACCAGCGAGGTGCAGCGCAACGTCATCGCCAAATACGTCCTCGGCCTGCCCGGCTGACCGGCGCGACCGGCGGCGGACAAGAAAGCGGCGGATAAGAAAACGGCCCGCCCCGAAGGGGGCGGGCCGTCGTCGGTTGGCGCGAGGCCGGGTCTACATGCCCCAGGTCGCCGGGTCGATCTTGTCGTAGATCTCGCGCTTGAGCAGCGCCTGGATCGCGGCGTAGTCGTTGCGGACCGGCTTGATCAGCTTGTTCCACTTGTCGACCAAGGCGACGAATTCGTCGACCAGCTGCTCGCCGCCTTCCACCTTATGCTGTTCGACGGCCAGCTTCTTCGCCCGGCCGACGCTGGAGGCGTCGAATTCGTCGGTGGCCTTCTGTAGGTCGGCGCCAGGCGCGTGAATCTCGACACCCTTCTCCTTCGCCGGGCCGAGGATCGATCGGACATCCTCGTCATAGGCTTCGACATGCGCGGCCATCGCGACCATGCTGCCTTCCAACAGCGCGGCGCGTTCCTCGGTCGTCAAGCCCTTCCAAAAGTCCCGGCCGACCGCGGCCAAGGTGGCGGCGCTGAACGAGCCCAGCTTGAGGTCGGTCACATGCTTGGCCGGATCCCAGAACCCATAGGACCGCAGGCCGCCGATCGTCTGCACGCCGGCATCGATGACGCCCGCCGAAAAGGCGTCGAACATCTCGTTGACCGGAATGTTGACCTCGGTCGCGCCGACATGCTGGCCCCACAGGCCGAAGCTGCCGCCGCCGGTGCGGATCTTTCTGCCCTTGACGTCGTCCAACGTGGTGATCTTCCTTTTCGAGATCACGACGTAGGGCGCCGAGGTATAGCCGGCGAGACTGACGATCCCCTGGGCATGGCGTTCCGCCACGCATTGCGGGCATTTCAGCAGGAAGAACTCGGTCGACACGCCGGCCATGACGGCGGTGTCCTTGCCCAAATTCGACAGGTCGGCCAGGATCTGCGTCGCCCGCAACTCGCCTCGATGATAGGAGTAGACGATCACCCCCAGGTCGGCGATGCCGTCGCGCAGACCGTTCATGGTCGCCTTCAGCGTAAGAAGCGCGCCGCCCGTATAGTGCTTGAAGGTCAGCCCGCCGTTGGTCTTTTCCTCCACATGCTTGAACATCGCGGGAAGCGAGACCGCGTTCATGGGATGTTTGGGGCCGACGCCGGCGTTGGCCCGGACCGTCTTGGCGGCCTGGGCGCTGCCGGCGGCGAACATCGCGGCGATGCCGGCGGCGACGACGCCCCGGAGAAGCGAAACTGGGAAGTTCATGGATGTAGCCTCGTGGTTGTAGTTCCCCCGACAGGCCCTTTCCCGAGCTCTTCTCCTTTGTTGGCTACCCTATCAAGGGTGGGCCCACGACACCAACAGGAATTACCGGTATGGGCCGTCTATCGATCGCCGAGACATGGCTGTCGATCCGCGCGAGCGGGTCGGCGGCGACATGCTCGAGCTTGAGCGTGATCCCGTCCTCGGTCTTCTCCTCCGCCGGCCCGGCGAAGGTTGGATGGGCGACCGGCTTGGCCGCCGCGCCGCCGCCGGCAAGACCCGGCCCCGCGATGTCGCGGGGCCGGGTTTCGGCTACATGCCGAAGGTCTTGGGGTCCAGCTTGTCGAAGATTTCCCGGCGGTACAAGGCCGCGATCCTGGCCTCGTCATACCCGGTCTCCGCGACCAGCTTGGTCCATTTCTGGATCAGTCCCCGGTAGCTGTCGATCAACTGCCGGGCTTCGGCGATGCCGGCCTCCTCGCTCGATTTGGCGAAACCCTCCAGATCCTGGACGACGAACTTCGCGTGGGCGGCGTTGAGCCCCGCGTCGGGCTGGGCCAGTGTGACGCCGTTGCCGGACGCGGCCTTCGCGACCTCGGTGTCGAGGCTGTTGTAACGCACCGCCTGGGCCGCGGTGGTGGCGCCGGCCGAGGCCAGAAGCGCGCGCCGCTGATCCTCGTTCAGATCCCGCCAGAAACTGCGCGCATAGACCGTCAGGGCCGGCGTCGAGGTGCCGAGATTGACCATGGTCATACCCTTGGCGACATCCCACAGGCTGTAGGCCTTCAGCGCCGACACCGATTGGATCGAGGCATCGATGTTCCCCGAATTCAGGCCCGAATACATCTCGTTCGCCGGGATGCCGACCGGGGTGGCCTCGAAGAACTGCACCCAGCGCGCCCAGGTCTGGGACGAACCGGTGGATATCTTCAAGCCCTTGATCTGATCCACCGACGAGATAGGCGTCCGGCTGATCAAATGGAAGGCGGGCGAGCTGTAGGAGCCCGTATAGACCGCGCCCTGTGCCGTGAACTCGGCCAGACAAGGCTTGCAGCCTAGATTGACCTCGGTCATCGCGCCCGCGGTTGCCGCCGGGTCCGATCCGAGAAGGGAGAGGCTGGCGAGGAAGGCGCCGTATTTGAATTCGGCCGGGTAATAGCCCGGCGCATAGACCAGAACAGCGTCGGCGACCCCCGACTTCAGACCATCCTTGCTGGCTTTCAGGGTGAGCAAGGAGCCGCCCGTGAAACCGCGGATCTTAAGACTTCCGTTGGACTCCGCTTCGACCGCCTTGGAAAAGGCGGGAAGGGCGTGGGTGACGGTCGGATGGCTGGGCGGCAACCCGATGCTGGTGCGAATCTCGGTTGCCGCGCGCGCATCGCCGGCACCGGCCGCGAGCAGGACGGCGCCGACGAGAGCGAACATAGACCGTCGCCGCGGGGCGACTCGTTGTCTGAGAGATGTCATTGATGTCCTCCGGATTATTGTTCGGTTGTTTTTCACGTCCGGCGGCGGGTCGCGTGACAATGCCCGACCGCAGGCCCGCGCCGTTGCCATCCCGGCAACGACTTGAGCAAGTGTAGTGTAGGGACCGTCCACGGGAAAGGGACGGTGAAAAAAAAGGGGCCCCGCGGGGCCCCTTGTCGCAGATTATGTACGTAACCTGTCGCCGCTATTCGGCGGCCTTCTTGTTCCGGAAGCTGGACAGCGATCCGGAATGCATGATCTTGCCCGACAGCGGCCCGCCGACGATTTCCTCGGCCATGCGCGAGCACTCGATCAGGGCGTCGAGGTCGATGCCGGTCTCGATCCCCATCTCCTGGCACATGAACACCGCGTCCTCGGTGCAGACATTGCCCGCCGCGCGCCGGTTCTTGTGGCTGGCGAAGGGGCAGCCGCCGAGGCCGCCGATGCAGGAATCGAACACATCGGCGCCCATCTCCAGCGCCGCGTAGAAATTGGCCATGCCCAGGCCGCGGGTGTCGTGGATATGGGTGCCGAGTCGGGCCTCGGGGAAGACCTCGCGCACCGCGCCCAGGCGGCGCTTGAAGGATTCCGGGTCGCCCCAGCCCATGGTGTCGGCCAGCACGATGGTCGGCAGGGGATGGCCGCGTCCGACGGTGATCTCCTCGATATAGGGCAGAAGCTCGGTGATCCGCTCGATCGGAATCTCGCCCTCCATGTTGCAGCCGAAGGAGCACATGATATAGGCGCTGCGGATCGGCACCTCGTGTTCTTCGTACATCTTCACGAAATCGAGCTGCTCGGTCTTCATCTGCTCGGCGCTGCGGTCGTTGTTCGACCGGGCCAGCGCGTCCGAGGCGTAGAACATCAGGTCGCCCTGGAGGGTGATCCCGTCCACCTCCCTGGCCCGCAGGAACCCGGTCTTGTTCAGCCACAGCCCGGCGTAATGGACGCCGGGCTTCTTCTTGATCCGGGCGAACAGCTCCGGCGTGTCGGCCATGGTCGGGACCTTCTTCGGATTGACGAAGGAGCCGACCTGGATGTGCTTCAGCCCGGTTTCGGACAGCGCGTCGATCAGGGCGATCCGCTTCTCGATCGGGTGAACGACGGGTTCGATCTGAAAGCCCTCGCGCGGGCCTTCCTCGTGGATTTCGACGGATTTTGGGAAATCGGACATCTCCGTCCCTCCTTATTTGCCGGCGGCAGGCCGCCTGGTTGTTGTTTTGGTCGTCGGTATGTGGCGACTATATGGGATCGTCGGCCGGCCGGTCAAAGCGGGTCAGTGCGGCTCGATCACGGCGACCAGCTGGCTGCGCTCCACCTTTTCGCCGCCCTTGCAGGCGACCTTGGTCACCTCGCCGTCGAACGGCGCGTTGATGCGGATTTCCAGCTTCATCGATTCCAGAACCGCGACGATGTCGCCGGTCACGACCTTGTCGCCTTCCTTGACGTTGACCTTCAGCATGGTGCCCATCATCGGCGACAGGATGTCGCCCTCTTTCTCCTGCTGGGCGGAGACCGATTGCAGGTACGACATAGCCTGGAACCGCATGGTGCCGAACGGACCCTGCAGGAAGACGTTCTCGCCGTCCAGGGCGGCGCGGATGGTCTCGCGCTTGTTGCCCAGGATGACCTGATACAGGTTGTCGCCCAGCGGCTCGATCCGCAGCAGGACCTTTTCCTCGCCGACGCCGATCAGCATCGAATGGTCGTCGCGGATGCGCGAGATGCGGATCTCGTGGGCGCCGCTCTCGCCCTTGAGCAACAGGCTCGGCGCCGGATCCAGCCCGTCGCCGCCGGCCGACATCTGCCAGCCGGTGAAGTTGCCCCAGCAGGTCCAGGGATCGTTGGCCGGGCCGCCGCGCTCGTTGCGCAGATACAAATAGGCGGCCATCGCCGTGATCTCGGCGTCCTCGGTCGCGTGACCCAGCTTCCAGCCGTCGATCTTCTCGTCGATCAGCGAGGTATAGAAGGTCGCGCGCCGGGTCTGCGGCAGGCCGATCAGCTTGCGCAGGAAGGTCCCGTTGTTCTGGACCCCGAAGACGCTGGTCTCGGCCAACGCCAGATCCAGCCGGTCGAGCGCCTTGTCGCGGGTCGCCTCATAGGTGATCAGCTTGGCGATCATCGGGTCGTAATAGGGGGTGACCTCGCTGCCGGTCTCGACGCCGGTCTCGACCCGCACATGCTCGGCCGGGAAGGCGACCAGCGACAGCTTGCCGGTCGACGGCAGGAAGCCCTGGGACGGGTCCTCGGCATAGAGCCGCGCTTCCACCGAATGGCCGGTGACGGCGATGTCTTCCTGGGTAAGGCCCAGCCCGTCGCCGGCGCAGGCACGGAGTTGCAGCTCGACCAGGTCGATCCCGGTCACCATCTCGGTCACCGGATGCTCCACCTGCAGGCGCGGATTGACCTCCAGGAAGAAATACTCGCGGCCCGAGACGATGAACTCGACCGTGCCGACGCCGCGATACTTGACCGCCTTGGCCAGGCGCACCGCGTCGTCCAGGATGCTGTCGCGGAGGTTCTTGGCCAGCTTTGCCGCCGGCGCTTCCTCGATCACCTTCTGATGGCGGCGCTGGAGCGAGCATTCGCGTTCGTACAGATGCACGACGTTGCCTTCGCCGTCGCCGGCGATCTGGACCTCGATATGGCGCCCCTTGGCGACGAGCTGCTCGACGATCAGGCCGGGATAGCCGAAGGCGCCCTGGGCCTCGCGCATCGCCGATTCGATGTCTTCCTTCAGGGTCTTGGTATCGCGCAGCACCCGCATGCCCCGGCCGCCGCCGCCGGCCGCCGCCTTCAGCATCACCGGCAGTTCCAGCTTGCGCACCAGCTTGGCGATCTCCTTGGCGTCGGTGCTGGGGTCCAGGCTGCCCGGCACCACCGGCACGTCGGCCTTGCGGGCCTCGTGCTTGGCCGCCGCCTTGTCGCCGAACCGCTTCAGGATCTGGGCGCTGGGGCCGATGAAGGCGATGCCGGCCTTGTCGCAGGCGCGGGCGAAATCGGCGTTCTCGGACAGGAAGCCGAAGCCGGGATGGATCGCCTCGGCGCCGGTCGCCTTGGCGGCGGCGATCACCGCCTCGATATTGAGATAGCTTTCGGACGGCGCGGCGCCGCCGACCTCGATCGACTCGCCGATCTCGCGCACATGCAGGGAATCGGCGTCCGCCGTCGAATGGATGGTCGCGGTGGCGACGCCCAGCCTCTCGCAGGTGCGCGCGATGCGGCAGGCGATTTCGCCCCGGTTGGCGATGAGTATCTTGCTGAACATGATGCCTTGCTTTCCGTCGGAGTTGCCGGGAGGGGTCAGTGGCGGAAGATGCCGAAGGTCGTATCCTCGGCGGGAACGCGCCCGGCGAGTTCGAGACACAGCGCGAGCACGTCGCGGGTCTCCACCGGATCGATCACCCCGTCGGTCCAGTTGTTCGACACGAAATTGTAGGCTTCGGAGAATTCCTCGAAGCTCTGGCGCAGCGGTGCCTTGAACGCTTCCTCGTCCTTGGCGGTCCATTTCTTGCCCTGGCGCTTGAGGACATCCATGCGCACGTCCCACAGGGTATTCGCCACCTGGTCCGGGCCCATGATCGCGGCGCGCCCGTTGGGCCAGAAGAAGGTGGCGGTCGGGTCGAACGGCCGCCCGCACATGGCCAGATAGCCGGCCCCGTACGACCCGCCGATATAAAGGGTGTATTTGGGCACCTTGGCCGACGACATGGCGGTGATCATCTGGGCGCCGGCCTTGGCGATGCCCGCTTCCTCGGCCGCTCGGCCGACCATGAAGCCCGACACGTCGGGCATGAAGATCAAGGGAATGTCGCGTTTGCAGCAGAGCTCGATGAAATGGGCGCCCTTCAGCGCGCTCTCGGCGAACAGGACGCCGCGATTGCACAGGATGCCGACATCGAAGCCCTTGATCCGGGCGAAGCCGCACATCAATGTGTCGCCGTAGAGCGCCTTGAACTCCTGGAAATAGCTGTCGTCGACCAGCCGCATCAGGACCTCGCGCGTTTCATGCGGGATCTTCTTGTCGCGGCTGATGATGCCGTAGATCTCGCGCGGGTCGTAGCGGGGCTCCTTGGGCGGATGCACCCGCCAGCGCTGCTTGGGCGGGGTGCCCAGATTGGCGACGATCTCGCGGGTGACGGCCAGGGCGTGGCTGTCGTCCTCGGCGATATGGTCGGTGACGCCCGAGACCCGGCAATGCATCTCGGCCCCGCCCAGGGCCTCGTGGCTCACCTTTTCGCCGGTGGCGGCGAAGGTCAGTTGCGGCCCGCCCAGATACATGAAGCCCTTGCCGCGGACGATCACCGCCTCGTCGCAGAGCGCCGGGATATAGGCGCCGCCGGCGGTCGACGAGCCGAAGACGACGGCGATCTGGGGGATGCCGTCGGCGGACATGCCGACCTGATTGTAGAAGATGGTCCCGAACATGCCGAAATCGGGGAAGATGCCGGCCTGCTCGGGCAGGAAGGCGCCGCCCGACTGGACCAGGGTGATGCAGGGCAGGCGATGCTCCCAGGCATAGTTCTGGGCGCGGACATGCTTGACGCAGGTGATCGGGTAGTAGGTGCCGCCCTTCACGGTGGCGTCGTTGACGATGATCATGCAGTGGCGGCCGCTGACCTTGCCGACGCCGGTGATCAGCCCGCCCGAGGGCACGTCGCCGTCATGCTGGCCCAGACCCGCCAACTCGCCCAGTTCCAGGAAGGGCGAGCCCGGATCGAGCAGCGCCTTGATCCGGTCGCGGGGCAGGATCTGCTCGCGGGTCTCGGTATGGCGCTTGCGGGCCCGTTCCGGCGCCCCGGTGCGCGTCCATTGCCGGTGGGCGTGCAGCTCGGCGATGCGCTTCTCGTAATCCGCGTAATTGAGGCGGTAATCCTCGGATTCGGTGGAGATGGACGATTTGAGAATGGTCATGTCGGCGTCGGCCTGTTCTGGAGCAAGGGGCTAAAGGCGAATCAATGGCGGAAGATGCCGAAGCGGGTGTCCCTGGCGGGCACCCGCCCGGCAACGTCGATCATCAAGGCGAGCACGTCGCGGGTCTCGACCGGGTCGATCACCCCGTCGGTCCACATGTTGGCGGCGTAGTTGTAGGCGTCGGCGAACTTGATGAAGCTCTGGCGCAGCGGCTCCTTGAAGGCTTCCTCGTCCGCCTTCGTCCAGCTCTTGCCGTCCAGCTTCAGGTTCTTCACCCGCACGTCCCACAGGGTGTTGGCCACCGAATCCGGTCCCATCAGCGCGCAATGGCCGTTGGGCCAGAAGAAGGTCGCGGTCGGGTTGAAGGGACGCCCCGCCATCGCCAGATAGGCCGCCGCGTAGGCGCCGCCGATATAGACGGTGTATTTCGGCACGTTCGCCGACGACATGGCGGTGATGAACTGGGCGCCGGCCTTGGCGATGCCCGCTTCCTCGGCGACGCGGCCGACCATGAAGCCCGATACGTCGGGCATGAAGATCAGGGGAATATCGCGCTTGCAGCACAGCTCGATGAAATGGGCGCCCTTCAGCGCGCTCTCGGCGAACATCACCCCCCGGTTGCACAGGATGCCGACCTCGAAGCCCTTGATCCGGGCGAAGCCGCACATCAGCGTGTCGCCGTACAGCGCCTTGAACTCCTGGAAATAGCTGTCATCGACCAGCCGCATCAGGATCTCGCGGGTGTCGTGGGGGATCCGCTTGTCGTGGCTGATGATCCCGTAGATCTCCGCCGGGTCGTAGCGGGGCTCCTTGGGTTCGGCGACGTCCCAGCGCTGCGTCGGCGGGGTACCCAGATTGGCGACGATCTCGCGGGTGATCGCCAGCGCGTGGCTGTCGTCCTCGGCGATATGGTCGGTGACGCCGGAGACCCGGCAATGCATCTCGGCGCCGCCCAGCTCCTCATGGCCCACCTTCTCGCCGGTGGCGGCGAAGGTCAGTTGCGGCCCGCCCAGATACATGAAGCCCTTGCCGCGCACGATCACCGCCTCGTCGCAGAGCGCCGGCACATAGGCGCCGCCGGCGGTGGACGAGCCGAAGACGATGGCGATTTGGGCGATGCCCTCCGACGACATCTTGATCTGGTTGCGGAAGATCGCCCCGCCCATCTCCTTGTCCGGGAAGATCCCGGCCTGTTCGGGCAGGAAGGCGCCGCCCGACTGGACCATGGTGATGCAGGGCAGGCGGTGCTGGCGGGCGATGTTCTGGGCGCGGACATGCTTCTTGATGGTGATCGGATACCAGGAGCCGCCCTTCACGGTGGCGTCGTTGACGATCAGCATGCAGTTGCGGCCGCTGACCCGGCCGATGCCGGTGATGATGCTGCCGCTGACCGGGTAGTCCTCGTACAGGTTCAGCCCCGCCAGCTCGCCGATCTCCAGGAAGGGCGAGCCGGGATCGAGCAGCGCCTTGATCCGGTCGCGGGGCAGGATCTGCTCGCGATGCTCGGTATGGCGGCGAATGTCCTTCTCGGGTCCGCCCAGCCGGGTGGCGCGCCGCAGTTCCTGGAGTTCGTCGATCCGCGCCAGATAGGCGACGCGGTTGTCGGCGAAGGTCTTGCTGTCGGTCGAGATGGCGGTTTTGAGAATGCTCATGGCGGATCAGTGGCGGAAGATGCCGAATTTCGTGTCCTTGGCGGGGACCCGCCCGGCGATGTCGAAGCACAGCGCCAGCACGTCGCGGGTCTCGACCGGGTCGATCACCCCGTCGGTCCAGTCGTGGGAGGCGAAATTATAGGCCTGCGAGAAGTCCTCGAAGCTCTGGCGCAGCGGGTCCTTGAAGGCGGCTTCGTCCTTGGCGGTCCATTTCTTGCCCTGGCGCTTGAGGATGTCCATGCGCACGTCCCACAGGGTATTCGCCACCTGGTCCGGGCCCATGATCGCGGCATGGCCGTTGGGCCAGAAGAAGGTCGCGGTCGGGTCGAAGGGCCGCCCGCACATGGCCAGATAGCCGGCCCCGTAGGAGGCCCCGATATAGACGGTGTATTTGGGCACCTTGGCCGAGGTCATGGCGGTGATGAGCTGGGCGCCGGCCTTGGCGATGCCCGCTTCCTCGGCCGCGCGGCCGACCATGAAGCCCGACACGTCCGACAGGAACAGGAGCGGGATGTCCCGCTTCACGCAAAGCTCGATGAAATGGGCGCCCTTCAGCGCGCTCTCGGCGAACAGGACGCCGCGATTGCACAGGATGCCGACATCGAAGCCCTTGATCCGGGCGAAGCCGCACATCAATGTGTCGCCGTA
>Ga0209692_10005615_pt1 | contig 10663 bp, 5 predicted proteins | sample tdDd472_FD_187129 | JGI IMG/M metagenome (GOLD analysis project Ga0209692, IMG submission 187129) | Marine sediment microbial communities from the Atlantic coast under amendment with organic carbon and nitrate - tdDd47.2 (SPAdes)... | ecosystem: Environmental > Aquatic > Marine > Coastal >...
TACCGCTTGACCCTGCTCAGATAAAAACTATAGCATTAATTGGTCCTTCTCTATATTATCCCGGCATAGGAGGCCTGGAAATTTCAGATATATCATCTCAAACATATGTTTCCCCATATCAGGGGATCATTGATCCGCTGGGCGACAGCATTAAATTTTATACGGCCATTGGGGCAAACATGAAGAATGATGTCGTTCGCCTCGATAGTTCCTTTGTATATATCGGGCAAGGCGTGAATGGTTTTTCAGCCAAGTATTACAATGGCATCAAGCCCGGGGGCACACCGGAAAAGTTTGTCACAGATAAGTTTATTGACTTCTATTGGAAGGAATCTCCATATACGGGCCTTGACTCAAATTTCTCGGCCAGGTGGGAAGCAACCCTGATCCCGAAACATGGACCAGTAAAGGTAAAGTTGATCCACAACGATGGCTGCAGGCTGTATATGGACGGAGAGATCATTATCGATGCCTGGGATCCCGGACCTGTCCGGGTCGACTCGGCATGGATAAACATCAAGAAAGGCCAATCTTATAACCTTCAGATCGACTATTTTTCAACTGCTGGACCGGCTGTAGTAAAATTTGGCTTTGATTATGTCAAATCTAACATGCTGTTCCTGGCTTTGGAAAAAGCACAAATGGCTGATGTCGCCATTGTTTTTGTAGGGCAAACAACTAGCTTTAAAAAAGAGGGTGACACAGAGGGGTATTGTAATGTACAATCTCAATCAGGCCTGATCCGGTCAGTGAATGAAGTTAACCCAAATACAATTGTGGTCATGCAAACGAATTCGCCTGCCGACATAGAAGATTGGGCCTTCAACATTCCGGCGATCATCCAGGCAGGGGTCCCCATGACGGAAAGTGGCACAGAGATCGCTGAGATTCTTTTTGGAAAGAAAAATCCTGATGCTAAGATGCCTTTTCAGTGGGTCATGAATAAAAATCAGAACTATGAAATCCGTTATCCCTTTGGCCACGGCCTAACCTATACAACATTTGGTATTGGCAAGCTCATGATGCGAAGAGATCGCAATGGGAGTGGATGGATTGCAAGCGTGGAAATAAAAAATGTAGGGACCAGGGAAGGTGCTGAAGTCCTGCAAGTATACATGACCCCACCAGAGCGCAAGAATCAAAAGTCTGAGAAAGAGCTGAAAGCTTTTAAAATTGTAAATTTACTTCCCGGACAGAAAAAAATTGTTTCCATCTCCATACCTTATGAAGCCTTCAGGTATTTTGATGAAGGAGCTGATGAATGGACCATAGATCCAGGCCTGTATGATATCCTGGTTGGCACTTCAAAAGAAGAGATCAAGCTTCAGAAGACCATAGAGATCAAAGAATCACATCTTAACCAATGATTATGAAAAAGTATATTTTCCTTATTGCTATCACAATCTTAGGGCTATCCTATCAATCCTATTCGTGTACCGATATTATTGTAGGTAAGAATGCCTCAGCTGATGGATCTGTTATAACCTCTCACACCGGGGCTGCGCCAGAATGCAGGGTTCATGTAGTCCTCGCCATGGACTTCCCCATAGGAGCAATGGCCAATGTATATTATGGGCTTCAGGATGTGACCAAACCTTTTGGTACCTATGGTAAGGTAATTGGACAGATACCCCAGGCCAGGCATACATACAAATATTTTCATTCCGGGTATTCGCATATGAATGAGTATCAGCTAGCCATAGGGGAGAGCACCATGAGCCAGAAAGATGAGCTGATGGTCAGCCGTGAAACCGGCGAGCAGATCATGACCATAGAGCAGGCCATGGTCTTTGCCCTTCAGCGTTGCAAGACAGCGCGTGAAGCAGTGATCCTCATCGGCAGCCTGGTGGATGAGTGGGGCTTTCTGCCTTCCTGCGGACCTGAATCTGAGGCTCTCTGTATTGCCGATCCAAATGAAGCTTGGGTGTTTGAGGTCTTCAGCGTAGGCCCCGACTGGGAGCCGGGACAGCCGGGAGCCATCTGGGCCGCTCAAAGGGTACCTGATGACCATGTGGTGGTGGTGCCCAACTGGAGCATCATCAAGGAGATAAATATTAAGGATAAAGACAATTTCCTAGCCTCCAAAAACTATAAGCAAGAGGCCATCGACAGAGGATGGTACGACCCTAAATCCGGAAAGCCATTCATCTGGCAGGAGGCCTATTCACCACTCCCACGGGAGTGGGCAATGGGTAGGTTCTGGCTTTTCTTCAAGACCTTCGCACCCAACTACAAAGACTGGCCCGATAAAACAGCTCATAGCCCTTATGATGGAAACAAACCATACACACAGTATCTGGAGCCCGTATCATATTATCCCTTCTCAGTGAAACCTGAAAAGAAAGTGTCGGTGCAGGATGTCATCGCCTTCCAGCGCTCACTCTTTGAAGAAACCATCTACGACATGACCAACGACAAGGCATGGCTGGTGCCAAATAAAGAAGGGCAGATGGTTAAAAGCCCCCTGACAACTCCTTTCCCTACAAGGTATATGAGAGAACTTTTGAACCTGACCTATAGAAGGATGGTCTCACGTGGTGGATATGGCATGGTGGCTCAGCTCAGGAGCTGGCTGCCCGACCCCATTGGCGGTGTATACTGGTACTACGTCGACAATCAGTATGTGAGCACCTATGTGCCCATCTACGCCGGAGCAATGGAGATTGCGCCGGAACTAAAAGAATATGATCCTGATGCCTACAGTGAGAGCTCCTACAGATGGGCCATCGACATGGTCGACAACCTGCTGTACTTGCAGTGGCAGGAGGCAGCTGAAGATTTGAAGGCAGCAAGAGACCCATTAGAGGCAAGGTTTTTTGAGGAGCAGGATAAGATAGATAAGGAGGCACTATTTCAATATGAAAAGATCCCGGAGATGGGATTGAAATATATTACTGCCTATTCCCTGGACTGTCAGAAAGATGCCATGGAGATGTACAGGGAGCTTCAAAAAACCCTGATAAGCAAATACACCAACAACAAACAGGGACTGTAAGATGGACAAGAAGAATGGCTGGTCGAAGATCACGACCATCGACATGCATACAGGGGGTGAGCCGCTCAGGATCTTTACAGGAGGGATCCCTGAAATAAAAGGGGAAACGATACTTGAAAAGCGGCGTTATTTCCGGGATCATCTCGACCATATCAGAACCGGGACCATGTGGGAGCCCCGCGGTCATGCCGATATGTATGGCGCAGTGATCACAAAACCCGTAAATGAAGGCAGCGACTTTGGAACCTTTTTTCTTCATAATGAAGGCTACAGCACCATGTGTGGCCATGCCATCATTGCCCTCACTAAGTATGTGCTTGAAATGGGGCTTGTCCGGAAGGATGAGGATGAAGCGGTATTGAAGATCGATGCTCCCCCCGGCCTTATTATTGCAAAGGCATTCAGGGAAGGCAACAAAGTTGTAAAGACATCTTTTCTCAATGTGCCATCATTTCATCTTATCAAGGATAAAACAGTGACTGTCGAAGGCCTGGGAGAAGTTAGATTCGACGTGGCCTACGGCGGAGCCTTTTATGCTTTTTGTGATGCCGATGTCCTGGGCTTACAGCTTGATGAGTCACATTATGATAAGCTGATTGATGCCGGAAGAAAGATCAAGCATGCAGTAATGGACAAGTATACCATCACGCACCCCTATGAAGAGGATCTGAGCTTTTTATATGGCACCATCTTCACCGGTCAGGCTCATGACCCGGCCAATCATAGCAGGAATGTATGCATTTTTGCTGATGGAGAGGTCGATCGCTCAGCCACGGGATCCGGTGTGAGCGCACGTGCCGCCCTGCACCATGCAAAAGGGGAATTAGAGGAGGGAAAAAAGATTAGAATTGAAAGCATCATTGGCACCACTATGGAGGCGGAGGTAAAAGAAACCCTCAACTATGGACCTCACAAGGCTGTGATACCTGAAGTCAGCGGCACGGCATTCTTCACCGGGCGGAATGAATTCTGGTTCGATCCTGATGATCCTCTCAAAAATGGTTTTATCTTCCGTTAGCTAAATTTATACTATAATTGTATCCCCATCCAGATACTAAAATCACATAGAATGCATAAACAGCCAAAATCCTTTATCCTGATACTTCTCCTGATAATTTCAATGTCTGTATATACGCAGGATACCCTCACACCATTGTATAAATATTTAAAGTCGATACCGGACCTGCAATTCGAAGAATTACCGATCGATGAACCATTCAACGAGAAATACCTGCTGTATGTCCCGCAATTTGTTGATCATGAGAATCCTGAGGCTGGTAGTTTCACTCAAAGAGTATACGTCATGCATCGCGACAAGGAGGGCCCCATGGTCTTTGTTACGGAAGGATATAACGGGGGATATGGCGGCATGCAGTGGTATAAGAATGAACTGGACTATTACCTGGGAGCCAATGAAATTGTTGTTGAACACCGTTACTTCGGATCCTCAACACCAGCCCCCCTTGATTGGCAGTACCTCACGGTAGAGAATGCAGCCACGGATCACCATCACGTCATTGAACTGTTAAAGCCATATTTTACCGGGAAATGGGTGAGCACCGGTATCAGCAAGGGAGGGCAGACAGCTATGTATCATCGGAGCTTTTTCCCCGATGATGTGGATGCCACCGTGGGTTATGTGTGTCCATTAAATTTTTCTATTGAGGAAAGACGATGTTATGAATTCCTGGCTCAGGTAGGTACCGACGAATGCCGTGAAAAGATCCATGCGTTCCAGGAAATGTTGTTGTGTAACAAAGAGAAGTTTTTTCCTGCCTTTAAGAAAGCCATTGATGCCATGGATCTTGTCTTTCCTTTGGGTGATACTGCCGGATATGAGCTTACAGCGCTTGAATACTCCTTCGCCTTCTGGCAGTGGGGAACGACCCACTGTGATTCAATCCCCGGAGATGATGCTACACCTGAAAAGGTGATCTCCCACCTGTCTGATGTTTCCGGCCTCGATTGGGTTTCTTCTGAAGGCATTGCGCGACTGCACCCCTTCTTCTATCAGGCACTGACAGAGATTGGTTTTTATGGTTATGACCACAGTGAATTCCCGGGCTGTGTAGAGATCCTCGACTATCAGACATTTGATTTTACCTGCCCTGATGGGATTGATTGCAATTATAATCCATTGCCAATGGAGAAAGTTGATAATTTTGTGAGACATCACGGAGAGAATATGATCTTCATCTATGGTGAATGGGATCCATGGTCAGCACCCGCAGTTCAGATCACGGGCAAGACCAACTCTTTTAAAGTGGTAAAAGCTGAAGGCAGTCATAGGACCAGGATCAGAAATCTTCCTGAGGATCAACGAAAAAAAGTACTGGAAGCCCTGGGTGAATGGCTTGAATGTGACATTAACTGGTAATATTTACGATGAATAGAATATTGAATAAGTTTTTCCTTACTGTAGTTTTCCTTTGTATCCTGATATTTCAGGGTGTCGCACAGGGTTCACGTGATGAGTACAAGTCAGTAAGTCGCTACGATTATTACACTTCAGAAGAAACAGCAGAGCTGATTGTGTGGATACCGGCTTCAAAGGAATCATTATCGGTCTCTATCGATATCGTTTTTGAATTTGAGCATATGCTGAGAGCTGAACCTGTGAAAGCCGGGCAGATGAATATTTTTTCTTTTCCGCGCGAGAAGTTCAGCCCTGGCTCTAACGAGCTTACCGTATCCTATATGGAGGAGGGGAAATGGGTATATTCTGACAAGCTTGAACTCAGGGTACTGCCTGAACAGTATAATGCTGTGAAGATTGATAGAGTAAGCGGAGGCCTGATCGTGGAAGGAATGCCATTCTATCCATTTGGTTTTTATGCCTATTCACCGGTGCAGCCTGGCCTGGCAGAAGAGGAGGTGGTCAAAGGCTTTAACATGATGTCACCCTATCAAAAGATCAAAGGGAAAACACTCAAAGAGCGTAAGAAATACATGGACCGCTGTGCCGCCCTGGGTATGAAGGTCAACTATAATGTGCTCAGCCTGGCAGGTGGTGGAGGCGTTGGAAATAAAGAATGGGATGAAAAAAGCGATCGTCGTCCCATGGAAACATTGAAAAAAGAAATTGAGACCTTCAAAGATCACCCAGCACTCTTGTCGTGGTATATCAGCGATGAGCCTGTTGGACAAAGGGTACATCCATCAAGTCTGGAAAGGTTTTATAATCTTATTAAGGAAACAGACCCTTACCATCCTGTCACCATCGTTTTTATGACGCCTCATATGGCAGAGAAATACAGCCATGTGATGGACATAGTAATGGCCGACCCTTATGTGATCCCAAATGGAAAAGTTGAAGATGTGGGTACCACAGCTGCCATGCTTCGGGATGAATTCTTCCTGGAGAAGCCTGTGTGGATCGTGCCCCAGGCCTTTGGAGGCAATGAATGGTGGGAGCGTGAGCCAACACCCCAGGAACTTCGTGCTATGACCTACCTCAGCATGGTCAATTACGCCATGGGAATACAATATTTTATCCGCCACGGGTTGAACTCCTTTCCCAAGTCAACAGCGGCATGGAATGAGTGCGGGCGCATGGCCCTGGAATTTGCAGAAATGACACCATACCTTTTCTCTCCTGATCCTGTGAAGGACTTAACTTCTACCAATGAGGAGGTAATACTTAAAGGCTTTCATAAGGATGGTGCTTTCCTCATCGTGGCAGTTAACTCCTCTAACAAGCCGATGGAATATGGATTCACTCTGGGCGACCTGTTTTATAATGGCAGCGCATTTGTGTGGTTCGAAAACAGAAGGATAGAAGTAAAGGAAGGTAAGGTGGAGGATATTATCGATGCCTATGGTACACGTGTTTATGAGATACGGTATCGTATGCCTCTGAACAAAGGAAATAAACTCCATAATAAGAACCAGATCAGAGACCCAAGCTTTGAGGATGTCACCGGCCTGGGAATCCCTGCATCCTGCTATGCACGGCCAGGGAATGACAGGGGAGCAACATACTTTATCGATCCGAGGACTTCAGTACGGGGGGTACATTCCATCAGGATGACAGCCCCTGATTATGGTGGAGGTATGTCGCTCTCATTCATGCGCACACGTATAGAACCCGGCCAGAGCTACACCATGAGCATACAGGCTAAGGCACTTCCTCTTAAATATCGGGCAAAAATAGAAAGAGGCTTGTTCAAAAGAATGTGCGGATGTGGCCCGGCAGAAGATGATTACCCTGAATTTATCCTTTCAATGGGTGAGCAGTGTAAATCCTATTTTCTCCCGGGTGAGGAATGGAGTGAATACAGCTTTTCATGCATCCCTGAGCTGCCTGAGGGCGAGGCCTTTATATCTCCTGGCCTGGAACTATACGGTAGAGGTACAGCATGGTTTGACCTGGTACAGATGTATTCCGACATGGATATAAAGTCATTTGTAACAAGGGAAAGCAACAATATTACCATCAGGATAACGTCTGCCCATAAAGGATCAAAGATCTATTATACCACTGATGGAAGTGAGCCAACAGAGAAATCTGAAGAACTGAAAGGAAACTTCAAGCTGAGTACTACTGCTCTGGTGAAGGCTGCCGCATTCAAAGATGGCCTGCAAATGGGTTATATTGAGAAAAGATATGTGATAAACTTTGCCACGGGACGCTATGTGGAATACAAGCATAAGTATTCATCTAAATATGATGCCGGGATGAAAGATGGGCTGGTGGATGGTATCATAGCCACATCTGATTTTAAAGACGGTAAATGGCAGGGCTTTGAAGGTGATGATGTCTATGTAACCATTAACCTGAAGGAGTCGAGAAAGGTGAATGAGGTTCAGTTTAGCTTCCTGAATGATCCATCTGCATGGATATTTCCTCCCGAGGAAATAACAGTGTATTGGTCGGCTGATGGTGTTGAATTTCATGAATTTGTAGAAGGAATGACGGAGTATCTAAAAGACAAACCAACCAGCAAGGGATACAACCACTACAACTTTTTCTTGTTCGAAGAGTGGGTGGAGGCCAAATATATCCGTGTTCATGCTAAAAATATAGGCAGATGTCCCGAAGATCATCCTGGTTCGGGAGAGAAAGCATGGCTGTTTATTGATGAGATCCAGGTATCCTTTGATCAGGACTATGCTGATGGAATAATAAGAACTTACCACTAATGAGAAATCTTGGCTTTGCATTATTACTATTGGGGATGGCTTCCTGTTCATCCATAAAGGAGGAAGCTGATCAAAAGCCCAATATCATCTTTATACTTGCCGATGACCTTGGATACAACGAACTGGGCTGTTATGGTCAGGAAATTATCCGTACTCCCAACATCGACAAACTTGCTGCTGAAGGAATGCGATTCACCCAGCATTATTCAGGCTCACCTGTCTGTGCGCCCTCACGGTCAGTGCTGATGACGGGCCTGCACACAGGCCACACCTTCACCCGCGATAACCGGGAGATCAAGCCCGAAGGTCAGGCGCCCATCCCCGACTCAGCCTTAACCATTGCAGAGGTATTGAAAAAACAGGGATATACAACTGCAGCCATGGGTAAATGGGGCCTGGGATTCCCGGGCTCAGAAGGGGATCCCAACAATCAGGGCTTCGACCTGTTTTTTGGCTATAACTGTCAGCGCCACGCACATAATCACTATCCTAAATACTTATGGCGAAATGATGAAAAGATCATGCTTGAAGGCAATGACCGTACGCTATACGGTGAGCAATATTCGCAGGATCTATTCACCGAGGAGGCCCTGAAATTCATTGAGGATAATAAGGATACGAGCTTCTTCCTGTTTCTGCCACTTATCATCCCGCACGTGTCAATACAGGTACCGGATGAAAGCCTGATGGAATACAAAGACATTATAGAGGAAACACCATACGATCATCACCCATATTATCTTGAACACCCTTATCCGCATGCAGGATATGCTGCCATGGTCACACATATGGATAAAGCCGTAGGAACTATCATGGATCAGCTTAACAAGCTTGGCCTGGATGAGAATACAATCGTGATCTTTGCCAGCGATAATGGCCCGACCTACGCCAGGGTAGGGGGAGCAGATTCTGAATTTTTTAATAGCGCCGAACCTTTCAGGGGTCTCAAGGGGAGCGTTTATGAAGGAGGCATCAGGGTGCCTATGATCATTCGCTGGCCAGGAAAGGTAAGGGCTGCCAGGGTCAGCGACCATGTGTCTTATTTTCCTGACTTTTTCCAAACACTGGCGGAATTGGGAGGTGTAGAAGAGAATTATACGACTGACGGGATCAGCTTTTTGCCAGAGATACTGCGTAATGGAGACCAGCACGAGCATGAATACCTGTATTGGGAATTCCCTGCTTATGGTGGTCAGCAGGCCATCAGGTATGGACTGTGGAAAGGTGTAAGACAAGGATTGTTCAAGGACCCATCAGCCCCACTGGAACTCTATAATCTGCAAGACGATATTGGGGAGACAAAGGATCTTGCATCAGAGAACCCTGAATTGGTCCAGTTGCTGGATTCACTATTAAAAGCATCAAGAGTGCCCTCGCAATTATTCCCTTTTGAAGCATTAGATAATCATTAAGAAGAAAGAAGTATGAAATCATTTTTTAAGCAGATTGTCCTGCTTTTTGCGGGATTGTTGATCTTTACAAGCAGCCTGATCGCAGGTGAATATAAATTGCTTTCACCAGACGGAAAGATAAGGATAGAGATCAGTGTAGAGGATAAGCTGAGCTATACTGTTTATTTTCAAGAAAAGCAGATCATTGCCTCATCAGCAATTTCACTCCATACAGAAAAGCATGGAGTATTTGGACTGGATGCCAGGGTCAGGTCTGCAAAGGAATCAACTGTTGATGTGCTCCATTACCCGGTGGTGAAACAGAAATCAGCCGAGGTAAGGGACCATTACAACCAGCTTACGATCACCTTCAAAGGTAACTATGGGATCTCTTTCCGGGCTTTTGATGAAGGCGTAGCCTATCGATGGGAAAGCGCTGTCAAAGAGAAAATGGTGGTGGTCACCGAAGAGATTAACTTCAATTTTACAGCCGATCACATGAGCTGGTTCCCGGAGGAAGAAAGCCTATTCAGTCACCAGGAACGAGAATATTTGAATATCCCACTGCAAGAGATCACAACCGAGAGATTCTCATCTATACCCATGCTGGTGGATGTTGCTTCTGGTCCGAAAATAGCCATCACAGAAAGTGACCTTCAGGACTACCCGGGATTTTATATCCAGGGTAGGCCGGAGCCATATTCCCTGAAGGCTAAATTCCCAAGAGTGGTAACGGAAGAAGATCAAACGAATGATCGTAATGTTGTCCCGGCAAATAGAGCTGACTATATTGCACTGGTGGAGGGCTCAAGGACCTTCCCTTGGCGTATCATGGCCATAGCTGGTGAAGACAAAGACCTGATCACTAACCAGATGGTCTTCCTGCTCTCAGAACCCTGCAAGATAGAGGATCCTTCATGGATAAAACCGGGGAAAGTGGCCTGGGACTGGTGGAATTATAATAATGTTTACAATGTTGATTTCGAAGCGGGAGTCAATACTGCCACATATAAGTATTACATTGATTTTGCATCATCATACGGCATCGATTATATCATCCTTGATGAAGGATGGTATGAGTTGGGTGACCTCACAAAGATCAATCCTGAAATAGACATGCAGGAGTTGCTGGCTT
>Ga0209692_10005618_pt1 | contig 10661 bp, 9 predicted proteins | sample tdDd472_FD_187129 | JGI IMG/M metagenome (GOLD analysis project Ga0209692, IMG submission 187129) | Marine sediment microbial communities from the Atlantic coast under amendment with organic carbon and nitrate - tdDd47.2 (SPAdes)... | ecosystem: Environmental > Aquatic > Marine > Coastal >...
CGGCCGGCGATGGCGTTGTAGCGCTCGAGGAGGGCGTGGCCTGCCGGTTGCAGGACGAGGGCCGCGCTGCGCCGATCGTGGGGGTGGGGGTCGCGGGCGACCATGTCCAGTTCGGCCAGGCGGTCGAGCTTCTTGCTCACGGCCGGGGCGCTGATACTCAGGATGCGGGCGAAATCGCTGGCCGTGGTGGCCTCATGCTGCGCGAGGATGCGGAGGATGGCGAACTGGTTGGCGCTGAGCTCGCCGCTGGAGGCTTCCTCGAGGGTGCTTCGCTGGCAGATCTCCACCATGACCTGGGCGAGGATGCGGAGGTTCTCACCGATGACGGCGTCGAAGGCCTGGTCGGGACTGAATTCGGACATAGCTTAACCTCGTTAAAGTTTAACCAGGTTAATTATCGTTCACTGACCGCGGGAATCAAACCGTGAATTGTCGTTAACACTGTTGACTTGTTGCAACACGTAAAGCGTACTTGACTTGAATGTATAGTATGCTGTACATTGAAGCTCATGAGTCATTCTCGATTACACAACAATCTCCGCGCCTGGCGAAAATCGGCCGGCGGCCTCACCCAGCTGGAGCTGGCAGAAAAGGCCGGAGTGACCCGCCAGTCGATCATCTCCATCGAACGTGGCAAGTACCGGCCCGGGGTGGAACTGGCGCTGAAACTGGCGCGGGTGCTCGGGTGCCGGGTGGAGGATCTGTTCGAGTTGAAGGAGGAGGGGGCATGAGGCTGTCGATGGTGGCGGTGGTGCTGGTGGTCGGGGGATACCTGGGTGCCACGCTGGGAGGTGGGCCGAAGTGGCTCATCGGGCTGACGGGGTTGGGGCTGTGCGGCCCCTTCATCCTCAGAGAATCGGGGCTGAAGCCATGGCGTGACGACTACCAGCGCGAAACCGTGATGACGGCTGGTATGCACGCCCTGTTGACTCACCGCCGATATCCGGAGGAGGATCCGGCATGAAGCATCTCGCCCTGATCGCATTCATCGTCCTGCTGTCACTGCCGACCCTGGCCGACGAGCCGGCGCCCGCCGACCACGCCGAGCTCTGGCAGCTCTACAGCGGTGGCCAGAAGCAGCGAGCCCACGACCAGGCCGCCGCCTTGATGGTCGAACACCCCAACGATCGCGACCTGCACCACCTCCTGGGCCGATGCCTCTTCGATCTCGGCCATGAGGACGCCGCCCGCGAGCATCTCCAGTTCTGCGTCACCGACGCACCCCATGACTGGCGCTACGCCTGGTCGCTGTTCTACCTGGGCGGCATCGCCGTCACCAGAGGCGAAGATGTCGAGTGCCGACGGATGTGGACCGAGGTCCGTGACGGCGGCATCACCGCCAACGTGGCCAAGGCGGCGGCCAGCAACCTGAAGGCTTTCGGTCTGGACGAGAGCTTCGCCCACTGGCCCGTGCGCGACACCGAGCACCTGCACCTGGTGTTCTCGCCCCAGCTGGCCGACCGCGACCTCGATCGATTCGCCGAGGTTCATGAACAGGCATGGCACACCATCACCGAGGCGTTCGGCGGGCATCCTGAATACAGAACACGGTATATCGTGTGGTTCGACGACGCCGAGGCCCAGCGCATGGCCGGCATCCGCAGCCTGGGCTTCGCCAAGCCCGAACACAACCTCATCCACTGCGCCTGGCAGCAGACCGTGGGCCACGAGCTCACCCACGTGGTGTGCTTCCACGCGCTGCAGCCGATCGAACGCACGGGCCTGATCAACGAGGGGCTGGCCGTGGCCCACGACCTCACCGAGCGCGACCAGCTCGCCCGGGCCCGGGCCGCCATGAAGGACGCGGGCGTCGAGGCGGTCGATCTGGGCCAATGCTGGAACGACCCAGGCTGTCTGGAGTCGGAAGTGTTCTATCCCGTGGCCGGCGCGTGGATCCAGTTCCTGCTGGAGCGCAAGGGGCGTGAAACGGTGCTGGAGCTGGGGCGGAATCAGACGCTGGCACACGCCGAGGCGGTGATCGGCCCGGAGCTGGTCGGACTCATGGAAGAATTCGAGGGGAAGCTGAACGCCGACGGTTAGAGCCCGCACCCCATGGCCGGCCGCGTCTCACGGAGACACTCCCCCCGGGGGGGGTGTCTTCGTCACCCCAGCCAGCGCTCCACCGCCATCTTCCCGGCTGTCAACGCCACGCTCCCGATGAGGAACCACCGTACGAATCCCGGCGTGCGCTGCAGCACCTGCCGCGAGCCCAGGGTCGCGCCGACGATCTGGCCGGCGCCCATGGCCAGGCCCAGGGTCAGCACCACCTTGCCGCCAAGCACGAAGAACACCAGAGCGGTGACGTTGCTGGTGGCGTTCATCGCCTTGGTCGAGGCGGTGGCCTTACGCAGGTCGAGGCCGGCCAGGGTGACCAGGGCCAGGGCCCAGAAGGCGCCGGTGCCCGGACCGAAGAAGCCGTCGTGAAATCCCAGAACCAGGCCGCCCAGCACCTGCACGGTCCTTCGGCTCAGCCGCTCGGCGGAGGCCTTGGCGCCCAGGTCTGGCGACAGCAGGGTGTAGACCAGCATCACCACCAGCAGTGCCGGGATGAGCCAGCCCAGGAAACCGGCGTCCAGGCGCTGGATGAGCAGGGTGCCCGTGGCCGCGCCCAGGGCCGTGCAGACGATACCCAGCCACCAGTCGCGCAGGCGCACCAGGCCGCCGCCGCGATAACGCCCGAGAGCGGTGAGCACGCCCATGGATGAGGCCAGCTTGTTGGTGCCCAGGGCCAGATGGGGCGGCAGGCCCACGGCCAGCAGAGCGGGCACGGTGATGAGGCCGCCGCCGCCCGCGATGCTGTCCACGAAGCCGGCCACGGCGCCGGCGACCAGCACGATGAGGATGTCGAGGTGTGATTCCATGATCGACACAAGGTGCTGCAGACCCGAGATGGTTGCAAGGGCGGCTCAGGCCCGGTAAAATGATCGTCCACCCGAACCCGGAGGATGCACCGTGCGTCGCACCGCCCTGATCACGCTCCTGCTCGTCGTCACCGCCGTCATGGCCCAGGCTCAGGAAACGGACGAACCCCTGTGGTCGTTCGAGGGCGTGCTGCCCATGTCCTTCGAGATTCATGATCCCGTGCCGCCGAGTTCCTACACCGTCGAGGGGCATGTCTTCACCACCGAGCAGATCCAGGCCTCCATGGACCTGCGGATCGGTGACAGCGTGGTGCTGATCCGTGCGGGAGAAGTGGTGGGCAAGGCCAAGGTGGGCAGCATCGTGGGGCGGATCATGGACAGCGCGCGCTCTCGGCGTGTCCTGCACATGACTCTCGCCGACCTGACCGAAGGGCTCACCGTGTCGGAACTGCCGCGCGGCGCCGAGGTGCTGGCCAGCGGTGAGTACGACCTCATGGTGATCACGAACAAGCCGGTGGAGGTGCTGGCGCCGGATCCCAGCTTCCAGGACATCACCTGGGGAACTCAGGATTACGTGGTGCGCGTGGGGCGGAAGCGATATGCCATCATGCGCGAGAACTCGCCGCGGGGTGACGGCTATCGAGGCTGGCAGGTGAGTCGTATCAACACCGAAGGCAACACCAACCGGATGACCGCCGACTACACCTGGTGGCAGCGTTAGCAGCCTGCTGAAAATGCTCGCACCCGGCTCGATCCGTGTTCTCCAACAGACTGCTAGCGTCGCCGCAGGCCCAGCACGTTGGGCACCGGCCAGGCCACCTTGTTGGCGTCGCTCTCCATGAAACCGGTTTCGAAACTTCCCACGGCCTCGAGGTGTGTCGGCTCGATCCAGAGCTGAGCTTCGGGGCCGCCTTCCAGGTGCTGGGCGGCTACCAACTCCAGCGGTAGGGACAGCAACAACTCGTTGAAGTCGTGCATGGAGTGCGGTGTGCGGCAGAAGATCCAGAGCATGCGGCCCTGGGCATCCTCGCCAAGGCAGGCTTCCGACCAGCGGCGGGGTTGCTGGGACCAACGATTCTCGCCCGGTTTCTTGATGAGCCGCAGGTTCTGCACCACCACCGCGTAGTCGTCCTTGAAGGAACTTTCGGGCACCTCGTCCAGATCGTGGAGGACGAAACGCGGCAAGCCCTCTCGTCGGGGCTCCATGCAGGCGGCCTGGCGGTAGTCGCTCTGATTCCAGAGACCATTGTTCACGTGGTCGCCCGTGCGGAAGTAGCCCGTGTGGGTGCTGTGGTCGGCGGCGTACATGCCGGCGTTGATCACGGCGATGAGGTCGTGCTCGCGGGCCCATTGGCGGGCCGTGCTGTTGGAGCAGTCCAGGGCCGACGCCGCCAGGGCCACCGTCTCCCACCATTGGGGATCGATGCGTAGCACGGTGACCGATCCGTTGTTGGTGGGGAACACGCCCAGGTCCAGACCGTCGTCCAGATCCTGCCAGGCGTCGGCGCAGACCAGGGCGGTCGGCAAACACAGCAACAAGAGCAACAGACGGCCGCGATCGGGGGTGGTCATGCTTCACCTGTTTCTGATAGGATGGGCGAAACGAGCGCAACCGATTGTGAGAACACGATCTGCATCGATTCTGGGAGATCCGTCATGCAAGAACCTATCCTCGTCATCGGCAGCAGCGGCATCATCGGCGGCGCCGTCAGTCGCCGGCTGCAACAGGCAGGATACAACACCCGCTGCGCCACCCGCAATCCGGAACGAAGCGACCTGGCCGGCGAGACCGTGCACTTCGACTGGGACCTTCCCAACACCTTTGCCGGAGCGGTGGCCGGCGTCAAGCAGGTGGTGATGGTGCTGCGGAATCTGGACGTCTGTGCGGTGTCGGCGGTGGTGCCGTTCCTCAAGGAGTGCCGGCAGGCCGCGGTGGAGCACGTCCTGTTCATCTCGGCGCTGGACGCCGACCGGCAGCGGGTCGGCCCCATGGGTTTGAGCGAGAGCATTCTGCGGTCGAGCGGCCTGCAGTGGACCATCCTGCGGCCGAATTTCCTCATGGAGAATTTTTCCCACGGCTGGCTGAGCTACGCCATCCAGGGCAACGGCAGCATCGATCTGCCGGCGGGCAAGGGCCGCACCAGCTTCGTGAGCGTGGTGGACGTGGCGGAGGTCGTCGAGCAGGTGATGAAACGCCCCGAACTGCGCGAGGTGTGCCACGACCTCACCGGCGACGACCCCATGAGCCACACGGCGGTGGCCGCGGCCCTCACACGCGCTTCGGGGCGGCCGGTGAATTTTCACGACCTCAGCGAGGACCAGATGCGTGAGCAGGGTCTGCGCGGCGGTCTACCCGTGGGCCAGCTAGAGTACCTTCTGGCCCTCTACGCCATGGTGAAAGACGGTGGCGTGGAACGGAAATCCTCGGCCATCAAGGACCTGCTGGGCCGCAAGCCGCGGTCATTTGATGATTTCGCCCAGGCCAACGCCAATGTCTGGCGGGTGGGGCCGTAGTCCATATCGGTGCCGATTGATCTCTCCTCGTGTATCTTGGCGAGCGCCCAACCCAGTCCCTGAAAGGATCCTGCATGGACGTGCTCCAGGCCCTGGAGGCTCGCCGATCCGTCAAGAATTTCGACCCTGCCTACGAGATGCCCGGCGCCCACCGCGACGAGATCTTGCGTCTGGCAGCCCTGTCGCCCTCGGCGTTCAACCTGCAACACGTGCGTTACGTGGTGTTGGATGACCCTGCTCTCCGGCAGACCCTCAGGGATGCGAGTTTCGGGCAGCCCCAGGTCACCGATGCCTCCTTGCTGGTGGCGGTATGCGCCAAGCTTTCGGCCTGGCGTGAGGACGCTGCGCGCTGCTGGCGCCATCTGGACGAGCCGGCCCGTTCGGGACTGGTGGGCACCATCACCGGTTTTTACGAGGGCGACGAACAGCTCCAGCGGGACGAGGCCCTGCGGTCGTGCGGCCTGGCGGCCCAGTCGCTCATGCTGGCGGGCCAGGGGTTGGGCTACGAGTCATGTCCCATGGACGGATTTGATTTCGCTGTGGTGTCGAGACTCATCAATCTGCCGGGCGATCATCTGCTGAGCATGTTCGTGGCCCTCGGCAAGGCGCGCGAGCCAGCCCGGCCGCGCGGGGGCAAGCTCCCCCGAGGCGAGGTCGTTGTCGAAAATCGATTTCCGGAATGAAGAGTTATTCGCCAAGTCAACTCCTTGAAATTTGGTGCATTAACCTGCTAATTTGGTAGGACCTCTCCAGCCACCCGAACCCAGCGAGGCAACGTGAACGGACTGCTGAAGAATCCCATGTTCCGGGCCCTGTCGGACATCCGCATTGGTGCCGTGATACTCCTGTTGCTGGCCATCGGCTGCGGCATCGGCACCTTCATCGAGAGCCACTACTCCGGCCTGAGCAACAACGAGATCGGGCGGGCGGCCGCCTACGATCTCATCTATGACGCGCTCTGGTTCAACATCCTGCTGGTGGTGTTCTGCGTGAACATCCTGCTGAACCTGGTGCGACGGCTGGCTCGGGGGAGGCAGGAGGCCGGCTTCCTGCTGGTCCACATCGGTATGCTGGTGATCCTCCTGGGGGCCGGCATGACGCGCTGGATGGGGTTCGAGGGCTACCTGCGCATCCGCGAGGGCGAGTCCAACAACATGGTGGCGTCGGCCAAGTCCTACATCATCGCCGACGAGGGCGACGTGAGTGGACACTTCCCCGTGCGCCTCTACGATACCGGCCCCCAGAATCATGAACGGCAACTCGTGCTTCCCGGTGGCCAGGTGACCCTGGGCGTGGACGAGTACTGGATCCGCTACGAGCAGCGGCTCATGCCGGGTCCGGGCGGCCAGCCTCTGGTCAACCTGGGCATCATGGACATGAGTGGCGGCATGCAGAGCGTGTCCCTGACGCCGGGCGACCGCGAACGCATCGGTGGGACGCCGGTGGTCTTCCATCGTGACGCGTTGCCCCCGGCGGGCGATCCCACGGCCCGTTACGGCAAGATCCGAGTGCGCGCCGACGGTGAGACCTGCAATCTGGAAGTGCGTCCTGAGCCCGGCATCGTGGGCGAATGCGGGGGTTGGAGCTTCGAACTGCTCGAGTTCCAGAGCGACTACCGCGTGGGCGGCGATTCGGACCCCGACGGCCCCATGCGCAACCCCATGGTGAAGCTCTCGGTCACCACCCCCGGCGGGGAGATGGCCGAGAAGATCCTCTTCGCCCTGCATCCCGAGTTCGGCATGATGCATGACGAGGCTGACGCGCTGGCCCAGCTCGATCTGGTGTACGAGGTGTCCAGCGGCGTGGACCTGGCGATCCAGGACGGCGCCGTCGTCATCAGAGCGCCTTTCGACCTGTCCGTCAGCGGCATGGCTGGCGAGGGCGAAGCCCAGACCGTGCCCGCCGGTGCGATGACGCCCCTGACCCGCCAGATGGTCTACGCCGGTGGTGACGGCTTCAGAGTGGTGGCTTCGCAGGTGGAGCTGTCCATGGTTGAGCGGCCGGGGCTGAGCGACAACCCCAACGCCCCCTCGGCGGCCCGCGTCTACGTGGAAGCCGACGGCCAGCGGGCCGAGGCCGTGTGCGTCAAGGGCGGCCGACCCCAGGTCGTGCGCCTGGGTGAGCGGACCCTGCGCCTGCAGTATGGCTCCGTGATGCGCGCCCTGCCCTACGAGCTGTTCCTCGACGATTTCGTGCTGCAGACACACCCGGGCAGCAACAGCCCCGCCAGCTTCGAGAGCCATGTTCGGCTCATCGACCGGGAGCAGGGGATCGAGGGCCGTCCGGAACGGATCTGGATGAACCACCCGCTGAACCATCGCGGCACCAAGCACTTCCAGTCGAGCTACGATCGCGATCGGCTCGGCACCGTGCTGTCCGTGAACAAGGACCCCGGCAAGATGCCCACCTACCTCGGCTACGTCATCATCTCCCTGGGCTTCGTGCTGGTCATGGGGCGCATCCTGGCCAGCCGCAGTCGCAGCACGGCGGCACTGGTGCTCATGGTCGCGCTCGCCGGCGCCTCGGGCTCGGCGCAGGCCCAGACCCCGCCTCCGCCGCCGGCCCCGGTTCCCACCGTCCCGCCGGTGCTCAATCTGCCTGACGATATCCGCGATGCGGCGTCCCGGCTCACGGTGCAGGATTTCCGGGGTCGCATGAAGCCCCTGGACACCCTGGCCCGCGAGACCGCCATGAAGGTCTCCAAGAAGACCTCCTTCGAGGGGCGTCACCCCATCGATCTGTTCCTGGGTTTCTCGGCTCATCCGGCGGCCTGGTACAACTATCCGGTCATCGCGGTGAAGAATCCCGGTGTGAAGGATCTGATGGGCGTCGGCTACGGGACGGAGCACGTGTCCATCGCGTCACTCCTGTCGGGTGGCAGTTACCGGCTCCAGGGCCTGGTCGAAGAAGCTCACCGCACGTCGCCGGTCCGCCGGGACAAGACCCAGCAGAAGCTCATCATCTTCGATGAGCGGGTGCACATCCTCTACGGAGAGTTGCAGGGCAGCGGTCTGCGCCTTTTCCCCATTCCCGGCGATCCCGAACGGACGTGGGAGCAGCTGTCCAAGGTGCTCGAGGCCCTGGGCGACGATCCTCGCGGGGCCGAGTTCCAGGCGGCCGGTGAGGCCCTGTTCGGTGGTCTGGAGGCCGGCGACCTGATCCAGGTGCGGGAGGGGCTGCGACTCACGGCGGCGCTGCAGGAGAAGTACGGCGCCGACCTGGTCCCCTCGAAGATGCGTCTGGATTCGGAGCTCTTCCTCAACTCCTGGCACCCCTTCGCCAAGTCGACGCTGCCGTACATGGGGGCGTTCGTCCTGCTCATCTCGGCTTACTTCTGGGGGCTGTTCCGGCGTGAGGGTGAGACGTGGTCGTTGCGGTCACCTCTGTATGCGCTGGGCATGCTCCTCTATGTCGCCGGCTTCGGCCTCCATCTCTACGGCTTCGTCCTGCGTTGGATCGCCTCGGGCCGGGCACCCCTGAGCAATGGTCACGAGTCGCTGCTGTGGGTGGCGCTCACGGTGGGGCTGGCCGGGCTGATCTTCGAGTTCATCAGCCGGTCGGCAGCTTCGGGCGCCCTGGGTGGCCTGCTCTCGGCCCTGGTGCTGGGGGTGAGCATGATGGCCGCCTTCGATCCGGCCATCGGGCCTCTGGTGCCTGTGCTGGCGTCCTACTGGCTAAATATCCACGTCACCATCATCACCGCGAGCTACGGCTTCCTGGGACTCTGCTGCATGCTGGGCGGGTTGACGCTCATCCTGCTGATCCTGGCCCGGTTCACCAAGCAGCCCCTGGCCGCGGCGGTGGCCAAGCTCGATCGCCTGAACGTGGACGTGATGATCGTGGGCATCGGCCTGCTGTCCATCGGTACCCTGCTGGGCGGCGTGTGGGCCAACGAGAGCTGGGGCCGTTACTGGGGCTGGGATCCCAAGGAGACCTGGGCCCTGGTGTCGATCCTGGTGTACGCCCTGGTGCTGCACTTCCGCTGGATCCCCGGTCTGGCCAACGTCTATGTCCAGGCCACCGGCTCATTCCTGGGGATCTGGTCCATCATCATGACCTACTTCGGCGTGAACTACCTGCTGGTGGGCTTGCACAGCTACGCCGCCGGCGAGGCCACCAAGATTCCCGGCTGGGTGGTGGGCAGTTTCGCGGGCATGTTGCTGCTGACGCTGGTGGTGGGGTTCATGTGGAACGAGATCCGTGGACGGATGAAAACGGCCCGCTGACGGTTCTGCTTCTGACATCGTGCTTTGTTGCCAAAGGCCCCGGAGCTCACGCTCCGGGGCCTTTATCTGGCGGATTTCAGCTCTTGCGATGCCATGACCGCAGATCGGCTACTTCTTCTTGTTCAGCATGAAGATGTTGCCGCTGTTGCCCCGCCCGACGGGTTTCTTGGCCCCACCGGCGCCCACGGGCTCGAGGTCTTCCTCGGCGTCGGCCAGATCGGAGTCCGAGAGTTCCACGGCCTCGGTCTCGGATTCGGGTTCGGGGGCCGGTTCGGGCTCGGGCTCCGGTTCAAGCTCCGGCTCAGGGACAGGCTCAGGTTCCGGCGCGGCTTCGGCGGCCGGCTTCTTCTTGGGCTTGTTGAGCATGAAGACGTTGCCGTTATCGCCGGAGGGTGCCTGAGATTTGGCCTCGGGCTTGGCCTCGGGCTCCGGTTCGGGAGCGGGTTCGAGTTCGGGTTCGGCGACCGCTTCGGGCTCGGGCTCGGACACGGGTTCGGGCACGGGCTCCGGCTCTGGTGCGGCTTCGGCGACTGGCTTCTTCTTGGGCTTGTTGAGCATGAAGACGTTGCCGTTATCGCCGGAAGGCGCCGCGGTCTTGGTCGCGGCTGCGGAGGGCTCAACTGCAGGTGCCTCGGTTGCGGGGGCCGGGATCGAGGTCGAGGTGGCGTCGGCGGCCACGTCGGCCAGTTCATCCAGCAAGCTATCCGTGGCGGCGGCCAGTTCGTCGGCCGTGTCCTCGATGGCCTCGGGCGCCGGCTCGGGCAAAGGCTCGGGCAGGGGCTCGGGGGTCGGAGGCGGTGCGACAGCCTCGGGTGCGGGAGCGGGCTCCGGCACAGGCGCGGGAATCGGTTCAAGAACCGGTTGGGGCGCCGGCGGTGGTGTGGCGGCCTGCGGTTCCGGAACGGGCGTGGGCGCCGGGGGCGGCGCCGGAGCCGCCATCTGCGGTTGAGGCTGAGCCTGGGGGACTGGTTGGGGAGCGGGCTGGGGCGACGGCGGAGCCTGATAGGCGGCACCGGCCTGCACTCGCGTGGGCGGTTCCAGCATGAGGTCGCCCAGGTTG
>Ga0209692_10005622_pt1 | contig 10651 bp, 5 predicted proteins | sample tdDd472_FD_187129 | JGI IMG/M metagenome (GOLD analysis project Ga0209692, IMG submission 187129) | Marine sediment microbial communities from the Atlantic coast under amendment with organic carbon and nitrate - tdDd47.2 (SPAdes)... | ecosystem: Environmental > Aquatic > Marine > Coastal >...
CCTAATATCTTATCTGATATTGAAAGCGGTGTTTTAAGATATATAATTATAGCAGCGAAAACAGCTTGCGTTAAACCTATATAGAGAATTGTATCGTGCATAAAGCAAAAATAGAACCGATTATTTAAATCCCCTACTAGTCAATCAAAATATTTACAACTATCAAAATACAAACAAACATTTTTCATCAGCAGCGTACTAAGCTCATTGCCTGCCCCAGTAATACCTATTATTCCATGAAATCCTTCTTTGATACGACAGCATGTTGTGTGATCTGTTTTTGTTCGTGGTTTGTTCGGTAACTACTCGAATCTTGTTCGGCCCAGCATTGATACATGGCCGGAACAACCTCGCTAATAGCGAGGTTGTTCCGTAACAGTCCACTAGTTAGTACGAAGAAGGCCATTGAAAGAGTCGAACAATTCAGCATCCAATGCAGGCTATTCAGATGGCGAAAAGAATAAATTGTAAAAACTCATTTAAATAGCTTTTTATGCATTCTATTTTCTTGCAATACAAGCTTTTCAATAAAATGCACCTTACTATCACTGAATTTCAATAAAACTCTTCATTGAGACTTTGGCGTTTACCATTCTTATAATATCCTATTAATTGTGAAGGAAAAGTTATTCTGCTTTTTTCTATTTATCAGTCTCTCTAATGAAATATCCTTCTCTCGAGAGCAGATGATCTAAATTAGAAACTCCATATAAAATAATGGCTGTAGCGGTTGAAGCATGTTCTTGATATTCGGCTATGCTTTTGTTAAAGAGATCTCTCTCTGTATGCCATATTTCACCATAGCTAAAATTATAGCCTTTAGGATCTCCTGTTTGTAACTGAATAGTAGGGATTCCTTTAACAGAAAAAGCCTTTGTATCGGTACCTTTTGCAATTGTAGGTTTGCGTACGGGTTCTTTTTCTATGAAAGCAAATGGAAAATCAGGATTTATGCTGTTGATCACCTTACATATGGGCTTAAGGTCTGCCTTCATGGCTTTTGTAGCACTGATTGCCAAAGGTACAGTTGGTCCCCAATCGCGGTTAAACATGTTTGAGATCTTATCTAATTTATCGGGATTGCGTTTCACCCAACTTTTTGAACCTAGCAAACCAAATTCTTCACCAGCCCATAAAACAAATAAAATGGTTCGCTTTGGTTTCACCTCTGCTTTTGCTAATATTCTGGCTGCTTCCATTGTAACAGAAATACCAGAACCATTATCGACACCACCTGTTGCAGCATCAAATGAATCTAAATGTCCTCCCATTATTACATATTCATCAGGAAACTCACTCCCTTCTATTTTCCCAATAACATTATGGTATTTTACCGGTCCCATTTTAAAATGGTTTCTTATATCAAATTCTAATTGAAAATACCTTCTTTCAACAGCCATTTGTTTGATGATTTTATATTGGCGTTCATCCAGCTTTATGTCTGGTAAACCTGGCAAGGTTTCAAAGGTCATATTATCTATATTCTTTCGGTCATACAAAGCGGTCATAGGAACTCGTGACGACTGTATAATACCTAATATTCCGGCCTCACACATCTCCTCATAAAACAGAGCTGGCTCTTCGTTAAAGGACAAAAGTTTTTCTGGAGTATAGTCATTCCCCCTATTAGACCAATTATCACGACGTATCTTATTATTCTGTTTCTCAATGTCATTATTGATAATTTTGATGGAATCTCTTTTGTGATTCGCTTCAATTGAATAATCTATTGGCCAGCCGGTATTTTCACCTGATATTAATACCCAAGCACCTTTAAGTCCTTTTTTCATGGCATTAAATTCTGCCAAAGTTTTAGGTTCAATAATAACATGTCCACGTTGAATTCCTTTTGTTCCAGCCGTGTATGATGGAGTGACAAAATTTAAGTTCATACCCTTTTCTGATAAAAGCTTGCCAAACCAAGGTCCACGGTTAAATCCAACAGGGAGTTCTCCTGCTTCATCCATTTCTACTTCTAAACCCCATTGCTCAAATTTACTGGCCGCCCATTCTGCGGCATTGTTATAAGCATCAGATCCTGTTGGTCTGCCTCCGAAACGATTACAGAAAACATCGAGATGATCCATTGTTTGATTATCTGTAGTACCGATCTCAATAATTTTATCGTTCCCAATATTATCCTGTGCTATAACTATTGAGAAGTTAAGAGTTAAAACCAGGAGTAAAAGTAATTTTATATGATTCATTTTTATTCGTTTTAGAATTATAACTTTCTGTTATTGTGCGGTTTGGCATATAATCTTTCTAGTCATTGATCTCTAATTACTCCAATTCAACGAATTAGTCAATTGAAGCAATTAGAGAAAATAATGAACTTATTTAAGAATTCGAATCGAGGGTTTAAAATCTTATTACGTATTCAATCCTTATCGTATTAAAAATTATTTACCACTAATTCTAAAAGTAATATTGTATGTACCGGGCAGTATTAAGTACTGAGGATGTGGTACTGCACGAATTCCCCATGAAGTATCGCCCGATACACCCATTTGAAGAAGGTCAATATTCCAGGTAATAAAGTCTTCCTTTACTACTTCGTATTTATGTCTTTGGTTTTTCTTATTCCCTTTTTCATCAAGCTGTGAATTATCAAATTTATAGATTGATGATGAAAAATGATGGTCGCTATTTACTGTAATATTATGATGCACTGATGCTATTGACATCCATCTAATATCGGTGCGATTACCATTCTCCTGAGGTCTTTCATAATCAACGTACCAATCGTCAACACCTAAACTATACATCCCTACATCGGCAGATTGATTTCTATCTGAATAATTCTCATGGGGACCTCTACCATACCATTGTGTAGCATTAAAATCACTGCCAAGTTTCCATGTCAGACCAATTCGAGGAATAAAGCTTGTTACACAATTTTTGGCATCAACAGTCATATCAACATCGAATGTACCATCACCATAAATTATATAATCAATGGTATATGATACGTTAGGACGCTTCATAAAAAATGATGAAGAAATAATTACGCAATTTGATTGCATCCTTGTTTCAAATGCGTCTAACTGAGCGCTATCAACTGCATTTTGCCAGGACTGCACCTCTGGCACAGTATAATAACTACCAAAATCATTGTCGGTTGAAGCCCTCCAAAAATTTGCTTTGAGACCTTCTTTAAGTATCTCTTTATCATTTACAACAAAAGAAGTTAGCAGGCCTGATACTGAATTAAACTTAAATTTATTTTGCCCAGCCTTTATCACAAGTTCATCACCATTATTATGCATTACAGAAGTATTTTCACCACTTGGCGCAGCCATTTTGTGTTCTGTATACAGTACTTTTTGGTTTCGAGCAATCTCTGTACCTTCTGGTATCACATTATAAGCTCTATTCGTTACAGCAAACATGTTCACTATATATTCTCTCTTAACATCCCTGTTTTGGGGTAGATCTAAGTAATAAACTTCTTCTCCTTGCGGCGCTATATCAAGCCTTTCCACTTTTCCAGATGCTATTTTTAAACCATTCTCCAACACTTCCCAGTGTAAGTCAACACAGTCTGCATTTTTAAAAAAGAATTCATTAAATACTTTCACTGCCCCTGTTTCATAGTCTAAAAGTGTGAAATGCAAATCTTGATAAACTCGTTTAACTTCATACACATGTGGATTTACACTTCTATCGGCTCTTACCAAACCATTCAGACAGAAATTATTGGAACTGGGTGTATTCTCGTCGCCGTAATCTCCACCATAAGCCTGATATAAGCTTCCGTTTTCTGCCTCCCTGATTAATCCCTGATCTACCCAATCCCAGATATGTCCGCCTTGTAAATAAGGATACTTTCTGATGATGTTCCAGTATTCGTTAATTCCACCAACACTATTACCCATGGCATGGGCATATTCGCATAATATTAGTGGCATCTGTGGCCTACTAAAAGCATGGTTGATCAAATCATCAATCTGTTTATACATCGGGCAATAAATATCGGTATAGCTTCCTTTACCGGCGTCTTCGGAATGTATGGGGCGCCCTATTTTATCATTTGTTTTTAACCAATCATAAGTTGACTGAAAATTAATACCCGAACCCGACTCATTGCCTAATGACCAAACAATAACAGAGGGATGATTTTTATCTCGTTCAAACATGCGGATGGTTCTATCTAAAAATACATGCTCCCACTCCGGCCTGTTTGCCAAGGCTTTGTCTTCATCATAGCCAATACCATGGCTTTCGACATTTGCTTCGTCAATCAGATACAAACCATATTGATTGCACAAGCGATACCACATTGGGTCATTAGGATAATGACATGTTCGAACACTATTAATGTTAAACGCCTTCATTAAAACAATATCCTTCATCATCGACTCTTTCGTAACCACATGTCCGGTATAAGGATCATGTTCATGTCGATTAACACCCTTTAAATAAATGGGTTCCCCATTTATTAAGAGATGACCATTCTTAATCTCTGAACTTCGAAAACCAATTTGATGAGTTAACACTTCTCTTGTGATAATTTCTTCACCCTGATATTCTCTTGTCTCAATAAACAAATTATAAAGATTGGGTATTTCAGCACTCCATTTCAGTGGATTCTGTATCAGTTCAGATAAATGAAAACTTTGCTCTTTTTTATCTTTATCCGGATTAAGAACAGTGGTATAAACCGTTTGATTATTGGCATCTTTTAAACTTATCCTTAAATCGTGTTTTGCTTTATTACTCAGGTTTTCGATTGCAATATCAATAGCCAGCTCTCCATTAGTATAACTAGAATCAAGAGATGAGCTTACCTCAAAATCCACAACATTTACAAGTGGTCTGCAATATATATACACATCTCTCTGAATACCTGACAGCCTCCAAAAATCCTGATCTTCAACATATGAGCCGTCGCTCCACCTAAACACCTGAACAGAAATATCGTTCTCTCCCTGATGTAAAAACTCAGTAACATCGAACTCTGCCGGCGTTTTTGCCCCTTGTGAATACCCTACTAATTTAGAGTTGATCCATACATAAAATGCTGAATTGACAGCTCCAAAGTGCAGAATCATTTTATTATCTGTCCAGTTATCGGGTAAGGTAAATGATCGTTTATACGAACCAACCGGATTATTATCCGGATCTGTATTTGGCCATTTAGCTTTAAATCCAAAGCCTGAATTCAGATAGATAGGATCTCCAAAACCTTCTAACTCCCAGTTTGATGGCACATTAATCGGATCCCAATGTGAAACACTATAATCAGACTTAAAGAAATCCAGAGGTCGATCAGATGGTTTGGCCACCCAATTAAATTTCCAGATCCCATTAAGGTTCATGTATCTACTTGATTGATTCACCTCATATGCTAATGCCTGTTTTTCATTATCGAAAGGCACATAATAAGTGTGAGGCTCAAGCCTGTTTATCTGGATTACAGAAAGATTTTCCCAGTCATTTTGCGCACAGCTACTCAGCATAACCAGCAAAACAACTAAGTATGTCAATTTTCCAATTTGATATATTCGATTCATGTATTTAATTTTAGTATCACGACAGATGAACACTTCGGCACTGGGGTGTTTTAAAAAATCATCACCGCACAGTTAGCCGCTATTTTTTCTTGATGTGTCAACTTGCCTTGCCATCTACGTTTCATTTAATTTTATTGCAACATCACTATTGCCATTCATACATCATCATTAGTATGCTGGCTGCAGACCACCCAAAATGAGGTGAATTAAGAGCTTCTCCAGTCAATGGATTATAGTTTTCATAAATGGGATCATTGCCCATTAAGCCCTCAGCGTTGGAAAGTAATTTAATTGTTAATTCTTGTGCCTCTTTATTAAAGCCATAATTATATAAGCCCTTAATTCCGAAATACGATTGATCTAACCAAACAGGCCCACGCCAATAACCTTCGGCCGCATCCAGCTTTTCATGACCTATATCAAGCGTTCCGAGTGGAACCGTTGAATTAAAAACAGATACATCGGTCATCGCCTGTTTTACAAGTTCAGCCTGTTTTACACTTGCAATATTTGCCCAAAGCGGGATCCATCCTTCTGGCCCCAATACATTGACTTTTTTATGCGTGTCAATATTAACGTCAAAGAAGAAACCTTTATCATCATCAAACATTAACTCCTTTATTTTTAATGCAAGAACTTCGGCCTCCGCTTTATATTTTTCTGCTTCAGCATCTTTATTTAAAAGACGGGCTAAACGTTCCAATCCCAATTTTTCATCATACAAATAAGCATTTAAGTCAACACTCTCCTGATTAATTGACCATGCAGCAGGATTTGCTGATTCAAGCATTTTAGCATCATCAAAACGAACAGCATTATCCATTCCACTTTCCCACATTGCGGCTATTAATGTCCCGTCGGTAGAACCATATTCGCACAAGCCATCCCTATCAAAGTCTCTGTCACTATACCACCACTTATGGTAAGCAACCAGTTTATCGTACATCTCTTGCACGAATGCAAGATCCTTATCAGCATCATATATTTTTTCTACAGCCCATGTTGCCAATGGAGGTTTGGTATCTCTATGATTATTATACCGCTTGTCTCTTGATACAAAATCAGGAATCATTCCATTTTCAAATTGATAGTCGAACAGCACTCTTATTTGCTCTTTGGCTAAAAATGGGGAAAAACTAGCGATGGCAGCTGAGTGTTTCCATGAATCCCACGACCAAAAACCTCCACTAAAACCACAATAGGATGGATAGCCCCCATTATAATGAATATCCTGAGCAGGACTCCTCCAATTCGTAAGCAAAGTCATGACACACTTTAAGGCCAATCGTTTATACTTTAAATCATTAAACAATGGTGATTGTTGACTAAAAACATTTTTGGCATATTGCTCCCAACGCAGTTCATTTTCAAATATCGCTTTATGAGGATTTTGCAAGGCCAAACGAGTAGTGTTAAGATATTGATCCTTATCATCATCAGCAAAAAAAGCTGATGTAGCAATTGTATAATTGATCTCATCTCCTCTATTAAGCTGAGCAGCAGCAAAGGATAAAATATAAGTACTATCTGCTATTTCAGTAACACTATTGGTAGCTGAACTTATTTCAAATACCATTTTATTTTTAGTACCCTCAATTACAAAGCCATTGGTCTTCTTTTTTGCGTTATAGTGCGCTTTATGATAATTACCATAAAACTGAAGTGCAACATCTTTCTGATCACCCGTATTGGTTACTTTAGTTGATACTATTGACGACCTCCCATTAACAAATACAAGTGTTTGGCTTAGATTAATATCTCCCCAATTAAAAGTTTGTTGTAGTTTACCCGGATAATAGATACGCTCAACTTCTGCATCTTCACTCGCGAGTGCAATATTATTGACGAATAGATTAACACACATTGTTTTTTCTCCTAAGGTGTAATTTCTGAACATCAGTGATGGACCAGCAAAGCCTCCTGTGGTATTACAATATTCCACATCAGGCAAAAGAGAAAAACCATGCCATGCACCCAAATCTGAAAATACAGCAATCTCATCATAGTAATTGTCGGGTGCATTTGAAATATTAAGAATATTTGCGTAATCATCAAGGTTATATAAAGGCTGTATTTTGTTCACACATCCAATGAGAATAATAGTAAGCAAACAGCACGTTACTCTTATATTTATCTTTATCATGTATTTATAATTTGTCATTCAATTTCTTCACATTTAACTCACCTTCTTAGTTATGCCCCGCAGCAAGAACTATTCTCCAGGCTCGTTTCATCATTTGCATGATGTTCTTTTAATAACTGAAGTACATTTATATCAAAAGGGTGCAATGAAGTAAATTGAACATCCATAGCACCCTTTCAAATAATTATCCTAGTTAAATCAGTTAAGATCTAGCGCCCATAATTTGGGTTTTGATCCCAATCAGCATTTAATGTTAACTCTGAACGCGGAATGGCCAATAATTCATGTTTACCAGCCACAAAGCTTGCAGCATCACGTTTACCATGTTGAGTAAGCGCCTCTTTAGTTATACCCCATCTGTTCAGATCATAATATCTGGTTCCTTCAAGAGCTAGTTCACAAGGACGTTCAATGTGTCGAATATGCTCTCTTAATTGCTCTTTAGTCATGTCTCGTTTAACCGGCACAACATTAACTCTGGCTCTTACACGATCGATTGCATCATAAGCCTCGCTCGATGGTCCGTTATTTTCGTTGAGTGCTTCAGCATACATCAATAAAACATCAGCGAATCTAATAATTGGAACATTAAAACCTGAACGATACATATTAGCTGTTTGTCCCTCTGACCAGTTAACAAATTTCTTCCAGTAAATTTCAGATGCATCTGCTCCATGTACTTCCTCATAGGAAACTGTAGCGCCATAGTTACTAAATGCTAATCCTCCAGGGAATTCAATCGTATTATATATTCTGTCACTATATGATCCATCCGGAAGAGTATCTTCTTTCATTACCTCATATAGCCATTCCGATGGATAAGCTTCCTCGTATCCGTCACCATCAAATGAAGACAGGTGCAGCGTAATGTAATTATACTCTTTTCTACCACCACTTTGATCTCCACCAAACATGGCTTCAAAAACAACCTCTTTATTTCCCCTGTTATCCCCATCAAAATTAGCATTATAGTCCGGTGTTAGATCATACACAGTTGGCGAAGCAGCTATTAGCTTGGCCAATTCAATCGCCGCTTCGCTGTATTTCTCCTGATAGAGGTATACTTTCCCTAAGAGAGCACTTACAGCACCATCGGTCACTCTGCCTTCCATTGTATCATCATAGCTGGATGGTAATACACCAAGACAAGCCTCTAACTCAGATTCTATAAATCCAATGATGGTAGTATAGTCTGATTGCGGAGGATAATAATCAGCGGCTCCCTGAACAGGTGTTTTTATTAGAGGGATATTTCCACCAAAATTATTCAGGAGGGTGAAATAATAAAAAGCCCGCAGAAATTTGGCCTCAGCTATATATGCATTTTTAAGCTCTGCATTCATATCGGGTACCAGCTCAATTCCCTCAAATAATTGATTGGCTCTGTATATTCCCGAATAGTTAGTATTCCAAAAGTATGCAGCAGTAGAGTTGGTTGCATCATTTGTAAATGATGCCAATTTAATCCAGCTTGACACATCATCTCTTCTAACACACTCATCAGAGCGATACGAAGGAATAATAATATATCGCTCAAAAATAGTACCCCAGTCTCCATCTGGTTGAAGGTGGGCATAAACCGAAGTTAAAGCGTTAAATGCATCATCTTCATTCTGCCAAAAAGCACTTGGACTAAAACTATTTGGATTGCTTGTTTCCTCCAAAAAAGCATCATCACAAGAAACCATAAAAGCAATAACCAACAAGGGCAATAACCACTTTAATTTATATACTCGAAACTTCATAATATTTAATTTAAAAAACGTAATTAATTCGTCATTCAATTATTATAATGACAATTGAATCCCCATTACAAATGACTGCGTTAATGGATAAAGAGCATAATCAACCCCTCTGCTCGTCATTGAACCACCTACTGAACCCGGATCATAACCAGAATAATTGGTAAAGGTTAGTAATCTTTGTCCACCAACATAAACACGGCATTTACTAATACCTGCTTTCAATAAAAGTGCTTCAGGCAAAGCATATCCTATTTGCAAATTATTAAGTCGAACAAAATTTCCACTTTCAAGATAACGATCTGATGTTCTGGTATTGCCATTTGGGTCACCGATTACAGCACGTGGAATATCCGTATTCATATTGTCAGGTGTCCAAGAATTTAAAGCATCTGAACCATAGTTAAAATTATTATCCATTCGTGTTAACTGTCGTTCACCATAGTTATATCTCTTACCTCCAAATTCGCCATAAAAATAGGCTGCCAAATCAAAATTACGCCATGATAATGAAAGGTTTAAACTGGTCATAATTTCTGGCGTACCTGATCCTTCCTTTACTTTATCACTATTGTCTAATATGCCATCTTTTTCAATATCCAAAAAACGAATATCACCAGCCTTGGCATTGGGTTGCAATGCTACCCATTCATTAGATTGATTAAAGTAACCATTTGCAGCATTCCATTCGTCAACCTCTGTTTGCGATTGAAAGATTCCTGCAGTTTGATAAATCCAAAATTCACCTATCTCGCCTCCAACATAGGTTTTTGAAGGTCCGTACCATTCTTCGTATCCTTCATCACCCATTTTAGTAAGCGTACTTTTATAATGAGAAAGGTTTAAGGCCGCACTAAAATTCAATCCTTTATTACTTACTGTTTTATATATCGTATTGAATTCCCAGCCATTCGTTTCCATTTCTCCATCATTCACAATTGGAGGAGCACTAATACCTGTTGAAGGACTAATTGGTTTAGCTGTTAACATATCGAATGTTTTCTTTGAAAATACATCAGCGCTAAACGACAGCTGGTTATTCATAATAGAAACATCAAGGCCAATATTTTTGGTTTGTGTCGTTTCCCACTTAATATCAGATGATGCAAGTCCAGTAATAGCATATCCCAAATGGTTTACTGGGGTAACACCGAAAACATAGTTTAATGAATTATTATCAGAATTAACTTCAGGTATGTATTTATATGTACCAATAGCCTGATTGCCAAGAACACCATAACTTAACCTCA
>Ga0209692_10005633_pt1 | contig 10633 bp, 10 predicted proteins | sample tdDd472_FD_187129 | JGI IMG/M metagenome (GOLD analysis project Ga0209692, IMG submission 187129) | Marine sediment microbial communities from the Atlantic coast under amendment with organic carbon and nitrate - tdDd47.2 (SPAdes)... | ecosystem: Environmental > Aquatic > Marine > Coastal >...
AGATACACCTATAGGTGTTTGGTCCCCGACCCTGTATACATACAGTTGAATAGAAGGTTTTCTGTTGAAAGTGGCAAAACGGGTCGCGTCTTCAAACGTTTCATTGACTTCAGCGATATCTTCCAGGTAGATTGTGGCCCCGTTTTCGGTGGTAATAACTGGAATTCTGGCAAATTCTTTGGCCCAGCTTCTTCGGTTTTTAACTCGCAAGAGGACTTCGCCAGCAGTTGTCTCCAGCTTTCCTCCAGGGATTTCGATGGAGGCGTTGTCAATTATTTGGGCTACTCCTGCCAGGGTTAGATTGTACGTTCGAAGATTTTCTATAGGAACAGCGACTTCAATTTCATAGTCCCGGCCACCACGAATATTGACCTGGGAAATACCTTTTGTAAGCAGAAGCCTGTCACGAACCTGTTCTACTACTTCCCTAAGAGAACGTTCAGGAACGTCACCATATAAATTGAGTCTGAGCACCTGACGTTTTATCGTTTTAAGAGTTATGACTGGATCTTCCGAATCTATCGGGAAGGTGGTGATCCTGTCGACTTCTTGTTGAATATCCTGGAACACTCTTTGCGAGTCAGCATCGTCGCGGAGCTCGGCATTAATCCAGGCACCTCCTTCCAAGGCGGTAGCCTTGATTTCTTTGATGCCGTCTATACCACGAATGGCCTCCTCCACGGCTAAGATGATGCCTTGCTCTACTTCCTCCGGGCTGGCACCCGGGTAGGCTACGTCAACGGATACTCTATCCAGCTCAAATTCTGGAAAAACTTCCCTTTTGATCTTGGTACTCATGAATAAGCCACCGATGATGAGCACTATCATGAGGAGGTTTGGCGTGACACGGTTAAATATCATCCAAGAGATGATACCACCTGGTTTATCCTGCGGGGATCTGTTCACTGGCTAACCGCTCCCTTTTTTGATTTTACCGTGTCGTTTTGTAAAAGTTGTAAAGTAGAACCCGCCAACGGAGAGGAAAGGCTGGAGACAATCAGCCGTTCACCATTTTTTATGCTTGAGCCCACAAGAACCTGATCTTGTGTCTTCGCAACAATGTTCACTTTTCGGATCTCAAGAGTGTTGTCGTCTTTCATCAGCCAGATGCTGTTATTTTCGCGAAGGTGGTCTCTATTAATAGCTACGACAGAGGTGAGTTCTGTTCCTTCTATCTCCGCACGAACAAAAGAACCCAGCAGAAGTTTGGGCTTTTCGCTGTTTTCGGGAAGGAGACAAAGGGGATCCTTGATCGCCACATAGACTGTAGCCATCCGCCCCCTCTCTTCAACATCGGCTGCCAGACGGATAACGCGACCGGTTCGGATGGAGCCACCGTTTTCTTTTACTTGTAGAAATAAACGGACCTTTGAGCCCTTTTTGTCGCCCTCAGGAAAGGTAATCCATTTGAGTTGGTCAGTTGGTATGGCCAGTTTAAGCCAGAATTCATCCGTTCCTACCAGTTTGGCAAGGACAGTCGATTCAGTAATTCTGGTACCCAAGTTTACAGATCTGGATAGAATAACACCGTTAAAAGGAGCATGAACCTGAGTACGTTTAAGATCGAGTTCAGCTTGAGCAAGAGTCGCTTTAACACCCTGAAGGGTAGCTTTTGTGATTCCAAGTTGTGGATTTCTAAGCATGAGTTGCTTTTCGATCGCGCTCACTTCCTGGCCAAGAATTTCATATTCTTTTCTGGCAATTCGCTGGTTGCCCATTTCCAGCTGAAGATCATTTTCGGCCTTGGCAACCTCACTTTGTAGGCGCAAAATAGCCAATTTGTAATCAATTGGGTCAATGGTCACCAAGGTTTCGTCTTTTACAAAAAAACCACCCGGAACCAGATTATCGCTTATGGCGATAATCTCACCACCGACACCAGGGGTGAGGTTGATTTCTTTTGCTGAAAAAACTGTGCCCATGCCGTTTACGGTCAGCTGATGGGTACCATATTTAATTGGCATTATCTCGACGAGAGTTGGACTGGACTGGCGTTTTTTCGGTTTGGCCTCGGGGCCTGTTTTCAGGTAGTAAGCGGCGAGTGCCACACCGCAACCAAGAAGAGCAACCGAGAGTAAAATTTGCAGGATGACGGCGCCGGTCGGTTTATTTTTTTTGGCTCCTTCAGGAGCAGGATTCTCAGTCGATGTCATTTCTTACTGCCTCGTGTTTTTAGGGGCTAGCTGTTCGGGAACGTCATAACTGTTTTCTGCAACCGGCCCAGTTTCCAGAAGAGGGATGCGACCACTGAGTGCTCGGTAGAGTGATATTCTGAAATTTATTAATTCGCGTCTGCTGGTAAGGATATTGCGTTGTAACCCTTGCTGAGAGAGGAGGGCCAGCAGCACTCGCTGGTAGTCATCCGCCCCCTGCCGGTAACGATTTCCGATGTGTTGGACGGATTCAGTTGCATATTGTAGCTGAGTTTTAAGGCTGCTCAAAATGGCTTGCTGCTCTTTTTCTCTCACCAGGCTGTTTTCTACCTCACCGATGGCATCAAGAATAGTCTGACCATGATTGTAAAACTGTTGTTTGGCGATTGATTCGTTTCTTGCTACTTCAGCTTTACGCAGTCCGCCATCAAAAAGAGGTCCGAAAAGGTTGGCCCCTAGAGTAGAGAACCAATTGTCGAAAAGATCTCGGGATCGTTGCCCCGAGGTGGAAAGGTCTGCGGAGATACTCAGCCTCGGATATTGGTCAGCAACAGCAGTAGCCACCAGATTATCTGCCGCTCGTAGTCTGAGAAAACTGCTTTCGATATCGGGTCTTTCGCTGAGAATATCGAGAGGGATGCCGGTCTCAGGCAGGGGGGGCATGGTGGGCAACTGGCCCCGCTGTGGCAGCCCTACATCTCCAGGGAGGATACCAATCAGTATAGCTAACTGATGCTCCAGTACACTTATATCGCCTCGAAGTCTGGCCATGTTGCCACTATTACTTTCAACAAGTTGGCGTTGTTGGAGAACATCGGCTATGCCTACTTTTCCTGATCGAAACTGTACGGAAATCAGCTCCAGCACTTTGGTGTTGGTTTCTTTCTGTTGAGCAAGGAGTTTCAATTGCAGGTCGGTTTCCACCAACTGGTACCAGGTATTGGCAACTTCCGCGGCAAGGGATATGGCTGCAGTATGATAATCTGCTTCTGTGGCGATTGCTTCAAAGACTGCGGCGTCTCTCTGGCTGCGCAATCTGCCCCAGAGGTCAATCTCGTAGGAGGCCGTAAGGCCCAGGGAATAATTCTCAGTTGTCCTGTCGGTTTGGTAATCCCTGCTTGATGAGGCAGCACCGAGGCCATCCAGAGTTGGCAGGAGCGATGCTCCCGCCTGTCTGGCAATTGCCCGGGCCTCCTCAATCCTCTCTTTAGCAACTTGCAGGGAAAAATTATCAGTAATGGCCTGATCTATTAAAAGAGTGAGGGAGGTATCCTGGAAATCCAGCCACCACTGGGCTTGGGGTGGGACTTCGCCCTGGATGGAAAAATTCGCCGGAAGGTCAATTGGCGTCACCGAACGCTCTACGATAGGGATACAACCGCAGAAGAGACTCAAAAAAAGAACGAGTATTTCTCGCCGAAGAGAAAAAACAAAATATTTTGCATTGATTACTTTTTTGAGCATAGCCTTTATAGTTCGTTTGCCGATGCATTTCATTTGATATACCGGGATCAACATTATGTCGTATTTGATTTCTTAGCAACAGGGAAGTGCATTGCCTGGCTGGAAAATAATAAAATTACAGTCTGTTGTCACAGGCTTGGGAAATACGACAAAAATTATCAAAACGATATTATCCAGTAAAGATAAAGAATTTATCCAGGGAATATGGCTGAGGATACAGAACATTCAACAGATCTGATCTGACGGGATACCACCATGCAAAACATTTCAATTATAATGGCAATGAAGAGTGAAGCCGAATCATTGATTGAACACCTTGGACTGTCCAGGGAAAACCACTACTTTCGCTCTGGTATCCCGTTCCAAGTGTATATAGGAAGTCTGGAAACAATTCAACTGTCATTACTCTTAAGTGGCACCGATCCTGAGTGTCATGTAGACAATGTGGCTACTGTTCCCGCAGCTTTGATGACTTATTTAGCTATCGAGAAATTTGAACCGGATATGGTGCTTAATGCTGGGACAGCTGGTGGGATTGCTGGACAGGGCTGCAAGATAGGTGATGTTTATCTTAGCTCCGGCAAGTTCTGTTTTCATGATAGACGAATTCCTCTGCCTGGATTTGATCAATACGGGATGGGACTGTATCCTGCCTACGATACATCTGGTATTGCCAAAGATTTACAGCTAAAAACCGGTACTGTGTCCACAGGAAATTCCTTAGATCTCCTGGATAAAGATATGGAGATAATAAGAGCAAACCAGGCAATCATCAAAGATATGGAAGCAGCTGCAATTGCCTGGGTTTGTCGAACTCTGTCAGTGTCAATGATAGCCATAAAAGCTATTACCGACCTGATAGACGAAGATACGCCCACAGAAACCCAGTTTATTAAAAATCTGCAACAGGCCGCCACGAACCTGCAAATCAAGACTATTGAGGTCATCCAGCATCTGCAAAAGCACTAAGAGGAAGGTCGTATGATGGGCAGAAAAATTAAAACTTTCCTTAGCTATATATCTTGTCGACCCTGTTTTGCTGAAAAAGAAAACAGGGAGAGCAGGATGGCAATGAGAACGTAAAAATCCAGCCACATAAAGAGCTGCCGGCCAGAGATGCCCCCATCGATTAAAAAGCCAAATAATATGGGGGATGCTGAAGTGCTAATGACGGCTAGTGAGGAGATCAAAGCGCGAATTGCGCCCAGGTGTTTTGTGCCGTAAACTTCTGCCCAGAGGGCACTGATGATTGGGCTGCCAGAACCTATAGATGTACCAAGCAAAATCATGAGTGCGTATGCAACCCAATTGCCAGAGGTAACTGCCGGAATAAATAACCCCAGCAACATTGGCAGGGGATAAAATTTTAACAATTGCACACCACTAAATCGATCAACCAGTGCTCCCGTATACATGGATGACAGCCAGTGGGCACTGCCGTAAAAGACAAAACAGCTGGCAAACAAAAGGGGTGTCCAGCCCATTTGAGGGAGAAAGAAACCTTGATGGATGAAAACACCCGTAATAATAAATGGAGCGGCCAGAATTGCTGGCATTGCCAACCAAAATCTGTAATCTTTTAGAAGGGTTCTACGTGACCCTTGTTCCTTGATAGGCCTTCTACGATTTTCTAATGATGTATTGCTTTCTTCAGTGTATTTCTGCTGCCTGCTTTGGCTGAGTAACCATTGAGCGAATGGCAAATATAAAAAAGGGACAAATAAACCAATCACCAGCCAACTCTTTTGCCAACCAAAGGTTGCAATCAAAAACACCGCAAGCGATGGCAAAATAATTTCACCAATCGGCACACCACTGGTGGCTATACTGACAGCTTTACCACGGTGAATTGAAAATTCCCTGGTCATTGTTGTGATGGCAGTATGTGGCAAGAGCCCTTGGCCAAAAAAACGGAGCATAAATAAGCTGATAACTAATCCAGTAAGGCTGGAAACCTGCCACAGCATTAGAGTTGCCGAGAATAACCCGAGGGCACTGAAGGTAACAAACCAGCGGAGTGGAACTTTATCAATGGCGGCTCCAAGCCACATGAGAAGCAGACCGCTGACCAGGGTTGCCAGGGAGTAGGCTGTACCATAACCAGTAGCCGAAAGGCTTAAAGAGTCCTGGAAACTTGCACCATACCAACTCACAAAAAATGATTGGCCGAAATTTCCCCAAAAAACTGTGGCCATGCCGAATATTAGCAATGGCCAACAACGTCTAAGAAAATGTAAATAATCCTGGATTATCAACCCAACACCAATTGAACAAAGAAAGGAGTTGGTAAAGAGTGAGTAAATTGATTCAACCTACACTCGAGCATTAATAGATATATTAGTGCTTTTGGGTTAGTGTCTTGTAAGTTGTTCATCCTGTTAATGTTTCCGAAAGAAATATATGTATTTAAACGTGTAACAAATCCTTGAGAGGAACTTGGAAAACCACAAAGTTGTTATGTTCATCGCCCTTGTCAAGAGGGATCTCCAGAACTCTCGCTTGGGATAGTTTTTTCAAATAAAATCCAGAGAGTGAAAGGTTCTCAGTATTGCCTTCTCCACGAGGGCCAAGAAGGTCATGCAAGCATTTTTGTCATTTGGCGAGTATAATGGATAATAGACGCGTGTTTTGCTCACAGCGAGGTCTTTATTTACTATCGTACCCCCCATCAATCACTCGTCACAGCTAACAACTCTTGATTCTCTTTGTGTTTAGACAGAGGAAATTTTAAACGCCTACTTGAGGCTTGAATTATGAAGCATGTTACGAATAGCAAACTTTCTGCGGGAGTAGCAATAGTCATCCTCGATATTCCCCCATATGGTCGTGTCAAAATAGGTGACAATAAAAAGACAGCATTCCCGGAACTTGACAAAATCATACGAGACCTTTTCGAGCAAGTAGGTTCTGCGCCGGAGAACGGATACGCAGCAGTCAACGTCGCAAATCTTTTGGTTGAACGGCTTGGCGCTGAGATCACTTTGATCGAATCTGGAGATAGCAAAGGAATAGAGCTTTAGGAACGCCAGTTATAACCGAGCCCATGTTTGCACTCTTTTCTGTCCTCAATTAAGCTATATTTTTCAGGTCCTGCACGGTTTTTGTCGGTTCGGGGCGTTTGGTATAGTCCGGGTCAAAATCAGCTGTTGTTATCATGCCCTCCTGATTGACGACATACCGAGCTGGCATTGCCAGAGACCAGGAAGGCTCACCGTTGACTCGGGGTAGATCAATTTGAAAACTTTGGTATATCTCCTGAAGATAATCCGGCAGGATGAAGCGTAAACCCAATTTTTCGCTGTACCTGTTCTCGCTGTCACAGAGAATGTCGAAAGTCAGTCCATTTTTTTTCCGCATCTGTTTCAAAAACTCAGAGCGCTGGGGACAGATTGCCACTAAGTTAACACCCATCTTTTGTATTTCAGGCATAATGCTCTGCAGTGCTTCCAGCTCCGCATTGCAGTATGGTCACCAAACTCCTCGATAAAAAGTTACAACGACATTCCCTTTCTTAAGCAACTCCTGAGATGAAATCATCATTCCGTTTGAATTCGGTAGTTCAAACGGCGGTATAATATCTCCCTCCTGTAAAGCAGTATCCATAATGCCTGAGTCGCGCAATTCATTGGTGGCTTTCTTCATCAATGACCGGGTTTCTTCTGGAATCTTATCTTTGGATTCGTCACGTATTTCCTGTAATTTTTTTGCAAGCAACATATTTTTGCCTCTTAATCTATATGTAAAAAAACATAATTTCATTTGACGACGTTCAACAGCATTGAGCCAAAGAAGGCTTGGCTTGATGGTTCTTGAACTCTAATTAGCGTAGCTGTGCTGTCAATAACATGAAAAAACGCCTGCAGAGGAAACGTTATGGAACCTGGCATGATCGGCAAAACGATAAGTCGGCCTATTTTTGCTGCATATTGTTGAAAGGACCAATGCCTTTGGCATGTGACTGGTCGAGCAAGACTTGGGGATTATGGAGGAAGTTGTGCTCTGCGGATTTATCGATTGCCATATCTTCGTTGTACGTTGAAATCAGGTTCTCGTGACTCCAGCGGGTGAGATAATAGATAACCAGTTCAGGAAGCCGGGTGAAAATGGTTTCCTCAGGATAAGGATCAATAAATGAGGATTTCTCCAATCGTTCCGTGGAGAGAGTCTGAGGCTTGTAAAAGCTGTCCATGAACATCAGCTCCGGCGGCAAGGTTGCTTTCAAGCCGACCCTTCTAAATATACGCAGCATAATATCCAGCATTTTTTTACCCCCATTTGCCATCCAGTAGGGGACATAAATTTCTTTGGGCTGGTTCAGGTGGAGATAGGATTTAATGGTAAGGATGAGTGTGGCCAGGTCAACCGGATTCTTGTCAACGAAATGGAATGTTTTATTGTTGAATTCGGCTCGATTTTCGAGCATGTGGTTGATGAAATGCGGCAGTTTTCTGGCGTTAGTGTACGAGTGGAGAGTGTTCTTTTTAGTGAAGAGCACGGGCATTGATTCGTCAGCAATAGAAAAAAACAGCCGATGAAAGCCTTGTATCTTATGATCATGGGCCCCGTAAACGATAGCCAGCCGTACGCAGGAGAAATCGAGGCCCTCTTTTTCTGCCATGAGCCTTAAGGTCGTTTCTGCCATAAGTTTGGATTTAGCGTAATTACTCAAGTGAGGAGTGATGGGCAGTGTATCATCTTCTTTCAGGTTTTCGCCGGAAGGCAAGGTTGCCGCAGAACTGATATGTATGTAAGGGATTTTTAGACTATTTGCAGCTCTTGCAAGATTAATTGGTCCTTGATAGTTTACCTCGAAGGCCAGCTGGCCATCTGAACCGAGATTGGCCATGGCGGCGTTAATAACGAAGTCGGGCCTGACTTCGTTATTAACGCGACGGATATCATTTTCTTCCCGGATAGAGAGTTTTTTGCTGCTGGGTGCTCGTATATCAACAGTTTCGGAATGTTGGGTTTTATAGTAGTTGACAATGGTACCACCGATAAGACCGGAACCACCGATCAGGACGCCTAATCTTTTTGAACCCATCTGAGCTCCCTATAGTGTGCAGTGTTACTTTGAGGTGAAAAGCTAACTCAACTTATCAGGGGAATCATCTTTGGTCTTGTTCATTGTATAAAGCAGTGTAGTGTGTTGCAATGGAAAAATAACAGAATGCCAACACCTTATTCATCTTTCTTGATTTCCCGAATAGTGACATTTGACCCATTTGGCGGCTGGATACAGCGCGATTTGTAGATCGACGACATTTGCTCTAAAGCTCTGTCGATGGAGTCATCTTCGTCATGTGTTTTGTCTGGTTCGTTGTCTTCGCTCTTATCTGTTTTCCGTGTTTCATCTGCTGCATTTGTTGCACCTGTTCCATTTGTTACATTCATGCCAAAACCTCAATAAGTACTTGTTATTGAACAAAGTGTCACGGATATTGCCGCAACCTGTTCGTCATAATTTTTATAAGTTGTCCTTTAAAAGAGAGTACGAATTTGCAAATCAGTTATCAACCCTTATTTTCATTTGAAGGTAAATCTTTAGTAATTTTATCAGGAGAGCACTGTGTTTTAGTGCACAATTGAGAAAGGAGAGAAACGATGGAGTTTAGATATATTGGTAGAACAGGGCTTCGGGTTAGTCCGATTTGCCTTGGTACCATGACTTTTGGGTCATATATAGATAAAAAAGAGGCGTTCGCCATAATGGATAAGGCCTATGAAGCCGGAATAAATTTTTTTGATACAGCTGAGATTTATCCGGTTCCTCCACAAAAGGAGTTGGTCGGAATTACAGAAGAAATTGTTGGTGAATGGCTGAAAACCAAGGACCGTGATTCGGTGATTCTTGCCACCAAGGTTGTAGGGGCCGCGAACGGATGGTTTGTGCCGCCGGTACGATTTGGGCTTACCGCAATAGATGCCCATCACATCAACAGAGCTGTCGAAGGAAGCCTGAAGAGATTGCAGACAGACTATATAGATCTGTATCAGATGCACTGGCCGGATACTATTCTCCCTAAAGAGGAAAGTATGGAGGCGTTCGATAGTTTGGTGAGGTCGGGTAAGGTGCGCTACCTTGGAACATCCAACGATACAGCCTACGGGACGACAAAAGCCAATATGGTTTGCGAACGTCATGGCTATAAGCGGTTTGAGTCGATCCAGAATAATTTTTCTCTGTTGAACCGCAGATTTTTAGATGAAATGGTGCAGATGTGCAGGCAGGAAAAGATCTCCCTGCTGCCTTATTCACCAATGGCTGGTGGAGTGTTGAGTGGTAAATACAACAGGGATCCCCAGGCTGCTGGTCGTTTTACCCACTATCTCAGCTCACCGGAAATACGGGTTCAAAAAATGGCGGAACGGTTTTTAAACGACAAGACGTTGGCCTCCACCGCACGTTATATGGAAATTGCTGCCGATCTGTCCATTGCCCCGGCAACTCTTGCAATAGCATGGAGCAAGCAGTTTGACTTTGTTGCCTCAACTATCATAGGAGCCAATAGCTGTGAGCAGCTTGAAGAATCACTTGCCGCTCTGGAACTTGAACTCTCAGATGAAACCCTGGCTCGATGTGACAAGGTGCATGGGGATATCTTATATCCGATGGGGTAGGGAATAAGGGGCAAGCTTCGAATAAGCTATGAGTCAAATTTACCTCTGTTTTGTCTGCAACAGCTCATTGTATATTTCGGTCAATTCGATAAAAAGGTCATGGTCGCCACCTCCGTCAGGGTGAAGTTGCATGGCTTTTTTTCGATAGAGTCGGTTGAGGTGTTCCCGAGTCATTTTCTTCAATTCTTTATAGGAGGTGTTAAAGACTTCGCTCACCTTCTCTGGTGGATGGCTTTGTCTTTTTTCCGGCCAGCGGAATGAGCGACGACCTGCCATAAATGTTTTGGCAAAAGCCTCAGAAAAAGAACGTTGTGCAGGAGTGTAGTCAAAGAACATAATCAGGTAGCGGCTTAGGTGATGGTGTAAACTATCAGTTGTTTCCTCATCCTGCCAGA
>Ga0209692_10005635_pt1 | contig 10631 bp, 5 predicted proteins | sample tdDd472_FD_187129 | JGI IMG/M metagenome (GOLD analysis project Ga0209692, IMG submission 187129) | Marine sediment microbial communities from the Atlantic coast under amendment with organic carbon and nitrate - tdDd47.2 (SPAdes)... | ecosystem: Environmental > Aquatic > Marine > Coastal >...
AGTGACCAGTTTTCAGACAAGCATAACGAAGAAATCGGAGTTTAAAGACAAACACTATATAAATCGTTTCATTAACTCATCTGCCATTTTGTCCACATTACTTTCAGTGATGAAGTATTGCGCCATGGTTTGTTCTATTCGGGCACGTTTATGAGGCTCTGAAAATTCATGAATAGAGTGGATGATACCCGTGCGTCGTCCAATGCTAAACAATACTTGTTCTTGTCTATTCAGGTTCATATACCATTCCAAGGCGTCAATAATTTTTTGTTTATCCGTGGGGAAGGTGCCTTCTACTTCTTGAATCAGGTTGAGCACATGATCGCTCTTTATGGTAGAGGTAATGCCCTTTAATGACTTAATGAAGATGAGAAGTTCTTTCACCATCATGGTGTCAGTGGTTCGTGTAAAAGTACCGTTCTTGTAATCCTCAACCAATGCTGTTTCATTTGGTATAGCCAAGGTTCGTAAGCGGATGAAATCGGGGTTGATCTGGTTGAGTGCGTCAGCCGTTTCGGTGGCATTAGTTACCGTATATTCTTGTCCACCAAGGCCCGGCATGTAATATTCGCTAAGTTCAATGCCTGCTTTCTTAACTTTCTGTCCGGCAATTATGTGCGTTTTTTTGTCTACTCCTTTTTTAATCAAATCAAGCACTTCGTCACACGCTGTTTCCATGCCAATGTGGATGCGGTTTAAGCCGGCTTCAGCCATTAGTAGCAAATCATCATCGCTGATGCGTGCTAAAGTGTGCGAACGTGAATAGGCCGTTATGCGTTCCACCATTGGAAAAAGTGAGCGGATGCGCTGCAAAATAGCGATCATATTGGTTGGTTTAATAATCATGCTGTTGGCATCTTGCAAAAAGACTGAGCGACAGCCTTCTTTTATCCAATTTTCAGCAGAATAATAGGCCCATTGATTTTCACTGCCTAGTTCAGCTTTTAACCGTTCAATAGCCTTTCGTTTTTGTAATGGTTCAAAGTTGTTTGCGTCTTGTAGGGTGGATACTGATTTATCTAAAAGGTCCAAATCTTTAAACACATGCTCAACTTCTCTAATACTAAATTTCTGCCCTTTATAAAGTCGGCAAAATGTACATTTATTCCATGAGCAGTTGCGTGTTATTCGCAACATTAAGCTAGTCGCTTCACTGGGTGGACGAATGGGGCCAATCTCAAAACCTTTATAATCTTCTACTTTCATCATTTTGCTGTCTGAGCATTATTTGAATATATATGCAAATGGCTATTTATTCACATATCGATAAAAACGTATAGGGTGTAAATATTATTCGCTTTCGTCGATACAAAGAAACGGAATGTTGATATATTTGCAAAACAGAAAAAATAGATGGTATTAATCGAAAATATCGATAATGAATATTCAATTTATAAAGTACTTTGTTGTATTGGCCGAAACACAAAGCTTTACCAAGGCAGCCGAAAAAATGCATGTCGTCCAATCGACCTTCTCAACAGGTATAAAAAAGTTGGAGGAACAATTGGATTGCCAACTGTTTTATAGAGATAAGCGTACGGTGAGCTTAAGTAAAGAAGGCACGGTACTATTGCCAAAAGCAAAGCAGCTGCTAGCTCTTTGGAGCTCGATTGAATCGGAGTTTTTACATACAGAACAAAAGGAACTGCGTATTGGAGTCCTGACCTCTTTACCTGCAGATGCCTATGTGCCTTTACTAAAACGTTTTCAGGATATATACGGGCAATTTAAAGTACATATCACCGAAGGACTAAGAGATGAGCTTTATCGTTTACTCGAAAAGTCAGAGTTAGACGGCATCTTTGTAGAGTATGAAATGATTAATGAATCGGTTTATCAATCGCGCAAAGTATTTGATGAGCGCTTGGATATTGCGGTACCTGAAAATCACCCACTGGCAGGGAAGGAAAAGTTGGAATTGAGTGCTTTACATGAGTTGTCATTTATTGAGCGCAGCAACTGTCCTATGTTTGATGAGGTGCATATGGAACTTGAAAAGAGAGCCATCAAAACAAGCTCGGTTTTTACGGCTCATAGTAACGATACGGTAACTGCCTTAATCAATTCTGGTCTCGGGGTTTCTCTGCTATCTAAACCCTTGCAATTTGTTGAAGGAGTTAAGTTTATTCCTACCACCGATGTTGTATTTATACGCAAAATAAATTTTGTGTGGCGTAAGGACAATCAATTGAAAGCTTTAAGCAATTTTTTATCGGTGTAAGTATTGCCTGATAATCTATTTATAGTCATCAAATTATTGGGATGTGACTCCTCTTCTACTCATAATGGGTTTAAATTGGCCCCAATGGCGTGTCTTCATCGGAACAACCTCGCTAACAGCGAGGTTGTTCCGATGAAGACACGATGAGGATACGAAGTTCGTGCGATGCTGTTACAATGCTTATAATTAAATGACCCAATGAAAGAGTGACAGTAGTTAAGTGAAAAATACACAAGACAAATTTAACACCTCTATAAACTTTCGCCTATTATCAGGAAGTAATTGGATATAAAAAGAGGGATGTCCTATGGCATCCCTCTCTAATGTGCTATTCTATAATTTATACCAGTTTGCATTTAAAAGTGTAAAAGTCATTTAAATATATCAATAGTTAATGCCTATATATATATTTAAATCGAATACAGGTTGTAAGCACATATTAGAATATTAATCTGTATAACTATGCTCTGTCCTCAATCACCAAATATACATGCGTAATATTCAATAGTTGATATGCTATCTCGCCCCATGTGAAGTTAGCACAGGTATTAGCCAATGTTTTGCCTTCAAGGTCGAAATTAAAGTAATTGTAGATGCAACTTGCCGAATATGAAACCTCAGAGTCTTTGTCTTTCTCAAAGGCCTTGAAAAATTCATTCTCATAGTTATTAGTTTGGTTTGTAACTACCTTATATTCTGTGTTTTTATATGCAGGTGCACAAAATAAAGCTTTCTTATTTTCCTCATCTTTGATAAAGCCAATGTTGATTTTAGCTCCTGAATAATCTGCCATAATAGGAAGAGAATACTTGTGGTTGATGCTTTCGAAATATTCATATAAGTCCCTTTTAGTGCCATTAACGTTGAAGATGGTGTTGTTAAAACCATCTTCGTTGAATGTTAATTCATCACTTTTAGGATCAGGATCTAGAACACTAATTATTTCAATACGTCCTACCTTATCTTCAGGTAGCTCAATATGAAGTACTGCTCCCTTAGCAGTGTATCCTTTATTGCCAAGATATGTTGTTGGAATACCTGGTTTTGTTGTTTCTGGTGTGTCGCCACTTACGCAACCAATTAATGAGTTGGTGAATTGATTTTTAAAACGTGGTGAGCTGACTGCAAATTCAGCGTGCACTTTACTGAAAACCGGTAGAATAGCAACTATTATTCCGTTGTCATAGCCTTCTGTAGTGATATTTTAAATATCATTCTCATCATATGTTGTCAGTCTTGTGTTGACAGCTACATCTGTAAAGTCTTTTATTAATAGATCTTCACGTGAGCATTGACCACCATTTTTATCAATCATGTATGGATTCGATCCACCAATCCAGTTACCGTCAGGTAATTGTTTTAACAGATTGTCGCAAGCTGCAATAACAAGTGTTTTTCCTTGTTCAATTAGCTGTTTTAGCTTCTGATAATTTATATAATTTACCTTCCATCTTAGCAAGTTTTAAATATTATTTTGAAATCGATTGTACGGCCAATGAAGCGCGAATTATTGCCGATGGAAGGGTGCAAGTGGCCTCTTGAAGTGTTTTTGCATGCCAATGGGAAGGTTAAGGTGACCAATGGAAGGGGTAATCTTACTGATTGAATCCATTATTTTACTAAGGGGATGGAATAACTTGCTAGGGGGAGGGTGAAACTAGCCTCGGAGCTAATAAAATCAAGATTTACAGAAGTATTTATCATTGTGAAATATCCTTTTCATAGGGTAAAATTTGTTTTAAAGGCCCAATGGAACTCACCGCCTTGGTCATTATTCTGTGTGAGGAAACTTTTCTCATGGCTCGTTTGATGTTAATATTCAACCACTATCAGATAATCACTGAATAGATTCATAGCATTGGGTTTTGTTTATTTGTAAAATGACAATTCTGAATGTTAGAAAGATGAACGATTTATCAAGTTTACTAAAAGGCAGGTTAGTAGCAGTATTGGCTATATTGCTGATGACTAGTGTCAATATACAATCGAGTGCAAAGGATAAAGGCACCAAACCTAACGTCATCCTTATTATGTGTGATGACCTGAATGATTATCAAGGTGTTTTTGGCGGTCATCCACAAGCACAAACACCCAATATTGATGCCATGGCAGCTGCCGGGGTTCAATTCTTAAATGCACAATCCAATGCACCGGTTTGTCAACCGTCGCGTAACAGTCTGTTTACCGGTGTTTACCCACATGATTCCAAAGATTTTGGCTGGACAGGACGACTAAAGCAACCTGTGTTAAAACATAATAAGACCTTGATGCAGCTCTTTCAAGAGAATGGCTATTACACCCTTGGTACAGGTAAGTTACTGCATGGCAAGCACGAACCCCAAAGCTGGGATGAGTGGGGGATGAACCCAAAACACAATTATGGCCCCTTTCCCTTTGATGGAGAAAAGTTGGTGGCCCATCCAAAAGTACCACGGCCCTACCAATCTATTGGGCCTGTTGATGGTTCTTATGGTCGACTATCAACATGCGATACATGGGCTTATGGCTGGGATAAAAAGCCCTTCCGTTATAAAAGCGATGAGGATCGTGACCTGATGCAGGATGAGCTGCATGCGCAATGGGCCAGTAAGAAATTGAAAGAACTGGAGGCAAAAGACAATGCGCAGCCTTTCTTTATGGGGGTTGGTTTTGTAAATCCTCACACGCCGCTTCATGCCCCGGATGAGTTTTTTGATATGTTCCCAATAGAGAAGTTGAAACTAGCAGATTGGATGATTGATGATGCAATGGATACCTATCTCAAAGATAATATCTCAGCAAACAATAAAGGATTCAGATACTATCGTACTTTGTTAGAATCTTATGGAGGAGACCGTGAGCTGGCATTAAAACATTTTCTGCAGGCTTACCTGGCTTGTGTGGCCTTTGTGGATGAGCAGGTTGGTAAGGTGTTGAATACATTGGAGGACAGTAAATTCAAGGACAATACCATCGTTATTTTTACCGCCGACCATGGCTGGCAAATGGGGGAGAAGGATTACTTATTTAAGAATTCCCCTTGGGAAGAAAGTGCCCGCGTGCCCATGGTAATTATGACACCCGATGCTAAGGCTGGTGCTAAGGTGGAGCAACCGGTTTCCTTAGTCGATATTTATCCTACTATAGTGGACTATTGCGACATGAAAGGTGATAATAAGCTCAATGAGCAAGCAGGTGGCTTAGGTGGTTATAGCATGGTTCCCTTATTTGATAAAAGCAAAAAAACAAAATGGCAGGGTTCCAACGGCGCCTTAACCATTGTAGGTAATATAGGGACTAAAACAGCTGTAGAAGACCAACATTACTCTTATCGCACCAAGGACTGGCGTTATATCCGCTATGCCGATGGGCAGGAGGAATTGTATTATCATCCAAAAGACGCTTACGAGTGGAATAACCTGGCTAAACTAGATAAGTATAAGGCCAGGAAAGAGGAACTCTATAATGAGATGTGTGCCATCATTGGTAGGTCACTGAAAAAGGAAGTTAGTCAACGCCCTGTTAAGGAAAAACCCAACTTAATTGTGATCATGGCCGATGACCTGGGCTATGCCGATGTGGGGTTTAACGGATGCCAGGATATACCAACACCTCATATCGACCGCATTGCCAATGAAGGCATTAAATTTACGAACGGTTATACGTCCTATTCGGTATGTAGTCCAAGCCGGGCAGGCTTTTTGACCGGTCGTTACCAGCAACGCTTTGGTTTTGAGCGTAACCCTCAATACCGACCAGCTGATCCCAATATGGGATTAACGACCGATGAAATGACCATTGCCGAATCATTAGCAAAGGCAGGTTATCAATCCTCTATTATTGGTAAGTGGCACATGGGGGCTCATAAGGAAACGCATCACCCACTTAACAGAGGATTCACCGAGTTCTACGGTCACCTGGGTGGAGGACACCGCTATTTTCCTGAAGAACTAACCATTGAAGACAGTTATGCGATCACGGAGGAGTCTCAAAGTTATCGTACCTGGATTATGCGTAACCACACACCTGAAAAAACAGAGAAGTATCTGACGGATGAGTTCTCGGATGAGGCCGTTAGTTTTGTGGAGCGTCATGCCGATGAGCCCTTCTTTCTGTTTTTATCCTACAATGCGCCGCATGCCCCTTTGCAGGCCACAGAAGAATACCTGGCACGTTTCCCGCATATCAACGATCCGAAACGTAAAACCTACGCAGCCATGGTCAGTGCTTTGGATGATGGTGTTGGGCGAGTATTGAACAAATTAGAAGACCTGGAGATTGACCATAATACCTTAATCGTTTTCTTGTCTGATAACGGAGGGCCGGAAACCAAGAATGCATCCGATAACGGACCGCTTCGCGAAGGTAAGAGCTCGCATTACGAAGGAGGGTATCGTGTGCCTTTTGCTTTCAGGTGGAATGGTGTGCTTGAGCCTGGTGTTTATGATTTTCCGGTTTCTTCACTGGATATCTTTGCCACCATCTCAGAATTGGCCGGTTCACCCGTAAATAAGGATAGAGTTTTGGATGGTGTGAATCTGATTCCCTATGTAAAAGGGAAAAAGAAGAGTGCTCCTCACCAGAATATTTACTTGAGAAAATTTGACCAGCAACGTTATGCAGTGCGCGATGGTGATTACAAATTAGTGATTTCAGGTAACGTAAAGGAGCTATACGATTTAAGTAAGGACATAGGTGAGCAGAATAATTTGGCTCAGCAAATGCCTGAGAAAGTAAACGCATTAGAGGCTATCCTTAATGAATGGACTGCTGAATTGATAGACCCCACTTTCTTAGGTCTTATTCATACTGAGGCCTGGAAAAATAAAGGAAAGAAAAAAAAGAAGTAAGGCATGTTTATGAAAAAACTATACATCTTAAGTGTTTTAATCTTAGGTCTTTTATCAGGCCATGCGCAATTACGCCTGCCTAAACTGATAAGTGATGGTATGGTACTTCAACGAAATACGCCATTGAAAATATGGGGGTGGGCTTTACCAAATGATACCGTTGAGATAGATTTTTATGGTCAAAGTAAATATGGTGTAGCAAACAAAGAAGGACTTTGGCAGGTGAACTTGTCAGAGATGAATGCAGGGGGACCTTATCAAATATTGCTATCATCTAAGGATACCACTATTGTTATTAAGGATGTTTTAGTAGGTGATGTTTGGCTTTGTTCAGGTCAATCCAATATGCAGTTTAATATGGACAAGGTAAAGAAGAAATACAAAAAGGATATTGCCCAAGCATATAAGCCGTATATAAGAAGTTTTCTCGTATCTAAGCAATACAATTTTAACGGTCCACAAGTAGATGTTGATTCTGGTTTGTGGAGGCAGGCTAACCCATCAACTGTTCCAAATTTCTCTGCGGTGGCATATTTTTTTGGATTAGAGTTATACGAAAAGTATAGAGTACCCATTGGACTGATAGATGCCAGTGTGGGTGGTACGCCTGCCCAGGCCTGGATGAGTGAAGAAGCGCTAAAGTCTTTTCCACATTATAATGAAGAAGCTCAACGATGCAAGGATAGTGCATATGTAGCTTCGATAGAAGAGAAAAACATTCAGGATTTGACTCAATGGAACAAAAAGGCATTAATTAATGACAAAGGTTTAGGTCAAACTCCCTGGTACGCTAATGAAATAGATGTTAGTACTTGGCCAACGATGGAATTACCTGGATATTGGAATCAAACAGATATTGGAAATGCCAATGGGGTGGTTTGGTTTCGTGGTCAAGTGAATGTGCCAAAAGATATGCTGGGTGATGATATGCAATTACAATTGGGACGTATTGTTGACGCCGATTCTGTATATGTTAATGGGATAATGGTTGGTTCAACAAGCCACAAATTTGCCATTCGAAATTATACTGTACCTAGCGCAATTATTCAAGAAGGGGATAATATTATTACTATTCGTGTTGCTAATATTAGTCGAACAGGAGGCTTTGTTAAAGGCAATCCTTTGACGCTATCTACAACTCAAAATTCAATCGATTTAAGTGGGCAGTGGTATTTTCAGTTAGGTGCTAAAATGCCGGCTTTGGAAAGACCTGTTATGCTCCAATGGAAGCCAACCGGTCTTTACAACAATATGATTGCTCCCATTCGAAATTATGCTCTTAAGGGTGTTGTTTGGTATCAGGGTGAGGGTAATACAAAGGTAGCCAAAGAGTATGCCGATTTATTTCCATCTTTAATCAAGGATTGGCGAAAACAATGGAACGATGACAAGATGCCATTTCTATTTGTCCAGTTAGCTAATTTTATGAAAGTTGATGAACAGCCTCAAGCAAGTGCTTGGGCCATGTTGCGTGAGTCACAGCTTAAAACACTTGCTCTAAATAATACGGGGATGGCTGTTGCCATAGATATTGGTGAATGGAACGATATTCACCCCCGGAATAAAAAAGATGTGGGTAAGCGATTGGCATTAGCAGCTCAAAAAATTGCCTATAAAGAGGATGTTGTTTATTCCGGACCTATATACAAATCAAAGGCAATCAAGAAAGGGAAAATATCGCTTTCATTTGAACTTTTTGGCTCATCTCTTAGGTGTTCAAAAGGTCAGGAACTTATGGGCTTTGCTATTGCTGGAACTGATAATTGCTTTGTGTGGGCTAATGCTCAAATAGATGGAAATCGAATTGTGGTCTGGTCCGATAAGGTAGATAAACCCGTAGCTGTTAGGTATGCCTGGGCCAATAATCCGGACAATGCCAACTTGACTAACACAGAGGGCTTACCTGCATCACCATTTAGAACAGATAATTGGGAGAAGTAGCTTTTGATGGTTAATATTAATGGTTTAGTTCTCCCTTTAAAGGTTTTATCCCTCTTGATTTACTTAATCGTGAAGTAAGGTTAATAGTTGGTCATCATTGGTTAATAATCGGACATTTTTAATCTTACCATTACTATAATTTTGTTTTTATGCCTTGTAATAGGCTGCCATAATATTATAAGTGTTCTGATATGAGATATTTTTCATTGTTTTTTTGTCTACTGGCTTTTGCCAATATTGCTAAAAGTCAAGTTATTTTTAGTGATGATTTTGAGTCATACACTGTCAATGAAGATTTAACCAGTTTGGGATATACCTTTAGTCAGAAATCGGATTATGCCGGCACAATTAATACAACGGTTCAAAGCGAAAATGACAATCAATACGGTGCTTGTGTAGCCAGTGTCAACGGTCAAACATTAATGCAATTGCGTAAAGTTGTAGATGTTACACCAGGTAAGCTTTATAACTTTAGTATGAGATCAAAAAGCCCCTTTAAAAGGCATTTGCGAATTTATCAATCGGATGGTTCAACCTTAGTGAATAATAGTGAGGATTTTACACCTACTGAAGAACAAAAAACGCAATGGATCAACCATGAATTGACTTTTACGGCAGAAACCGGGATGACTTCGGTGTACGTAGGCGTTTATCATAACTGGTCAGGTACCTTATTGGTGGATGATTTTAAAGTTGAAGAGATTGAATTTACTGAGTTAGCAGATTATTACATCAGTAGCTCAGAGGGGGATGATGCTAATGATGGTACAATTGATGCGCCCATAAAAACGCTGGAAAGATTAAGTCTGATTCCTCTGAAACCGGGTAATACAGTCAACTTTAAATCAGGCGACCGTTTTGATGGTCATTTTGTGGTGAATGGGTCAGGAACGTTAGAAAATCCAATTACTATTACATCTTATGGTGATGGAGCTAAACCTATTATTACAGGTGAGGTTGGTTCAGCCGGCGGAGGTGATTATCAGGAAGCTATTCTGGTAGAAAACCAGGATAACATGATTTTTGATGGCCTTGAAATAAATAATGAGAGGACAATAGACAGAACCGGTGTTGATGAAACGGATGCTTTTGGTATTTATATTTATAACAGTGGAACGGAAGTGATGCGTAATTTTGTTTTTCGTAACATGACTTTCCAAAATGTATACGCCCCAAAGCCTATTTTGCAGGGTGAAGGAGAAGATTCTTTTAATGGACTGGAAGTGGCAGCTGTAAGGTTTTTTGTGGAGAAAAATACCGTAGAAGGTCAGGAGAAGAATATTCAGGATGTACTAATGGAAGACTGTTACTTCACCGATTTGCAACGTCTGGGTGTACATATGAAGCATGGTGGTGGAGCGGATGGAATTGGTGATGAGATGATGAATAGAAACATGAACCTGGTCTTTCGTAATAATGAATTTCACTACACAGGAGGCACATGTATTTTACCTACTAAAACTTATAACTGCTTGATTGAAGATAACCTGTTTAATCATCCGGGTTCGGATGTTGATGAGCGTATGCCTAACCGAGGTAGCTCGGTGTGGACATGGCGTTGTTACAATACCGTTATTCAGCGTAACCGTTGCATTAGCACAAGAGGTTATCTTGATTCGCACGGCATCCATATTGATCAT
>Ga0209692_10005636_pt1 | contig 10631 bp, 7 predicted proteins | sample tdDd472_FD_187129 | JGI IMG/M metagenome (GOLD analysis project Ga0209692, IMG submission 187129) | Marine sediment microbial communities from the Atlantic coast under amendment with organic carbon and nitrate - tdDd47.2 (SPAdes)... | ecosystem: Environmental > Aquatic > Marine > Coastal >...
CGGCGGTAGTATCATTTACCCATCCAATTAAAAAATTAAGTCCTGCAAGCCCGATAGCCTGAACAACCGTCATCAATCCGTATGCTGTACCAAGCCTTGCCTCTTTAACAATTATCGCCACCGAGGGCCATATAACCGCGGGGATTAATGAAAATGAAAGCCCCATCAATGCCATTGGAATTACTAATGACAGGTCTGTATATGCCATCATCAAATATACGGGTACAAGCGCAAGAGAACCAATCATCATCAGGAAGGAACGCCTGCCCACATAATCCGCAAGTAAACCGAACAACGGGGTTAATAACATCGCGCTGATATCAAGTGTACTTGAAAGAAATCCCGCAAATTCCCGACTCGCACCATGTTCGTCTATAAAAAACTTGATGGCAAATGTTTTAAAAGGAAATATTGCCGAATAAAATGTTACACACAATAAAACTATCAACCAATAAGACTTGGAAAAAGAGAACATTCCCTTCAGCACAATTTTATCCTGTTTCGGGGTTTCTTTTACCATATAATTTTTAGTTGCAAAAACATCCATACCCCAGTAAATTATCACCGATGCAACGGAAATTATCCCCGCTCCAACTGCAAGTAACATTGGGCCTTCCCAACTCTCGTAATATCCTCTTGCCCAGGATGGAGAGTTTAAAGCTGCAACTGTACCCAAACGGGCAATAGTTAAATTTAACCCGAACGCGAATGAAAGCTGCCGTCCTTTAAACCACCTGCCAACTATTGTTGTAACGGCTACAATCAGCGATTCTGCACCTAACCCGAATACTAACCGACCCGCAGCCATTATCTCGAATGAAGCACTCGAGGCTGTCATTACAGCCCCGATTAAACACAATGTTGCAAACACAAAAGTACTAATCCGGGTGCCTAACCGATCGATAATTATCCCGCCCAGCAGCACCATTATAAGGTTTGGTAAACTATATATTCCATTCAGAATACCAATATCAGAATCGGTAAAATTTAACTGCTTCGCCAACAAGTCTGCAACCGGACTAATACTATCATAAATATAATAGTTGCCGAACATTGCCAAACTTACAAATATAAGTATCACCCACCTGAATACTGGTGATGGTGCCGGTTTATCGGGATTTAGGTATTTTTCCATCAGGCGTTAAATTCTCCGGTCTATTTAGTTTCAATATTTTCTTCTTTACCCATCGCAAACTTAAATAATACAGCTGCCATTGCAAGGAATAAAATTACCGAGATTACATCTCCTTCAATTCCCATGCTCTCTGCAATACCGGAGTTTAGCATATCTGCAATCGATTTTTCACCACCGGCGGTCTCAAAGGTTGTACCCACGAGAACGGCATACAATATTCCGGTTAAGGCTCCACCGGCTATCAAACCTGAACTTAATAATGCTCCCGGACCAATTTCAGAATCGCTTTCGCCACCTTTTTTAAGCTTATCAACAAAAAACTTAACCATACCCCCCACGAATATCGGTGTACTGACCGATAACGGAAGATAAGCTCCTACCGCGAATGGAAGTGAACGAACACCTGAAAGCTCCATCACAGCCGCAATTCCCATCCCAACTAGTACCAAACCCCATGGAAGATTCTGGCTCAATAAACCTTTAATTACTGTTGCCATCAATGTTGCCTGGGGTGCAGGAAGTTTATCGCTCCCTATTCCCAATGCATCATTTAATATTAATAACGTAAACCCTATTACAAAAACAGAGGCCATAACACCAATAATCAAACCAATCTGCTGTTTTACAGGGGTTGCACCCACAATATAACCTGTTTTTAGGTCCTGAGATGTAGCTCCTGCATTAGCTGATGCTATACAAACAATTGAACCAACAACAAGCGCAATTGGCTGATAGAGGTCATCTGTCCAGCCTACTGCAACAAATATTAAAGATGTTGCCATCAATGTCGCAATTGTCATCCCGGAAATAGGATTTGATGAAGAGCCGATAAGTCCAACTATCCTCGAAGAAACAGTTACAAAGAAAAATCCGAAAATCAAAATCATTATTGATGATAACAGATTTGTCGGTATTGAAGGAATTACAGCCATGAATATTACAAGCACAACACTTCCAACCAGTACAAAAACTAGTGGTATATCTTTTTCAGTACGGAGTTTTTCTTTCTTCTCCCCGCTCCTGTTGTCTTTCAAATCTTTAAACGAATCCTTAAACGCACTGATTATTGTCGGGAATGATTTAATCAATGTTACTACACCGCCAAACGTTACGGCACCCGCACCAATATATCTTATATAATTACTCCAAATTTCTTTAGCCGACATGTCAGAAATAAGTGTATTAGCAGGAGGAAATACTGTATTAAGATTTTCGCCTAATAAACTTATCAGAGGTATTAATACCAACCATGACAGAACACCGCCGCCTACCATGATACCAGCAATTTTTGGACCGATAATATAGCCTACACCTAAAAGTTCAGGAGTTATCTCGCCGTTGATAGTACCATTTGGTAATGAGGATTTTTTGCTGAAAATATAGGTTGGTACATCTTTCCATAACCCGAATATTGACATTAATGTTTTATAAGCAAAAGCAATCCCCAGCCCGTAAAAAACTTTCTGGGCTAGCTTCCCCCCTTTTTCCCCGGCTACAAGAACATCCGCGCAGGCAGTACCCTCGGGAAAAGGAAGATTACCATGCTCTTTTACTATTAAAGAACGACGTAAAGGAATCATGAATAATATACCTAAAATACCACCGGCTAAAGCCAATACAAAAATCTGAAAATACTTAAAATAATCTGCACCACCCGGTAAAAACAATAATGCCGGAATTGTAAACACAACCCCTGCTGCGACCGATTCACCTGCCGAACCTATTGTCTGAACTATATTGTTTTCAAGGATTGTGGCTTTACCAATTTTTTTGAAAACAGAAATAGCAAGTACTGCAATAGGAATTGATGCACTTACTGTAAGCCCTACCTTTAATCCAAGGTAAACTGTAGCCGCGCCAAATATTATCCCAAAAATTGCACCAAGTATTATTGCTTTTGGTGTAAATTCAGGGATAAAATCTTTTGACGAGATATACGGCTGGAATTCAGACGTCTTTGTGTTTTGGTCCATATTATCTCCAGGTGATTAAAAAGATACATTAGTGTGAAAAAATTAAAAATAACTATTTTTTCATCAAATAATGAGTTTTTTTCATTTAAAAATTAAGTTTTCTCATGCCAATATGGCATATCGCAAAATCATATTTTATCGGATCTTCAGAATCAAACTGCTTTAAGTTTTCTGTTATCTCCTCAGCCATCCCCCATGTAAGATTTTTTTTACTGGTAAGTTTTAGCTCTGTACATATTTTTGCCACGTGGGTATCAACAGGAATAACAAGTTTTGAGGTAGGTATTTCTTTCCACAATCCAAAGTCAAGCTCATCTTTTCTCACCATCCAGCGCAAAAACAAGTTCATCCTTTTACATGTACTGTTTTTTAGCGGGTCGGGAAACATGAACTTTATCCCATTGGTCAACTTGTAATCTTTAACCGCGAATCCCGTCAGATTATTCGAGAAAAACGATAATGAATTTTTCAGGTTTTTGTCTTTATCAAAAAAGTACAATAAAAACAGATAGTTAAGTGACCCGTATCCATTATATATTGTATGGAGAGCAGAAAATAAAGCGATAATATCATCCGTTGTAAAAAAACGATGGATTACCCCTTCAAATTTGGGCGCATCACGTTCAATATTAAAATCCATTACAAAATCATAGGGCGATTTACCCATGATAAGATGGATTTTTTCAAGAATTTTCATGATTTGTTTTATATTCCCGAATGCAAACACAGAAGCGATAAAGGCACTCACCTCAATATCATTCCTGTTTGTAAAACGCCTTGGAAATTCAAGTGGGTCAGGTGATATTTGTGTCGAATCAAAATATCTATAATGATAATCAAGTTTATGTTTAAGGCTCATGCAATTTCCGGAATATAGAGCAGATTATTTTAGTAAAAGCATTTTTTTACTTTGGGTCTTTTCCCCCACTGTAAGTTTGTACAGGTAAATACCTGATGATAAATTTTCGCCTCCGAAACTTACTTCATGCCTTCCCCGTTCAGCTACACCGTCATGTAAAACAGAAATTTCTCTACCTAATCCGTCATATACCACTAGTTTTAATTGGGATGGCTCCGCTATTTCGAAACCAATAATTGTCTCAGGGTTAAATGGGTTTGGATAATTTTGATAAAGTGTAAAACTTTCTAATATTTTCACCTCAACAATAATCTGTTTTGAAAATATAATCGAACCGTCAAAATCCTGTTGCTTAATTCTGTAAACATAAACACCAGCAGAAAGGTTATCATCGTTATAGCTATACTCACTTGTTTCGTTGGTAGTCCCCTTACCCAGGATAGAACCCAGGTCAACCCAGCCATCACCCTGATTCTCTAATTTTCTCTGAACAATAAATTGCTCATTATTGAGTTCTGAAGCGGTACTCCAATGTAACTTAACATCATCCCCGTCAGCATAAGCAGAAAACGAACTGAATGAAACAGGCAATACTTCGGACGAATCAGTATAGAGAGCTGTCCAAACGCTAAGGGCGTTACCATCCATTCTTGTCCAAAGCGGATAAACTTTTCTGTCGTGAGCAGCGATCCCGATATAATCTCCGAAGAATACTCCGGAATTAGTCTGGAAGGTAGTTTCATTTACACGAAAATTCTCGAATGTTTCTCCGCCATCGGTTGATTTTGCCATAAAAACATCTGTCCCGGAACCGGTTGTATTCCTCCTGTCATAAAATACGGTATATATCGCACCGGTTGTTGAATCCACGCACATCCACGGGAAAAACTGGTGTCTTCCCGAATTATCATCATTAACTTTTACCCGTTCGCCCCATGATTCCCCTTTATCCGTGGATTTAATCAAAAACACATCTGTATTATTGGAACCATTCCGTTGATCGCTCCACAAAACGTATATGTGCCCCCGGAAAGGAGAATTACTGATATCGCAGGCTGTGATAGGAAGTCCGTTACATCTCGATACTTCCGAGACATTAAAATCCCAGCCACCCGGTTGATCGGTCACAAAAATATCATTTCCAAAAGTTACACCCCCATCAAAAGATCTGTCAAACATTATTCCTAAAGGACCGGACCACGCGATATATATCTCACCATCAGGTCCCACCGCAGGAACTGCACCTTCAACTGTATGATCTTCATCGATACAATTACCTCCAACATCCGATATTCTTATGGGTGTTGACCAATTCAGACCTTTATCTACAGAGCGGGAGAATAAAATTCTGGAACTGTCACTCCCGTTTGAGCTACCGTAATCGTCAAACTCTGTCCAAGAAGTATATAAATTGTTCCTGTAAATGGAATTAGAATGATCAACTGCCAGCCATTCCTTGTCCTGATTTCTCGGACTGGTAAATCCTATCCCGGCTCCGTCATTCCATGAAACCCCGTTATTGGTTGAACGCTGAACCACGATCCTGTCAATCCAATAACCACTAATTGGATTTGAAAGGTGCCCGAAAAAGAGATTTCCCTCGGTATCAAAAACAAGCGAAGGATCACCCCAAACACCCAGGGTTGAATTCATCTCCTGATAATTCCAGGTCAACCCGGCATCAGTAGAGATGAAAAAATAATCGATATTCGCACCTGCGGCAATAATGTCAGGGTTCACCGGGTTAATCGCTATTGCAACTTCTTCCGGGGAGTATAAATTGGTAGGGCTTACGCGCACGTTGGTAATCTGTCCGAAAATCATTCCGGCAATAAACAGGGATAATGTTATTATTTTCATTTTATTCTATCTTTTTATGATGTCTAACATTTCTTTTAACGCTTTTTCAAGCCCGATAAATACTGAACGTGCAATAACGGATTGACCCACGCTTATCTCATCAATATCTTCAATTGAAATAAAATCTCTAAGATTAAGATAATTAAGTCCATGACCTGCATTAACACCCATTCCAAGCCTTTTCGCGTGTTTTGCTGCCTGTCTTATCCTTTCCAATTCATCATACATAGCTTCTTCACTCGCTGCGTTAGCATAATTCCCTGTGTGAATTTCAATAAAATCGGCTCCAACTTCTGCCGAAGCATCGATCTGGTTAAAATCAGGCTCGATAAACAAAGATACCGGGATATCATGCGCGTGGAGTTTGTCGATAGTACGTTTCATTTTTTCGATATTATCGATAACATTCAAACCGCCTTCAGTTGTAAGTTCTTCTCTTTTCTCGGGAACAATAGTTGCAAGATCAGGCACAACATCACAGGCTATATTAACAATGTCATCTGCAACCGCCATTTCAAGATCAAGCTTTGTTGTCAACACTTCACGTAATAACCTGAGATCATATTCTTTTATATGACGCCTGTCTTCCCTTAAATGAACAACAATACCGTCAACGCCGAACTGTTCAGCCATCAGTGCAAAAGTTATAGGATCTGGCTGTTTCTCCCCCCGGGCATTCCTTAAAAATGCTACATGGTCTATATTCAAGCTAAATTTCATTACTTTACCATTAGTTAATTGTATTAATAATCACTTTCCAAAAATCTTCCAACCCTATTCCATAAATGCCGTATTTAAACCTGATAACACAAAACCAGTTTATAAAAAGCATTACAAAAAAATGGATTAGAACCCCGTATAAGAATGAACGGGTACGCAATGCAAGTAAACCTAGTGCTATTCCGCCGGGAATTGCGCTAAATGTTTCCAAATCAGGTTTACCATTGTGTAAAATAACAAAGGGTATCATCTGAATCAATACCGCCACGCTGCCAAACTGCTTTTCCAAACCAAATAAAGTGTATCCCCGCCAAATAAACTCCCATGCGAGCATGTAAATGAGCAGACCTGCATTGAAAACCCAAAATAAAGTCGTGTCATGCCGGGCATTAACCAGAAGTGGATATTTCTGAACAAATGCAGGATTTGCAGAGACAAACCACAATACTATCAACATAAAAATCGTTATAAACAATGTATAATTTAATCCCGCCCGATAATCCCCCCATCGGAACCCAAAATCTCTAACCCGGGATTTATGCAGTAAATAAATAATCACAACAGGGAAAACGAAAAAAACAAGAAAATCACCAGTGAACCAGTATAAAAACTCGTAGTTAAGAGCTTTCGATTCATCCATGAAATAATGATAAAAAATATTCTTGCGGAAAAAACGCCTTGAAGTGTAGTAATACGATATGGTTTGCGCCACTGCGATAGTAATGAAAATTACTATGGTATCTTTTTCCCATGAGCCTGCCAGAGTCTTTAGCTTACTAAATTCATCTTTAATTTTTTTTAGCATAATTACACGGGAATAAGTTGGTAGCCAAATAATTAATCATGAAAAGAAAAAAAGGAGGGTTGCTTAAATAAACTGATTCAAACTAATTATTCAAGCAACCCGGATAATTTTATTCTAAGATTATTCTGGAAGATATTCTTTCAGATATGCATACTCAGGAGTAAGTTCTCCTTTATATACTATCACGGCACGTTTTATTTCAGCCGGGAAATTTGCATAATCAAAATTTCCTGACATGTCAGCATTTACAATACCCGGCACAAATGGGGAAAGTGCTGTACTGAATCCTATTGATGAATCCTTCGGCATTTCCGCGGGCAGATTATCTACTGCAATATCAACAACTCCTCTCCCTTCATACCCGTCCTTAAACTGGTCTGTGAAAGGATCATACACGTATGCCGGGTTATCGCTTGGAGTAGATTTATACGTTGTCTCTATTGCACCGTCAATATCGCATGTAATATCCGCGATAATCTTCAATCGCAAGTTTTCTTTATTTTGCCTGAGATATTTTTTTGAAATAAATATTGGATATCGGTCATCCCAGTAGATGGCATTAACGAGCACATCAACTTTATCGAGATATTTTTCAAAATCAGCAACATAGTTTTCTGGATGGTTATAATAATCCATCAATTCAAACTTTTTACCGTCTTTATGTTTCACCATATCTTTTTCTTTAAATACCACTTTGAAAATTTTATTCTCTTCTTCTGTTAAACCAGCTAGTTGTTCGGGTTCAATTTCCTCATAAGGAAGTAAATCAAAAATTTCCTGTGCACCCTGCGAAACATTACCATAACCAGCAAACCCAAATATCAATGGTTTAACTGCCTGTGGTAATCCCTCTGCGGCAATTTTTTCGCCAATTGCCTTTATATGTTCCTTCGCATCATTAAGATCAGTATACTCGAAAGCTGGTTTCACTTCTCTAAATTTATTCTTGATTCCAAGATGCTCCAAGCGAATACCCAGCCCGTTTAATGCATCAATCATACCTGCATAACCGGCATACCTTCCAAAAAAGACGACCCTCTTACCAGCATCATTTGTCATTGTTTCATAATCAATAAGAGTACATTTTAAGTCCATCAATTTTTTTAAAAGAGGCATGTTATATTCCTGTGCCTTGATGGTATGTGAGAAAAAGATGTAGGTTTTGTTCTCTTGTAGCAATCTGATAGGTATTTCTTTAACTGCAAAAATTATGGGGGCTTTACTTAGGTCACTATTTAATTCGGCACCGGCACTTATATATTCACTGTCTGAAAAGGCTCTTCGCTCGAATGGTTCTACTATTGTTTCAATGTTAAATTTTTCTTTTAATTCTTGAACATGAACGGGAATTAAAGGCACCCTTCTTTCACAAATATTCTTATCTTCTTTTCTGATTCCAATCAGTCCTCTCATGGCAATATCTCCCGCTGCTTTTGAGAATTCTCCGTTATACAATATTTACACTTATGGTTTTACCAAATGTTTCCTCAAACAAAATTTTCCTACGGTCGAGATTCCAAAGTTCAATACCCGGATCACTACCGTTACATTTGAGTTCTAAATTTAGAATATTATTATTTTCTGTAACTTTTATATCGTTAACTATATATTTGTGTGTTCTGTCCAGTGAATCTGCTAGTCGAAGTAAACCCGAAAGTTTCCTCACAACTTCACGGTTGAACTCGCTCAACTGTGAATACTCCCTGTGGCTTGATTTAGGATGACTTTTCCTGTGGTATCTCGCGATATTCGCGATAATGTTAATTTCGTTATCCGTGAAACCAAGTAATTCACTGTTTTTTATAATATACTGTGTGTGTTTGTGGTGTTGCGAATGTGCAATATGATGCCCGATATCGTGCAATCTTGCTGCCACTTCAAGATATTCACAATATTTATCTTCCAACTTGTGATATTTTTTGGTCTGTACAAAAATTTTCTTAGCTAAATCGGCAACATGAATACAATGCTCTTTCGGGAAATTAGATGTATCAGCCAGCTTTCTAACGCTCTCCATCCTGATATCAACCAGTGACGGAAGCTCGGGAGAGTGTTCGATCTCCTGAAGAGAATCAATAATAATCCCCTCTCTCAACGCGTAGTCAGATGCAACAAGTTCTTTTATTCCCAATAACCTCACGATTGAAGCCAAAATAATTATTCCTGCCGGAATAATATCAGTCCTCTTGCTATCAAGTCCGGAAATTTTTTTCCTGGAGGCAGGAGTTTTTTTACTAAGAATTTCCTCCTCAATCGAGAATAATTCTTCAGCCGTAAACCTAAAATTGTTCAAAGCTAATGCTGCGTTTAATTCTAATCCTCTCCTGAGGGCAATCATTGAAGCTGCCGAAAGAAATGTTCCGGAAGACCCTACAACTACATCATACGAATGTTCTCTTGTATCTCGTAAAACATGATATAATTCACCTTCAACCCAGTTGCGGCATTGTTTCACAAGATTTTTGTTAATTTTATAATCCGGGAAAAACTTTTGTGTTAGTCTTACTGCACCCAGTTTAAGGCTGGTTGAAAAAATGATATTTCCCCCTTTTGCAACAACAAACTCTGTTGATCCACCACCGATATCAAAACATAACGCCGACTTATCATAAATCGGAACAGCTTTCAAAGTACCAAGGTAAATCAGGCGCGCTTCTTCATGTCCACTTACAACTTCTATTTCTATTCCGGTTTCATTAAATACACGTGAAATAAAATCATTCGCATTCAATGCTTCACGAACAGCACTTGTTGCAACTGCCCTTATCTTAGCCTCATGCGAATCAGCAATCCCTTTGAACCTTTTAAGTGCGATAATAGCCCGTTCCATCGCCCCGGTTTTAATTGTTTTTATATCGCCCGGGCTGCCTTCACCCAGCCTGATAACCTCTTTCTCCCTGTCAATTATATCAAAATTACCTTCTTTAGTGGTTTTAACGACTATGAGATGGAAAGAGTTGGTTCCGATATCTATTGCTGCGAGATTAAAGTTGTTCATATATCTTTTTCCAGATTGCCTAATATCATTTTTGCAAGTTTAAATACATCTTCAACTGATATATCCTCGATCAAATCAGATTTTCTGATAAAATACTTATTTGGTCCTACAGGTGCCCAATTGAACGGATTTGTCGGTCCAAAAATAGATATCTGCGGTGTAGGTGTGGTTCCGGCAACATGCATCACACCCGTGTCGTTTGTTATAAAAATATTCAACCTGGAAATCAAAGCTGCTAGTTGAGGTATCGTGTGGTTGAGAAAATGATAAGTTCTAACTTT
>Ga0209692_10005638_pt1 | contig 10629 bp, 9 predicted proteins | sample tdDd472_FD_187129 | JGI IMG/M metagenome (GOLD analysis project Ga0209692, IMG submission 187129) | Marine sediment microbial communities from the Atlantic coast under amendment with organic carbon and nitrate - tdDd47.2 (SPAdes)... | ecosystem: Environmental > Aquatic > Marine > Coastal >...
ACTGTTACAGATAACGAAGGTTGTAGTACAACTTATAGTACAACCTTAATTGAAGATAATACTTATGATATTCCATCATATGTTGTAGATTTTGAAGATAACACAGTGTGTTGGAATGAAGAAGTAATATTTGAAAATACATATAATGGGAATGTGGATTCAGTATTTTTCCAAATATCAGAGGAAGTTGATTCCAATTATTGGGTAGCAACAAAATGGTCTGCTATTGTTACTGGAAGTCCTACTTTTATTGAACGTAGTATTGAGTATAGAACGAATTTCGATTATATTCGTGCAGTAAATGAATACTGCTACCAAGATACATCAGATATTCTTGTGGAATATTTCCCAAGCTTCCAATTAGATATTTTGGACGGTGAAGACGGAAATGCTGAAGATGATACTATATATCTGAAAGGTGCTAGAACAGGAAGTATAGATGCGTATATACTAGATGCTGAGGGGGTTACTTTTGAGTGGTTTGAGTCTGGATTGTATATTTCAGGTTCTGATTTACAATCCCTTCCAATAAGTCCGGATTCTTCAGCTTATTATACTGTTATTGCATCAACTGATGAATGTGTAGATAGTTCGCAGGTATATCTTGAGTTTATTCCTGCAATTACACCAAATGAAGGATTCACTCCTAATGGAGACGGTATAAATGATCATTGGAAAATTAAATATATTGACAAATTCCAAAATAATGTAGTATCTGTTTTTAACCGCTGGGGAACTAAAGTTTTTGAACAGAAAGGATACGATAATACTGACCCTGGTAAAATGTGGGATGGAAGAGCCAAAAATGGAAAAGAGCTTCCAAGCGGAACGTATTACTATATTATCATTCTTAACGAAGCAGGATTTGATCCAATAACAGGTCCAATAACCATAATTAGATAGTATGAAAAGGTTAAAATTTATCATATTTATAGCTTTGTGTTTAGTTTTTATTGAACCAATAAATGCGCAAACACCCTTCTATACCCAGTATATGTTTAATGATTATTTAATTAATCCTGCAGTTGCAGGAACTTATAATCAATTTAGAATACGTGCGAACTCAAGAATACAATGGATGGGTATTAAAGATGGCCCAAGAACTATGAGTATAGCTGGATACGGACCTCTCAAGGAAAAGGATATGGGATATGGCGGTTATATTTTTAATGATGTAACTGGTCCAGAAAGTTGGATGACGCTGGGTGGGTCATATGCATATAATATAGCTATTTCTGATGCATGGCGTATTTCCGGGGGATTGTCTATTGGAATTATGCAATATAAGTTGGATGGAACGGTAATGGACCTTGATGAGGATTCCCATTATGATCCTTCTATGCCACAAGGAATAGAATCTAAAATTCTCCCTGATGCAAATGTTGGATTTTATGCGCATACAACCTTTTATTATGTAGGTATTTCAGCACACCATTTATTTGGGAATTCTTATGGTATAACAGAGTCAGATTCTACAAGTGGAATTAGCCGGTTAACACAGCATGTTTATTTAATGGGAGGAGCAGATTTTATTTTGAATAGAGAATTTTCTCTTTCTCCATCAGCAATGATAAAGTATACTAGCCCTGGACAGATTCAGGCAGAAATTAATGCTAAAGTTACATATCAAAGAATGGTTTGGGGTGGCTTATCATACAGGTTCGGAAGTTCAGGATATTTTACTAGTGATGCAATTGCAGTTTTAGCTGGATATAATTATGACAATAAAATTTACATCGGTTTATCGTATGATATAACTATGTCTGATTTACGGCAATATTCAAATGGCACCATTGAAGTTATGATTGGTTATAGATTTAATAATATTAAATAAAAATTTATTGTGTAATTTTGAAACCGGCTAAAAGGCCGGTTTTTTTATCTAATAGTTTATAAATTTAAAGATGAAGAATATAATTATAATAACACTAACCCTACTTTTGGTAGCTTGTAACAACGAAAAGAAAACTCCCGAATATGTAATTCCACAAGAAGATATGGTAGATATTATTATTGATATGCATATTACGGATGGTTTGCTTACCTTAAACAAGGTAAGAAGGAATTTAGCTAAAAAAGATACTGCCAATTACTACGATCAAGTTTTTGAAAGCTACGGTTATAATCGCGCGGATTTTGATACATCAGTGTATTATTATAGTATGAATATTAACGACTATGATAAAATTTATGCGGAAGTTCTAAATAAACTTAACGAAATGGAAACTGAACTTAAGCAAGAAAATCTTGAAAAAGCCCCAAAAAATCTTGAAAAAGTCGATTCACTATAGTTTAGATGAGAAGGTTTTCTGCAAATTACATATATACTGTTAATAGTTTACCTTTAAAAAATGGTATTGTTGAAGTTGGTGATAATGGAGAAATCAAGAATATAATTGACACCAAAGGTAAGCTTACAGAATCTCGAAATTTGGAATTTTACAATGGAGTTATTACACCGGGATTTATAAATACACACTGTCATCTGGAGTTATCCGAGCATAAGAGTAAAATTACACAAGGATCAGGTCTTCATAATTTCTTAGAAAAGGTATTCGAGTTAAAAAAAGAGAGTAAATCTGAAGAAACTTTCAACAGCATTAAGTTGTATGATGAATTTATGAAGCAGAATGGGATTGTTGCTGTTGGTGATATTTGTAATACAGATAAGACAATTGATGTAAAAAAGAAAAGTAAAATTTATTACCATAATTTTATCGAGGCATTGGGTTTAGGTGATGCTGGAAAGATAATGAGAGTAAACCAGGATTTACTTAATGCTTTTGTTGAGAATGAGTTAAATGGTTCTATTGTACCTCATGCACCCTACTCTGTTTCTAAGTCTTTATTTAAAAGTATAACAAAGGAAGCAGAAAAAAATAAGTCGGTTGTAAGTATCCATAATCAGGAAACCGTTTCGGAAAACGAGTTATTTACAAGCAAATCAGGATTGCTTTATAATAAACTTACATCTTTAGGTGTTGATTTTTCAAATTGGGAAACAACAGGAAAAAATTCTGTTGTTTCAATTATTGATGGTCTCCCAAAAAATAATAATATTTTATTTGTACATAATACTTATTCTACAAAAAAGGATGTAGAGTTGGTAAATGATAGTTGTAAATATGCTTACTGGTGTTTATGTCCTTTATCGAATTTATTTATTGAGAACAAACTTCCTGATCTGGAAATCTTTTACACTTTAAACGATAGAGTAACAATAGGAACTGATAGCTTAGCATCTAACACAACTCTTTCTATTTTAGAGGAAATGAAAGCTATAGTTAAGAATTTAAAAAAAATAGAATTTGAGAAGATTATAAAATGGGTTACTCTAAATGGTGCTAAGGCTTTAAAAATTGATAATACTTTCGGGAGTATTGAAGTTGGAAAATCGCCAGGATTAAATCTAATTTCAAACTTCGATTTTGAGAAAATGCAAATAACAGAAAATAGCCAGATAAAAGTTCTTATCTAGCTAATACCACCTTTTCTTAAATACTCTACAGCTTCTTTATCATATTTTAAGATATGCTCATCAAACCAGATTTCTAGGTAGTTGTATATTTCTATACATAAATCTGGTTTATTATTTTCAACATCTTTCTGGAATTGAATAATTCTATTGATAAATGAATTATGTTCAATTTTATGTTGTTCAAAATTTGGATATTTTAAATCACTAAAATAGATTTCTTCTTTAATAAAATAATGATCAATTAAATAAGCTAATTGGAAGAATATCTTGGAAACATGTTCTTTACAAGACCCATTATTAATAATTACTTTCAACTCATTAATTATATTTAGGAATTTTTTGTGTTGTTCGTCAATGACAATAATGTTTACAGTATATTCATCTTTCCACAAATACGGTTCAGGATTAACTTTATTTTCCATAATAATTCTTTTTTACCTTATACAAATTTAGATGGATCATAATTAAATAAAATGATAATTATCACTTTGTTAACACATAGTAGGCTACAAGGGAATAATAGATGTGAATTATTTTCTGTAATAAATTTTATAAATTAAATCTTTCTTAAATTTGAACAAATGTAAATTGATGCACAAAAGGAAAAAAGTTCTACTTTGTCCATTAAGTTGGGGCTTAGGGCACGCTACTAGAGATGTGCCAATAATTAGGACGTTAATAGAGCATGATTTTGAGGTAGTAATAGGAGCAAGTGGCTACTCATTAGAGTTTCTAAGAAAAGAATTTCCTTTATTAAAATTTTACAACATATCAGGTTATAGTGTTCGGTATTCCAAATCGACTACACAACTAATAAAAATGCTTCTTTTAATTCCAAGGATTTTAATCTGGACAATAAAAGAACATTATATTTTATCGAAGTTAGTTAAAGATCATAAAATAGATATTATAATATCTGATAATCGCTTTGGTTTATGGAATAGGAACTCTTATAGTATATTCGTAACGCATCAATTAAGAGTTAAGTTTCCCGGGATATTGAAAATATTTGAGATTATATTTCAAGGCCTATCTTCATTTTTTATAAAGAATTACGATGAATGCTGGATTCCCGATTTTAAAGAGGAATTAAATTTATCAGGCGGATTATCTCATCTTAAAAAGATTCCTAAAAATGTTATTTTCGTTGGACCTTTATCAAGATTTGAATATTTACAAACCAATAACTGTGAAAAAAGCATCGATGTTCTTTTTATGTTATCAGGACCCGAGCCTCAGAGAAGTATCTTTGAGAATATAATATACCGTCAAACTAAAAATTCTTCCTTAAGGTGCGAAATTGTTAGAGGAACCTTAACAGAGAGAGAGAATAAATTTAAATTCCCTGTTTATGATATATCGGAAAGTAATAAGCTTCATGAATTGATATCAAAATCAGAAATGGTTGTGTGTCGATCTGGATATAGTTCTGTAATGGACTTGTTTAGTATAGGAAAGAAAGCCGTTCTGGTTCCAACTCCTGGGCAAACAGAGCAGGAATATTTGGCAAAATATTTAAGTCAAAAAAAATATTTCTATTCCGTTAGTCAAAAAGAATTTAATATAGAAGAAGATATTAAGCAGGTTTATGATTCAATCAAAATAACTATTAAAGAAAAAAGTAAGCTTGAGGAAAGAATCCTTTGTTTAAAAGAAAGATAATACTATAATCGAAGTAAATAGTCCTGTGAGCCAACCAATATAAATCTGATATTCTTTGTGTGTTTCAAGTTGTAATCTCGAATAGCCAATTATTCCAGAAGCGATTATCGCAGCAATAATAAAATATTCAAGATTTACATTTAATCTAAAAGAAATTGCAATAAGTGCACCTACCAGCCCTCCAATTCCTAACATATGCGCACTAATCTTCCATTTAAAAGAAAGTAGAAATAATATAACAACGCTTATTGTAGATGCTAAAATAAATTTAGTTATTGTGGGTGGAACTCCTAATCTAACTAAAAGATAGTAGCAGAACAAATATAATATGGAAGTAATAAAAAAAGGAATAAGTCTTTCTTTGTTATTTTCCATTTGTACATTTTTAATGATTTTCTGAAAAATAAAAAATGGAACAAAAGTTAATGGTAAAACAAAAGTACTAACACCAACAACAAGTAGAATTATCTTCTTTGCCTGAAAAGGTAGATATTCTAAAATTGAACCTGAATTAAACAGAATCAACATTCCAATACTTGGTAGAAGCAGAGGATGAAAAATAACGGAAACTATTTTTGATGTTGTTTTAACCATTTTACAATTCTTTTCTTAATCGGGCTACAGGAATGTTTAGTTGTTCGCGATATTTTGCCACTGTTCTTCGGGCAATCTTATAGCCTTTTTCTTTTAATATGTCGGTAAGCTTATCGTCTGTTAAAGGCTTCTTCTTTTCTTCACCATCAATACATTCTTTTAAAATAGACTTAATCTCTCGCGTTGAAACTTCTTCTCCAGATTCTGTTTGTAATCCTTCTGAGAAGAAATATTTTAACGAATAAATTCCAAAATGTGTTTGAATATATTTTGAGTTTGCAACACGCGATATAGTTGATATATCTAAGCTTGTTCGCTCGGCAATGTCTTTTAATATCATTGGTTTTAAGCAAGATTCATCGCCTTCTAAAAAATACTTAAATTGATACTCAATAATAGCATTCATGGTAAGCAATAATGTATTCTGGCGTTGCCTAATGGCATCAATAAACCATTTTGCAGAATCTAATTTCTGTTTAACAAAGCTTATTGCTTCTTTATCGCTTTTTGTCTTTTCTGTTTTGCTCTTACTTGAGAAAGATTGCAACATCTCAGTGTAAGTATAACTTAATCTTAAATCTGGGACATTTCTTGCATTTAACGATAGTTGTAGATCTCCTTCGTCGTTTTCTAAAATAAAGTCAGGAACTAAGGTTTGTATAGCGTTTGATGTATCTGAAAAACTACTGCCAGGCTTTGGGTTTAATTTTAGAATTTCGTCAATAGATATTTTTAATTCTTCTTCTGTGATATTTAATCGAGTAATAATTTTTTCGTAATGCTTTTTTGTAAATTCATTGAAATAATACTTCAGGATTTTTCGAGCTAATTTTATTTCCGGGATCTCCTGATTCTTATTATCAATTTGAATTAACAAACACTCTTGTAAATGTCTTGCTCCAACACCTGTTGGTTCTAAGGTCTGGATAATTCTTAAAATTTCCAATAATTCATCTTCGTCAGTTTCAATATTCTGAGAAAAGGCTAAATCATTAGCGACAGCTTCAAGTTTTCGTCGTACGTAACCATCATCATCAAGATTGCCGATTAAGTATAAAGCTAAAATCTCCTCTTTTTCATCAAGATTTAAAAGTCCAACTTGGTTTTGTAAATGTTCATGAAAAGATATCCCCGTTGAGAAAGGGATATCTTCTTTTTTATCATCTTTTGAATAATTATTAGCTGATAATTTATAAGAAGGAACGTCTTCGTCGTTAATATAATCATCCAGAGAAAATTCATCAATATCGTTATCCAGGTTGTCCTCTGTTATTTCTTCTTCACCATTTTCCTGAAATTCTTCTTCAGCTTTTCCTTCTTCAAGCACAGGATTTTCTTCTAACTCTTTTTTAATTCTCTGCTCAAGCTGAATAGTTGGGATTTCCAACAGCTTAATCATCTGAATTTGTTGGGGAGATAGTTTTTGTAATAACTTTTGTTGTAAACTCTGTTTTAACATTTCCTGTGCAAATAAATTGCTTAAATTTAATTAAAATTCTGCGTTTTTAGGTGTTCTTGGGAATGGAATTACATCGCGAATATTCGACATTCCTGTAACAAACAAAACTAATCTTTCAAATCCTAATCCATATCCACTATGAGGCACTGTTCCAAATTTCCTGGTTTCTAAATACCACCACATATCTTTTTCAGGAATTCCCATTTCCTTGATTCTGCTTGCTAACTTATCGTAGTTTTCTTCTCTTTGAGAGCCCCCAATAATTTCACCAATACCCGGGAAAAGAATATCCATTGCACGAACGGTTTTGTTATCGTCGTTTTGTTTCATATAAAATGCCTTAATATCTTTCGGATAATCGATTAATATTACTGGTTTTTTAAAGTGTTTTTCAACTAAATAACGCTCGTGTTCAGATTGTAAATCAATGCCCCATTCAACAGGGAATTCGAATTTACCTTTTTTGGCAGGTTTGGAATTTTTTAGAATATCAATTGCTTCAGTATAAGTTAATCGAACAAAATCATCATTAAGAATAAACTTAAGTTTTTCAATTAATGGCATTTCAGATCTTTCGTTCTGAGGTTTATTCTTTTCTTCGTCAAGTAATCTTTTTTCTAGGAATTTAAGATCATCCATGCAATTGTCTAATGCATATTTTGTCAAATATTTTAGCATATCCTCAGCTAAATCCATATTATCATGAATGTCGTAAAATGCCATTTCAGGTTCAATCATCCAAAACTCAGCCAAGTGACGTGGTGTGTTCGAATTCTCAGCTCTAAATGTTGGGCCAAAAGTATATACGTTTGATAAAGCTGTAGCACCTAATTCAGCTTCTAGTTGTCCAGACACTGTTAGGTTTGTTTCTTTCCCAAAGAAGTCTTCTGTATAATCTATTTTACCATCTTCTGTTCTTGGCTCATTTCCTGGCTCAAAAACCGATACTCTAAACATTTCTCCAGCACCCTCTGCATCAGATCCTGTTACAATTGGAGTGTGTAAATAATAAAAATTGTTATCATTAAAATACTTATGAATAGCATAAGCCATTGCGTGACGAATTCTGAAAACAGCACCAAAAGTGTTTGTGCGGAATCTTAAATGCGCAATTTCTCTTAAAAACTCTAAAGAGTGTCCTTTTTTCTGTAATGGATATGTTTCAGAATCGGCAGTTCCGTATATTTCAATTTCTTTAGCTTGAATTTCTACACTTTGCCCTTGTCCCATCGATTTTACAAGAGTTCCTGTAACATTTAAGCTGGCTCCAGTAGTTATATCTTTAATTACATTCTCATCAAAACTAGCCATATCAACTACTACCTGAATGTTATTAATAGTTGAGCCATCATTTAAAGCAATAAATGCTATTTGTTTATTTCCTCTCTTGGTTCTTACCCATCCTTTTGCATTTACTTCCCGATCAACTTCTGTCGATAGCAATAAATCTTTGATAAAGCTTCTTCTTTGTTTCATAAGTTTTTGTAAAATAATTAGAGTGACAAAAATAATATTTTTCGATCGATATAAAACACTTATTACGTTATATAAATGGGAAAAAGCACTAATTTAACTTGATTTTACCCTGAAAATTTCGTATATTATAAAAAATTGAATTACTTACCTAAAGCTCTTGCTTACTAATCAAAGGTAGGGTAGATATTTAAATCTAACCAAAATTAAATAAGGTACTTATGGAAAAATGGGAAATCAAAAGCAATGTCTTTGAAGATGATAAGCACAATGAAAAATTAATGATTGTGATTAATGACATTGTAGAAGAATTTGACAGGCTAATTCCTACCGGGCCTCCATTAGGGTTTAAAACACTTGAGTTGGTAAATGATGAAATATCAGGGCCAACATTTTACTGGCCGTTAGGTCGCGATTTTTACAAAATAGCTTTAAATGTTTCAGATTTAAATTATAATCAAATAGCATTTCAGTTTACTCAAGAATTGTGTAGAATTTATTGTGATCCTAGAATGAGAAGCTGGTTTATTCAATTGTTAAGTCATCTAAGTGCATTATATGCCTTAGATTTCTTAGGTCAAAAATGGGAAAAAAGTCCGCCAAACGAAGAGTTAAACGATTATTGGTATAATTTTGACTCTTACAAAAGTAATCTCTTAGGAGCAGCCTTTAGTAAAGTAGATATAGTAAAATATCAGGTTGCTAATGAATGGGTACAATATCAGGTTAATAAATTACGACGTAAAGACAAGGTTAATCATGGCAAATTATTAATAATTGCCTATGAGTTGCTTCCTATGTTTAAGGAATATCCTGAAAGTTGGCAAATGTTACCTTTCGTTGGTAAATATTCGGTTCCACCACCACCAACAGATCCAAATGATATAGTAATGGATAGAGATACGGAGCCGGATTTTGAAAAACTAATGAATGTCTCGCCAGAAAACTTAAAGGATTTCTTAAATAAATTTTATGACAAGATAGGAGCAAGAGAGTATATATAATTTGTTAACTGGTTGTTGTTATTACCTTCTTTATTTTAACGTTTAAAATTAAAGTTATGGAAGAAAAACTAATAACAATTGCGGTACATAATTATGCTCGTGCCGAAATTCTGCGTACCAGGCTTGAAGCTGAGGGCGTAGAATGTTACCTTAAAAATATTAATCTGATACATTCTGTAATATCAGGAGGGGTGAAAGTTCGTGTCAATTCTCGTGATATAGAAAAAGCTTTACGTATTGTTGAAAAAGTAAGTGATCAGTTCCGTGATGAATATCAAGATGAAATTGATGAATCAAACAGAAGTGTTCAAAGAATATTAGTTCCAATTGATTTTAGTGATTATTCAGTAAATGCATGCCGTTACGCTATTGGATTAGCGGAGAAGCTAAATGCTGAAATAAAGTTGATGCATGTGTATTATAACCCTGTTGTTAATTCAATGCCATTAACCGACACCTATTATTATCAGGTAAATATGGATGAGATTATTAGAGAGATTGAGTTACGTGCTAAAACAAACATGGAGGAGTTTTACAAGGATCTGAAGGAAAAAATTGAGAAAGATAATATTCAGGGAGTAAAATTAGATTATGCTTTAGTACGTGGAATTGCAAGCGAAGAGATTATTGCAAAAAGTGAGGAGTATAAACCGGATGTAATTCTTATAGGTACACGTGGACAGGGTGAAAAAGAAAACGATTTGATCGGTAGCGTAACGGCTAAAATTATTGAAGATACCAAAGTTCCGGTTTTGGTTATTCCTGAAGATTCTTTATACGAAGGAATTGCTACTATTAACATCTTGTATACAACCGATTTTGATGAATCAGATTATAAAGCTTTAAAAAAGTTAATGTATATTATGTCTCCATTTGAGTTTCGATTGCATTGTATTCATATTGGGGGTAAGAATACAAATGAATGGGATAAAGCAAAAATGAACTCATTAAAAGAAAAG